>Ga0081455_10000202_pt1 | contig 76003 bp, 69 predicted proteins | sample TabmetS3T2R1_FD_70207 | JGI IMG/M metagenome (GOLD analysis project Ga0081455, IMG submission 70207) | Tabebuia heterophylla rhizosphere microbial communities from the University of Puerto Rico - S3T2R1 | ecosystem: Host-associated > Plants > Roots > Rhizosphere ...
CGAGTCGGCTGCCGACGGCTCGGCTGACCCGGATCGGGAACGGCGGGTGATAGAGCACGGTGCGGGTGTTGCCGCCCGGGAGGAGGCCGACGGCCGCCTCGTGCAGGGCGCGAGTCTTCGGGCGCCGCTCGACGTAGTGTTGCCGGGCGGCGGCGACTGCCTCGTCGATCCGGTCGGTTGTCGTCGTCACCCCGTCAGTCTGGCGCAAACCCTCAGGCGGTCGATGCCGGTCGATCGATCTGGCACGGTGTCCTTGACGAGGGTGGAGAGCCCAGCGACGATTGCACTGTGAGCAACACGTTGAGGATTACGCAACAGCGATGAGAGTCCTGATCGCCGACGCCTTCCCGGAGAACCATCGCGTTCGCCTCGCCGAGCGGGGTCACGAGTGCGTCTTCGAGCCGGACACGACGGCCGACCAGCTGCCCGAGCGCGTCGCCGGTTTCGAGGCCCTCGTCGTGCGGAGCACCCGCGTCACCGCGGAGACGCTGCACAAGGCCGACGCGCTCCGGGTCGTCATCCGGGCCGGGTCCGGGACCAACACCATCGACACCGAGACGGCGACCGAGCGCGGCATCCACGTCTGCAACGTGCCCGGACGCAATGCCGTCGCCGTGGCCGAGCTCGCCTTCGGACTGCTGCTCGCCCTCGACCGGCGGATCCCCGACAACGTACGCGACCTGCGCGAGGGCGCGTGGAACAAGAAGCGCTACGCCAAGGCCCGCGGGATCCTGGGCCGCGAGATCGGCGTTGTCGGCCTCGGCCAGATCGGGCTTGCCTTCGCCGAGCGGGCCGCCGCGTTCGGCGCCGACGTCCATGCCGTCGCCAGAGCCGACCGCGACCCCGAGAAGGCGGCCCGAGCGGATGCGGCCGGCATCACCTACGTCGACGACCTGGCGGCGCTGGCGCGCACCTGCGACGTGCTCTCCTTCCACCTGCCGGCCGCTTCCGGAACGCGCGGGCTGGTCGACCGGGACCTCCTCGCCGAGATGCAGCCCGGCGCGATCATCCTCAACACCTCGCGCGGTGAGATCATCGATGAAGACGCGCTGATCGAAGCGATGGACGCCAAGGGAATTCGAGCCGGGCTGGACGTGTACGTCGACGAGCCAGGTCAGTCGATCGGGCAGATCGACTCCCGGATCGCCCGGCATCCGAACGTCTACGGCACCCATCACATCGGAGCATCGACCGAACAGGCCCAGCAGGCGATCGCCGAGGAGGTCGTACGGATGCTCGACGCCTACCAGTCCGGCAAGGTACTCCATTGCGTGAATCTCGATCCCGAGACGGTCGGCTGACCATGCGGCCGCCGCGGCTGCACGTCGTCGGCTCCGAGCTGGCCGCCGAGCTCGCCGAGGTCGGGTACGAGTCGCTGACTCCCGACAACGCGGCCCGGCTTCGCCGACTGGCCAGCGGCGGCGCCTTCGTCCGGACGCCGGAGCCGTCGTACGTGGTCTACGAACTGGCCTCCGGCGGACATCGGCAGACCGGCGTGGTCGTCGAGGTCTCCATCGACGACTACCGGGCGGGCCGGATCCAGGCGCACGAGGGCACCGACCCCACCCGGGTCGCGCGGCTCGGCGAGGTGCTCGACGCCACCCGGCTCGAGCTGGTGCCGCTCACCCTGACCCACGACCCGTCGCCGGAGCTCCGGTCGGCGCTGGCGGCGACGTCGGCCGGTGAGCCCGACGTGCGGATCAGCACCGAGCGGGTCGACCAGGCGGCCTGGATCGTGCGCGACCCGGAGGTGGCCCGGGCGATCGACACCGCGCTGCCCAAGACACCCGCCCTCTACATCGCCGACGGCCACCATCGGATCGCCGCCGCCGAGCGGTACGCCGCGGGGCAGCCCAGCAGTGGTGGCGAGCGGCGGCCAGTCGACTTCGTGCTCGGCGCGCTGTTCCCGTGGGACGAGGTGCGGATCCTCGGCTACCACCGCAGCGTGGGCCGGCCCGACGGCTCGACCGCCGATCTCGTCGAGGCGTTCGCGCGGCAGCCCGCGGTCGAGAGCATCGAGGAGTGTGACACGGCCGAGGCGGCGGCGCCGGCTCCGGGCCGGATCGCGATGCAGCTCGACGGCCGGTGGTACCAGATCCGGCTGCGCCCGCCGCCCGAGGATGCCGGACCGCGCGAGGCGCTCGACCTGGCGATCCTCGAGTCCGACGTGCTCGGTCCAGCCCTGAGGATCGCCGACCCGGCGTCAGACTCCCGAGTGGTGCCGGTGCCCGGGACGGTCGACCCGGTCACGCTGGCCGCGCGCTGCGCCGAGCGGGACGAGATCGGATTCCTGCTGCATCCGCCCACGACCGACCAGGTACGGGCGGTGTCCGACGCCGGCCAGGTGATGCCGGCCAAGGCGACCTGGTTCGACCCCAAGGCTCGCACCGGCCCCTTCTTCCGCGACCTGAGCTGACCCGGGCCGCTGCGAATACCACGTTCTCGTGGTAAGTGCGCACTCTGCACGGTGTCGACGCCATGCAGAGTGCGCACGGTCCATGCAAAGTGGACTGCCCGCCCGCTGGCCCACCGACGACATCACCGACAGCTTCGAATCGCTGGTACGTACGCTGAGCCGGTGACGATGCCGCTCGCCCCGCCGTACCCACTCGAGCCCGGTCGCGATGAGATGCTCGCGATGCTGGAGCAGGCCGCCGCCGCGGTCGTGGACTTCGTCGAGGGGCTGCCGCGAGCGCCCTCGGTCGGGCCCGGCCTTGTCGATCCGTTGCGGAGCGACCTGCTGGCGCCTCCGGCCGACCAGCCGAAGGCCTTCGCCGGGCTCTTGGACCAGTGGCGGCAGGCCGCGGCCCATGCTGTCGAGACGGCCGGACCGAGCTACCTCGCCTACATCCCCGGCGGCGGACTCTTCACGGCGGCGCTCGCCGAGCTGCTGGCCCAGTCGTTCAACCGCTACACCGGCGTATCGGCGCTCGCGTCGGGTCCGGTCTCGATCGAGCACGGCGTGCTGCGCTGGCTGTGCGACGTCTTCGGCCTGCCGAGCGGCGCGAGTGGACTGGTGACGACCGGCGGGTCGCTCGCCACGCTGGCCGCCCTGGTCGCGGCCCGCCACGACCGGCTCGGCGACGAGTTCGCCGACGGCACGCTTTATGTCACCGAGCACACCCACCGCTGCGTCGCGAAGGCGGCCCTGATCGCCGGCTTCCGAGCCGACCGGCTCCGAACCGTCGCCACCACGTCCGATCGGCGGATGGACCTCGACGACGCGGCTCGCCAGATCGCCGCCGACCGAGCCGCCGGACTGCGTCCGTTCGCCCTCGTCGGCACGGCCGGCACGACCGACACCGGAGCGGTCGACGACCTGACCGAGCTGAGCCGGCTGGCCCGGCGCGAGGACCTGTGGTTCCACGTCGACGGCGCGTACGGCGGCTTCTTCCAGCTCACCGATCGAGGTCGCGAGCGGCTGGTCGGCATCGAGACGGCCGACTCGATCGTGCTCGACCCGCACAAGGGCATGTTCCTGCCGTACGGCACCGGGGTCGTGTTGGTACGCGACGAGGCGACGCTGCGAGCGCCGTTCGCGAGCCGGGGGCAGTACCTCCAGGATCTGAGCGACGACGAACAGCTCCCGGACTATGCCGATCTGGGTCCGGAGCTGACCCGAGACTTCCGTGGCCTACGGCTGTGGCTGCCGCTGCACCTGCACGGCGTGGCGGCGTTTCGCGATGCGCTGGACGAGAAGCTGGACCTGGCGGCCGAGGCCTACGAGGCGCTGTCGGCCGATCCGCGGATCGACGTCGCCTGGCGGCCGGACCTGACCGTCGTGGTATTCAGCCTGCGCGACCGCGACGAGGCCGCCCATCAGGAGTGGCTGCGGCGGATCAACGCGAGCGGCCGGATCTTCTTGTCGAGCACCCGGGTCGACGGTCGGTTCGTGCTGCGACTGTGCGTGCTGTGCCACCGTACGCACGCCGACAGGATCCGCGAGGCGGTCGACATCATCCTACGTACCGCGCCCTAGCCGCCACGACACCGAAGACTTGCAGTCGTGGTCGCCAGGACCGCCACGACTGCAAGTCTCTGGTTCAACGGCGGGTCAGGATCACCCGAGCGCCATCGGCCGGCGCCAGCGTGACGTTGCGGGCGATCGTTGACTCTGGTCGCGGCGTCGCCGGCCGGACCTCGAACCGGGTCAGCACCTCGCGGAGCACGACCTCCCACTCCATCAGCGAGAAGCCGGCGCCGATGCAACGGCGGACGCCGCCGCCGAACGGCAGCCAGGTGTGGCTCGACGGCGGGTCGTCGCCGAGGAACCGCTCCGGCCGGAACCGATCCGGGCTCGGGTGCTGGCGCGGGTCGCCGTGCACGAGGCCGATCGCCGGCATCACCGAGACGCCGGCCGGCAGATCGTAGCCCGCGACCGTGGTCGGCTCGGTGAGCACCCGGCCGACCTCGAAGATCACCGGATGCAGCCGCAGGGTCTCCTTGGCGACGGCCGAGAGGTAGTCGTCGTCGCCGGTATCGGCCGCCCGCCGGGCCGCGGCCTGTGCGTCGGGATTGCGAGCCAGCTCATGCATTGCCCACGCCAACGCGGTTGCCGTCGTCTCATGCCCGGCGAGTAGCAGCGTGATCAGGTGGTCTCGCAACTGCTCGTCGGTCCACGTGGCGTCCGGCGCTGCGAGCAGCCGGGAGAGTACGTCCTGGCGGTCTTCGATGTCGCCGGCCCGACGGCGGTCGGCGATCTCGGCGTACAGCAGGTCGTCGAGCCGCTCCTGGACGTCCCGATGCCGCCGCCACGGGCCGTACTCGCGCAGCTTGGGGTAGTAGCCCGCGAGCATGATCAGCGGACTCACCGAGACCACCCGCTCGACCAGCGGCCGCAGCCGGGCCAGCCGCGCCTGGTCGGTGACGCCGAAGATGACGCGCATGATGACCTCGAGCGTGACCGCCTGGAAGCGCGGATGCAGCGCGACGGGCTCGCCGGTCGGCCAGTCGCCGAGCTGCTCCCGGGTGATCTCGGCGACGAGCTCCCGATAGCCCCGCAACGCGGCGCCGCTGAAGGCCGGCATCAGCAGTCTGCGGGCCGCGAGGTGCTCGTCCTCGTCGAGCAGCAGCAGCGAGTTCGATCCCATCAGCGGCTCGAGGACCTTGTTGCTCTCGCCGGCGTGGAACGTCGTGGGCGGCCCGGCGAACACCTCACGGATGACATCGGGCCGCGCGACCACGACCAGTCGCCGCCGCCGCGGCGCGATCCGCAGCAGGAACACGTCGCCGTACCGCTGCCGCAGGGTCGGCAGCCAGCGGTGTCGATAGCGCCCGAACAGGTACGTCTGGACCAGCATCGGCAGCCGCGGCCCCGGCGGTAGCGACGACACTGAGCTATCCGAGCGAGGCGAAGGCCCGCACCGGGAAGGTCCCCATGCCACGAACCTTGACCGGGACGGCGCTGAACTGGAAGCCCTGCACCGGCAGCCGGTCGAGATTGGTCAGGTGCTCGCAGACCGGCACCTCCGCCGCGAGCAGAGCCGAATGCACCGGCCGCTCCCCGGTGCTGTTGTCGTCGATGTTGAGCGAGTCGATGCCGACGAGGGCGGCCCCGGCCTCGGCGAGGAGGGCCGCTGCGTCGGCGGTCAGGAACGGGTGATCGTAGAAGTACGCCTCGGTGCCCCAGTGCCGGGCCCAGCCGGTGTGGACGAGTACCGCCCGTCCCTCGACGTCGTACGGGAGCAACTGCTGCCGGTCGACGGCGCGGCCCGTCATGCCCGTGACGTCCACGACGACCGCGTCGAGATCGGCCAGGCGCTCGAGCGGGAGGCCGGCCAGGTCGGTGCCGTCGGCGTACCGGTGGAAGGGACTGTCGAGGTAGGTGCCGGTGTTGGCGCAGAGCTGGATCGACCCGATGTGGAACTCGGTGCCCGGCGCGTAGTGGTCGCGACTGGCCTCGCGGCTGACCACATCACTGATGACCGGCGCCGGCAGGCCCGGGTACGTGATCATCCCGTCCTCGACGGTGTGACTGAGGTCGATGTGGGTACGACCGGCGGCCGATCCGTCGACCGGGGCGGCAGCGGCCCGCTTGTGGCGTTCCCGGACGATCGCCTTGTTGCGGATCCGGGTCTCGCCGACCATCAGCAGCCGCAGATCGCGGACGATGTAGTCGGCCAACTCCTCGTCGGAGATGTCGTCGCCGTCGATGTCGAGCCGGAACCCCTGACCCTGGATGCCGCCGCCGTTGGCGAAGTCGATCTCGAAGTCGAACTGGACGCGGCGATCGCCGGTGTCTGTCGTGCTCACCTGTCGGCCTCTCCTCTCGGTCGGATGCCACCAGCATCTCTCGTCACACCGGCGGCCATGCGAGGATTTCTATGTGTCCGCCCCTCGTCCCGGTTCGACCGACCCGTCGGTCATCCGCAACTTCTGCATCATCGCCCACATCGACCACGGCAAGTCGACGCTGGCGGATCGGATGCTGCAGCGGACCGGCGTGCTCGACGAGCGGACCATGCGAGCGCAGTACCTCGACCGGATGGACATTGAGCGCGAGCGTGGCATCACGATCAAGAGCCAGGCGGTGCGACTGCCGTTCACGCCGGATGCTGACGGCCCGACGTACATCCTGAACCTGATCGACACCCCCGGCCACGTCGACTTCTCGTACGAGGTCAGCCGCAGCCTGGCCGCCTGTGAGGGCGCCGTGCTGCTGGTCGACGCGGCCCAGGGGATCGAGGCGCAGACGCTGGCCAACCTCTACCTGGCCGTCGACGCCGATCTCCATGTCATCCCGGTGCTCAACAAGATCGATCTGCCGAGCGCGCAGCCGGACCGCTATGCCGCCGAGATCGCCCACATCATCGGCTGCGACGTGTCCGACGTGCTGCAGGTGTCGGCCAAGACGGGAGAGGGCGTCGAGGAGCTGCTGGCCGAGATCGTCGACCAGATCCCGCCGCCCTCCGGCGTCGCCGACGCACCGCCGCGGGCGCTGATCTTCGACTCGATCTACGACACCTATCGCGGTGTCGTGACCTACGTCCGGGTCGTCGACGGCAAGCTCACCCATCGCGACCGGATCAAGATGATGTCGACCGGCGCGGTCCACGAGATGCTCGAGGTCGGCGTCATCGCCCCCGAGCCGAGCAAGGCCGACCAGATCGGCGTCGGCGAGGTGGGCTACCTCATCACCGGCGTCAAGGAGGTACGCCAGTCGCGGGTCGGCGACACGGTCACGGCGGCGACGAAGGGCGCGACCGAGGCGCTGGGCGGCTATCGGCACCCGAACCCGATGGTCTTCGCCGGGCTGTATCCGATCGACGGCGACGACTACCCAGACCTGCGCGAGGCCCTGGACAAGCTGCAGCTCAACGACGCGGCGCTGACTTTCGAGCCGGAGACGTCCGGGGCGCTCGGCTTCGGCTTCCGTTGCGGGTTCCTCGGCCTGCTGCACATGGAGATCGTCCGGGAGCGACTCGAGCGGGAGTTCGACCTCGACCTGATCTCCACCGCGCCGAACGTGGTCTACCGGGTCGTGATGGAGGACGGCACCGAGTACACGGTCACCAACCCCAGCGAGTTCCCTGAGGGCAAGGTCGCCGAGGTGCACGAACCGGTCGTCCGGGCGACGATCCTGTCGCCGAGCGACTACATCGGCACGATCATGGAGCTCTGCCAGAGCCGGCGCGGCTCACTGCAGGGCATGGACTACCTGTCCGAGGACCGGGTCGAGCTGCGCTACGTCCTGCCGCTGGCCGAGATCGTCTTCGACTTCTTCGACGCCCTGAAGTCCCGTACGCGGGGCTACGGCAGTCTCGACTACGAGCCGACCGGCGACCAGGTGGCCGACCTGGTCAAGGTCGACATCCTGCTGCACGGCGATCCGGTCGACGCGTTCAGCGCGATCGTCCATCGCGACTCGTCGTACGACTACGGCGTCGCGCTGGCCCAGAAGCTCAAGAAGCTGATCCCACGCCAGCAGTTTGAGGTCCCGATCCAGGCGACGATCGGCTCCCGGATCATCGCCCGCGAGACGGTACGCGCGCTGCGCAAGGACGTGCTCGCCAAGTGCTACGGCGGCGACATCACCCGCAAACGCAAGCTCCTCGAGAAGCAGAAAGAGGGCAAGAAGCGGATGAAGATGGTGGGCCGCGTCGAGGTGCCGCAGGAAGCGTTCATCGCCGCCTTGTCCACAGATAACTCAGACACTTGATACAAATCATGCCTGGTGTATGTGATCCTATAGCGGCACATACACCGAGCATGTCGACCCGGTATGGCAGGCGCCGACCACGAAAGGTAATGTCCTCGACGCGTGCCGTTATGGGCCGATCCTCGTACGGCCGACCAGCATGGGAGGGTGAGTGAGTCGCTCCGCATCGGAGGCTGACCGCCCCGGGTCATCCAGACCCGCGGTGATGCGTCGATGACGGAGTCGCCCTCACGACTTCAGCGCCTTCTGCCCGAGACGCGAGCCGCCCGCGTGATGGCATTGGCCACCTTGATCAACGTCGCAGGAAGCGGCATCTACATCGTCGTCGCCGTCCTCTACTTCACGCGGATCGTCGGCCTCAGCGCCACCCAGGTGGGCATCGGACTGTCGATCGCGGGCCTGTGTGGACTGCTGTCCGGCGTGCCGATGGGGCACCTCGGCGACCGGATCGGCGGTCGCGAACTGATCATCGTGCTGCTGCTGTTCGGCGCCCTCGCGGCGGCGGCGGCCGCGTTCGTCGAGACCTACTGGCAGTTCGTCCTCCAGGCCAGCGTGCTGGCGATCTTCGACCGCGGGTCGGCAGCCGTACGCAGCGGCCTGATCGCGTCCACCTCGATCGGACCCGAGCGGATCCGGACCCGGGCCTATCTGCGTTCGGTGACCAACGTCGGCCTCGCACTCGGAGGCGGAGCAGCCGCCCTGGCCCTGATCTCGGACACCAAGGCCGCCTACGTCACGGTCATCCTGATCAACGCGGCGAGCTATGCCTCGGCCGCTCTCGTCCTGCGCTACTACCCGCACATCGACGCCGTCCCGGCCGAGGACGGGGCGCCAATCTCCCAGGTCTTCCGCGACATGCCGTACGTCGTGATGACCGCGCTGATGGCGGCGATGGCGGTGCAGTACTCGATCCTCGACGTCGGCGTGCCGTTATGGGTCGACAACTACACGACGGCCCCGGCCTGGACCATCTCCCTGCTGTTCGTGCTGAACACCGTGGTCGTCGTGCTGTTCCAGGTCGCGGTGAGCCGACGCGTCGAGACGGTCGCCGTGGCCGCTCGCGTGATCTCGTTGTCCGGCATCGTGTTCTGGCTGTCCTGTGTGCTGTTTGCCACCAGCGGGGGGCGTCCGACCGGGTGGGCCATCGCCTGTCTGGTGGCGGCCGGCGTGGTTCACGTCATCGGGGAGCTGATGCAGGCGGCCGCCCAGTTCTGCCTGGGCCAGGAGCTGGCACCCAACAACGCCCAGGGTCAGTACCAAGGTTTGGCGAGCACCGGCTTCTCGTTGTCGGCGATGATCGCCCCGACCGTGATCACGCTGCTGCCGATCAAGCACGGCGCCGTCGGATGGTGGATCCTCGGCGGCATCTTCGTGGCGCTGGGCGCCCTGCTGGTGCCGGTCGTCGCGTGGGCCCAGCGGACCCGGAGCCGGTTCATGATGCCGGCGGCCGTCGCTGATTGACCGACGTCGTTCACGCTCTGTTGCCGGGGGCGGGCGTGCTCTACGGTCTTACCCAACGAAACGCCGACTGCTCTCGAGGATCCCATGACCCAGCCTGTGACCAGTGCCGCGACGGTGGCCGACGACCTCTCGATCGTGGAGAACCGGGCCGCGAACGTCGCCGAGATGTTCCTCGCGCGCGTACGCGAGACGCCGGACCACGAGGCGTACCGGTTTCCGATCGGCGACAGCTGGCAGTCGCGGACCTGGCGGCAGACCGGCGACCAAGTGAAGCGGTGGGCCGCCGGGCTGATCGCACTGGGCGTGGAGTCGGAGCAGCGGGTGGCGATCGCGGCCGGCACGCGCTACGAGTGGATCGTCGCCGACCTCGCGATCATGTGTGCCGGCGCCGCGACGACCACCGTCTATCCGTCCACGATCGCCGACGACGTGGGCTACATCCTGGCCGACTCGCAGAGCCAGGTCGTCTTCGCCGAGGACGACGCCCAGATCGCCAAGATCCGCGAGCATCGCGAGGACCTGCCGGAGCTCCACAAGGTGGTCACCTTCGACGGCACCCCGGACGAGGGCGACGACCCCTGGGTCATCGGCATCGACGAGCTGGAGCGCCTCGGCACCGAGCTGATCGCCGACCAGCCGGACGTCGTGGACCAGCGGGTGGCCGCAATCGATCCCGAGTCGCTCGCCACCTTGATCTACACGTCGGGCACGACCGGCCGTCCCAAGGGCGTGCGGCTTCGCCACTCCGGCTGGACCTACGAGGGCGCTGCGGTCGGTGCGCAGGGCATTCTGACCATCGACGACGTGCAGTTCCTCTGGCTGCCGATGTCGCATTCCTTCGGCAAGGTGCTGCTCACGACGCAGTTGCAGATCGGCTTCGTCACCGCCGTCGACGGCCGGGTCGACAAGATCGTGGACAACCTGGCCATCGTGCGACCGACGTTCATGGGGGCCGCCCCACGAATCTTCGAGAAGGCGTACGGCCGGATCGTCACGATGGCCCACAGCGAGGGTGCCGCGAAGGCCAAGATCTTCGACTGGGCCTGCGGCGTCGGTGCCGACGTGTCCAAGCGGAAGCTTGCCGGCAAGCCGGTGCCGGCTGTGCTCGCGATGAAGCACCGGGTCGCGGACAAGCTGGTGTTCTCGAAGGTCCGGGAGCGGTTCGGCGGCCGGGTCCGGTTCTTCATCTCCGGCTCGGCGGCGCTGTCTCGCGACGTGGCCGAGTGGTTCCACGCCGCCGGCGTCGTGATCCTCGAGGGCTACGGCCTGACCGAGACGTCGGCCGGGTCGTTCGTCAATCGGCCGAACAACTTCAAGTTCGGCACGGTCGGACTGCCGTTCCCCGGCACCGACGTCCGGATCGCCGAGGACGGCGAGATCCTCGTCCGAGGCCCAGGCGTGATGGACGGCTACCACCACATGGAGGAGGAGACCGCCGCGACCCTGGTCGGCGAGGGCTGGCTGGCCACCGGCGACATCGGCGAGGTCGACGAGGACGGCTTCCTGCGGATCACCGACCGCAAGAAGGACCTGTTCAAGACCTCCGGCGGCAAGTACGTTGCCCCGTCCAACATCGAGGCGCTGTTCAAGGCGCTGTGCCCGTTGGCCAGCCAGATGGTCGTGCACGGCAGCGAGCGCAACTTCTGCTCCGCCCTGATCACCCTGGATCCCGACGCCGTGACCGACTGGGCCGCGCACCACGACATGGCCGGCGCCGCCTACTCCGATGTCGTGACGTCGGATGCGATGCACGCCGAGATCGAGACGTACGTCGATCGGCTCAACGGCCGGCTCAACCGCTGGGAGACGATCAAGAAGTTCATCATCTTGGAGCACGACCTCACGATCGAGTCCGGCGAGCTCACACCGAGCCTCAAGCTCAAGCGCCGGGTCGTCGAGGGCAACTACCGGGATCGGCTGGACCAGCTCTACGGCTGACCGGGCGCGGAGCGCTGCTGGGACACCACGTTCTCGTGGTACGTCGGCACTCCGCACGGTGTCGACGCCGTGCAGAGTGCGGACGAGCCATGCAGAGTGCCGACTCGACTCGGTCCGCTGACACAATCGAGGGGTGCCTTCGACGTTGCCGTCCGGGGAGCCGGCCCCGTCCGACGGCCGGCTGCCGGCGGATGCGCTCGCCGAGCTGCCCACGCAGCCGTTCGGCGTCTATGTGCACGTGCCGTTCTGCACCGTCCGCTGCGGCTACTGCGACTTCAACACCTACACGGCCGCCGAGCTCGGTTCGACACCCGGGGCATCGCGGGCCTCGTACGCCGGCGCCGTGCGACGCGAGCTGGAGCTGGCCGCCGGCGTACTCGGGTCACCGCCGTCGGTGTCGTCGGTGTTCTTCGGCGGCGGCACTCCGACCCTTCTCCCGGCCACCGATCTGACCGGCCTGGTCGCCGCGATCGCCGATCGGTGGGGCCTGGCGCCGGACGCCGAGGTCACGACCGAGGCCAACCCGGACAGCGTCGATCCCGCTCAGCTCGCCGAGTTGCGCGCCGGCGGTGTCAACCGGATCTCCTTCGGCATGCAGTCGGCCGACCCAGCCGTGCTCGCCACGCTCGACCGGACCCACGACCCGGATCGGGTGCCGCAGGTGGTCACGGCCGCTCGGAGCGCCGGCTTCGACCAGGTCAGCCTGGACCTGATCTACGGGACGCCGGGGGAGACGACGGCGCAGTGGCGGTCGAGCCTCGAGGCCGTGCTCGCGATGGAGCCCGACCACGTCTCGGCCTACGCGCTCGTCGTCGAGCCGGGCACCGCACTCGAGCGCCGGGTACGCCGTGGCGAGCTGCCGGCGCCCGATGACGACGACCTCGCCGACAAGTACGCCCTGGCCGACGAGCTGCTCGGCGCCGCCGGGTACGACTGGTACGAGATCTCCAACTGGGCCCGCGATCCGAGCGCCCGCTGCGTACACAACCGGCTCTACTGGACCGCGGGGCACTGGTGGGGATTCGGACCCGGAGCGCACTCCCACGTCGGCGGCGTGCGGTGGTGGAACGTCAAGCATCCGGCGGCCTACGCGGATCGGCTCGCGTCCGGGGCCAGCCCGGCGCACGCGCGGGAGCTGCTCGACCCCGAGACCCGTCGGCTCGAGCGGGTGCTCCTTGAGAGCCGGCTGGCCGACGGACTCGACCCGGACCTGCTCGAACGTGACGGGCGGCAGGCGCTAGCGGACCTGGTCGCCGACGGGCTCGTCGAGCCGGGGGCCGACCGGCTGGTGCTCACCCGGCGCGGCCGGCTGCTCGCCGACACGGTCGTCCGCGCCCTCGTCCCCTGACGACGGCGCCGAGGATCTGCGCCGCTGGTCGATGTCGCGCCACTCCGGCCGGATCACCGGGAGCATGGTGGCCGCGAAGTACGCGAGGCCGAGGAGCAGCAGCGCCGGCGAGATGCCGAAGGCGGCGATTGCGATGCCGCCGACCAGGCCGCCGAACGGGATGAGCGACCAGCACAGCGAGTTGTTGAGCGCCGTCACGCGGCCCATCAGGTGGCGCGGGATACGTTCGTAGATCACCGCGCCCAGAATCGGGTTCAGGAAACCGGCCGCGAGTCCGCCGGCCAGCCCGACGATCAGGATCACCGAGAGCGGAGCGTCGAGGGCGACCACGATGAACCGCGGGGCTCCGGCGATCGCGAAGGCGATGACGTAGGTGCTGAACCGCGGCATCCGCTCGCCGAGCCAGGCCGCGACGATCGCGCCGACCGTCGACGCCGCCGCCCAGGTGGCGAACAGCAGCCCGAGAGTGCCGGCCCCGAGGCCATTGTCGTGGACCCAGTACGGCAGCAGGACGACCGAGTACGCCTGGTCGATCAGGTTGGTGATCGCGATCATGATCGTGATCGCGACGAGGACGGGGTCGTGCCGGAGGAAGTCCCATCCGGAGCGGAGCCGCTCGACGTACGTGCCGTCGTCGTCCTCGGCCTCGTGGTGCACCCGTCGCGTCGCGGTCGCAGCGATCAGCAGGCCGGAGACCGCGAAGCTGGCGGCGTCGACGAGCAGGGCGTTCGCCGGCCCGACCGCGATGACGATGACGCCGGCCAAGGCAGCTCCGGCCATGCTGGCGAACCGATCGGCGGCGCTGTGCAGGCCGGTGACCCGCTCGGTGGCGACTCCGGCGGCATCGACGATGTCGGGTACGAGTGCCGCCTTGGCGCCGTCGCCCGGGCCGCGGAGCAGTCCGGCCACCGCGACCAGGCCGAGCAGCACGTCGAAGCGCAGGGCGTCGGCCATGTGGAGCAGCGGGATGATCGCGACGACGATGGTGCTGCCGAAGTCGGCCAGCACCGAGATCCGGCGGGCGCCGAGCCGGTCGATGTGTGGTCCGGCCAGCGCCTTGGCGGCGACGTAGGGACCCATCTCGGCGAAGGCCACCAGCCCGGTCTGGGTGGCGCTGCCGGTCGTGACGAGGACGAACCAGGGGAGCGCCACCATCGAGAGCCGGGTGCCGCACAGCGAGACGACCTCGGCGGCGAGCCAGCCGTACAGCGGGCGGCGGGTCACGACTGCGCTCCGGCGACGCCTCCGGGTCGAGGGAACAGATGCAGTTGCAGCATCACCTGACTGGTGCCGTCGCCGGGCTGGTCGGTGACGTAGTCGTCGATCACCTGGTAGATCCGCTGCTTGAGCTCGCCGGCCCGCTCCGGGGTCAGGTCGAGGACCCAGTCGCTGTGCGCGGTGGTCGTCCGCCACGCCGCCGGAAGCAGCTGCCGCTCCTCTGCGGCGCGCTGCAGGAACTCGGTCTGGACGACGACGGCCGCCTGCATCATGGCGTCGACCGCGTCGCGGCTCTCGACGTCACTCCCGTCGCGGGTGTGGGTCGACTGGTGAGCGGCCCGCCACCAGCGATCCCGGCTGTTGCCACGCTCGGTGTCCTCGACGACGAAGCCGTGGTGGGCGAGCTGCCGCAGGTGATAGCTGGTCGCTCCGGAGTTGAGGCCGAGTCGCTCGGCCAGCCGGGTCGCCGTGGACGGGCCGTCGACCCGGAGCAGTCCAAGCAGCCGGAGCCGGACCGGGTGGGCGAGGGCCCGGAGTGCGACCGGACTCGGCGTGACCGTTCTCATGCGGTGCGATGTCGACTCGGGCATGACCACACCGTACGACTGCAAAGACTCCTTTGCAAAGGCCTCTTTGCGATCCTCCGCCCCGCTGAAGGTAGGCAAATCCCGAGACACGCCGGCGTGTCTCGGGATTTGGCTACCGCCAGTGGAGTCGGGCGGGACGGTCAGCGGGCGAGGGCGGCGTAGCCCCGGGTGACGGCGTCGCGGAGCCGGTCGGCGTCGAACGGCCAGCGGCCGCGGGCGAGGGCGTCGTCGACCGGGACGCCGGTGGCGGCCTGCTCCCGGATCTGCTCGGCGACGTCGACGATGTCGCCCCGCTGGTCCTGGACGAAGTCGCGATCGACGACCGGACCGTGCCCCGGCACGACCGTGCTCGACGGGGTCAGCAGCCCGATGACGATGTCGAGTGTGGCCGGCCAGTCGAGCGGGAAGCTGTCGATCCCGTACGACGGCGGCGCGCTCGACTCGACCAGGTCGCCGGCGTACAGCACATCGACCTCCGGCACGCGTACCACGATGTCGCCATCGGTGTGGCCGCGGCCGGGGTACACCAGCTCGACGAAGCAATCGCCCAGGTCAGCGGTCCAGACCGACGAGAACGTCTCGGTCGGCGCGACCACCTCGGTGGCGAGGATCTCCTTGCTCAGCGGGTCGTCCGGGTCGGCGGCGTAGCGCGACTTGTGCCACTCCTCATCGGCCGGCAGCGCGATCGGCACCGACTCGTGGGCGACGATCGGTGTGTTCGGAAATGCCCCGTTGCCGAAGGTGTGGTCGAAATGGACGTGGGTGTTGACGACGGCGCGGATCGGGAGCGCCGACAACTCACGCACTGCGGTGGCCAGCTCCTGTCCCCGGACCAGCGATTCCCGGGTGTCGACGACCAGCACACCCTCGCCGCCGACGATCGCTCCACACGACAGGTCGAACGATTCGTACCGGCGTACGTAGCAGCCCGCGGCGACTTCGTGCCACGCTTCGTAACCGTCGGATGTGCCCATTTCCCGTAGACTGGCACTCATCAGGCGAGAGTGCCAAGCGAGGGAGGTGCACGTGCTCGAGGAACGCAGGCTGGAGGTCTTGCGGGCGATCGTCGAGGACTACGTCGCCACTCAGGAACCGGTCGGCTCGAAGACGCTGGTCGAGCGGCACAACCTCGCCGTTTCGCCCGCCACCGTGCGCAACGACATGGCCGCGCTGGAGGAGGAGGGCTTCATCGCCCAGCCGCACACCAGCGCCGGCCGGATCCCGACCGACAAGGGCTACCGGCTGTTCGTGGACCGGCTGGCCACGGTCCGCCCGCTGTCGGCCCCCGAGCGGCGGGCGATCTCGACGTTCATGGATGGCGCGGTCGACCTGGACGACGTGGTCCAGCGCAGCGTACGCATGCTGGCCCAGCTGACCCGGCAGGTCGCGGTCGTGCAGTACCCCTCCCTGACCCGCTCGACGGTGCGCCATGTCGAGCTCGTGACGCTGTCGGCGAACCGGCTGCTGGTCGTGCTGATCACGAGCACCGGCCGGGTCGAGCAGCGAGTCGTCGAGACCGTCGACGAGGTCGGCGAGACGCTGATCGGCGACCTGCGGGCCCGGATCAACCTGGCCAGCCTCGGCGAACGGCTGGTCGACGCCGCCGACCGGCTGGCCGAGATCCCCGAGACCTTCGAGCCCGCCGACCGGCCGGTCGTCGCCGCCGTGACCAGCGCACTCGTCGAGGCCTTCTCGGACGAGCGGTCCGACGAACGGGTCGCCGTCGGTGGCACGGCCAACCTGAGCCACTTCGGCGACGACTTCGACCTGTCGATCCGGCCCATGCTGGAGGCCCTGGAGGAGCACGTCGTCCTGCTCCAGCTGCTCGGCGCCGCCTCCAGCCCGCGGGCCCTGACCGTACGGATCGGCCACGAGGTCCCGTACGAAGAGCTCTCGAGCACCTCCATCGTCGCGAGCGGTTACGGGCCGCACGACGACTCGCTGGCTACGCTCGGCGTGGTCGGGCCCACCCGGATGGACTATCCGGGAGCCATGGCGGCGGTGCGTGCCGTCGCCCATTACCTGAGCCGTCGCCTCAGCGAGGAATGAGAGGCGGCCGAACTACGCTGGTCATCACGGCGGCCCCGTAGCCGTCTGACCGGTTGCCACGGGACAACAAGACAAGGCAGGAATGAGTCCGGACTACTACGAGCTGCTCGGCGTCGACCGCAACGCCTCGACCGAGGAGATCAAGAAGGCCTACCGTCGGGCCGCCCGCAGGCTGCACCCTGACGTCAACCCAGATCCGCAGACGCAGGAGCAGTTCAAGGCGGTGACCGCCGCGTACGAGGTGTTGTCGGATCCGCAGAAGCGCGAGCTCTACGACATGGGCGCCGACCCGCTCACGGCCGGCCGTGCCGGCGGCGGCTTCGGAACCGGTTTCTCCTTCACCGACATCATGGACGCGTTCTTCGGCCAGACCGGCAATCGCGGTCCGCGGCCTCGGATGCGACGCGGCCAGGACGCCTTGCTGCGGCTCGACGTCGACCTGGCGCAGGCGGCGTTCGGCACCACCCGCGACCTCACGGTCGACACGGCGGTTGTTTGTACGGCCTGTCAGGGCGCCGGCACGACCGACGACGAGGGCCCCGTCACCTGCGAGACCTGCCGCGGCCGTGGCGAGGTCCAGCAGGTCCAGCGCTCCTTCCTCGGCGAGATCCGGACCGCCCGTCCCTGCCCGACCTGCCGCGGCTTCGGCACCGTCATCCCGCACCCGTGCGACGAGTGCTCCGGCGACGGTCGGGTTCGCGCCCGTCGCTCGATCACGGTCAAGATCCCGTCCGGCGTCGACACCGGCACCCGGGTCAAGCTGTCCGGCCAGGGCGAGGTCGGACCCGGCGGCGGCCCGGCTGGCGACCTCTACGTCGAGATCGACGTCACCCGGCACAAGTTCTTCGAGCGGCACGGTGACGACCTGCTGTGCGAGGTCACGGTGCCGATGACAGCGGCGGCGCTGGGCACTCAGGTCCAGCTGCCGACGCTGGAGGCCGACACCGGCGCGACCGACGTCGATCCCACGGTCGGCCTGACCATCAAGGCCGGCACCCAGTCCGGCGAGAGCACGGTCCTGCGCGGCTTCGGCGTCCCGCGACTGCACGGCACCGGGCGTGGCGACCTGCTGGTGACGGTCGTGGTCGAGACTCCGACCCGGCTCGACCCGGAGCAGGAGGAGCTGCTGCGCAAGCTCGCCGCGATGCGGGGCGAGGAGCACCCGACCGGCAAGGTGGTCAGCACCAACAAAGGTGTGTTCGGCCGGCTGCGCGACGCCTTCGGCGGCGCCCGCTAGGCGTCCAGGCGCCCCGTTGCGATACCACGTTCTCGTGGTACGTCCGCACTCTGCATGGCGTCGAAGCCGTGCAGAGCGCCGGTTCGCCATGCAGAGTGCTGGTTCGCCTGGCTACATGACGGTGAAGTCGGTGTAGATGACCGAGAACTCGTCGGTCCATTTCTCTGCGCCACTGGCCTGGTTGGGCTCCCAGAGCTTGAACGTGTAGTCCCCGGGGGTTAGGTCGGCCGTGATGGAGTACGGCCCGTAAATCCCATTGGAGCCGCCCAGGTCGTGGCCCTTCTTAACCACGTCGCCGTTCTGAGTGATCTCCCACAAGAGGTTGCCCTCCGCGCTGGTCGACTGCCCAGTAAAGGTCACCGGACTCGTGACGGTCTGGTTCAGGCTCGGTGATTTGGGCCGGATGCCGGAGACGATGGACCAGTCGGCCCCGATCGGTCCGGTCAGCGGTGCTCCGAATGCCTCGTCGGCGGCCTGACCGTTGACCGTGATGAACACCGGATCGTCGCTATGCAAGGCCGACTGCACCGTGAGCACGAGTTGCTGGAGGATCTCGGGGGCGAGGCTCTCTTGCAAGTCAGCCAATTCCGAGTTCAGCGGTCGGTCGAAGTCGACGGTGATCTGCTCGTCGGCATGGGTTACATCGTTCACCACCGCGATCGGGCCTGCGTCCCGCAGGGACAGGTGATAGCCGTGCCAGTAGTTCGCATAGGCATTGTGGGACGGCGTTTCGAGCAGCGCCTGAACGGCATCGAGCCCGACGTTGCCGGACGACTGCACGGTCACGCCGGCGCTGTGCACCTCGCTGCCGGGGTCCGTGACGAAGTAGACAGCGAGGTCGACCGGACACCCTTCCTGGACCTTGACCGCGCACGACTCCGCCGGCGGTAGCGTCGTGCGCTCCTCGCCCGGGCCGAAGATCAGGATCGCGGCCGCGATCAGCCCGGCGGTGGCGACGACCCCACCGATCACGGGCAGCCAGCCGCGCCCACGGCGCCGGGTGGACTTGGTCGGACCATCCTCGTGCGCGCGGGTCAGGATCTGCTGCAGCGCGGGCGTGGGAGTCACGCGCTCGGCCTCGGATCGTAGGACGGAGGTCAGCTCCTCGGCGATCTCCCGATCGGTCGGTGTGGGAGTGTTCATCGGACACCTCCCCAGACGGAGCGCAACGCGGCGATGCCGCGCGAGCTGTGGCTTTTGACCGAGCCGCGACTGATGCGGAGTGAGTCGGCGATCTCGGCTTCGGACAGGTCGAGGTAATAGCGCAGGACGAGCACCTCTCGTTGCCGGCGGGGGAGCCGGTCCAGTGCCGCCAGCAGGTCGGTCCGCAAGGATGCGGCGACGGCGGTGTCCTCGGCGCTCTCGTGCGGTCGCGGCGGCTGCACCGGATGCCGGTCGACGACACCGCGATGGCGCAGCTCCGAGCGGGCCCGGTTGATGACGGCGCGCCGGAGGTACGCGAGCGCGTTCTGGGTGTCCCGCAGCCGGTTCCAGCGGCCGTGGACGGCCACGAAGGCGTCCTGTACGAGCTCCTCGGCCCGGCCGTGGTCGTGGATCAGCAGGAACGCGAGACGTACCAGACCGGCGTAATGGGCCGCGTAGAGCTGGCTGACCGCCTCGTCGGCGTTGCCGTCGCCCATCTCGCGACCTCCAGCGGATGTAGACCGCCGCCGGCGCTTGCGCACCGAGTAGATTGCCGTCATGCCCAGGTGACGCGCTGACCTGGGCAATGGTTTACCCGATGTACGGCCCGAAGTTGCGCATTTCGAAGAAGAAGGCGCCATGTCGCAAGACCCTGACTGCCTGTTCTGCAAGATCGTCGCCGGAGAGATTCCGGCCGATGTCGTACGGGAGGGGGAGCACACGATCGCGATCCGCGACCTGAATCCGCAGGCGCCGACGCATGTCCTGGTGATCCCACGCCGTCACGAGCCCGACATCGGGTCGCTGGTGGCGGCCGCGCCCGACGCAGCCGCGGCCCTGCTCGACGAGGCTCGCGCGGTGGCCGACCAGGAGGGCGCCGACGGCAACTACCGGCTGGTGTTCAACACCGGTCCGAACGCGCATCAGACCGTGTTCCACTGCCATGCCCACGTGCTGGCCGGCCGTACGTTCGGCTGGCCGCCCGGCTGAGGAGGACGTCATCACTGACGCGAGCGGAAGCACCCTGCCGCCAGACCTGGCACGGCGACTGCAACGGATCGTCGGGGAGCGCCAGATCACCGACCGGGTGCTGGGTTTGATCGCCGGCCTCGTACGCGATGGTGAACTGGTCTGGCAGGCGGCCGTCGGCGCCGCGGATGCGGTGCTGCCGGATCAGCCGCCCACGACGGACACCCAGTTCGCCATCGGCTCGATCACCAAGACATTCACCGCGACGCTGGTGATGGCGCTGCGCGACGAGGGAACGCTGGATCTCGACGACTCGCTGGCCAAGTTCGTGCCGGAGACGCGTCATCCGCAGCTCACGATGCGGCGGCTCCTGGCGCACGCCTCGGGGCTCCAGCGGGAGCCGGTCGGCGACATCTGGGACACCCTGGTGCATCCCGACACGACGAGCCTGCTGGCCGGTCTTGAGGAGGCTGAGCAGGTGCTGCCGCCGCGCAGCCACTGGCACTACTCCAACCTGGCGTACGCCGTGCTCGGTGAGGTGGTGGCCCGGATCGACGGCCGGGCCTGGGCCGAGTCGCTGCAGGCCAGGATCCTCGAGCCGCTCGGCATGGGGCGCACCACGCCGATGCCTGAGGGTGAGCGGGCCGTCGGCTACTACACCGAGCCGTTCACCGACCAGGTCACGCCACAGCCGGTCGTCGATCTGCGGGCGACCGCGCCGGCCGGCACGCTGTGGTCCACGGTCGGCGATCTGATCCGATGGGCGAGCTTTCTGGCCGAGGGCCACGACGCCGTGCTGTCGCGGGACACCTTGGAAGAGATGGCCGAGGTCCAGATGATGGCCGACCGGCTGCGGTGGACCATGGCGTGGGGTCTCGGGCTCGAGCTGGTCCGGCACGGCAATCGGATCCTGGTCGGCCACGACGGTGGGATGCCCGGGTTCGTCACTGCCGTCCTGGTCCATCCGGCGACCCGGACCGGAGCGATCGTGCTGTCCAACACGACGTCCGACTTCGACCCGGGCGAGACGGCGGCGATGCTGCTCGGTCACATGCTCGACGACGACCCGGCACCGGAGTCCGCCTGGCGGCCCGATGCGGACGTACCGGACGATCTGCTCGAGTTCATCGGCCGCTGGTGGTCCGAGGGAGCGGCGTTTGACTTCTCGGTACGCCGGGGACGACTCGAGGCGCGGTCGCCGGGGCTGCCGCGTACGGTGCCGCCGGCCGTCTTCGAGCGGATCGACGACGCGACATTCCGTACCGTCTCGGGCCGAGAGCACGGCGAGTTGCTGCGCGTGACCCGCGATGACGACGGCGTCGTACGCCTGCTCCACTGGGCGACCTACCGGGTCACGAGGGAGCCCGAGTCGTTTATCCCACGCGATTGAGCCGTTTCGGGCCGTAGCATGGTGACGACCGAGTACGACCGAACCGGGAGGAAAGCCCTCAGACGAGGGCGCCGATGACCGAGCCAGCGACGACCCAACACTCCATCGTCATCCCGTCCAGCATCGCCATGGTGGCGCTGCTCGGACCGCGCGACGATTTCCTTCGCATCATCGAGCGTGAGTTCGCCGCCGATGTCCACGTCCGGGGCAACACGATCACGATCACCGGGCCACCGTCCGAAGCCGCGCTCGTGGATCGGCTGCTCGAGGAACTGGTCACGATGATCCGTACCGGTCAAGGTTTGTCCACCGAGACGGTCGAGCGTTCGATCCAGATGCTGCGGACCGAGACCCAGGAGCGGCCGGCTGAGGTGTTGAGCCTCAACATCCTGTCCAACCGGGGCCGCACGATCCGGCCCAAGACGCTGAACCAGAAGCGCTACGTCGACGCGATCGACCAGCACACCATCGTGTTCAGCATCGGCCCGGCCGGCACCGGCAAGACCTATCTCGCGATGGCCAAGGCGGTCCAGGCGCTGCAGGCCAAGGAGGTCAACCGGATCATCCTGACCCGGCCGGCCGTCGAGGCGGGAGAGCGGCTCGGCTTCCTGCCCGGCACGCTGAGCGAGAAGATCGACCCCTATCTGCGGCCGCTCTACGACGCGCTGCACGACATGCTCGACCCGGACTCGATCCCGAAGCTGCTGGCGGCCGGGACGATCGAGGTCGCGCCGCTGGCGTACATGCGCGGGCGGAGCCTCAACGACTCGTTCATCATCCTCGACGAGGCGCAGAACACCTCGCCCGAGCAGATGAAGATGTTCCTGACCCGGCTCGGCTTCGGCTCGCAGATGGTCGTCACCGGCGACGACACCCAGATCGACCTGCCCGGCGGCAACGACAGCGGACTGCGGCACGTCGAGCGGATTCTCGACGGGGTACGTGACGTGCACTTCATCCGGCTCACCAGCCACGACGTCGTACGCCACAAGCTGGTCGGTCGGATCGTGGCGGCCTACGATCGCTACGAGGCGAACAGAGCGTCGCCGAAACCCTCCTGACGGTCATGAGCGTCGACATTCTCAATGAGTCCGGACGCGACGTCGATGTGGTCGAGCTGACCCGGCTGTCGCGGTTCGTGATGGGCCGGATGCGGCTGCATCCCGCGACCGAGATGTGCCTTCGCCTGGTCGACGAGGACACCATCGCGTCGCTCAACAAGCAGTGGATGGAAGCCGACGGGCCGACTGACGTGCTGGCCTTCCCGATGGACGAGATGGTGCCGGGCCGCGTCGGTGAGGAGCCCGAGGAGGGCTACCTCGGCGACATCGCACTCAGCCCCTCGGTCGCGGCCCGGCAGGCGGCCGAGGCCGGGCATCCCGAGGTGGACGAGCTCCGGCTGCTCACAGTCCACGGCATCCTGCATCTGCTGGGCTACGACCATGCCGAGCCGGCCGAGCATCGGGCGATGTTCGCCCTGCAGGCGCGGCTGCTCGCCGAGTGGCAGGGCGTGAGCTCCGGCGACGAGCTCGAGGACGATCCCCCTGACGGCGACCGGCTCGCGACGCCCGACGGTGGGTCGTCGCGGACCCGCTACCCTCAGCCCCTCGGCGAAGGCGAGGAGCGAACCTGATGAACCAGCCGGATGTCCTGCTGGTGGGGGTCGCTGTGGTGCTGGTCGTGGTCGCGGGCGTCTTCGCGTCGGCCGATGCCGCGCTGTCGTCGATGTCCAGGGCACGGGCCGCCGAGCTGGTCGAGCAGGGCCGCTCGGGCGCGCGACGGGTGCTCGCGGTCGCCGAGGATCCGCCGCGCTACCTCAACACCGTGCTGCTGCTGCAGACCGCGGCCGAGACGACCGCGATTGTTCTGGTCGCGCTGGTGGTCGCTGACACCTACGACCCGACCTGGCAGCAGGTAGTGGTCGCGGTCGCGATCATGCTCGTGGTCTCGTTCGTAGCGATCGGCGTCGCGCCTCGTACCCTCGGCCGGCAGCACGCTGAGCGGATCGCGCTGCTGAGCGCGGGGCCGGTGACCGTGCTGACCCGGATCCTCGGTCCGCTGCCACGGTTGCTGATCCTGCTCGGCAACGCCCTGACACCGGGCAAGGGCTTCCGCGAGGGCCCGTTCGCGTCGGAGGCCGAGCTCCGCGAGATGGTCGACCTGGCCGAGCAGAGCCGGCTCATCGAGTCCGGCGAGCGCGCGATGATCCACTCGGTCTTCGAGCTCGGCGACACGATCGCGCGCGAGGTTATGGTCCCGCGTACCGACATGGTCTTCATCGAGCGGCACAAGACGCTGCGGCAGGCGATGTCACTGGCGCTGCGCAGCGGCTACTCCCGGATCCCGGTGATCGGCGACGGCCTGGACGACGTCGTCGGCATGGCCTACCTCAAGGACATCACCAAGCGGGTCTTCGACAAGCACGAGGCCGAGTCGACCGAGCGGATCGAGTCGATCGCCCGCGCCTGTCTGTTCGTCCCGGACTCCAAGCCGGTCGACGCGTTGCTGCGCGAGATGCAGTCGAAGCGGATGCATGTGGCGATCGTGGTCGACGAGTTCGGTGGCACCGCCGGCATGGTCACGATCGAGGACATCCTCGAGGAGATCGTCGGCGAGATCACCGACGAGTACGACGTCGAGCCGGATGCGGTGGAGCGACTGTCCGGCGGCGGCATACGCGTGAGCTCGCGATTCGCCGTCGACGACCTGGGCGAGCTGTTCGGCATCGAGCTCGAGGACGAGGACGTCGACTCGGTCGGCGGCCTGATGGCCAAGCATCTCGGCAAGGTCCCGATCCCGGGGAGTGAGGTCGAGGTCGAGGGCCTGCTGTTCCGGGCCGAGGACCCGACCGGCCGGCGCAACCAGATCGCCACCGTGCTGGTCCGCCAGGTCGAGCCGGCCTCGCTACGCGAGCAGTCCGGAGCCGACGCGGGCCACTGACGAGCGAATCGACATTCTGGGGCCGATGGCCCCCGCGATGTCGATTCTCTCGTCGGCCGGTGCACCACTAGCCTGATCCCATGTCGAGCGACGAAGCCGCCGGTCCGGACGACCCCGAGGACGCGAAGCTCGTCACGCTGTCGCGGGCGACCCGCCAGCGCACCGGAGCCGACGAGGGGGCGGCGGTCCGTGACCTCGACGGGCGCACCTACACCGCGGCGACGGTCGCGCTGCCGTCGCTGCAGCTGTCCGCACTGGCGCTCGCGGTCGCGATGGCGATGTCGTCTGGCGCCAAGGGCCTCGAGGCCGCTGCCGTGGTGACCGAGATGCGCCAGCCGGCGCCGGAGGACATCGAGACGGTGCGCGATCTTGCCGGTCGCGGCGTCGCCGTCCTCGTCGCCGATCCGGCCGGGAGCCTGCAGCGGGTCGTGCGCACGTGAGCGAGCCCGCCGACTCCTTCCGCTCCGGCTTCGCCTGTCTGGTCGGGCGTCCCAACGTCGGCAAGTCGACCCTGATCAACGCCCTCGTCGGGTCGAAGGTCGCGATCACCTCGTCGCGGCCGCAGACCACCCGGCATGTCGTCCGCGGCCTCGTCCATCGGCCGGACGCGCAGCTCGTGCTGCTCGACACCCCCGGACTGCATCGGCCCCGCACCCTGCTCGGCGAGCGGCTCAACGACCTGGTCCGTGGCACCTGGTCTGAGGTGGACGTCATCGCGGTGTGCCTGCCGGCCGACGAGCGGATCGGACCGGGCGACCGCTTCCTCGCGGGCGAGGTGGGTCGGGTCCGGCGTACGCCGGCGATCGCGGTCGCCACGAAGACCGATCTGGTCGGCTCGGACCGGCTCGCCGAGCATCTGGCGCAGATCGCCGGGCTCGGCGCCGAGAGCGGGATCGAGTGGCGCGAGGTCGTGCCGGTGTCGGCTACGTCCGGTCACCAGGTCGACCTGCTGCGCGACCTCCTGACCAAGGAGCTCCCGCCCGGTCCTCCGCTGTACCCGGAGGGCGAGCTCACCGACGCGCCGGAGGAGCAGTTGGTGGCCGAGCTGATCCGGGAGGCTGCCCTGGAGGATCTGCGCGACGAGCTGCCGCACTCGATCGCCGTCGTGGTCGAGGAGATGGGGCGGCGCGAGGACCGGCCCGACGATCGGCCGCTGGTCGACGTCCGCGCCGACATGTTCGTCGAGCGGGACAGCCAGAAGGGGATCGTGATCGGTGCCAAGGGATCCCGGCTGCGCCGGATCGGGAGCCAGTCCCGAGAGCAGATCGAGCGGCTGCTCGGCACTCCGGTCTATCTCGACCTTCGGGTCAAGGTGGCCAAGGACTGGCAGCGCGATCCACGCCAGCTACGCCGGCTCGGCTTCTGACGCCTGCCACGGCCGGTCAGTCGCGGGTCACGGCCCAGCAGGTCGCATAGCGCTCGCCGTTGTTCCACTCGTCCCGCCGCGGCCACTGCAGCCCGAACTGGCCTGGCTGCTTCTCCCCGCGCCACTTCGCGACCTTGTCGGCGCAGAGCTCGTTGGCCTGGTTGAAGGTGGCGTCCGTGCCGGGGTACGCCTGGTCGTCCTTGCCGTTGCCCAGCTGGGCGATGCCGATGGCGCGTTGCTGGTGCTTGCGGGCGCAGGAGGTCAGCGTGCCCTCGTCGACGCCGTCCTGGTCGCTGAACACCTTGGTCCAGCAGGCATGGAACGTGTCGGGGACCTTGTTGTCGAACAGGCCGTCGACGGATTGGGGCAGGTCTTCGAGGCGGTCGGTGTTCTGACCGGCCACGATGTCGCAGCGGAACCATCGGGCGCCTTCGGCGAACTGCTCCGGCGTCGGGCGGTACCACGCCCAGCTCACGATGCTGACCACCCAGTCCTCCAGCGAGCCGCCAACGGTGCTCCGCCAGGCCGCGTCGCACCGCTGGGTGACGTAACTCTCGAGCTCCTTGTCCTCGACCCCGGTGGCGGCCTGCACCATGCGCTTCGGCCACTGGTCGACGAAGTAGGTGACGGCGGTGTGCGGTTGGTCGCATGCCACGGTGGGGGTGTCGTTGGACGGCGGAGGGATGTCCTTGAGCGTGAGCATCCGGCAGGCGCCGTCCTGGGGCGCGGGTGCGACCGCCGGCTCCTGGGTGGTGGGCTGGCTCGCCGTGGGGGTGTCGCTCGGCTCGGTCGGCTCGTCGGCGACCAGATCACCGGCCTTGGCACAGCCGGCGAGGGCGACCAGCGCCACCCCGACGGCGAGGCTTCGTACACGGATCACGGACAGATTCTTGCTCAGGCCGACGCGGTGTGACGCGCGGGCCCGTCTAGGAGCTGGTCTGGGCATAGCAGATGCCCCAGCGATCACCGGTGTTCCACTGCCGCCGGCTCGGCCAGGTAACGCCGTAGTTGAAGCCGGCCGTCGTCCCGAGATAGGCGCGGACCCGGGTCGTACAGTCCCGCTCGAGCCGGCTCTGCAGATTCTTGGAGCCGGGGTAACTCGCGTTGAGGTCGGCCAGGTGGACGCCGGCGACCGCCCGATAGCTGTGCTCTTGGCTGCACACGACGATGTTCGTGGTGCCGTCGCCGAAGCCACCGCGGTTGCACTGCGTCCATTCGTCGGCCTGGGACGAGGACAGCACGCCCTTGGTGGTCTGGGGGAGCGCAATGAGCTTGAGTCCGTTCTGGGCCCGGATGGCGTAGGTGTCGCAGCTGAACCAGCGCGCGCCCGGACCGATCTCCTCCGGTCCCGGCGCGCCGACGATGAAGTCGAACACGCTCAGCGCTACGTCCTCGCTGGAGCCGCCCAGCCAGGCGGCCAGCTTGCGGCTGCAGATCCCCGAGACCAGGAACCGCAGCCGGTCGGCGTTGTTGCTGCGGGCGGCGGCCTGCGCCTCCTGGTTCATCAGGCCGACGAAGTAGGTCTGGGCGTTGTGGGTCTGGCTGCACGGCAGCGGCTTGCGGACCTCCAGGCTGCCGCCGAGGGCGCTCTGGACCGGGTTGGTGCGACGGCACTCGCCCACCTCAGGCACGGCCGTCGCCGGGGTGGTCGGCGACGGCGACTCGGTCTCGCCAGTGGGTGCCGTCGGCGACGGCGAGCCGGTCGGGCTGGGGGAGTCGGCCGCGCCGGTCGGCTCGGAGTCCACCAGGTCGGCCGTCGACCCGCACCCGGTCACCAGCAACAACAGCGCCCCCAACGCAACGGCGGTTCGCTGCCAGATCGTCACCATGCTCCCCGGAGCGTGTGATCCTCGGTCGGTGTCCCAACCCTAGCGGTCGGAGCCGGCCCGGCGAGTCAGTCGCTCGGCACCCAGCAGATGCCCCAACGTACGCCGGTCGCCCACTGCGCCCGGGTCGGCGGCTGCCAGCCGTACCTCCACTCCAGCGGATAGTCCAGCTGGACGCGGGCCTGGTCCTGGCAGTGCTTGGCGCTCGCGCGACGCTGCTTGCGGGAGGGGTAGTCGTCGGACTTGTAGCCCCGCATCCGCATCATGTCGAAGGCGCGCCAGGTGTGCGGCTGGCTGCAGATCACCGTCTTCGAGTGCGGGCCGTCCGGCGAGCCGCGGCTGCATAGCCCGTACTCGTCGAGGGCAGAGTCCGAGTCGAGCATCCCCTCGCTGTCGCGCGGCAGCTCGCCGAGCCGCTTGTCGGTCGCCGACACCAGGACGTCGCAACGGAACCAGTCGGCACCGCGCTTGATGTCGCGGGTCGTGGGGACGAACCACACCGGATGCACCCGGGTCAGCGCCCGAGTGACCCGGTCGCCGCCGACCCAGCGCTTGAAGTGCCGGGTGCACTTCGGCGTCACGAACGCGGCGATGGCCGCAGTGTCGGGCGTCTGGTCGGCGAACGTGTCGACCTTGAATCGGCCGACGTAGTAGGTCTGGGTGGTGTGCTGCTTGCGGCACTTGATCGGCCGCTGCTTGTCGTGCGCCCGGCTCACCTGGTGATTGGACAGGTCGTGACAGGCGCCCTCGCGCGGCTCGGGCTCCTTCGGCATCAGCATCCGGGTCGTCGACGGCGACTCGGATGCGGGCGCCGACGGGGGAGGATCGTCGGCCCGATCGGCGGTGGGATTGACCGAGCCGTCGCCACGACACCCTGCCGCGGCCAGGCCGATCAGCAGGGTGATGACGACTGCCACGACGATCGTCAGGCGGCGCGGCACGAGATGCTGCACCCGCCCCAGAGTACGGAGCGGGTCCGAATCGCCAAGCCGGGGTGGTGCTCTCGGTCAGGCCAGCGGCTTTTGATGCTGGATAGTCCGGGCGAACAGGACGAAGCCCAGCGTTTCGTTGACCGCCAGCATGTGGCGGTTGGACTCGGCGTTCCAGGTTTGGATCCACTCCAGCTGCGGCTCCGCCTCGGCCAGCCAGACCAGCAGGTCGGCCTTCATCGCGAGTCCCAGCCGGTGCCCGCGATGGGACGGCACCACCGCCGTGTCCTCCTGGGCCGCCCATCGCGGCACGTGCCGATCGACCAGCGCGATGGTGTGGCCGGCCCACTCGCCGTCGGATCGGCGCCGGGCCAGCACGCGGTACATCGTGTGGTCGCGGTCGGCCATCGCCTGCTCGTACGCCCGGATCGACGACGGGTCGAACTCGTTCGGCTCGATGTCGAGTTCGCCGGTCGGTGCGTCGTTGATGGCGGCGAACAGGGGAGCGAGCTCGGCCAGGAGGGCATCGTCGGACGGTCCGAAAACCCGAACCAGCTCGTAGTCGCCGGCCCGCTTCATCGCCTCGGTCCGGTGTTCGATCCAACGGGCCGGATCGACCCCGATCAGCTCGAGCCGGCGGATCGCGTTGTCCAGCCCCGGCTCGAACCCGCGAGCGGCCGCGAAGGCAGCACCGGCGCCGTCGCGCACGGTGAACGCATTCAGGCTCCGGCGGCCGGCCTCGAGTGCGACGTGCTCAGCGCGTCGCAGCAGGGTCGATCCGATGCCCTGTCGCTGGTGCTCCGGGTCGACCGTGATCCAGACGTACGCCAGGTGCCGATTGGCTCGCAGCGGGAACATCATCGTCCCGGCCCCGACGATCCGGTCGGCTACGCGGACGACGGCGAGCCAGTCGGGTCGGTCCTCGCCCCATCCGATGCGCTTGTGCAGCCGTACGGTGGGTCCGCTGGTCGGGGCCGCCCCCGGCGCCTCTGCCTGGCTGGCGGCCGTCATGATCTCGGCGAGACCCTCGGCGGTGCTCCCGTCGACGGTGCGTGGGTCCAGCTCGGTCAGGTCCATACCCCCATCGAATCGGCTCGGCGCCGCGCTGTCAGGCGAGTTACGGATCCTGGACCAAAATCACGACGGATCGATGTATTTTTTGGCCGTCTCGCGTGTCCTAGTCGATTGGACCTCTGTTCTCATCGGTGGGAAGCGGCCTCATATGCACAAGTTTCTGCAGCGACTGGGTCAGATCTGTGCCCGCTGGCATTGGGCCGTCATCGCGGCCTGGATCGTGATCGTCGCGGGCCTGCTGATCGCGCGAGCCAGTGTCGGGGGCGAGTTCAACAACAACTACAACGTGCCCGGCAGCCAGTCGAACGAGGGCATGAACAAGTTGGACGAGGCGTTCCCCCAGGCCGGCGGATACTCGGGGCAGATCGTCTACGAAGCGCCGAAGGGCCAGAAGGTCTCGGCGAGCAAGAGTGCGGTCAACCAGTCGGTCCAGAACGTGTCGAAGCTCGACCACGTCCTCTCCGCGACCAGTCCGTTCGCCGTGAAGAACTCACCGCAGGTGGCCAAGGACGGGCGGATCGCGTACGCGACGGTCAACTTCGACGTCCTGACCGCCTCGCTCGACCAGGCGTACCAGGACCAGTTCTACGCGGCGACCAAGCCGGCTCAAGACGCTGGGCTTCGCGTCGAGTACGGCGGCTACGCCGGTCAGATCAACTCCGAGACCAACGACAAGTCGTCGGAGGCCATCGGCCTCGCCTGTGCCCTCGTGCTGCTGCTGTTCATGTTTGGCTCGTTGGTCGCTGCCGCGATCCCACTGCTATCGGCCATCTTCAGCGTGGTGGCGGGCCTGTCACTGCTGGGCATCCTGGCGTCCGCCATGACCTTCCCGACGACAGCGCCAACGGTGGCGACCCTGCTCGGTCTGGGCGTCGCCGTCGACTACGGGCTGTTCCTCGTGTCGCGACATCGCGACCAGGTCGACGCCGGGATGGAGGTACGCGAGTCGATCGCGCTCTCCAACGCCACGTCGGGCGCGGCGATCGTCGTGGCGGGCAGCACCGTGATCATCGCGATCCTTGGTCTTTACGTCTCCGCCGTCCCGTTCGTCGGTGCCCTCGGTCTGTCGGCGGCCGTCGTCGTGGCGGTCACGATGCTGGCCGCCCTCACGCTGGTGCCGTCCTTCCTCAGCGTGGCCAAGGGCAACGTGCGGGCCCTGTCCGAGCGACTTCACGACTGGCGGGAGCGCCGCCACGCCGCGGCCGCCGCCGTCGACGCCGAGGCGGCCGCCGGCAACCCCGGCACGGGCAATCCCGGCACGGACGACCTCGTCCCCAGCAATCCCGGCCCGGCGGCGGGGAACCCCGACTCCGGTGCGCCTCACGAGGTCAGTGCCGTCGCCCTGACCGAGGGCGCCCACGAGCACTCGGCGTTCGCGCGCTGGGGACGGATGGTCGCCGGCCGGCCGTGGCCATGGGCGATCGCCAGCGCCACGCTGCTGATCGTGCTCGCGATTCCGTTGATCTTCATCGACTTCGGGCAATTGGACGCCGGCACCGACCCGAAGGGCGACACCGACCGGCAGGCGTACGACCTGATCGCCCAGGGCTTCGGGCCCGGCTCCAACGGTGCGTTGACGATCGTCGCCATCCCCGAGCCCGGCCAGAACAAGAAGACCGTGCTGACCCAGCTGCAGCAGGTCGTCGCGAACACAACCGGCGTGGCCGAGGCATCCGCGCCGCAGCTGAACAAGGCGGGCAACACCGCGACCATGACCGTGGTGCCAACCACTGGTCCGCAGAACGAGAAGACGACCGAGCTGGTCAACACGCTGCGCGACTCGGTGCTTCCCCAGGTCAAGGGCGTCGACACCCTGGTCACGGGAACGACTGCCGGGTCGGTCGACTTCACGTCGAAGGTGATCTCCCGACTGCCGTTGCTCATCCTCGCGGTGGTCCTGATGTCGCTGATCCTGCTGACCGCCGCGTTCCGGTCGCTTGCGATCGGGCTCAAGGCGGCCGCCATGAACCTGCTCTCGGTCGGCGCGGCGTACGGCATCGTGGTGGCGATCTTCCAGTGGGGCTGGGGATCGAGCTGGATCGGGATGCAGGAGACCGTACCCATCCCGGCCTTCGTCCCGATGCTGATCTTCGCGATCGTCTTCGGCCTGTCCATGGACTACGAGGTGTTCCTCATCTCCCGGGTCCACGAGGCCTATCTGGAGACCGGCGACTCGCATCGCGCCGTGGCGATCGGCATCGGCGGCACCGCCCGGGTCATCACGACCGCCGCCGGCATCATGCTGGTCGTCTTCAGCAGCTTCGTCTTCGACAGCGATGCGACGGTCAAGATGCTGGCCCTGGGCATGGCCTTCGCCGTCCTCGTGGACTCGACCGTTGTACGGATGTGTCTGGTGCCGTCGGTGATGTCGATCCTCGGCGACCGGGCCTGGTGGATCCCGGGCTGGCTCGACAAGATCCTGCCGAAGCTGGACATCGAGGGAACCGGCATGACCGACCAGCAGCCGCCACCCCGCGATGTGTCCGCGCAGGGTGCGATAGGCTGACTCCGCCATGCGATTCGCGAGCCTCCTCCTTCGCGGCCGCGGCGGGGCCCTCTAACAGGCCGGACCCCTCGCCGCGGAGTTCGGTGCTGCCGGCCGCCGATCCCCCTCCACCGGAGAGCTTCGCGCCATGGCCATCCATCCCCAGCGCCCCAGCGGCATGCCGATCCACCGCTATCGCGCCTTCACACCCATCGACCTGCCGGACCGTACCTGGCCGGCCCGCACCATCACCGCCGCCCCTCGGTGGCTTTCCACCGACCTCCGAGACGGCAACCAGGCCCTGATCGACCCGATGACGCCGGCCCGCAAGCGCCGGATGTTCGAGCTGCTCGTCGGCATGGGCTACAAGGAGATCGAGGTCGGGTTCCCGGCCGCGAGCGAGACCGACTTCGCCTTCGTACGCGAACTCATCGAGCAGGACGTCGTACCCGAGGGCGTCACCATCTCGGTCCTCACCCAGGCCCGTGAGGACCTGATCGAGCGCACCGTACAGTCGCTGGTCGGCGCCCGTGACGCCAACGTCCACCTCTACAACGCGACCGCGCCGCTGTTCCGCCGGGTCGTCTTCGGCGTCGACCGCGACGAGTGCAAGGCGATCGCGGTCCGGGGCACCGAGCTGGTCATGAAGTACGCCGACGAGCTGCTGCCCGACACCGACTTCGGCTACCAGTACTCGCCGGAGATCTTCACCGGCACCGAGCTGGAGTACGCCGTCGAGGTCTGCGAGGCGGTCTCGGACACCTGGCAGCCCGGACCGGGACGCGAGATCATCCTCAACCTGCCGGCGACCGTCGAGATGTCGACGCCCAACGTCTACGCCGACCAGATCGAGTGGTTCTCCCGCCAGCTCAGCCGGCGGGAGCACAGCGCCGTCTCGCTGCATCCACACAACGACCGCGGCTGCGCCGTCGCAGCGACCGAGCTGGCCCTGATGGCCGGCGCCGACCGGGTCGAGGGCTGCCTGTTCGGCCACGGGGAACGTACCGGCAACGTCGACCTGATCACGCTCGGCATGAACCTGTTCAGTCAGGGCATCGACCCGATGATCGACTTCTCCGAGATCGACGAGATCCGGCGCACCGTCGAGTACTGCACGGGCCTGCCGGTGCATCCGCGGCACCCGTACGCGGGCGACCTGGTCTTCACGGCCTTCTCGGGCTCGCACCAGGACGCGATCAAGAAGGGCCTCGAGGCACTCGAGCGCGACGCGGCCGCGGCCGGCGTACCCGTGTCGGAGCACCCGTGGGAGGCGCCGTACCTGCCGATCGACCCGCACGACGTCGGTCGCACCTACGAAGCCGTCATTCGGGTCAACAGCCAGTCCGGCAAGGGCGGCGTCGCGTACCTCATGAAGGCCGAGCACAATCTCGACCTGCCGAGGCGGCTGCAGATCGAGTTCAGCCGGATCGTGCAGCAGCACACCGACACCGAGGGCGGCGAGGTCGCGCCCGAGGCGCTGTGGGAGTTCTTCCGCACCGAGTACCTCGATCGCACCACACCGCTCCGGCTGAACTCGGTGCACACGTCGTCCGCCGAGGGAGAGCACGACGCGCTCACCGTGAACGTCTATGTCGACGGAGATCGGCACACCCTGACCGGACAGGGCAACGGCCCGATTGCGGCCTTCTGTGACGCGCTCGGTTCGGTCGACCACGTCGTACGCGTGCTCGACTATGCCGAACACGCGCTCTCGTCCGGCGGTGACGCGATGGCCGCGGCCTACGTCGAGTGCGAGATCGGCGGTCGGGTGGTGTGGGGAGTCGGTCTCGACGCCAACATCGTGACCGCCTCGTTGAAGGCCGTGGTGTCGGCGGTCAACCGCACCTGACGGTGACCGCCGACCACGGCGTCAGGGTTGAACCGCGAGGGCGAACTGCACGCCGCCGGTCTGGTCGACCTGGGCGTCAAGGACCTTGTCGTCGAGCACCGCGGCGGCGTTCTCCTCGACGAAAACCCGGGCTCCGGATTTCTCGACGACCTTGTCGGTGGTCTCCGGCGCCTCGGCGGGCGCGACTGTCAAAGCACTGGGGTCGGCATCCTGCGGGCTGATGCGCAGACCGGCCCCGTCGGTCTGAGTGCTCTGCGCCGTGATGGTCTTCACCACGTCGCAGGCGTTCTCGGTCAGGGTGAGCACAAGTCTCTCCGTCCGATCGCTGGCATATCCATTTCCACCGTTGTGGTCGATCCGGCTGTGGGCAAATCTCCGGCGTGGCGTGTCGAGTGACCTCGACGCTCGACGGCGGACGCGCGAGTACGCGAATGTGCAGGTCAGCAAGGCATTCGCGCCGAGCGCCGCCCGACCCGGCGAGGCACCCCCACTGTCCACTTGCTGAGACACGGTCGGCGTCGGGACTCGGTGTTGCGCCCTTGTTGCTGGTGCCGGGCCGGTCGCACCAGCAGTGCGGGCGCAAAACCGTCAGATGGTGTCGTCGTCCCGGGCCAGGATGAGCTCGACGAGCTGTCGCAGCTCCGGCGTCAGATCCTGCTCGTGGAATCGCAGCTCGCGATCGCCGGTCCGTACGGTGTAGACGAACCGATCGGGCTGCGGCGCGGTCTTCGGGATGCGGCCGAGATCGATCCGACGGAGCAGGGCAGCGGCCTCGGCGCCGGCCGGATCGGTCGCGAGGTCGATCTCCCGCTCGGTGATGCGGCCGGCGAACCCGCCGCTGCGACGGACCGAGACGATGCGCGTGGTCTGATCGGCGTCGTCCGGTTCGGGCGCCAGGACGCCGACGTCGGTCCAGGCCGAGCGGATCGCGGTCCACTCGGCAGAGCCCGCGCCGTAGAGTCGCGTGGTCGCGTCCAGCGTCGCCGTCGCGAAGTCGGCGAAGCCGGTGACCGCTGTGACATGGCCGCCGACCAGCGCCGCCCACCAGATCGGCCCGGCGCCCTCCCAGCTGCCGCCGCCGAGACCGGTCGCCGCGAGACAGAAGGCGCGGTTGGGGATGCCCGAGTTGATGTGGACGCCGCCGTTGTCGTCGCTGGTCTCGACGTAGTCGCGCATCGTGGCCGCCTGTGGGTCCTTGCCGATCCGCGGGTCGTCGTACGCGGTTCCCGGCTCCCGCATGGAGCGAAGCGCCCGCCCGTCGACACCGGGCCCGAACAGTCCTTCGCCGATCAGCCAGTCCGCCTCGTCGACGGTCTGGCCGAGCACGCGCTGCTTGACCATCGAGGCGAAGACGTCGGCGAGGCTCTCGTGCAGCGCGCCGGGCTGGCCGTCGTACGCCAGGACGGCGGTGTACTGCGTGACGCCGTGCGCGTACTCGTGGGACAGCGCGTCGATCGGCGCCGTCATGCGGTCGAAGATCACGCCGTCGCCGGTGCCGAGGACCAGTTGTCGCCCGTCCCAGAAGGCGTTGGCGTAGTCGCTGCCGTAGTGCACGGTCGCCACCACCGGGCTGCCCTGGCCGTCGACGCCGGGGTATTCGAGGACCTCGGCGAACAGCCGCCACGCGGCCTCCGCAGCGGCGTACGCCTCGTCGACGGCGGCGTCACCGGTCGGCGGCTGGCCGTCGGTGCGGACCGGCGGGCCGGGCAGATCGGCGCCGTCGGCCGCGGAGTGAATCGCCCAGCGGGCCTGGCCGCTCGCGCTCGGGTGCTCGAGGGGGGACGTCGGGGTCCGGTGGCGCCGATCGCGGATCGTCCGGTCGGCCTCGAGGGTGGCGCGTCCGACGCGCTCGGCGAGTTCGTCGTCGTGGAGCTCGGCCAGCCTGCTCAGCAGGTACGGCGGGACGAATCGGCACAAGTCCATGATCCGTTCCTACCACCGATCATCAGTCACTCGTGGCGCGGTCGTGAGTCACTCGTGGTGCGGTGATCGGTCACTCGTCGTACTCCGCGATGCAGGCCGTGCCGACCCGGACGAAGCCCACCCGCTCGTACACCCGGGCGACCGACTCCGACGCGGCCGACAAGAACACCGTCGCCACGCCGAACTCCCTGGCGTCCCGGGCGAGCAGACCCGCGAGCGCGGCGCCGATGCCCCGACGTCGCCAGGCCGGGATCACGGCGATGCCGGTCAGCTCGGTGACGTCGCCGCGCGGCGCATGGCTGCCCCCGCCGATCGCCCGACCGTCGGGGTCGAAGGCGCCGGCCACCCGCATCCGGCCCAACTGGACCTGGGCCGCGATGGCCTCGAGGACTGGCTCGGAGGTCAGCGTGTCGCGCTCGCCGAATCCGGCGTCGACGGCGGCCCGGGCCGGTGCGAACCCGTCGTCGTCCGGGCGCAGCAGGCGCAGTGACACGCCGTCGAGACGCGGCTCGACCGGCTCGGCGGCGAGCACCATGAGTGCGCATCTCGCGACCGGGACACCCACCGACTCGGTCGCCGGCAGCAGCGTTGGCGTGATCTCGTCGACCCACTCCAGATGCCGCGGTACGCCGAGTCGATGCTGTCGATCGAGCACGGCTCGTACGTCGTCCGCGGTGAACTCGGCGTCCAACCCGAGCGTGGGACGGGCGTAGTAGGGCCAGCCCTCGCGGGCCACGAACAGGGTGAACGGCCCGACCGGCTCGCCGTCGGCCGTCGCCCGCGGAACCGTGTCGTAGTAGCGCTCCAGCCTGCCGATCAGCGTCGGTTCGGTCACGGTCGGATGCTCCCACGAGTGACTGATCACCGCACCAGAAGTGACCGATGGCCGCACCACAAGTGACTGATGACCGGTCCGCGAGTGACTGATGAATGGTTCAGTCGTTGTTGGTGGCATGGTGTCTAATTCGTGCCACTGGCCAATCTAGGACTGGGGAGCTTGGGAGGGCAGGCATGACCACGCTCGTGGCGGAACGCATCGGGGAGATCGACTACGACGGCTATCGGCTCGAATACACCGAGTACGGCTCCGGCGACCGGGTCGTCGTGTTGCTGCACGGCCAACTCATGCCGCGCCGGATGCACCAGCCGCTGGCTCGGGTGCTGGCCGGCGACGGCTATCACGTCTACACGCTGGATCTGCTCGGCCACGGTCGATCCGACAAGCCGACCGACCCCGCGATCTACTCGATGTGGGCCTTCGGCCAGCAGGTCATCACGCTGCTGGACCATCTCGGCGTGCAGGAGGCCGTGATCGGCGGCACGTCGCTCGGCGCCAACACCACACTCGAGGTCGCGGCAGACGCACCGCATCGGGTGCGCGGCATGCTGATCGAGATGCCGGTGCTCGACAACGCCGTCGAGGCCGGGATCGTCGCGTTCGCTCCGCTGCTGTTCGTGGCCCGGGCCGCGCCGATCGTCGTCGACGCGGTGCGGTGGGCGGCGCAGGCGGTGCCGCGACGCTTCGTGCCGTTCTGGTCCGGCATCGCGCTCGACACGTTCAGCCAGGAGCCGGGGGCGATGGCGGCGGCGATCCACGGCATCTTCTACGGCCGGGTGGCGCCGCCGCACCATGAGCGGGTCACAATCGACGTGCCGGCCCTGGTCATCGGCCATCCGCGCGACCCGATCCACCCGGCCGCCGACGCCGCCATGCTCGCCGAGGAGCTCGTGAACTGCCGGTTCGTGCGCGCCGAGTCGGTCCTCGAGTGGCGACGGCGTCCGGATCGGCTCAACTCCGAGACGCTCGCCTTTCTCGACGCCTGCTGGGGGACGGGCGAGCAGGACTACGCCGTGGACGCGTGACGTACGGAATACCACGTTCTCGTGGTGTGTCGGCACTCTGCATGGCGTCGACGCCGTGCAGAGTGCGCACGAGCCATGCCAAGCACACGTGGGCCGCGGTCAGCTCGCCAAGGCCGCCGGATCGATTTGCGGCCGATAGCCCGCTCGCAGCGCGGCCGCCGTCGAGGGTGGCGTGATCAGCTCGACGTCACCCGACCGTGGCCGCGAGCACCGACGGCCGTAGCCCTGCGTCGACCAGTGCAGTACGGCGTCGTCGAGCACGAGGCATGGCTCGCCGTCCCAACGTACGAAGGCACCCGACGGCACCGACCGCCACGGCACCGGATGGAAGCGCCGACGATGCGTCCCGCGGAAGATCCGCTCGCCATGCAGCTGGCGGTCCAGCTGCCACGCCTTCGGAACCGGACTGCCGAGCGCGTCGACCCAGGCGGCTCGGTAGGCGTTGTAGTCGGCCCGCCGACACAGCGCGCACGGGCGGTGCCCGGCCGCCATCGCAACAGCCTCGTCGTGGAAGAACAGCACCGTGAAGTGATGCGGCTGCCACTGCGGCAGTCGCCAGTCCTTGTGCGTCAGGGTGCAGATGATCCACAGCGCACTGCGATGGAACCGGACGACGTCGGTGCCCTCGTGCAGGATGCCGCGGTTGCCGAGCCAGGCGCCTCGCAGTGGCACGGCGACGATGTCGCCCAGCGGCGTGACGCGGTTGCGCATCGGCGATCGGCTCGGCACGCTGTCGGACCCTAGTCGAGACGTCCGACACGATTCAGCGATTCGGTCACCGGTGGATCGACGGACGAGCGACAATGAGCCCGTGGCTCTCTATCGCGACGAGGGCGTCGTCCTGCGTACCCAGAAGCTCGGCGAGGCCGACCGCATCGTCACGCTGCTGACGCGCCAGCACGGTAAGGTCCGGGCGGTCGCGAAGGGAGTACGGCGCACCAGCTCCCGCTTCGGTGCCCGGCTCGAGCCGTTCATGCACGTCGACTGCCAGTTCGCCGAGGGCCGCTCGCTCGACATCGTCACCCAGGCCGAGACGCTCGGGCCCTACGGAGCACCGATCAGCGCCGACTACCCGACGTACACCGCCGGCACCGCGATGCTCGAGACCACCGAGCGACTGAGCACCGAGGAGGGGCATCCGTCGGTCCAGCAGTACCTGCTGCTCGTCGGAGCCCTGCGTGCGATGGCCGAGGGCGATCGGGATCCGCGGCTGATCCTCGACTCGTTCCTGCTGCGATCGCTCGCCGTCGCAGGGTACGCCCCGTCGTTCTCCGACTGCGCTCGCTGCGGCGAGACCGGACCGCATCGGTCGTTCAACCCCAGTGCTGGCGGGATCCTGTGCGCCAACTGCCGGCTGCCCGGATCCGCGACTCCGGCAGCGTCGACGGTGGAGTTGCTGGCGGCTCTGCTCAGCGGCGACTGGACCGTGGCGACCGCGAGCGACGACCGCAGCCGGCGCGAGGCGAGCGGACTGGTCGCGGCGTACCTCGCCTGGCATCTCGAGCACGGGCTGCGTTCGCTGTCGTACGTCGACCGCTGACAGGATCGTCCCGTGGCCAGACGTACCTATCGCGCGCCGTCCCCGCATCCGTCCGGCGCCCGACCGCCGTCGATCCCACGCAGCCAGGTGCCGGCGCATGTCGCGATCGTCATGGACGGCAACGGCCGCTGGGCCCGGGAGCGCGGCCTGCCCCGAACGGCCGGGCATGAGGCCGGTGAGGCGGCGCTGTTCGACGTCGTCGAGGGTGCGATCGAGATCGGCGTGACGCACGTGTCGGCGTACGCCTTCTCGACCGAGAATTGGAAGCGCTCGCCGGAGGAGGTCCGCTTCCTGATGGGCTTCAACCGCGACGTGATCAGGCGGCGGCGCGACGACATGCACGCGCTCGGTGTCCGGGTCCGCTGGGCCGGTCGCCGTCCGCGGCTGTGGCGCAGCGTCATCAAGGAGCTCGAGATCGCCGAGGAGCTGACTCGGCACAACGACCTGCTCACCCTGACGATGTGCGTCAACTACGGCGGCCGCGCCGAGCTCGCCGACGCCGCGGCCGCACTGGCCCGGGACGCGGCCGACGGCAAGCTCAACCCGGACCGGGTCGATCAGCGAACGTTCCGGCGCTACCTCGACGAGCCGGATCTGCCCGACGTGGATCTGTTCTGGCGTACGTCGGGAGAGATGCGGATCAGCAACTTCATGCTCTGGCAGTCGGCGTACGCGGAGCTGGTCTTCTCCGACATCGCCTGGCCCGACGTGGACCGGCGTGCCCTGTGGGCGGCGATCGAGGAGTACGCCAAGCGCAGCCGGCGCTACGGCACGGCCTGACGGTCGCGGGCGCGTCCAGTGTCGAAAGTTGGCGTGAGATACAGGATTCGCCGCCTTCAAACCTGAGTCTCACGCCAACTTCAAGCCCGCGGGGGATCCACAGGCCGAGACAGCAGCCCGCCGACTCTCGGGCGGTCAGGCCGCGCGGGGCGGCCCGGGCCCGGGGCCGCGGAAGTTGGCGTGAGATTCGGCCTGATCGGCGTCCGGAACCTGTATCTCCCGCCAACTCTCTTGAGCGGTCGAACTCGGCGCCTCAGCGTCGGCGCGGCGTACTCAGCGGCAGTCGGAGCAGACTCCGAAGATCTCGAGGGTGTGGGAGACCTCGGCGAAGTCGTGCTCGGCCGCGACGCGGTCGGCCCATCGCTCGACGGTCGGTCCCTCGACCTCGACGGTACGGCCGCAGACCCGGCAGACCAGATGGTGATGGTGACCCGAGCTGCAACGGCGATAGAGCGCCTCACCGTCGTCGGACCGCAGGACGTCGATCTCCTCGGCGTCGGCCATCGCCTGCAGGGTGCGGTAGACCGTCGACAGGCCGACCCGGTCGCCGCGCTCGGTGAGGATGTCGTGGATCTGCTGGGCGCTGTGGAAGTCGTCCAGCTCAGCAAGGGCTTCGCCCACTGCCCGGCGCTGTCGGGTCGCGCGGACGGCCAAGCGGCTAGTGCTCGTCATAGTGCGGTCCGTGGGGCGCATGGCGATGTCCTCCGTGCACGTAGTCGACATGGTCGCCGTGGGGCACAGCCGGATGGCCGCAGCCGGGGCCGTGTTCGTGCGGGTGCTCCTCCGCGAGGTCGTGGTCCGGTGGTCTTGCCGCCTGGTCGAACGGCGCCAGCTTCGCCCGCCGCCACGCGAGCACCGCGCCGACCGGAGCCGCGAGTACGAACCCGGCGAGGGCGAGCAGCACGATCGTCGGGCCGGAAGGCGTGTTGGCCTCGAAGCTCACGGCGACGCCGGCGACCGACGCGACCACGCCGATGCCCATGGCGAGCGCGAACGTCGCCTTGAAGCTGCGGCTGAACTGCTGGGCGGTCGCGACCGGCACCACCATCAGCGCGCTGGCCAGCAGCAGCCCGACGGTACGCATCGACACAGTGACTGTGACCGCAGCCAGCGCGGCGATGAGCACGCCGTACGCCCGGGCTGGCAGTCCGGAGACCCGCGACTGCTCCTCGTCCTGGCAGATGGCGAACAGTTGCGGCGACAGTCCGATCGCGATGACGAGCACGATCACGGAGAGGATGATGATGTCGCGCAGATCGCCCGGCTCCAGGGTCGTGATCGAGCCGAACAGGTAGGTGTTGAGCGTTGCGGCGGACTGGCCGGCCTCGGCAGTCAGCAGGACGCCGCCGGCGATCCCGCCGTAGAACATCAGCGCCAGTGCCACGTCGCCGCTGGTCTTGCCGTACGAACGCAGCAACTCGATCGCGATCGCGCCGGCCGCCGCGAGAACCACGGCGGTGTTCAGCGGCGCCCATCCGGTGAGCAGGCCGACGGCGACTCCGGTCAGTGCGACGTGGCCGATGCCGTCGCCGAGCAGGGCGAGTCGGCGCTGCACGAGATAGGTGCCGATCGCCGGCGCCGCGAGCCCGGTGCAGACGGCCGCGATCAGCGCGTACCGCATGAACTCGTACTGCCACAGGTCAAGCACGGCCGTGCCCCCAGCTCGCATCGTCGGCGAGGGGGATGCCGGGTGGCGCCGGTCCCTCGTGGAGGTGGTGCTCGCCGAGACCGAGGTCGAGTACGGCCCGTGTCGCGTCGCCTTCGAAGACGATTCGTCCGTCACGCAAGACGATCGAGCGATCGACGAGCGGAGCCAGTGGGCCGAGTTCGTGGGCCACGAGCAGGATCGTGGTGCCACGCGCGCTGAGATCGGAGAAGACGTCGGCGAGCACGTTCTGACTGGCCTGGTCGACGCCCGCCGTCGGCTCGTCGAGCACCAGCAGGTCCGGATGCGATGCCAGCGCCCGGGCGATCATCACCCGCTGCTGTTGGCCGCCGGACAGCTGGGCGACGGAGTCGCGACCACGATCGGCGAGCCGGACGATCTCGAGCGCCTCGTTTACGGCCCGGCGATCGGCCCGGGTCGGCCAGCCGATGAAGCGATGACGCGACAGCCGGCCGGTCGTGACGACCTCCAAGACCGTGGCCGGCACGCCGGACTGCGCGGTCGAACGTTGCGGCACGTAACCCACCCGGCGCCAGTCGTGGAACTGATGCAGCGGCGTGCCGAACAGCTCGATCGCTCCCGATGCGGGTGGCAGTAGGCCGACGACGGACCGTACGAGGGTGGACTTCCCGGAGCCGTTCGCGCCGAGCAGCGTCACGAACTCGCCCGCACGTACTCGAAGCCCGACCCGGCGTACGATCGGCCGGCCCGACAGCACGACGCTGACGTCATCGACGAGGACGGCTGGGGAAGTCATGTGCAGCCGTTCGCTTGCTGGATGGCTTCGAGGTTGGACCGCATCAGATCGAAGTAGTTCTCGTTGGAGGTCGCATCGCTCAGCCCTTCGATCGGGTCCAGGGTCGCGACGGACGCGCCGGTCTCGTTCGCGATCGACTCGGCGACGGCGTCGCTCACCAGTGTCTCAGTGAACACCGTGGTGATCCCTTGCTGTTCGACCAGGTCGGCGATGTGCGCCTGCTGGGCCGGTGACGGCTCCGCGTGCGGGTCGATGCCCGCGATCGGGATCTGCTCGAGGTCGTAGCGCCGGGCCAGATAGCCGAACGCGTCGTGGCTGGTGACGATCGTGCGTCGCTGGCAGTTGGCGAGGCCTTCGCGGTACGCAGTGTCGAGTTGGTGGAGCTCGCCGACGAGCCGCGCGGCATTGCGTTCGTACTGCTTCCTGTGGGCCGGATCGATCTCGCCGAGATGCTGTGCGGTCGCCTCGGTGATCTGTTGCATCAGCACCGGATCGAGCCAGACGTGCGGGTCGAAGTCGCCCTCGTCGGAGCCGGTCGCATCCATCGTGTTGACCACGTTCGCGACGTCGAGGGTGGCCTGGTCGGACAGGTTGGCCTGGTCGATGCCGTCGTCGACAGCGGGCTGGAACCCGTTCTCGAAGATCACCAGCGACGCATTGGTGAGATCGGCGACCTGCTGCGGCGACAGCTCCAAGTCGTGTGGCTCGGCGCCCGGGGGAGTGAGGTTGTCGACCTGGATGGAGTCGCCTCCGACCCGCTCGGCGACGAACGCGAAGGGATAGAACGACGCGATCACGAGCGGGCGGCCGTCGGATGTGGCGTTGCTCGAACATGAGGCAAGGACGAGCACGCAGGCGAACGCGCCGAGCACAGCCGAAGGCTTGATCCACATGACAACGATTCTCATCTTGTTGAGAATCGTTGTCAACACCGCGACGGGGCGTCGCGGACGAATCTTGAGGGATTTGGGTAGCCAGGGCTACCGCGAGCCCTCAAGATTCGTCGGTCTCAGGCGAGGGCGCCGGTCGCCCGGGCGATGGCGGCTCCGACGAGCAGGCCGAGTGCCAGGGCGCGAATCAGCCGGCCGTTGGTGTCGAGACTCCGCCAGGCGAACGAGGCCAGCCAGCCGAGGAACACCGCGAGAATCAGCAAGCAGGGAACGCCGATCACCGGCGGTGCCATCAGCCCGACCAGAGTCAGGATCAACACGATGGCCGGAACGGTGAACCGGGGGAGCGAATGCAGTCGGGCGAGGAACAGCTGACCGCGCGTGGGTTGCGTCGACACCACCGCATCGTCCCATGCCGCCCGGGCGTACGCGGTCACAGCCGCCTCAGGTTTCCCATGACCTCATGGGAAACCGCACCGATCACGGGCTGCAACCCATGCGAAGTGGCCACTCGCCGTGTGGAGTGGCCTGCCCATCAGACGTACGCGGAACGGCCGCTGCCGACGGCCGACGGATATCGCATTGCGCTCGAGAGGTAACCTGGAGGTTCCTGGGGGCCACCACACAGGCTGGCCCAGTCCCGCCGACACCCAGCCGGATGGAGATGATGCCATGCCCGCCGATTCCGTCGACACCGTCGTCAGTCTCTGCAAGCGCAGGGGATTCGTGTTCCCCAGCGGTGAGATCTACGGAGGCGCCAGATCGGCGTGGGACTACGGTCCGCTCGGTGTCGAGTTGAAGGACAACGTCAAGCGCCAGTGGTGGAAGACCATGGTGCAGGGCCGTGACGACATCGTCGGTCTCGACTCCTCGGTGATCCTGCCGACCAAGGTGTGGGAGGCGTCCGGCCATATCGACCAGTTCGTCGACCCGCTCGTCGAGTGTCGGTCGTGCCACAAGCGGTTCCGCGAGGACCACCTGCGTGAGGACTACGCCGCGCGCCGTGACGTGGACCCCGACGACGTCGACATGGCGCATATCGCCTGTCCCCATTGCGGAACCAAGGGTGCGTGGACCGAGCCGCGGATGTTCCACGGCCTGCTCAAGACTCACCTCGGTGCGACCGAGTCCGACGAGAGCCTCTACTACCTGCGACCCGAGACGGCCCAGGGCATCTTCATCAACTTCCACAACGTCATGACGTCCGCGCGTCGTAAGCCACCGTTCGGCATCGGCCAGATCGGCAAGAGCTTCCGCAACGAGATCACGCCGGGCAACTTCATCTTCCGTACTCGCGAGTTCGAGCAGATGGAGATGGAGTTCTTCGTCGAGCCCGGCACCGACGAGGAGTGGCACGAGCGCTGGATCCAGATCCGATGGGACTGGTACGTCGACCTCGGCATCGATCCGGAGAACCTGCGGCTCTACGAGCACCCGCAGGAGAAGCTGTCGCACTACTCCAAGCGCACGGTCGACATCGAGTACCGCTACAAGCTCGGCGCCAAACAGTTCGACGAGCTCGAAGGTGTGGCGAACCGGACCGACTTCGACCTGTCGACGCACTCGAAGCACTCGGGCCAGGACCTGTCGTACTTCGACCAGGGCAAGAACGAGCGCTGGACGCCTTATGTCATTGAGCCCGCGGCCGGTGTCAACCGCTCGACGATGGCGTTCTTGATGGACGCGTACGCCGAGGACGAGGCGCCCAACACCAAGGGCGGCGTCGATCGTCGCGTCGTGCTCAAGCTCGATCCGCGACTCGCCCCGGTCAAGGTCGCCGTGCTGCCGCTCTCCCGCAATGCGGACCTGACGCCGAAGGCGCGCGACCTGGCGGCGGAGCTTCGTACGTTGTGGAACGTCGACTTCGACGACGCTGGTGCGATCGGCCGGCGCTACCGCCGTCAGGACGAGGTCGGCACGCCCTACTGCGTCACGGTCGACTTCGACAGCCTCGACGACCAGGCCGTCACGGTGCGCGAGCGCGACAGCATGCACCAGGAGCGGATCGCCATCGATCGGGTCCGCGAGCACCTCGCGACCCGCCTGGCCGGTTGCTAGGAACTGCCCCGCTGCATAATGTCCCGGTGCCGAACCGAGTGACCTGGGCCGTCGCGCTGCTCCTGCTGGCGATCCCGCTGAGCAGCTGCTCCGGCGACGACAACGGCGCCGGCGAGAGTTCGAGCGAGTCGCCGACCGCCTCGGGTCCGAGCGTCGCAGTGCCGGCCGGCGTGACCCTGACCGATCCCGGCTCCAGCCTGGACCTGGGACAGCCGGCCAGTGTCGTCTACGCCGCCGGACCGCAGCGGGTCAGCGTCCTGACCGTCACGGTCCACAAGATCGTGGCCGGGTCGATGAAGAAGGACTTCAAGAACTTCGTGCTCAGTCCGCGCGAGCTGAAGTCGACGCCTTATTACGTCACCGCCACGGTGCACAACGCCGGACCCGGCAAGCTTGGCGGGGCCAAGGTGCCGCTCTACGGGTTCGACTCGACGAACACGTACTTCCCGGCGTCACCGATCGTCGGCGATCTCGATGTGTGCAAGAGCGGCGCCCTGCCCGAGTCGTTCGGGCCGAAGGCGACCGCGCGGACCTGTCAGGTATTCATCGTCGGCCCGGGCGTGAAGCTCGACGAGGTGGAGCTCCGGCCGAACAACAGCTCGCAGCCGATCCGGTGGCCGGTGCCCGAGTCGGCGAACGCGAAGGCGTGAGCGGCGGCTAGGCCGAGCCGGGCAATACGCCCACGTGCACGGTGATCGCGGCCAGGCAGAACAGATCGTCGCGGGTGCCGAGGTAGACGTCGTCGTCCGGGTCGAGCAGCTTCTGCCAGGCGGCGAGGTCGTCCGGCGGAAGTCGGTCCTCCGCCCGTTGCACGCGGTTGCGCAGCGACTCGATGACGAAGCCCGCGACATGCGGAGAGATCGGGCTCGGCCGGTCGAGGAGGAACGACCGGGTGCGTACGTCGGACAGGCCGGCCTGCCGCAGGAGGGTGGGCCAGCCGTACGGAGCTCGCCGGGAGTCGCGGATCGAGGCCCGCATGTCGACGAACCATGCTTCCTCAGCCGCATGCAGCCGGGCCTCGAGGCCGGGCTGTCCGGTGCCGACGTCCCACGGCAGCGTCACGGTCCGCAGCCCGCCTTCGGACAGGGCCAGTCGGCCGCCCGCGATCAGCAACTCCGCCAGCTGTCTGATGGCGCCCAGCTGGTCCGGCAGATGGTGCACGACGTGGGCGGCCCAGACCAGGTCCTGCAGCCGGTCGATCGTCGGCGGGCCGGCCGAGAGGTCGTGGTGGATCGTGGCGACGCGGTCCTCGTAGCCGAGCGCTCGGCAGCGTTCGAGCGTGGCGCTGAGCAGGGCCGGCTCGCCGTCGACCGCGACGACGCTGCCGGTCGATCCGACCGACTTGGCCAGCAGCGCGGTCATGCCGCCGGCGCCGCAGCCGATGTCGGTGACCCGCCCGCCCTCGGTGACGCCGAGCCATTCCATGACCTCTTCGCTGACCGGGCGCAGCACCTCGGCGCCTCGCTGCAGCTGGCCGACGACCTCTGCCCAGTCGACATCGGGGGTGTGCCCGTGGCTAGTCATGTGCTCCCGTCGGTTCGGCGTGGATCGGCGGCGCCCATCCCGGTCGCGGGATCAGGCAGAACGGGTGGCCTGCCGGATCAGCATAGATGCGCCCGGTCTCGGACGGCAGTCTGGTCGCGCCCAGCTGGACCACCGCCGCGTCCGCGGTGTCCAGGTCGTCGACCATGACGTCGAGATGGAACTGCTGCGGCCGCGTCGGATCCGGCCAGGCCGGCGGCTGATGGTCCGGTGCGAGCTGGAAGCCGATGCCCGAGGTCCGGTCGTTCACCGCGATGACCACGAAGTCGTCGGAGCGGTACGTGACCGGCAGGCCGACCAGCTCGGAGTAGAACGCCGCGAGCTCCGCCGGGTCGGGGCAGTCGACGATGACGTGATGCATTCGACCGATCATGTGGCGATCCTGACACGTGAACGGGCTTCGGTCGTACGGCAGAGCAGGCGCCGACAAGCGACTGGCGAGCCGAATGTTGGCGTGAGATTCAGCTTTCCGACGTACGAAATGCCGTATCTCACGCCAACATCCGGGACTGGGCCCGCGTCGTCCTTGCGTCACCCGGCAGAATGGATCGGTGCCCGTTCCCAGCTCGTTGCGTCTCGGACCCCTGACGGTGTCGCCGCCGGTGGTGCTCGCTCCCATGGCCGGAGTCACCAACGCGGCGTTCCGCCGACTGTGCCGGGAGCAGGGCGCCGGTCTGTACGTCTGCGAGATGATCACGTCACGCGGCATCGTCGAGGGCGAGCGTACGAGCCTGTCGATGCTGGTGTTCGACCCGAGTGAGCAGGTCCGGTCGGTCCAGCTGTACGGCATCGACCCGATCTACGTCGGCAAGGCCGTCGAGATCCTGTGTGGCGACTACGGCGTCGGCCATGTCGATCTCAACTTCGGCTGTCCGGTGCCGAAGGTGACCCGCAAGGGCGGCGGGGCCGCACTGCCCTGGAAGCAGCGGCTGCTCGGCGACATCCTGGAGTCGGCTGTGGACGCGGCGGAGCCCTACGGTGTCCCGGTCACGATGAAGACCCGGATGGGGATCGACGAGCGGCATCTGACGTACCTCGACGCCGGTCGGATCGCGCAGGAGGCCGGCTGCGCCGCGATCGCCCTGCATGGCCGGAGCGCCGCACAGCACTACTCCGGTCGCGCCGACTGGACGGCGATCGCTGCACTGGTGGACCACGCCGACATCCCGGTGCTCGGCAACGGCGACATCTGGGAGGCCGCGGACGCCATCGACATGGTCGAGCAGACCGGCTGCGCCGGCGTCGTCGTCGGGCGCGGCTGCCTCGGCCGGCCGTGGCTGTTCCGCGACCTGGCGGCGGCGTTCGCCGGCGAGCAGGTGACCGAGCTGCCGACGCTCGGCGAGGTCGCCGTGATGATGCGCCGGCATGCCGAGCTGCTGACGGAGTACTTCGGGTCCGAGCGTGGCTGCGTGGAGTTCCGCAAGCACATTGCCTGGTATCTCAAGGGTTTCCGGGCCGGCGGCCGGATCCGGTCGCAGCTCGGCCTGGTGTCGTCGCTCGAGTCGCTCGACCGGCTGCTCGACGAGCTCGACCCGGCCGAGCCGTACCCCGTCGCCGAGCTCGGCAAGCCGCGTGGCCGCCAGGGTGCACCACGTCGGGTCGCGCTGCCGGACGGCTGGCTCGCCGACCACGACGGCACCCGTGTGGACGCCGACGCCGAGTGCGGCATCTCCGGCGGCTGACCGAGCGGCTCGCTGACGGACGCTGACGGATCTTGAGGGATTGCGGTAGCGGTGGCTACCCGAATCCCTCAAGATCCGTGTGGGCGACTGCTACAACGCCGCCAGCACCTTCTCGATCCGGGTCAGCTTGAAGTCCTGATTCGCCGTCGGGTTCCGATTGCCGTTGTCCTGGCAGACGAACACGCCTTGTGGGTATGACGATCCGAGCGATCCGAAGTACGCGGTGATCCCATCCGTACGCTCGCAGGAGTCGGCGACCGGGCCGTTCCCGATCCGGAACGAGCCGACGTAGGCGTTGGTGTCCCGGTCGTAGGCGACGAAGTACGACGACTTCGGCGCTGCGATGTTCTGCGCCGACGCGATGATGTAGCCGTCGTCGCCGCCGGTGTCGACCAGGGTCACGCCCTCGGCGTCGGCCGCGAGGTGACCGTCGGGCTGGACCTGGTCGATCAGGGTGCCGGTCGTACTCGCCGTCGGCTCGGCCCCGAACCGCCACAGTCCGACGTCCTCCTGGTCGATGAAGAGCCGGCCGCGCTCGTCGTCGGCGACGCAGCCCTCTGACTCCGACGTCATCCGGAACTCGCGGAGGAACTTCGTCTGCAGCAGTCCGTCCTTGTCAGGGTCGGTGACGCGGTACTGCCGGATCCGCTTGGCGCGTGCGATCAGGTTGACGTACAGGTCGCCGCTGATCTGGCTGTGATACAGGCACAGTCCCTCGCCGAGCGGCGTGAAGATCGCGCCGCCGTTGTCCGTTCTGAGCTGAAGCTCGCGCCTCGTGGGGTCGATCGTGAACAGCCGCAGTCCGTCGTTGTAGACCGCCGCGATGTCCATCGTCCGGCCGCCGATCGTGACGCCCTGGCGCACGTCGACATTGCCCCAGAAGGCCGAGGCGGTCGTGATCCGTTGCTGGCGGGTGCCGTCGAGGTTGTACGTCTCGAGCGCGCCCTGCTTGTCGTTGCCGATGATCAGCGACTGACTCGGGTTCGTTGGATGGACCCAAATGGCGGGGTCGTCGGCCGCATCGCCGGTGTGGCCGACCGGGACGGTCTCACCGTCCGCCGCGACGACGACCGGGTTCTCGACGATCGCGTCGGCTGGGTCAATGCCGGGGGCGGCCAGGAGGGGGAGCAACAGGAGCATGAGGACGGCCACCCGAGTCCGCCCGGCAGTACGGCATCGACCGGTCATGTCCATGAGGATGCCGCATCCCACCCCCGTGATACACCCCGCCGATGATCAGTCACTCGTGGCGCGGTCATCAGCCACTCGTGGCGCGGTCATCAGCCACTCGTGGCGGCGCGGTACTCCGCGATGCGGCTAGCCTGCTCCGGATGGGACCCGCGTCGCCCCCCACCGGCTACCGTGCCGCCGACGTCGAACGCTTCGTGCCCGAGTCGAGCGGCCGCTCCGGACGTACCCCCTTCGCCCGCGACCGGGCCCGCGTCGTGCACTCGGCGGCGTTCCGCCGGCTGTCCGCCAAGACCCAGGTCGTCGGCCCTGGGACCGGCGATTTCGTACGCAATCGGCTCACCCACTCGCTCGAGGTCGCGCAGATCGCCCGCGACCTCGGCAGCCGGCTCGGCTGCGACCCCGACATCGCCGAGACCGCCGCGCTGGCCCATGACCTCGGGCATCCGCCGTTCGGCCACAACGGCGAGCGGGCGCTGCACGAGGCGGCGGTCGGCATCGGCGGCTTCGAGGGCAATGCCCAGACCCTGCGGATCCTGACCCGACTCGAGCCGAAGACCGTGACCGACGACGGTCGAAGCGTTGGCGTCAACCTGACCCGGGCCGTGCTCGACGCGTGCCTGAAGTACCCCTGGCCGCTCGCCGACGCACCCCAGCCGCTCGGCCGCCACTCCGACGGGCAGGAGCGCGCGATGCGCAAGTTCGGGGCGTACGACGACGACATCGGTGTCTTCGCGTGGACACGTGAGGGCGCTGCGGCGCGTCGGCCCTGTCTCGAGGCGCAGGTGATGGACCTGGCCGACGACATCGCCTACTCGGTGCACGACGTCGAGGACGCCGTCGTCGCGGGCCGGGTCGACCTGGCGAGCCTTCGCACGTCGAGCGGCGCGGCCGACGGAGTCTTCGAGGCGGTCCGCGACTGGTACCTCCAGGCGCCCGACGACGAGCTCGCCGCCGGACTCGGTCGGCTGCTGGCGCTGCCCGAGTGGCCCACTGAACCCTACGACGGCCGGCTGCCGGCCCAAGTCGGGCTGAAGGCGCTGACGAGTGCGCTGATCGGCCGGTTCTACGCCACGATCCTCTCGGCGACCTACGACGCGTACGGCACCGGCCCGCTGACCCGGTTCGCGGCCGACCTGGTCGTACCCCAGGCGATCCTGGTCGAGATCGCCGTACTCAAGGGAGTCGCCGCGCACTTCGTCATGCGACGCGACGATCGGGTGTCGCTGCTGCGTGACCAGCGGGATCTGCTGTCGGCCCTGGTGGCGGCGCTGTCGGATCGGCCCGAGCGATTGGAGCCGCTGTTCCGCGAACTGTTCGACGCCGCGAAGGACGACACGGATCGGCTCCGGATCGTCGTCGACCAGGTAGCGTCGCTCACGGACGGCTCGGCTCGGTCCTGGGCCGAGCAATTGCTCTGACCCCGGCTGTGGAGGCGCGGCCCATACCGTCCGGTCGCCGACCTAGACTCTCTGCGTGGCCGGCCGGATCCGCGACGAGGACATCGCACTCGTACGCGAGCGTGCCCGGATCGACGAGGTCATCGGCCAGTACGTCACTCTCCGCCCAGCCGGCGGCGGCGATCTCAAGGGACTATGCCCGTTCCACGACGAGCGGAGTCCGTCGTTCAATGTCACGCCCAGTCGAGGTTTCTACCACTGTCTGGCCGGCGAGACCGAGGTCATGACATGGGACGGCGTGCGCCCGATTCGCGAGCTGGCCGGGGGAGTCCACAAGGTCCTCGTGCCGGGCGGTCGCTGGGTCGATGCGCCTTTCAAGTCGTACGGCATCCAGCGGCTGCACAAGATCACCCTGACCCGCAATCGGCAGTCCAAGGTGATCCACGCGACCGACGGCCATCGGTGGTTCGTCCGCTCCGGCAAGCGTGGTTACAAGCGCCGCGAGGTCCTGACGACCGACCTCTCCGAGGGCAGTCGACTCGCCTACGTCTACCCGGGATCGCGGATCCGCCGCACCACGCCCTCGCCGTTCGGAATCGCGCACGGCTTCACGTTCGGCGACGGCACCCTCAACGGCTCCGGCTCGATGGCCCTGCTGGCGGCGCCCAAAGACGCCGACATGCTCAAGTGGTTCCCCAACAGCCACGTGACCGCCCGCGACGACGGCCATCTGCTCGTGCACCACCTACCGCGGTTCTTCAAGACGCTGCCCGATCTGGACGAGTCGGGGCCCTACCTGCTCGGCTGGCTGGCGGGTTACTTCGCCGCGGACGGCTGCGTCGCCGCCGACGGCACGGTGATCCTGAACTCGGCCAATCGCGCGAATCTCGAGTTCGTACGTACGCTCTGCACTCGCCTCGGCATCGCGACCTTCGGCGTCACCCAGCAGATGCGAGCCGGATTCGAGGGCCGAGAGCCGTCCGCCATCTACCGGATCCACCTGGTCAACGAGGACCTGCCGGAGTCGTTCTTCCTCCTCGAGGAGCACCGCCGCCGCTTCGTATCCACCAGCAAGGCGTTCGTACGTCGCGGCTGGATCGTCCGCAGCGTCGAGCCGACCGACCGGGTCGAGGAGGTCTTCTGCGCCGAGGTCGACGACGGCCATGCGTTCGCGCTGGCCGACAACATCCTCACCGGCAACTGCTTTGGTTGTCAGGAGGGCGGGGACGTCTTCACGTTCCTGCAGAAGATCGACGGTCTCGGCTTCACCGAGGCGGTCGAGCGGTTGGCCGGTCGCTACGGCATCGCGCTGCGCTACGAGGACGGCGGCGGGGCGCCGCGACGCGATCCCCAGCGCCGTGCTCGGCTGGTCGAGGCCAATCGCGCGGCGGCCGACTTCTACCTCGAACAGCTCGCCGAGTCGCCCGATGCCAAGGTGGCGCGGCAGTTCCTCCACGAGCGTGACTTCGCACGCGACGTCGCCGAGCGGTTCGGGCTCGGCTTCGCACCCCGTGGAGGTGAGACGCTGCTGACGCATCTGCGGCAGAGGGGATTCACCGAGGACGAGCTCGTCACGGCCGGGCTGATCGCGCGAGGTCAGCGTGGCGGCTACGACCGGTTCCGGGGCCGGCTGCTGTGGCCGATCCGCGACCTGTCCGGCGACGTCGTCGGCTTCGGGGCGCGGCAGCTGTTCGACGACGACCGGATCTCGGCGAAGTACCTCAACACGCCGGAGACCCCGCTCTACAAGAAGAGTCAGGTGCTCTACGGCGTCGACCTGGCCCGGCGGCCGATCGCGCAGGCAATGCAGGCGGTCGTCGTCGAGGGCTACACCGACGTGATGGCCTGCCACGAGGCCGGAGTCGAGACTGCCGTCGCGACCTGTGGCACCGCATTCGGGCCGGATCACGCCCGGGTGCTGCGGCGGCTGCTCGCCGACCATGACGAGTTCCGCGGCGAGGTGATCTTCACGTTCGACGGCGACGAGGCCGGTCAGCAGGCGGCGTTGCGGGCGTTCTCGGGCGACCAGCAGTTCGTCGCGCAGACGTACGTCGCGGTCGAGCCGGACGGTCTCGACCCGTGTCAGCTGCGGGTCGACAAGGGCGATGCGGCTGTACGCGAGCTGGTCGCGCGCCGGTTGCCGCTCTATCGCTTCGTGCTCCGCAACGTCGTCAACCGGCACGACCTCGACCGGGCCGATCAGCGGGTCAATGCGATGCGGGATGCGGCGAAGCTGGTCGCGAGCGTACGGGACAAGTCGAAGGTCGAGGCGTTCGTCCGCGAGCTGGCCGGCATGGTCGGCATGGACATCGACGAGGTGCGTACCGAGGTCCGTCGTGCTGCGGCCGCCCACTCCAGCGGAGCCCTGCCGACGACCGGTCGCGAGGAGGCACCGACCCTGGAGGGGCCGGCGGTGCCCGACATCCGCGATCCCCGCTATGCCGACGAACGCGACGCGCTCAAGGCGGTGATCCAGTACCCCCAGCTGGTCGGCGACAGCGCCGCCGAGGTCGACCGTGACGACTTCACCCATCCCTGGCTGAGTGCCGTGTGGGATGCGATCGCCGCCGAGCCGATGCCCACGCAGGCCGACCCCGGCTGGCCCGCTCGCGTCGGGAGCCGGATCGTCGACCAGGGCGCTCGGTCGGTCGTGTCCGCCCTGGCGGTCGAGCCGCTGCGGGTGTCTGGAAAGCCCGACGCCCGGTTGATTGGGGCGCTGCTGGCGCGACTCCAGGAGCTGACGGTCACGCGCCGGATCCAGGCGGTGAAGTCGCGGCTGCAACGGACCAACCCGATCGACCAGCAGGCCACCTACAACCGGATGGCGGGCGAGCTGTTCGCCCTCGAGAAGCAGCGCCGGGATCTGCGTACCCGCGCCACCGGTGGCCTCGAGCCCTAACCCGGCGATCCGCCCGATCGGCCCTGTGGACAGGCTCGCGCGTCCACAGCTCGCACCTGCCCGACCCAGCTCGCATGGCCCCGCGCCCAGACTCCACATGCCTGCTGTCGAGTCGAAGGGACCGCCATGCCTCAGCCGTCACTCACGAGCGTCGACGACGCCGACACCGCGCTCGCCGATCCGTTCGGCGCGTACCTCCGGCGGATCGGCACCGTCGACCTCCTGACGGCCGCAGAGGAGGTGCGGTTGTCGTTCGCGATCGAGGCCGGCGTCCTGGCGGCAGCTCGGCTCGCGGACGGGGTGTGTGATCCGGGGCACCGCGCCGAGCTGCGCATCCTCGCCGACGAGGGCGAGCGGGCCCGGCTGCATATGGTGCAGGCCAATCTCCGCCTGGTCGTGTCGCTGGTCCGTCGCATGACGCCGAGCGGCCGGCCGCTGTTCGACCATGTTCAGGACGGCACGCTGGGGCTCATCCATGCAGTACGCAAGTTCGACTACCGGCGAGGCTGCAAGTTCTCGACGTACGCCACGTGGTGGATCCGCCAGGCCATCACCCGCGGCATGACCGATGCGGAGCGGACCGTGCGGCTGCCGGTCCATGTCGCGACGCGGCTCCACACCTGTCTCGCGGTGCGGCAGCAGCTGACGGTGGAGTGGGGTCGCGAGCCGACCGTCCCGGAGTTGGCCGTCGCAGTCGGCATCGCGGCGCACGAGCTCGCGGCCCTGCTCGACGTGCCGCACGACCCGGTATCGCTTGAGGCGGCGATCGAGGCGAATCCCGGCGGCGAGCAGCTGCCCGACCGCGAGGCGCCGGACCCGGGTGAGCTCGCCGCCGCCACGGTCGTCCAGGAGCAGGTGCGCTCGGCGCTCGGGAGCCTGCCGCCACTGGAGCAGGAGATCCTGTCGCGGCGCTTCGGCCTGCGAGGCTCGCCGAGTGACCGCAAGGTAGTCGCGGCCGAGCTCGACCTCGGCTACGAGCGGGTGCGGCGGCTCGAGCGCGAGGCTCTCGCATCGCTTCGGTCCGATCCGAGTCTGGCAGCGCTGAACGGACGGTCATGCCCACCGCTGGCCGGATGACCGGCCTGGGACGATGGAGGCATGACACGGTGGCCTCGTCGGGGTGTGGTCGATGCCGGGGTCGCGTCGGAGCTGCCGACCGAGACCGGGGAGCGACTGCTTGCGGCGACTCGGGACGCCGACGGCAGGCAGCTCGTCGGCTCCGACCGGGCGCTCTATGTCCCGGCCGACGGCGGCTGGCATCGGACGCCGTGGCAGCGGATCGACCACGCGACCTGGGACCGCGAGTCCGAGGCGCTCGTCGTCGTCGAGGTCGCCGACTACGGTCAGCCGCAGCCGCGATACGAGTTCGCGATGGCCGATCCGGGGCAGTTCCTGGAGCTCGTACGCGAGCGGGTCACCGCCAGTGTCCTGGGGACCCGGCACGTCCCACTACCCGATGGCGAATGGCTGCAGGTGATCGCTCGGCGGGCGCCGGTCGCGGATGGCGAGGTGGACTGGTCGGTGCGTCTGGCCGACTCGCTCGACCCGTCCGATCCGAACGTTCTGCGGCTCGTGGAGCAGGCGCTGGCCGACGCCCGGGACGAGCTTGGCGTCTGACCGTTTCGTCGAACCTGCTGGCGGCTTGCTAACCTATCCGGGCGCTCCATCGTGAGCGACCAGACGATCCCGCGTAGCTCAATCGGCAGAGCGTCCGGCTGTTAACCGGCAGGTTGGTGGTTCGAGTCCACTCGCGGGAGCCAAGATCGTTGCAGGTCAGCGGCACTTTGTGGCATTGCCAAACCCATGGCGTGCGATAAACGTGCGATTCCGTTAGCCGCTGCCGATCCATAGCCGAACCCGATCCTCGTCCGAGCCCGGATCGTGTGGGAGGGCGACAGCGAGCAGTGGCTCGACGGCATGGCCAAACGCTAGACAGCCAACGCGGTGTTGGTGGCTCTTGACGATGTGCGGTTGCGGGCCGTCGGCGTGTGGCTTCGCCCGGAGGACGTACGGCGGCGCTAACACCCCGATCGGAGACGGTCGCGAAGGCGGGCTGAAGGTCCCGCCGTGGTCGAGGCCCTCGGAGGGTCCGCCTTGTGTGGTCTACGGGCATCCTGGGGCGAGGTTCGCTGGGGGCAGCCTCCAAGAGACAGACCGGAGATCACCAGCATGTTCACCAAGCTTGCGCTCACCGTGGGGGTTTTGGCCCTCGGCGTGTCGGCGTGTGGCGGCGGGAGTCAGAGCGACACAGGTAACGCCGATACGTCAGGGTGGGCTCAGACGGGGTGCCGCCGACGACGACCGAGCCGAGCGCTCCCGTCGAGACCACCTCCACCGGGGGCGCCGAGGCCTGGATCGCCACTCAGGACTGTGACGAAATGCACCACGAATCAATGGTCTCTGATTCGGTGGTCTGGACCTGCATGCAATACGACCTGTCCGGAAGCTCCGTCGCGTATGAGTTCGACAGTCCGGTTGACCTAGATCAGTTCTTGGGCGAGGTGGACGTCCAGAGCACGGTCATTGCTCGCGGTCCGAACTGGATCGCCTACGCCGCCGACCCTCACGATTGACCGGGTGCCACGGACACGGGAGTCGTGGCCCTCGCCGTTTCGAGGCGGGCGCCGGCGATCGGCGTGTGGCTTCGCCCGGAGGACGGACGGCGGCGCGATCCCTGGCGTCGGTCCCCGCCGGCAGCAGCTGCCGCGTCAAACCGTAGGAGGGTCTAGCGGGGCGGACTACCCAACCCCATCTTGAGCGGCGAGATGCTCGGCCGTGAGGCATATCTCAGCCACCATCCAGCGAGACACCTTTCGAACAGATGTTCTAGGACAGTAGAGGGCTCGGTGGAGCGTGCACGCGGGCCGAAGGTCCTGTCAAGGTCGAGGCGTTCGGAAGGTCCACATCATGGGGGCACCCGGCATCCTTGGTCAGCATGCGCCCGCGCGGTCGGGTGCACCCTTCTGTCGGAGCTTCGGTAGGACCCGCCTGCACGGTGGACACTCCGGCTGTGACCAACGCGAATAGGAAACCCAGCATGACCCAGCAACCGCCTGGACCTCCAGACCACGGTCAACAGCAGCCACCGCCGCCCTATGGACCTCCGCCCGGGCAGCAGCCGCCCTATGGACCGCCACCTGGGCAGCAGCCGCCCTATGGACCGCCACCTGGGCAGCAGCCCCCGTATGGACCTTCGCCCGGACAGCAGCCGCCGCAGGGTCCGCCGCCTCCGCCGCAGCACTACGGTCGTCCGCCAGGACCACCGCCGAAGCGGCCTAACTGGTTCGCCCGGCACAAGGTGTGGACTGGTGTCGGGATCGCCGCCCTTCTGGTGGTCGCGATCGCGGCCGGCGCGGACGACGGCGACGAGACGGGATCAGCCGGCAGAGACGGGTCCGGCGCGGCAGCCAACGCGGCGGAGTCGGAGCCGTCACAGCCGGAGCCGACAACGGAGGCAACGACGGAGGCCCGGCCAAAGCCGAAGCAGAAGCACGAACAGAACCCCGAGCCCGAGCAGACGCCAGAACCGACACCAGAGCTCAGCGTCTCGCAGGAGAATGCCATCGCCTCTGCTCAGGACTACCTGAGCTTCAAAGCATTCAGCAAGCGAGGCCTAATCCAACAGTTGTCGTCACGATACGGCGATGGCTTCCCCAAGGCCGATGCCGTCTACGCGGTGAACCACATCGAAGTGGACTGGTACGAGCAGGCCGTGAGGTCGGCCAAGGACTACCTGGACTTCCAATCATTTTCTCGATCCGGTTTGATCCGTCAGCTGTCGTCGAACTATGGCGAGGGATTCACTCACGACCAGGCCGTCTACGCGGCCAACCACGTCGGTCTCTGACCGGCTTTCGGTGAGCCGCGTCCTGTGCCTGGGCGCGGCCTGCGAGCGGCGGTCCGCCAACAGGCCGTCAAAGCATGTTCCGTGGCACGAAGTTCGGGCAAGCGGTCGCCCAGGCGTAGACAGCCGACATCGTAGGCACCGATGGTCCCGACTCCCCGGAGGGCACCAACCAGCGCGACTTCATGTCGGGACTTGCCGGCGCCGACGACATCCTCGGCCGCGACGGCATCGACGAAATCTATGGCGATTCGGGGAACGACTTCGCCAAGGGTGGGCCTGGCGGCGATCATATGTACGCCGGGTTCGGTGACGACGAGATGTTCGGTCTCGAGGGCAGTGACTACGTCGATGGTGACCGCGGCAACGACTGGATCGTGGGCGGGAAGGGCAACGACGATCTGAACGGTATCGACGGCGCCGACGTTCTTCGTGGCGACGGTGGCAATGACTTCATCTATACGGGCCACGGACCGGACGACGTTATGCCGGCGTTGGCGACGACTGGGTGGACAACCACGCCGGCGGCAGTCCCGACATCGTCGTCTGCGACGCTGGCGACGACACCGTCGATTTCGAACGGATCGAGGCTGTCGACACGTACCGATCCTGCGAGCACTTCGTCTAAGCCCGACGACAGACCACTCGCGAACAACGCGGAGCCCCGCCTAGGCGAATCGGGCGGGGCTCTCCAGGCGTTCCAGACCCACTGCTGGCGGGCCTGACGGCCATCCACGCCGTCCCGGTCTGGTCAGGACCTTTGCCTCATGGCGTGCCGCCGGGTCCTGGTTACCGTCACCGGCATCCTGGTCGCGATGGCCGTTGGGGCGGGCTGATTGTTGGGGTGTGGGGACTGTCATGTCCAGATTCAGAAATCGGTGTCGGGCGTGCACGACCGCGCTGACCGCCACCAATCTTGGAGCCGGCGGCTATGCCTGATCCGCGGCCAAACATCGTGTTGATCACCAGTGACGACCAGCGCAGCACCGACCTGGGAGTCATGGACGCGCTGCAGTCCCGGCTGGTCCGGTTGGGCACGTCGTTCCAGTTCAACTACTCGTCGTATCCGTTGTGCTGCCCGGCCCGCGCGTCGATCCTGACCGGTCAGTACGCCCACAACCACGGCGTGCTGAGCAACGAGCCACCGCACGGCGGGTTCGAGAAGTTCAACGACTCCAGCACCGTCGCGACATGGCTGCAGGCGGCCGGCTACAACACGCTGTTCCTCGGCAAGTACCTCAACCGCTACGGCGTTAACGATCCGCATTACATCCCGCCGGGCTGGACCGACTGGCGCGCCTCGATCGACCCTTCTACCTACAACTACCGCGGCACCAAGCTGAACGTGAACGGCACCACCGTCGACCACTCCGGCGAGTACCAGACCGACGCGTTCGCGTCGATCTCGGAGGACCTGATCGCCACCTACGCCTCGGACGACAAGCCGTTCTTCCTGTGGGCCTGCTACGTCGCACCACACAACGGCGCCCCGATCGAGCCCGACGACCCGCAGGCGACCGACCCGAACACCGCGATCGGCACGCCGGCCGTGCCGAACCGCTACCGCAACGCCATGGCCGGCACCAAGCTGACCCGAGACGCCAGCTTCAACGAGGCCGACGTCTCCGACAAGCCGGCCCACATCCAGGCCCTCACCCAAATGTCGACCACCGAGATCGGCTGGGTACGCGAATCCAACCAACAGCGCCTGGAAGCGCTGATGGCCCTCGATGACGCCATCGACCGCACCCTCAACGCGCTGGCCGCTGCTGGCGAGCTTGCCAACACGCTGATCATCTATACCTCCGACAACGGCTTCTTCCTCGGCGAGCACCGCAAGCGCCTCGGCAAGGTGCTGCCGTACGAGCCATCCGTGCGGGTGCCGCTGATCATCCGCGGCCCCGGCATTCCGCACGGTGTCACCCGGACCCAGCCGGTCGCCACCGTCGACCTCGCGGCCACCATCGCCGACGCCGCCAACATCACCCCCGGCCTGCCTGCCGATGGCAGGTCGCTGCTGCCGCTCGCCGCCGATCCGGCCCTCGGAACAGGCCGGGCCATCCTGCTCGAAGCCGGGCCCAGAACAAGCACTTCCGCCGTCCGCTTCTACACCGCTATCCGCACCCGCAGATTCCTCTACGCCGAGTACGACACCGGCGAACGCGAGCTCTACCATCTGCCCACCGATCCCGCCCAGACCCTCAACGTGGCCGGCTCACCCGACTTCCAAGCCGACCAGCAACGCCTCGCCGACCGCCTACACGCCATCCAAAACTGCGCCGGAACAACCTGCCCACGCTGACTCACCACCTAACCTCGGGAGCTCGATGACGTGGACAAGCCGGGGGTTCCGCGATTTGTACGAAGGTATCTCCGTACATCACAATCCGGTTCGTCTCGCCGTCCGTACCTCTGGGTGTGGGCGAGCCTGGCTTCGCCAACCGTCGCCGGTCACAGCGTGCGGCGGCTGGCGAAGCCGGCCCATGACGGCGAGCCGGCTATCCCATCGGCGGGACGACGCAGCTCGCTCCGCGGTGGAAGTCGACGTCCGCGGTCACGGCGCCGTTGGCGTCGATCGTGACGTGGACGACGTCGTGTACGTGGAAGTTCGGCGCACCGCCCTGGCCCACGACGGTCAGCACACCGACGCTCTTGGAGACGGTCGCTCCGCGCGTGGCGTTGAACGTGTTCCAGAATCCGCCGGGCACCTGATATAGCGCCCCGCTGCTCGAGATCGCCCTGACACCCTGGGCGTTGCCTTGCACGGTCACGTGGAGCGCGCCGGACGGCGTCACGCTCTCGTGGATCACGACCTTGAAGGTGCCGGACGTCACCGTGAGCGTCTGGTCACCGCAGACGACGGTGTCGCCAGTGACGTCCTCCAGGGTGATCGTGGCGCCGTTGCCGGCCGCAGCGGCCGGTGACAGGCCGACGCCGAGTCCGAGAGCGAGTACGGCGGGAACGACACCGTACGCGCGTCGGCGCCGGCGTCGAGGGTTTGAGCTGTCTGACATCGCTGCCTCCGTGAATCTGTCGGACCGTGGCGTCCAATGACAGTGAAGGACCGCGTCCCCGGGCCGGGCTATCCCAACTTGTTGGGATCTTCCGCCCGTCGGCCTTATCGTGCTGTCCGTGGGCAGCGCGGCGGCGCGCAGCCGCTGTCGGGAGCGAATCGAGAAACTTGCTGGCTCCACGGGGGACAGCGAGTCGATCCAGCGTGAGGCGATCGCCGACCTTCAGCATGTGATCGGCTTCGATCGCTGGTGTTGGCCGGCCGCCGATCCTGTGACGCTGCTTCCGCTGGCCGGGTTCGCGGACCATGACTATGGTCCGTCGGTTCCGCGGCTGCTCGAGCTGGAGTACTCCAGCGATACGTACGCCGCCAAGCCCGTGCTGGCTCGGCGCGCGAACTCGGCGGCAAGCCTGAGCGCTGAGACCACCGGAGACCTCGCTCGCTCCGCGCGCTGGGACGAGGTCATGCGGCCAGTTGGCATCGGAGACGTCGCAGCGGCCGCCTGCCGAGATCGCCTTGGCTGCTGGGGATGGGTCGAGGCCTACCGCGACCGGAGTGACCGGCCGTTCGAGCAGGAGGACCTGGCTCTGCTCGCCAGCGTCGGCTCACATCTGGGTTCGGCGCTTCGTCGCAGATTCGCCGCGTCGGTCCGGGGCGCTAGGTTCGAGCTCGAGCCGTCGGGCGTAATGGTGCTCGACGCGGAGCTTCGCGTCGTCAGCAGGACCGAGGCGGCGCGCGGCTGGCTTAACCGATTTCCAGCGGCCGGCCTGTTCGCGGCGTGGGGAATCGTCTCGCCGATCGTCTACCCTGTCGCGACGCGTGCGCGTTCGTCGACGACCGCGGCCACTGCGCATGCCTTCGAGCGCACCGCGGACGGCCGCCTGAGCGTCATCGAGGCCGCCCCGCTCTTGGGCGACGGAGATGGCCGGGTGGCGGTCACGATTCGCAGCGCCGCTCCGGGAGAGACGTTCGACCTGCTGTGTCGTGCCTACGGGCTCACCCGCCGCGAACGCGAGGTCGTGGGCGCGGTCGTCATGGGCCTCGATACGCGAGCGATCACCGAGCGGCTATTCATCTCGCCGTACACCGTCCAGGACCATCTGAAGTCGGTCTTCGACAAGGTCGGCGTCCACAGCCGTCGAGAGCTGCTCGCCACCTTCAGCGCCGTGGCCTCCGGCTCTGACGCCGAGGCCGAGGCCGGGTGAGGGCCTTGGTGAGCCCGGGCCGGTGCGCCGGACTCACCAAGGGATTCGGCCAGGTCAGCCGACCGTGACCGTGAACCGCTTGAATGCGTTGGGCGTGTTCGGGCTCGGCGTGATGCCGACGGCCCGCAGGTCACGTACGCCCTTGCGGGACAGGATCAGCCGCACGGCGTACTTCCCGTCGCTGCCGGTCGAGACCTGAGCGCCTGAGATGTTCTGCCACGTGCTGCCGTTGAGTGACTGGATCTTGACGGTCCGGTTGACCGCCGGGTTGCCACCGATGGTGAACAGCCCACGCACGCGGAACTGTTCGCTGCTGTTGGGTGTGGTGTTCGACGGCTTGGCCGTGATGGACACAGCTGGAGCCATCGGCGCGGACGCCGCCTCCGCCGAGGCGTTCGTGCCGATGAGGGCTCCGCTGGCGACGATGCCGCTGGCGATCACGGTAGTGAGGCCACGCCGGATGAAGGCGCGGCGGGTAGACATGACGGTCATTGGTTCCTCCGAGTGAATGAGGCAGGTGGGACATCCACCTGCCTATCGAGACGCGTGAGCAACCCCCCTTGGTTGTCGGTCTTACCTGACAATTCTCGGAGAATTTCGGCCTATCCCGCAGGGGCGATTGGCCCGGATCGCGGGTGAGGTTTGGCCCGTCCCACTCAGGCGTACGGGAGCGGCAGACCCGTTTCGAGCAGCGTCTTCAGGCTGGCGAGGATGTCGGGCCAGCCCTGGCTGACACCCTCGAGCGAGGGGCTGCCGGGGACGAAGTCGTCGTGCGTCACCGTCAGCTTGACGACGCCGTCGAAGTCCTTGGCCTCCTCGACCAGGAAGGTAACCCTCGACGGTCGCTCGTCGCGCTCGCGGTAGCCCGGGTCGGCGAACGTGTACGACAGGCGCTCCGGTGGATCGGCGGCGAGGATCGTACCCGCGATGTCGAGCTCGGCACCGTCGTCGTAGGTGTATCGGATCGGCGATCCCACGACGAAGTCCGACTCCACCTCGCGTCCCCACCAGTACTGCCGGCTGAACTCCGGTGACGTCAGGGCATCCCAGAGCCGCTCGCGGGTGGTTCGGATGTAGGTGACGTAGACGAAACGGAGCTCACTCATGGTGACCCTCCTCCAATGCGGTCTTCAGGGTGGCCAGCGCGTCCAGCCGGGACTGTTCGTACATGCTGATCCAGCGCCGGTGAATCTCGTGGATTGGAACCGGGTTGAGGTAGTGCAGCTTCTGCCGTCCGTGCCAGACGGTGACGACCAGACCGGCCGCCTCGAGGATGCCGATGTGCTTGGACCCGGCCTGCCGGGACATGTCGAGATGGGTGCAGAGCTCGCCGAGGGTCGGTCCCGGCTGCTCGCGCAGCTTGTCGAGTACGAGCCGGCGGTTCCGGTCGGCCAGTGCCTTGAACACCTCGTCGAGGTCGTCATCCACGCCGTGACAATAGGCAACCAAAAGGTTGCATGTCAAGCAACGCGAGTACGTGCGTGGTGTCAGAACGGACTGCGGGGGAGTGCGCTAGTCCTCCTCGGCCTGCTCCCAGGTCAGCGGGAACACCTCGAACATCGAGGCGAACGCCGTACCCATCCGAGCGCCGGCCTGCCGGCCGAACCCCTCGAGGAACTCCGCCGGGTCGAAGTGCTCCCAGCCGAGACCGTCGATGTAGGCCTTGTGCGCCTTCAGCGAATCGACGCCCTTGTCGAAGGTGTCGGTGATGTCGACGCCGTGCTCGCCGTTCGGCCCGGATGCCCAGACCTGTCGCACGCCGCCCCACGGCTCGAGTCCGTCTTCGAGCTGGTCGTTGAACACCCAGCGGTTGCCCGCGTCGCGTACGGCATCGAGCGTCGCCCGGCCGGCCGCGATGTGGTCGGCCTGGTTCATCAGCCGCCCCGCGAACGACTCGCGGAACGTCCCGGTGATCACGATCTCCGGCTTGTGCCTGCGCACCGCGTTCGCGATCGCAGCCCGCATCGGCAGACCGTACTCGAGAATCCCGTCGGGGAAGCCGAGGAACTCGACCGTGTCGACACCGACGATCCGGGCCGCCTCGATCTGCTCCGCCTCGCGCACCTTGCGGCACTCGTCCGGGTGCATCCCGTCGATCCCGGCCTCGCCGCTGGTCACCATGATGTAGCCGATCCACTTACCCTGGCCGGTCCACCGGGCCACCGCGGCGGCCGCGCCGAACTCCATGTCGTCCGGATGCGCGACGACGGCGAGCGCGCGCTCCCACGACTCGTCGAGCGGCGTGAGGGGAGGGGGCTGGTCCATGGGATCCTCCAGGAGTCCGAGGCAATGCGTCTGGCTGGGTCAACGACGAGGTACGGCCGGTGCTTCCCGCCGCGACATGGTCCCGCGCCGCGGCGCACGTCGACAAGGCTATGCCGCCCGGTACGCTGCGCCAGGAATGCGGGGCGGTAGCTCAGCTGGTTAGAGCAGGGGACTCATAATCCCTGGGTCGCGGGTTCGAGTCCCGCCCGCCCCACCGACAAAGCCCCAGGTCAGACATAAGATTCGGGAGTCGACTCCGCTGAGAGTTCGAGCGTGTGGAATCCTGGGTGGAATCTAGCCGTGTATCGTCGGGTCATGCCCGCCGCATCGAGGTCGCCTCGGAAGAAGCAGCGCGGACACATCGAGCAGCTTCGCTCAGGCGCCTTACGGGTCAAGGTCTTTGCCGGGCATGACCCGGTGTCGAAACGCAAGCTCTACCTCACCGAGACGGTTCCCCCTGGGCCTCGTGCAGCACGCGAAGCCGAGAAGGCTCGTACCCGCCTGCTCGCCCAGATCGACGAGAAGCGAAACCCACGAACTCGAGCGACCATCAACCAGCTTCTTGATCGATGGCTCACCGTCGTCGACGTCGAAGCTGAAACCCGACGCAGCTACGAAGCCAAGATCCACAAGCACGTGCGGCCGCTCTTGGGCTCGATATCCCTCGCGAAGCTCGACGTGGAGACTCTCGACTCGTTCTATGCCGAACTCAGGCGATGCCGCGATCATTGCGACGGCAAGCCACGCATCCAGCATCGGACATCACGTGCTCACCGGTGCGACGAGCACCGCGGATCCCCATGCAAACCGCCCGATCCAATCAACTGCCGCGCGTGTAAACGAATCTGCAAGCCACACGTCTGTCGTGGACTTGCCGACTCCACGGTGCGACAGGTTCACTGGATACTCAGCGGCGCGATGGACCGCGCTGTCGTGTGGAAGTGGGTCGCGGTCAACCCTGCCGAACATGCCAGCAAACCACCGCTGCCACACCCTGACCCGCAGCCACCGACGACGGACGAAGCCGCGCGATTGGTGGAGTCGGCCTGGAAGCACAGTCCGGCTTGGGGCGCGTTCGTCTGGACCAAGATGACGACTGGAATGCGGCGAGGCGAGGTATGTGCACTCCGGTGGACCAATCTCTCATTCGATGATGGGGTTGCCACCGTCCGCCGGGCCCTCTATGCAGACCCTGACACCGGCGAGCTTCGCGAGAAAGACACGAAGACGCACCAGCAACGGCGCGTCGTGCTGGACCCTGAGACGGTCGCGGTACTCGACGATCACCGGAGGCTCGCTGAGGAACTCGCTTCCGCGTGCGGCCACGCAGCTCCGACCGAGGGCTACGTCTTCTCACCTGATCCTGATGGGCGCCGACCCCTACACCCAGACACTGTGAGTCAGCGCTACAAGCGCATGGCTGATCGGCTCCGAATCGAGACCACCCTGAAGAACCTTCGCCATTACCGCGCCACCGAGCTCATCGGCGCCGGCGTGAACGTGCGGACGGTCGCTGGCCGCCTTGGACACGGCGGCGGGGGAGCGACGACGCTCCGCGTATACACGGCATGGTCAGCCGAAGCTGACCAGCGAGCTGCCGCGACGCTCAGTGGCCGGATGCCTGTCCGACCCGAATCAGCTGACAAACCGGGTCCCCTTGCGAGCGACGGGCCGCCGGCGAGACCGTGCGAGCCGCCGCACTCACACCAGCGGATCGCTGCAGACATCCGAGCTGCCATAACCTGCGGAGCTCTTCGCCCTGGCCAGCCAATGCCAAGCGAGAATGAACTTGCATCCCGGTATGGGGTTGCGGCGAGCACCGCCCATCGCGCCGTAGAAGACCTCGTTGCTGAGGGCTTGGCGACAGCATCACGTGGCAAACGGACGATAGTGAGGTAGCCGTGCCACGATGCAGATCCGCCAGTGTGTCAATCGCGGCGGAAAGACGCATATCCGAACCGAGGGAATCTGCGGCATAACCAGGAGAAGCGCGTGTTGTCCTGGTTGAGCAGGGCTGCACGATCAGCCTGTCATCACAGTTGCCGGCTCGCCATGGCCCGCGGTGCTGAGCGAATCAACATGGCAGTCCGCGGTCTAGGAGCGGCATAATGCGGTGATGCGGGACTGGCTAGTAGACCCCGTCGAGATCCTTTCGCCCCAGCCCATTCGCCTGCGCCTACTGGACGAGCGGCTACGCATCCAGGAGGGCAGCGAGCTGCTGGAGACGGCCGCACCAGCCAGGACCTCAGCATCCGGCGTTCACGAACCATCGCCGGTCGCGGGACACGAGGCGCGCACCTCGAATGCGGCCATCACGCTCTGCCCCGTCATGGTCGGGCGCGGCCGCGAGCTCGCCCAGCTCCAACGGGCGTGGGACGCGGGTGGCCAGACGCTCGTGGTGCGCGGCCAAGCCGGGATCGGCAAGAGCCGCCTGATCCGGGAGTTCGCGGACTGGGTCCGGGACGCGGGCGGGAATGTCTTGGCGGGCCGGTGTAGCCCGACCGCCGGGGACGTGCCATTCCGGCCGTTGCGGGAGGCTCTCCTTGCTGCTGCCCGGGTCGGGCTGGCGCCCTCGTCGCGGCTTGCGGCCTTCCGGCCGACACTGGGGTCGCTGGTTCCCGAGTGGTCGGGGGAGCGTGCCGCGGCCTTGGGCGGCGAGTTGATCGTCCTGGCCGAGGGTGTGCTGCGACTCATGGTGGAATGGTCGTCAGAGGACGCGCCCATGCTCTTGGTCGTCGAGGACTTGCACTGGGCCGACAGGGAAACGCTCGAGGTGATCGAGTACCTCGCCGACAATCTATCCGGGCACCCTGCCCTCGTCGTCGCCACCTTGCGCGATGATGAGCCGGGATTGGGCGCTGAGCTGGTGTCTGCGCTGGGGGCTCGCCGGGCCGTCCAGCCGATCTCATTGCCCCCGCTCGATCCGGCGGAGTGCGAGCTCATGCTGCGGGAGTGTCTGAACGCCACCGCGCTGCGACCAGAACTCATCGATGCGGTCGTGGCGAGGAGCGATGGGGTTCCTTTTTTCGTCGAAGAGCTGCTGGCCGCCGCGTTGGGCGAGCCGAATTCTGGACCGCTCGTTCCGAGTTCCATCGCTGCAGCCGTCGATGCCCGTCTCAGGCTGTTGCCGGAGTCGACAGCGCGCTTCCTCGGATTCGCGGCGATGCTCGGGCGCAACTTCGACTGGCACGTCGTGGCGGCGGCGACCCGGTGCCCCCCGCTGGAGGCGATCGACAGGCTCCGCCAGGCAGCCGAAGCGCAGCTTATCGACGCCGACGGAGCGGAATTCCGGTTCCGCCACGCGCTGACGGCGGAGGCCTTGCGATCGTCGCTTCTTCCCGAGGAACGGCGGGCGATCTGTGCGAGCCTCCTGAAAACGCTGCGGACGCTGCATCCGGGCCTTGAAGGCGAGACCTGCCAGCTCGCGGCCAGCCTCGCTGTCGAGGTTGGCGACCAGCTGCGCGCCGCCGACCTGTGGCTGGAAGCGGCCCGCCGAGCGCTGCGGGATGGGTCGCTTGGCTCCGCCGAAGCGCTGGCCCTTCGAGCGCAAGGCGCGCGGCCTCTGGCGGCGGACCGCATCCTGCTGTCCACCTGGACCATGGCCGGCCAGCCACGGCGCGCGCTCGAAGTGGGGCACCGCATCCTTTCCGCGGCCGACTGCGAGCCGACGGACCGTACCGAGGTGCTCTTCGAGCTGGTGGACGCCATGATCACCGCCGGGCGCTGGGACGATGCCGAGGGCTACCTGGACACCCTGCGCTCCACGCCCGGGCTCGACCGGCAGGGTGACGCCCGCCGGGCCATCGGGGAGGCCGAGGTGGCATTGGCCCGAAATGACAATGCGGCGGCCGGCGAGCTCGCTCGGGCCGCGCTTGCAGGCGGCCGGGATGACGGGCTCGCGGAGGTAATCTGCCGGGCCTTGTGGGTGATCGGCAGGGTCGAGCGCGGGAGCGGCACGGACGTCGCCCGCGCCGCGTTCGGGGAGGCGTACGAGTGCGCGTCGCAGAACGCGCTACCGGTCTTCCGGGTGAAGTCGCTGCAGGAACTCGGAACGATCGATATGTTCGAGACGCTTGGCACCGCTCGGTTTGAGGAGGCTCGCCGGGAGGCGCTTACCGCCGGGGCGATCTCGATGGTCGCCATGGTCGATCTTCAGCTGGCGGCGACCTACTGCGCCCGAGGCCAGGCGCGCCCGACGCTGGCGGCTGCGGCACGCTGCGAGGAGGCCTCGCGCCGGTTCGGCCTGGCTTCTCTCCCGACGAGCCTCGCACTCCAGTCGGTGGCGCATGGTTTCTCCGGCGATCACACGGCGATGGAGGCCGCCGCCGCTCAGGCGCGCGCAGTCGGCGGTGATAGCGACACCGTGGAAATGGTCACGCTGGCAAACGGGGTCGCTCTCTACCACCTCGGCGAGGGGCGACCTCGCGAAGCGCTGGACGCGATGGACCGCGCGATGGACGTCATGCGGGTCGCGGGCGGCGCGCACGACTTTCCCGGCAGGTGGGCGCTGCTGCGAACCGTCACCGATGCGGGCGGGGAGCTGGCTCGGGACGAATGCCGGCGGCTCGACTTCGACACCGCGATGAGCCGGGCCACCCTGAGAGCGGCTGACGCCGTGGCCGCCGGCCGGGAGGGTGGAGACGCTGGATCGATCTTTGCTGCAGCGGATCGCGCCCTCGGGCGCATCGAGAGCGGATTCACCCGTAGCCTCGCCCGGCTGCTGACCGCCCCCTGCGCGTACCACGACGGGTGGGGAGATCCGGTCGAGTGGCTGCGGGAGGCCCTGTCGAACTTCGAGTATCTCGGCCTGCCCAACTTCGCCGGCCAATGCCGGGCTGAACTGCGTGCCATGGGCGCAGCTGTGCCACGCCGACCACGGGGCGGGGCGCGGAGAGTGACCGGCCTGCTGGCCGCCCGGGGCGTTACGCCGCGGGAGGCCGAAGTGCTCTCCCAGGTCGCCGCCGGGCGCTCCAATCGGGAGATAGCCGTGGCATTGCACCTGTCAGTCCGCACCGTGGAAAAGCACGTGGAACGGCTTCTTGCGAAGGCCGGTCACAGCCGATCTGAGCTGGCTCGGTTTGCCGAGCATGCCGGAGTCCAGGCGGCCGGCTGAAGCCCCTACGTACTGTCCGGGCCACAACCGGCTAAGTACGTATCCGGAAGTCACAAATGCCGTAGCGCGCCACCGATGGCGGTGCGTTCCTGGCCCCGGAGCATGTTGGCGGGACCAAGAAGACCGAGGCAGCCAGGAGCCCGCCGTGATCGCCAAATCCAGCCGGTAACGCGAGTTCACCGCTGCCTTCTCACGGCTGCCGGATCAAGGTCACCGGGCAATCACTGCTTCAACTCAGGGAGGAAACGCCGATGAGCATGACTATCGAAGGCAAGGCCGTCCTTGTGACCGGGGCCAACCGGGGCATCGGGCAGGCGCTGGTCACCGAGGCCCTGCGCCGCGACGCAGGGCGGGTCTACGCCGGAACGCGGCAGCCATACTCCCACCCGGACCCGCGGGTCATCTCTCTGGCGCTGGACATCACCAACGAGGGGCAAGTGCGATCGGCTGCCGCCCAGGTCGAGTCCCTCGACATCCTCGTCAATAACGCGGGCGTCTTCCTGTTCGACGACCTCCGCGATCGCGAGGCGCTCGAACGGCACTTGGCGGTTAACCTCTTCGGCACTTACGGCGTGATCCGCGCGTTCCTGCCGTCGCTGATCGCTTCCGGCGGCGCCATCGTCAACAACGTGTCGATCGCGGCCCTAGCCCCCATCCCGGTGACCCCCGCCTATTCGCTGTCCAAGGCGGCAGCGTTTAGCCTGACCCAGTCGCTGCGGATGCTTCTGGCCGGACAGGGGGTACGGGTCCACGCCGCGCTGACGGGGCCGGTGGACACCGACATGGTGAAGGACCTCGATATACCGAAGGCTTCTCCCCGGTCCGTCGCGCAAGGCATCTTCGACGGGATCGGCAAGGGCGAGGAAGACATCTTCCCCGATCCCGTGTCCGCCACCCTCGCCGACGGTTGGCGGGCAGGGCCGGCCAAGGGGCTTGAGCGCCAGAACGCCGCCCTCCTGCAGCCCCAGACTGCTAGGTCGTAGCGCTTCCTCGGCCAAGAAAGGCAGGAGCGATGCGCAGAGCCAGCGGACAGTCCGCGGCCGGCATGGCGGCGGCTGCGCGCCCCTCTGGTTTGGCGGTCAGCACCGCCCGCCTGACCGAGGCTCTTGCAATGACGCTCGGTGTCGCCGCCGCGTCCTGGGTCGTCGCCGTCCGGCAGATGGCCGGCATGGACATGGGCGTTGGGACCGATCTCGGCTCCTTCACGTTCTTTATCGGCCTGTGGTTGGTCATGATGGCGGCGATGATGCTGCCCGGCGCCGTGCCGGCGGTGTTGAATCGGGTCGGGTCAAGCAGCCGTATGGTCACCGCGCCGGCGTTCGTCGGGTCCTACCTCGCGGTTTGGGCGCTCGTCGGAGTCGCCGTGTACGGCCTGTACCGGCCACACGGGACGGTGGCCGCCGGTGTGGCTGTCATCGTGGCTGGGGCCTACGAGCTCACGCCGATCAAACGACACTTCCGCCGGTCCTGTCGGGAGGGCTCTGGCTCCGGGTTCGGCTTCGGGGCGTCCTGCGTCGGTTCGAGCATCGGATTGATGTTGCTGCTTGTCGCGCTGGGCCCGATGAGCCTCCCGTGGATGACCGTGATCGCCGTCGTCATACTCGCCCAGAAACTCATCCGCCCGAGACCGACCGTCGACGTGACCGTTGCGCTCGCGATCGTCGTACTCGGGATCCTGATCCTCCTCGCGCCCTCGTACGTCCCCGGACTTGTGCCGCCGATGTAGGCGCCGATCGGCGAGGGCGATGACTTGTCACGACAGCCACGAAGGGAGACGACAATGCTTGAGCACAGGGTCGGAACACGGGAGGAGTGGCTCGCCGCGCGTGAGCAGCTCCTCGCGCGCGAGAAGGAGCACACGAGGATCGGCGACGAGCTCGCGCATGAGCGGCAGGAGCTGCCGTGGGTTCGAGTGGATGGGGAGTACCGCTTCGACACCGACGATGGCGTGAAGATGCTCCTAGACTTGTTCGACGGGAGGTCCCAGCTTCTCGTCTATCACTTCATGTTCGGGGCGAGCTACGACGCCGGCTGCCCGACATGTTCCTCCATCGCGGACGGCATCAACGGCGTTCTGCCGCACGTGCACGCGCGCGACGCGACGGTCGTCCTCGTTTCACAAGCGCCGCTGGGCAAGCTACAGGCATTCAAGCGCCGCATGGGGTGGAACATCCCGTGGGTTTCGTCCGCACCCTCGGACTTCAACTACGAGATCGGCTTCTCGAGCACCGCGGATCAGATGCGCGAGGCCGTGCCACCGGAGGCGGAGCCGGGTCTGCCGCCGATCGCAGCGCACAATGCCAACGCGACGGGCACCGACCTCATCGGATACATCAGCGAGGGCTTTGGGTTCAATGCGTTCGTGCGCGACGCCGACGACGTCTACCACACGTACTCGACGCAGGGCCGCGGTGTGGAGTTCCTCATGGGCTACTACGGGATCCTGGACCACACCCCAAAGGGGCGCGACGAGGGCGAGGAGTTCCAGGTCTGGATACGACGGCACGACGAGTATGCAGACGCGTGACTGGACAGCACAATGACGACCTGACCAGCAAGACCACGATCGTCGTCGGAGCAAGCCGCGGCCTGGGCCACGGGATCGCTTCGGCCCTCGTCGCGGCCGGCGCCGACGTTATCGCCGTCTCCCGCACCCCCGCGGCGCTTCCCGAGACGACCAACGGCCCCGGCGCCATTCACCCCGAGATCGCCGATGCGAGTGAGGCCACCGCGGCCGCCAGCGTCCTCGACCGCTACGAGCCGGAGATCATCATCCTGGTAGCCGGCGCAGTCCCGCACATGCGCCAGCTGCAGCAGCAAACATGGGAGACGTTCTCGATCAACTGGCAGACCGACGTCCGGATCACGTTCTACTGGTTGCGCGAGGCTCTGCTCAAGCCTCTGCGGCCCGGCAGCCGGGTGGTCGTTGTCAGCAGTGGTGCCGCGCTCAACCCGAACGGGTCGCCGCTCAGCGGCGGGTATGCCGGCGCCAAGGCCACCCAGCGCTTCATCACCGGATACGCTCAAGAAGAGGCGAAGCGAGCCGGCCTAGACATCACCTTCACGACCGTACTGCCCCGATTCGCACCGCAGACTGGCGTTGGACAGTCGGCAGTTCAGGCATACGCGGCTCAGGCTGGCCAGTCCGTGGACGATTTCCTCGCCAGCCACTTCAGTGGCACGCAAGCGGGTGCGCCGCTCAACCCACAGATCGCCGGAACCGCCCTCGCCGAGCTACTACAGTCAAACACGGTCGCTTCCGCCTACCTACTTACCGGCAACGGGCTCCAACAGCTGCTGCCATAGCCCAGCCCACCCCACCCACGGCCGCGCCAGGCGCGGCCGTGGGTCGCTAAGGACCACCCCACCCGACCGGCTCGCCGACGGGTCACAGGACCCTTGGTTAGCGGCTGACCAGGAGTTCGTGGTCGATCTCGACGAACTCCACGATGAGCTCTGAGAACTGCCCGGCGATCAGTTCGCGGTAGGCCGGTGAGCCGGTGTGCGCGTCGTAGGCGGCCTGGTCCGCGAAGTGTTCGACAAAGAGCAGGTAGTCCGGCTTCGCGGGGTCGCGGTAGACGCGGAACGAGAGTGTGCCCCGTTCCTGTTCCGGGCCCTTGGGTGCGAACTGCTCGACGATCGCCTCGGCCTCGGCCTGCTTGCCGGGTTTGAGATTGATGGGGAACACCTTGGTAAGCAACGGAGAATCCTCCTCGGTCTGGCGCAAAGACGCTGCGCGTCGGTTGTCGTCAAGAGTCTCGTCCGCGTGACGATCTGTGTCTGGCCGGATGCGGACGCGAACGGATCCGAGCATTCGGACCGCCGGGAGGCTGTCCGGATCCGTCTGGTCTGCCGACGATGCATCGCTTATACCTGGAGGCGTGACGACGTTCTCGGCGGTGGTGACGACCGGCATCTACTGTCGGCCGGGGTGTGGTGCGACACCGCTCGCGGACAACGTCCGCACCTTCGAGCTGGCTGCGGCCGCAGAGGCCGCGGGGTATCGCGCCTGCCTGCGCTGTCGTCCTTACCGGGTCGCGGGCCCACTGCCTTCAGATGCGCCAGAGCTGGTGTGCCGGGCGGTGCAGCTGATCATCGACGGCGTACTCGACGAGGGCCCGGAGGCGGCGCTAGCGGCACGGCTGGCGATCTCGCCGCGTCACCTTCGGCGGCTGTTCAACGACCACCTCGGGCTGACGCCAGACCAGCTGGCCCGGTCACGTCGGGCACACTTTGCCCGCAGGCTGCTGGACGACTCCGACCTCACCATCGCAGAGGTGGCGTTCGCTTCCGGGTTCGGCAGCCTGCGTCAGTTCAACCGCGACATGCGCGAGGTGTTCCGTGCCTCGCCACGCGAGCTGCGCAGTCGCCGCCGCCGCTCCGATCGGCTCGCTGCCGACGGGGGTCTGACGATGCGGCTGCCGTTCGAACCCTCGTACCAATGGGACGCCACGCTCGCCGTCCTTGCTGTGTACGCGGTGCCCGGCGTGGAGTCTGTCCAGGACGGCGTCTACCGGCGGACGATCAGCCTCGACGGTGGACCGGGTGTCCTCGAGGTCTACTCCGGCGGTGCCGACCACCTGCTGCTGCGGGCGCACCTGCCGTACTGGGAGGGCCTGATCCACGTCGCCGAACGGGCCGGCCGGATGGTCGGCATCGACGGCACCGGGACCCCGGGCACGTGGGCTCCACTCGAGGTGGCCGTGCACGCCGTTCTCACCCAGCTCCACGGGCCGGACGATGCGCGTCACCGGCTCGCCACCCTGGTCCAAAGACTAGGGATACCGGTGCCCGGCCTCTCACACGACCTGACGCATCTGTTCCCATCGACAGACGTCCTCGCCCGCGCGGAAGCCTCCCCTGTACGGCAGCTCGCGAACGCTGTCGTCAACCGAACTGTGGTGCTTGACGGCACCGAACGGTCCAACGATCTCGTCACCGCCCTGACTGCGATCCCCGACATCGAACCAGCCACCGCACACCGGATCGCCACACGGCTCGACGTCAACCCCCGCCGCAAGACCAGCACGACAGCTCCTCACCCCTGACCGAAAGCCGGCTCCGCCGATGATGTGCTGAGGACCGACGTCGCCGAGCCGACTCGCGGCTACTAGACGATTCCGTTAGGACCGGTGTCCGGCCAGACTCGGTCTAGGTGTTCGGCGGGATGCTCTTCTCGCGGCTGCCCATCCGAGCTCGGGTGTGGCTCTCTTTCGGTTTGCGTGCCGCCGGGCGCCGTGTCGGGTGTGGCTCCGGAGGGGACTGCCCAGCTCGTAGTAGCAGTGCCCGCCTGGCGACTCCTGTAGGTCTACGACGAGAGGCGAGTGCTGCATGAGGGTGTTCATCGGGGTCGATCCCCACAAGCTGTCGGTCACGATCGAGGTGGTCGACGGTCACGAGACGGTGTTGACCTCGGGTCGGTTCGGCACCGACAAGGCCGGCTACGCCGCGATGCGCAAGCAGGTCGCGGCCTGGGCTGACCGAATCTGGGCGGTCGAGGGCAGCAATGGGGCCGGCCGTCCGTTGGCGCAGCGGCTGCTGGCCGACGGCGAGCATGTGGTCGATGTGCCGGCGAAACTGTCCGCGCGGGCACGGCTGCTCGACACCGGCCACAACCGCAAGACCGACGCCCACGATGCGCACGCGGTCGCAGTGGTCGCGGTCCGCACCAAGGGGTTGCGGGTGTTGTCCTACGACGACGAGCTCGAGGCGCTGCGGATGCTGGCCGACCGCCGCGAGGAGCTCACCCGGCAGCGGATCCAAACCGTCAACCGGTTGCAACGGCTGCTCTCGGAGCTGACCTCGGGCCGAGCCGAGAAGGACATCACTGCCTTGCAGGCCAAGGCGATCCTGGGATCGGTGCGGCCGCGGGACCTGGCTGGGAAGACCCGACGTCGGCTCGCGGTCGAGCAGCACGCTGAGCTGGTCGCGATCGAGAAGAAGATCAAGGCGCTCACCAAGGAACTCAAGGCGATGGTGATCACTCGCGGGTCGAGGTTGATGGACCTGTCCGGCGTGGGACCCGTCGTCGCCGCCCGGGTCTTGGCCGACGTCGGCGACGTCACGAGGTTCGTCGACCGCAACTGGTTCGCGTCCTGGACTGGCACCGCGCCCCTGGACGCCTCCTCCGGGGAGCAGATCCGGCACCGGTTGTCGCGGGCGGGCAACCGGAAGGTCAACCACATGCTGCACATCGCCGCGGCCACCCGGCTCGACACCGAAGGGCGCACCTACTACCGCCGCAAACTCGCCGAGGGTAAGACCCGGATGGAGGCGATGCGCTGCCTCATTGGAGGAGTATCGGGAGCGCGGCCGGGCCGGATGCCTGGCCGCGGCTCTCGGTCGTGTCGGGGGATGGCCTCGCTGCCGCGCCCGGTCAGGGCCAGTTTTAGTTCTGCCACCCCCGGC
>Ga0081455_10000203_pt1 | contig 75878 bp, 69 predicted proteins | sample TabmetS3T2R1_FD_70207 | JGI IMG/M metagenome (GOLD analysis project Ga0081455, IMG submission 70207) | Tabebuia heterophylla rhizosphere microbial communities from the University of Puerto Rico - S3T2R1 | ecosystem: Host-associated > Plants > Roots > Rhizosphere ...
CTCAGGTATGCCAATACACCACGTCGGCGCTGTCCTCGCCAGAAACCACCTCAGAACCCGCAGCGGTGCCGGTTGACGGCCCACCGCAAGCGGCTCCGCCGCTTATGAAACAGAACCTAGGTGCCGGTGGTGGAGCCGGGGCGGACGATCATCAGCACGGTGACGACGGCCCAGAGGATGTTGAAGATCCCGGTGTAGGCGGCCAGTCGTGCAGGGGCGCGGGGATCGGCTTCGGCCTGGTCCGTGATCCGGTCGAGCACGCCCTGCTGACGCGGCAACACCAGCAGGACAAGCACGGCTGCCGCGGCCGCGGTGAGCACAATGGACACCACCACCCACGCGTCCCCGGTCACGCCGAGACTCCCGGCGGTCGCGAACCCGAACACCGGAATCGCGATCCCGACCGCGGCGTAGACCCGGCACAGGCGATGCAGGGTGCGCAAGATCGCGATGTCGTGGTCGGTGCCGGCGACCGCGCGACGGGTAGCGGCGGGGAACATGCTGGCCGCGACGGTGACCGGACCGATCGCGACCAGCGCCGCGAGTACGTGGAGAGAAAGCAGAACCTTCGTCACGGGCAGGGAGGGTATCGGGCGCCGGGCGATCTCGGAAACAGGCTGGAATGCCAACTTCCACCGGATTCTCGCCAACCCGCTGACCAGGGATTTCGAACACGCACTCTGGCGAGATCGCCTGGCAAGGACCTACGGTGTCGCCATGCACACGATCGCCGTGCTGGCGCTGGACCAGGTGGTGCCGTTCGACCTGGCCACCCCGATCGAGGTCTTCACCCGCACCCGGCTGCCGGACGGGCGCCCGGCGTACCGGGTGCGGGTCTGCTCCCCGCGGCCGACGGTGGACGCCGGCGCCTTCACGCTCCAGACCGAGTGGGGACTGGAGGCCCTCGCCGACGCCGACACGATCATCCTGCCCGGCTGCGCGGATCCCACGGTGCCGATGCCGGAGGACGTGCTGGACGCCCTCCGCAAGGCCGCCGCCGACGGCACCCGCCTCGCGTCGATCTGCTCCGGTGCGTTCATCTTGGCCGCGACCGGGCTGCTCGACGGGCTGCGGGCGACGACCCATTGGCTCGGCGCGGGATTGCTGGCCCAGCGGCACCCGGAGATCGACGTCGATCCGGACGTGCTCTACGTCGACAACGGCCAGTTCCTCACCTCGGCCGGCGCGGCGGCCGGGCTGGACCTCTGCCTGCACCTCATCCGGCGCGACCACGGTTCGGCCGTCGCTGCCGACGCCGCGCGATTGTCGGTCATGCCGTTGGAGCGGGAGGGCGGTCAGGCGCAGTTCATCCTGCCCGACCAGCCGCCGGCGCCGCGGGGTTCGCTGCTGGAGCCGGTGCTGCGGTGGATGTCCGACCACCTGGACCGGAACCTGACACTGGCCGACATCGCGGCGCGCGCGGGCATGAGCACGCGCTCACTGAACCGCCGCTTCCGAGAACAGACGGGGACGACGCCGCTGCAGTGGTTGCACCGCGAGCGGATCCGGCAGGCGCAGTACCTGCTGGAAACGACGCGGCACCCGGTGGACCGCATCGCGGGCCAGGTCGGGTTCGGCTCACCGACCGCGTTCCGCGAACGCTTCCGGCGCGTAGTCGGGACCAGTCCGAACGCCTACCGCGCCGCCTTCCAGCAGCGCACGGGCGACGCCGGGTGAGTCCACTCCGGACTCACCACACCGCGAATTGCCGGTAGCGGCGCAACCGGCGGCGCTACCGCCGCTCGCTCCGAGCCGCGCGGGCCGGGTTGCTTGCTAGCCCGCCACCGGATCGAGGATCTTCGCGCCGGTCTTCTCGCGCAACTCCTGCTCCGTGATGCCAGGCGCGCTCTGCACGAGCCGCAGCCCGTCCGGTGTCACGTCCAGCACCGCGAGGTCGGTGATGATCCGGTCCACGACACCCGCGCCGGTCAGCGGCAGCGTGCAGGTCTCAACGATCTTCGGACTGCCGTCCTTGGCCACGTGGTCGGTGATCACGACGATCCGCTTGGTGCCGGCGACCAGGTCCATCGCGCCGCCCATGCCCTTCACCAGCGCGCCGGGCACGGTCCAGTTCGCCAAGTCACCATTCGCGGCCACCTGCAGCGCACCGAGGATCGCCAGGTCGATGTGACCGCCGCGGATCATCGCGAACGACGTCGCCGAGTCGAAGAAGCTCCCACCGGGCTGCACCGTCACCGTCTGCTTGCCGGCGTTGATCAGGTCGGCGTCCTCCTCGCCCTCGAACGGGAACGGGCCGAGGCCGAGGATGCCGTTCTCGCTCTGCAGGGTCACCCGGACGCCGTCCGGGATGTGGTTGGCCACCAGGGTCGGGATGCCGATGCCGAGGTTCACGTAGTCCCCGTCACGCAGTTCGCCCGCCGCCAGCGCGGCCATCTCGTCGCGGCTCCAGCCCATGGTCACGCCTCCGTTCCGGTGACCGCCCGCGGCCGCACCGTGCGCTTCTCGATTTCCTTCTCCCGCGGCGTGGCGACCACCAGGCGGTCGACGAACACACCCGGGGTGATCACCAGATCGGGGTCGACGTAGCCGTCGAGCAGGACCTCGGTCTCCGCGACTGTCACGCGGCCGCAGGTGGCGACCACCGGGTTGAAGTTGCGGGCCGCCATCCGGTACACGAGGTTGCCCTCGCGGTCGGCCGTGTGCGCGTGCACCAGCGCGAGGTCGGCGACGATTCCGCGTTCCTGCACGTAGGTCTCGCCGTCGAACTCGGCGTGCGGTTTGCCCTCGGCGATGGGCGTGCCCACGCCGGTCTTCGTGTAGAACGCCGGGATGCCGGCGCCACCGGCGCGCATCCGCTCGGCCAGCGTGCCCTGCGGCGCGAACTCGACCTCGATCGTGCCGTCCAGGTACTGCTGCGCGAACAGCTTGTTCTCCCCGACGTAGGACGAGATCACCTTGCGGACCTGCTTGTTCTCCAGCAGCAGCCCGAGGCCCTTGCCGTCCACGCCCATGTTGTTGGACACGACCGTGAGGTCGCGGATCCCGGAGTCGCGGACGACCTCGATCAGGTCGTAGGGGTTGCCGCTGAGGCCGAAGCCGCCGACGGCGATCGTGATGCTGTCCCGCAGCGTGCCGGCGATCGCGTCGGCCGCCGCGCCGAACACCTTGGACACGTGAACTCTCCTTCGAGCGTCCGTGGAATGAGCACTGGTGGGCAGTGAAGACTACCTGGGGAAACCCGGTCAAGGCGCGGCCGCGGATCTCTCGGCTGGTGAACAACTGCGGACTGGGTGTTCACTCAGTGAACGTAGGATGGGGGGCATGCCGCCTGACCATCTCATCGGCCGCGCCGCGCTGGTGCTGCGTGCGTTGTCCACCGCCGGCGAACCCGGGGCGTCGACGTCGGACGTGTCGCGGACGGCGGGACTGGCCCGGCCGACGGTCCACCGGCTCCTCGCGGCGCTGGCCGACGAGGGGTTCGTCGACCGCGACCAGCGCAGCGGGCGCTGGTACCTCGGGCCCGAGCTGTACCTGCTGGGCGAGTCGGCGGCGGCGCGCTACGACGTGACGCAACATGCCCGCGCGAGCGTGCGCCGGCTGGCGGCGGCGACCGGGGAGAGCGCGTTCTTCTCGGCTCGCCGTGGCGACGAGACGGTGTGCCTGGTGCGCGAGGACGGTGACTTCCCGATCCGGTCGTTCGTGCTGTACGAGGGCGCGCGGTTCCCGCTGGGCGTGGTCTCGGCCGGGCTCGTGGTGCTGTCGCTGCTCTCCGATCGGGAGATCGAGGAGTACCTGACGCGGGTGGACCTGACCGGGCGGTGGGGCCCGGCGCACGCGCCGCAGCCGCTGCGCGAGCGGATCGCCGCGACGCGGGAGCGCGGGTATGCGGTCAATCCGGGCCTGGTGGTCGAGGGCAGCTGGGGCATGGCGGCGGCGGTGTTCGGCTCGTCCGGTGAACCGGCGTGGGCGCTCACGCTCACCGGGGTCGAATCCCGGTTCCGCGAGCCGCGGCGGGCACAGATGGGCGCGCTGCTGCTCAAGGAAGCCCACGCGCTGACCACCGCACTCCGCGCGGACCGCCGGCACACGGCCCGTTGAGCGCCCGCGGTCAGCGGCCCACGATCTGCCCCGCCACCAGCAGGTCGTGCGGGTACGTCACCTTGATGTTCTCCACCGCGCCGGGCACCCATCGCACCGGCACGTTCGAGAACCGCTCCATCACCGACGCCGTGTCCGTGCCGGCGAAACCCTCGCGCGCGGCGTCCTCGTAGGCCGCGATCAGTGGGGCCGCGCGGAAACCCTGCGGGGTCTGGGCCCGCACGAGCGTGCCCGGCGGCCGGGCACCCTCGGCGGTGACGATGTCGTCCGCCTCCAGACCGGGCATCGCGCCGCCGTCTTGGCGCGCCACGCGCAGAACCTCGGTGATCAGGGCCGGCGTGACGAGCGGGCGGGCACCGTCGTGCAGCAGCACCGCGTCGATCGCCCCGGACCCGATCCGCCCGGCCAGATGCCGGAGCGCGTTCAGCTCGGAGTCCTGGCGGCTCGCCCCGCCGTGCACGACCTCCACCGGCGCGCCGAGCCCGCCGAGCGCCTCCTCGGCGAACTCGCGGTCCTGCGGCCGGATGACGAACACCAGCACGCCGATGCCGGGCGTCCGGGCGAAGGCCTCGAGCGACCACGCCACGATCGGTCGCCCGGCCAGCGGCAGGTACACCTTGTTCACCCCGGCGCCGACCCGCGTCCCGGCCCCGCTGGCCAGCACGACCGCGGCCGCCGTCGGGGTGTTCTCTCCAGCCATGCGCCGATCGTAGGAGTCACCGGTCGAGCGTCCGCAGCGCGCGCTGGTAGAGGCGCCGCGCCTCGGTCAGGTCGCCGTGGGTCTGGCGGTCCATCCCGAGCGCGGTCAGCCCGGCGGCCGACACCTCGGGGGTCCGCCGCGTCAGGTGCCGCACCACGTACTCGGCGTCCCGCCCCGCTCCCCCGACCAGCATCGAGCTGAACGAGTACAGGAACGGCAGCCCGACGAAGTAGAGACCGGGGACCGACGTCACGCCGCGGTCCTGCTCGGGGTAGCCGTCCGGGCCCGTCACCGGCAGGTCGATCCAGCCGTAGTCCGGGCGGAACCCGGTGCACCACACGATGTTCGCGACGTCCAGCACGCGCCCGCCGGCGAGTACCGGCCTGCCGTCCTGGACGCCGGTCGTCTTGTCGATCACCCGCTCCACGCCCGCCTTCTCCAGGTCCTGCTTCTTGACCCGGATCAGCGGCCCGCCGTGCCCGCGCACCTCCTCGCGAATCTTGCGGCCCACCCGGCGTTCGACGGTGAGGATCCGGGTCGCGGCGAACCACATCACCCGCAGCATCACCGACGCCACCCGGCTTTCGAAGTAGAACGGGATCTCCCCGGTGTCCGTACCGGACAGGATCGTCGGGTGCTCGCGGGCGACCTCGTAGGCGATGTCCGCGCCGGAATGGCTCGCGCCGACGACCAGCACCGGCCCGGGGCGAAGCTGCGCCGGGTTCCGGTAGGCGCTCGAGTGCATCTGACGGATCTCCGGGCTCAGCTCACCGGCGAAGTCCGGAATGGACGGTGCACCCCAGACACCCGAGGCGACCACGACGTTGTCGGCCTCGAACCGCTGCTCCCCCGCGGAGACGACGAACCTGCCGTCCACTCGCGACAGACGGTCCACCCGCGTGCCGGATCGCACCGGCAGCTCGAACCGCTCCGCGTAGGTCTCCAGGTAGTCGGCCATCTCGTCGCGCGTGGGGAAACTGCCGGGCGGCGCGGGGAACCGCATGCCGGGCAGCGCGTCGTAGCGCGCCGGGCTGAACAGCCGCAGCGAGTCCCAGTGCCGCCGCCACGAATCGCCGACCCGCTCGTGCGCGTCGAGGATCACGAACCGCCTGCCGTCGCGGGCCAGGTGGTACCCGGCCGAGAGACCGGACTGCCCACCACCGATGACCACCGTATCGAACCTCATGGTCCACCTCCTCGTGTCGAGGAGTCCGACGCTAGGCTCGGAGGAGACCAGCGCACTTCGGGTGAACGACCCAATCGCGCCCACCCCGGGTATGGGTAGATCTGCCCAGTCAGCCGATCCGGTGCTGGAACGCGTACGCCGCCGCGGCCGTGCGGGAGCCCACCCCGAGTTTGGTGAAGATGTTGCTGACATGGCGCGCCACCGTCTTCTCGCTCAGCACCAGCTCCTGGGCGATCCCGCGGTTGGTGGCGCCGGCGGCCAGCAGCCGCAGAACCTCGGTTTCCCGCGGGCTCAGCAGCGAGGCGCCGCGGCGGGAGCTCCGCACCCGGGCCAGGTCCGGTTCCGCGCCGAGCCGGGCGAACACCTCCGAAGCCGCGTCCAGCTCACCTTCCGCCGCGTCCTCGTCGCCGACCGCGCGGCAGGCCAGCCCGACGAGGACCCGGGTCCGCGCGGCCTCATACGGCGCGTCCAGCTCGCACCACAACCGCAACGCGGTCCGCAGCGCCGGCAGCGCGGCGGATTCGTCGCGTGCGGCAAGATCCACTGCGCCGGTCGCACACGATGCCAGCGCGCGCAGGGCGGGCGTGCCGAACCGGTCGGCGATCGCCGTCAGCTCGGCCGCCGCCGCGCGCGCGTGCTCCAGGTCGCCGTTCGCGATCGCGGCCTCGACCTGGGCGGGCAGCAGGCGTGACCGGCTGACGTCGTCCTCGGCCTCGCCCAGCGCGCGACGCAGCGACGCGTCCGCCGCGTCGGCCCGGCCCTGCGCCAGGCGGAGCAGCGCCAGGCCAGGCTGGGTTTCCCAGCCGCTCTCCCCGGCCCGGCGGTACGAGCGCTCCGCGTCGGTGAACTCGCCGCGCAACCGGTGGATCTCGGCGAGCTGGTAGTACGCCATGCCCGCAACCACCTGCCCGAACCGCTGGTCCAGCCGCTCGCACGCTGTCCGCGCCTCCCGGACGGCGTCCGGCCAGTCGCCGACCAGTTGCAGCAGTTCGGACCGGTGCACGCGGCAGATGCCGGAGTAGGCCCCGGTGAACTGGGGCGCGGCGTCGCACCACGCGTTGAGCGCGGCCGTCCACTCGCGGGCGCGGCCCAGCTCGTGGACGTCGCGGCAGGCGGCGATCATGCTGCAGTACATCCAGCCGGTCACCTGGGTCGAGCACGCCCCCGCGGTGATGTCGAGCATCGCCTCGTCGAGCAGCGCGAGCCCCTCCTCGACCCGGCCCTGCGCGAGGCGCGCCCGGCCCTGGACGTGCACGCCGATGATGACGAGATCAGGATCCCCACACCGGTTCCCCAGCTCGACGGCCTCGGCGGCGTTGGCGAAGGCCGCTTCGCCGGTCTGCCGCTCGGCTTCGGCGAGCAGCAGGTAGCCGCGCTGCGCGCACTCCGGATCCTGCGCCAGCAGGCGCGCCGCGCGCGCCATCCACCCCTGGGCGCGGGAGAACTCGCCCTGGAACGCGCACACCTCGCGCAGCCAGAAGGCACACCGCACGGCCCGGCCGACCTCGCCCGCGTGCACGTGCTGCTCGAAGCTGCGGCGGAACGCGTCGGCGGCCTCGTCCGGCCGGCCCAGATGCAGGGCCAGCTCGCCCAAGCGCTCCAGATCCGCCACCGCGAGCGGGGTCTCACGATCGATGGCGACCAGAGCGTCGCAGGCGTCCACCCACGCCCGCCGGTCGTAAGCCGCGGCGGCTCGCTCGAGTAGGACATTCGTGTCCATCGGGTCATTAAACGCCCGCCCCGCCCTGGCCGAAAGTGATCGCGGCGATCGCACTTTTTCGACAAAGTGCGACGCCGCGGGCCAGCGGGTGGTGGCACTTTTTCGACAAAGTGCGACGCCGCGGGCCGGCGCCGCTTCTAGATGTGCCGTGTTCCGGGTAGAGCCGCTCTGAGTTGGGCGGGCGCGGCGGCGAGCCACCCGTCGGTCAGTGCTTCACGAAGAGCTTTGCGCGACACCTTCCGCAGCTGGACGAGTATCGCCGCGTAGCCGTCGAAGTGCGGGATCGTGAAGAACGCGTCCGGGTTCGCGGCGAGGACCGCTTCCTTCTCGCCGAGATCGTCCACTTTGATCGCGAGGATCGGCCCCTCCGGCGGAGTCTCGTCGCCGAAGCGCCGGAGATCGGCCTTGCTGAAGGGCCGCACCCAGGCGAAGGCCTTCCCGGCGACGAACCACGTCTGGTGACCGTGCCGCTCCCCGTCGGTCACCTCGGGCAGCTTCGACACCAACCGCGCCACGTCGCCGACAGTCGCCATCGTCGAACGGTACCGCTGTTCACGGTGCGTCCGGCAGGTCGCGCCGCTCGAAGTTCGCGCGCAGCCCGGCGCACCGGGCTCGGCCCCGCTCGTACAACTGCCCGAACACGAACGCGTCCCGGGCCGACTCCCGCGCCGCTCGCTCGCGCAGCAGCTGGCCGGTGCGAACCAGGTCGTGATACTCGCCGAGTTCGCGTTGCGCCGACTTGGCCGCCGCCCGCCACCGGCGCACCCGCTTGCCCAGCACCGGGCGCGCCACATCCGCCACGTACCGCGCGGCCTTGGCCTTCTTGCGCACTTCGTGCAGCGCCGCATCGGGGTCGGGCGCGTCCCGCAACGCCTCCACCGCCGCGGTCAACCGCCGGTCCGCGCGTCGCAGGGCCTTGCGCAGCTCGCGCCGGCCGGATTCCGCGGACGTCGTCAGCGGCGGGTCCGCCACCCACTCGTCGAGCGCCGCGAGCAATCGCGCGTACCGCTCGCTGTTCAGCTCCGCGAGCAACGCGGTTCGGTCCCGCTCGGCGACCTCGTCCAGAAACGAGGTGAGCGCGAACCGCGCGTGCTCGGTCTCCGTCTCGCGCGGGAACTCCGCCAGCTCGCCCATCAGGATTTCCCGCCGCACCTCGCCGTCCCGCGCCGGCGACAGGACGCGACCGGCCCACTTGAGCTCGTCGGCCAGTGATTTCGCCCGCTGCCGCACGAACAGGCGCCGGTAGCCGCGCAAGGCACTGCGCAGCCGTCGCATCGCGACCCGCAGCTGGTGCACCGAGTCCTCGTCCCCGCGCCGGACGCCTTCGTCGTGCACGCGGATCGCCTCGACCTGCGCGCGCATGGAAGCCATCACGGTCTCCCCCGCGTTGCCGTACTCCTCGTCCCCGGCCAATTCGGCGGAGAGCAGCCGCGACAGCTTCGACGGCCAGTGCGCCGGGCGCACGCCGTCCCCGACGAGCGCCTGGGTGAGCGTGTCGAGCAAACTCTCGTCCCCGGCGTCCAGCTCGACCTCCAGCTCGCGCCACCGGTCCAGGCGAGCCTGATCGCCCGCCCGTGCGCCGCGCACGTGATCGTCGGTCAGCAACGCCAGCCGACGGCCGTCGGCGCCCGTCAGATCGTGGGTGAACCGGTCGACGCGCAGGTGCGCCACCTCCACGAGGTCCGCACCACCGGTCCACTCGCGGGCGGCGTCGGCCAGCTCCTCCGGTACGCCGTCGTCGCTCAGGGGCAGCTGGGTTTCCTCGCGCGCCCCGCTCCCGGCGGGCCGCTTGAGGTGCCAGCCCGCGTCGTCGCCACCCGTCCGCCTGCGCAGGGTCACGCCCGCCCGCGCCAGCCGGAGGTCCGGGGTGTCGTAGTAGGTGGTGTTCAGCTGTGCCTCACGCGGGGCCGCCTGCTCCGCCACCGGTCCCACCCCGGCCAGCCGCGGCACCGGCCGGCCGTCGTCGAAATCGAACTTCCGCTCCCGCTCGATGACTGTTGTCGCGCCCATATCCGGGAGTTCCCGCGCGGGCAGCGCCGGAAACCAGTCACCCCGGCCGCGTCATCGATGCGGCTTCCGGCCGACACCGGCAAGAGTGGCCCGCCGGGCGAGCTGGTCGTGGAGCGCCGGCGGAATACTCGACCGCCAGTCCGCGGCCGGCACCAGGCCGGGCGGAATCAGATCGAGCCCGCCGAAGAACCCGGCGACCTGCTCGGCCGTCCGGGGAATCGTCGTCACCGCGTCTCGCAGATACCGCTGAACCAGCTCGGCTCGATCATCGGGACTCGCGAGCCCAACTCCGGCCACGGCGTGTGAGAGGACGAGAAAACTGCCCGGCGCCAGAGCTGCCACCCACTCCCGCACCAATCGCGTGGGCTGTTCGACGGAATGCAGGACGGAGTTCATGAGCAAGGCGGCGGGCTTGGAAAGGTCGAGGGAGTCTCCGATCCGCGCGAGGACATCGCGAGGACGAGAGATATCTCCGTGAACCGCGCGGAGGCGGGATTCACCCCCGGCGAGGGCGGCCAGCACGGCGGCCACGTCCCGGTCGTGATCGACGTAGACCACGCGGGCATCCGCCGCGATCTCGTGGACATTTCCCTCCGGGACGGGATAGCCGGCGCCGGCGTCGATGAACTGGCGGATGCCCTGCTCATGGCAGAACGTGACCGCACGCTGCAGAAATCCCCGGGTCAGCTCGGCCCATTCGACGATGAACGGGATCAGGGGATAAACCGTGCTGTCGGCGAATTCCTGCTCGATTTCGCCGTAGTACGTTCCGCCCAGGTAGAGGTTGTACATCCGGGCCGGGCTCGGTCTGTGCTCGTCGCCGGTCAACGGTGGACTTCTCCTTCGTGGCGCGATGGCGATTTCCCGATTGTCCGCCCGTCGCGTACGGCGGCGCGGCACATTTTCGACAATGTGCGTCACGTCCCGGCGCCCTCGACGAGCGCGAGCCCGAGCGCTGTCAGCGAATGCCGCACCGTGTTGCGGTTCCGGTGACTCGCGATCAGGCCCGCCGCCCGCAGCACCGACATGTGCTTGCTCGCCGCCGAAGGCGTCACGCCCAGCCGAACGGCCAAGTCCGACGTGCTGCATCCCATGGCCGCCAGCGTGATCGCGGCCGCACGCGTCGGTCCGAGGAGCGCGGCCAGCGCCGGGGACGTGGCGTTCGGGGCGCGCCGGACGCGCACCTCGTCGGCCAGGGCCGGGTAGCCAAGACGCACCGGCCCCGCCGAGCCGGGCACGATCCACGGCTGCACCGTGAAGTACGTGGGCACGAGCAGGACACCGGCGGTCGGCCGCGGCCCCGGGCTCGCCACACCGGTCACCAGGTAGGGCGGCTCCCAGCGCAGCATCGGGCGCAGCGTGGCGAGCAGTCCGTCCACCCCCCGTCCGGCGAGCACGCGGATACGGGTCTGCCGGTCCGCGTCGACCCGCGCCCGCACGGTGTCCCAGTGCGGTGCCAGCGCGATCATGAAGTACTCGCGCAGGGCCTGGACCAGCCTGGACAGCCCGCTATCCGCACCGGCGCGCAACTCGGCAGCCCACGGCGGCAGGTCGCGCTGCTCCGGCAACGCGGCGAGCGCGGTGCGCACGCGGTCCGGCGGCGTCGCCAGCACCGCCGCGAGCCCGGTCGCCAGATCGTCGCCCGCGGGCAGCAGGAACTCCGGCACCTCGGGGGAGCAGTACAGCCACCGCAGCACCGGGAAGGACTCCGGCAGGCGGCCGCGCACCCGGCGCCGCCACCAGCCGAACGCCACCCCGTCGTCGCACAGCAGCCGGACGCTGGACGCGAGCTCCCAGTACGGATCGGCGGCGTCCGACAGCCCCACGCGGGTGAGATCGCGCGACTTCAGCTCCAGGCGCACCGGCGATCCTCTCCACGACAGGGGCAGCACCATGAAGATCGCTCGCGATACCCGTCCGTTACAGGCTTGAACAGCGTTGTTGCGCCTCCGGGAAATGTGGTCGACGCCGGCTCGCCGCCCTGGGGAAGATCCAGTGCCCGGGGTGCGGATGACGCGCGCCCCGTCGAGAAACGGGGAACCGATGAGAAGACTCAAGCGGCCGTTCGCGGCCGCGGCACTACTGGCCGGCCTGCTTTCGCTGTTCGTCGCGCCCGGCGCCGGCGCGGCACAGCCCAGCGGCGAGCCGGTCACCTCCGTGGCCGGCCTCACGCTGCGTCCGGCGCACCCGAAGCAGGTCCGGACCGGCATCACGACGATGGCCGACGAGACCGCCTACCTGATCGTCTCGGCCGGCAACGAGGACAAGTGCCTGGACGCCGACCTGAACACGATCAACGGCAACGGCACCAGGGTGCAGCTGTGGACCTGCGACGAGTACGCGGCCAACCAGGCATGGTACATCCGGCAGATCCCGGAGGGTTACTACCGGTTCCAGAACGTGTACAGCGGGCGATACCTCGACGCCGACCTGAACACGATCAACCGCAACGGCACCGTCATCCAGCTGTGGGACTACGTTCCCGGCGCGCGGAACCAGTGGTTCAACGTGACCGTGATCCCCGAGAACTGGCTGCGGCTGCAGAACGTCCACAGCGGCCGCTACCTGGACGCGGACCTGAACACCGGCTACCGCAACGGGACCGTTGTGCAGCTGTGGCAGTACGTGGCCGGTGCGCGCAACCAGTGGTGGGGCTGACCGTCCGGGAGTCCGCCGAGTCCACATGAGAGCGCCGGGTGCCGCGGGCACCCGGCGCTCTGTCGTATCCGCGCACGGTCCGAGGTCATCTTCCGGCAGGTCGTTCGCCCGGAGAGGAAAGGGGTGCGCGCCGGTCTCCCGCCGCTCCAAAGTGGACGTCGGTCGGCACGGGTTCCGCCGCGGCACTTTTTCGACAATGTGCGACGTTCGCGCTCGGGGGGTGCGTCCGTGAAGTGCCGCGGAGCCCAGCGCCGCCGGGACGGAGGTGCGGCGATCCCGGTGTGGTGTATCGAGGGTCGCATCCCGGCGCCGACCGTAGTGGGGTGACTCTATGTACACTCGGTGGACGTAGAACATGAGGTGAGATGATGGATTCGGTGACGCGCCGGAGTCGCCGCGGAAGATCGTTTGCCGAGACACGCAGCGCCGTTCTCGATCTCATCCGTTCCGGCGGTGAGGTCACCCGCGTGGAGCTCGCCCGCCAGGCCGCCCTCACCGAGGCGACGATTTCCAAGATCGTCAAGGATCTGCTCGCCGACGGGGTGATCGTCGAGGCCGGGCACGCCCGGTCCACCGGCGGCAAGCGGGCGACCCTGCTGCGTCTCGCACATTCGACCCGGTGGGCGATCGGCGTGATTCTCGATCATGCGCGGATCGTGGTGGTGCTGTGCACTCTCGACGGGTCGCGGGTCGCATCTTTCGAATTGCCGGGTATCGGCGTGGGCGAGGCCGAGGCCGTACTCCACCGCGTCGCCGCCGGGGTTGCCGATCTGCTGGGCGAGCGGAAGATATCCAGCGACGCGGTCATCGGGATCGGGGTCGCGGTGGCCGGACGCCGCCACGACCACGTGGACTTGTCGACGACCCCGCCGGACGGCTGGTGGGAGCGCATCGCCGTGAACGAGCGGCTGGAAGAGCTCACCGGGCTGAGCGTTCTCGTCGAGAACGACGCGAATTGCGCGGCGCTCGGCGAGTTCTGGTCCGGACGGGTTCCGGATGACCGGGACTTCATCGTGGTGTACATGGCGGACGGTATCGGGTCCGGCATCGTCATCGACGGCGACGTCTACCGCGGCCGGTCCGGTCACGCCGGAGAGATCGGGCACGTGTTCGTCGACCCCGCGCGCACGCCGTGCTGGTGCGGCTCGCTCGGCTGTCTGCAGATGGTCGCGGCCCCGGAAGCCATCGCCCGCCGCGCCTGCGCTTCGCCTGCCATCAGGAAAGAACTCAAGATCAGCAAAGCCGATTCCCTTCGGACGGCCTACGGCAAGATCGGACGCCAGGCGGACAACGGAAACGCGGTGGCCCAGCGCCTGCTCGCGGATGCGGCGGAATTCCTGGCGGTCGCGGTCGTCGGTCTGGTCAACACCTTTGACCTCGATCGCGTGGTGCTGGCCGGGCCTGGATTCGCCGCGGCGCCGACCACGTACGAAACCGCGATCCGCGCGGCGGTCAATTCGACCTATGTGCGAACGCTGCACCCGGTCGAGGTCGAACTGCGGTCCGTCGACCAGGACATCGCCGCGCTCGGCGCCGCCAGCCTGATACTGCACCGCCGTCTCACTCCCCATCACACCGCGTCCTAGGGGTGCGGGAAGTTGCCCGAGTCGCGCTGCGCGGAACTTTCTTAACTAGCTATTGCTAACTCGGATTCGGTCAACATACACTCGGTCCACTCCCGAGCTCGTGGGAGCGCCGGTCCCCCTCCGGCTCACGGACCGTAGGAAGAGAAACAACGATGTTTCCTCGAATCGGACGCCTGCGTGCCCTCTGCATGGGCGTCGCCCTCGCTGCTCTCGCCACCTTCGCCTTGTCCGGCTGCAGTGGTTCCGGCTCGGCCGGTGACGGCGGATCAGCCACGGAGGGCAACATCACGTGGTGGAGCTGGACCCCGGACAACGACCTCGCCCAGCGCGAGATCGATGCGTTCAACCAGCAGTACCCGAACATCAAAGTGACCTACAAGAAGGTGCCGAACGCGGACTACACCGCGGTCCTGCGGCCCGCGCTCGCGTCGAACGACGGCCCCGACGTCTTCACGGTCGCCGCCGGCGGCCGGGCCGGAGCGGTGCAAACCTTCGCCCCCTACGCCTACGACCTCGGGCCGTCGATGGAACAGCTGCTCGGCGCGAACTGGCGGTCGAAGGTCTATGGTGCGGGCGCCGATGCCTTCACCGTCAAGGGCCGTGTGGTCGCCGCCCAGTTCGCCAAGGTCGGTGCCGGCATCCTCTGGATCAACAAGGAAATGTTCGACCGGTTCCACCTGAGCCCGCCGACCACGCTCGCCGACTGGGTCAGGGTCTGCCAGACCTTCCGCTCCAACGGTCTCGGCTGTCTCCGCGAGGGCGTTGGGGGCGCCGGATTCGACATCGACACCCTGCACTCGATCGCGAACAGTGTCGAGCCCGGCTACTGGGCAGATGCGTTGGCGGGCAAGCGGAAATGGAACGACCCGACGATGGTCGAGTCACTCCGCATCTTCGGTGAGTTCACCCGCAACGGAATTCTCGACGAGGGCGCGGTCGGCATCCAGCAATACCCGGACGTCAACAACGACTTCCTCAGTGGCAAGGTGCCGATGGTGCAGATGGGTACGTGGTATTCGCAGTACACGACCGTCAATAGCCTCACCACCGCGCTGGCGGGCGCCGGGGTTCCGGCGAGCACGCCGAAGGTGACCATCGTGCCGGTCCCGTTCCCCGACGTTGCGGGCAAGGGTAACCCCAACACGCTCTTCGCCGACCCCGACGCGGCCCAGGCGGTCAATGCCAAGTCGCCGCACCGCAATGCCGCGACCACGTTCGCACTCTGGCTCGGCGGTACGCCGCAGGGTCAGCAGGTTCTCGCCGACAACCTCGACTCGTTCCCGACGCTCAATAGCATCCAGCCGAAATGGGACGGTATCCAACTGGTCAATCCCTCGGTGCAGCGTCCCGAGCTCGAGAAGGTGACCGCTGCGCTGCAGAATTCGAGCGAGCCACGGACTCTCGGCATGAACGCGGTGCTGCAGCAGGCGGTGAACGACGCGGACCAAGGCGTCGTGAGCGGACAGAAGTCTCCCGAGGCCGCGGCCGCAGCCATCCAGACAGCCGCGGACGCCAACCGCTGATCCCATTCGCCGGCACGCCCGGCCGCCGGAGCCACCGGTGACGGGCGTGCCGGAATGGAGGAGAACATGCACTCACTCACGCCAGAACGGCGCCGTGTCGACCCGGAACCGCGGACGGAGGCCGCCGCAGATCCGGTCACCCACCGGCGCGGCCGCGGCGACCGGCGACCCGGCCTGCCCTGGATCCTGCCCGCGCTGATCGTCTCGGTCGGCCTGCTCTACTACTGCATCGGCTACACCGGATTCATCTCCACCCTCGACTGGGACGGTGCCAGCCCGGAACAAACCGGCGTCGGCGCGGAGAACTTCGTCCACATGGCACAGGACCCCGTGTTCTGGGGCGCGATCTGGCACACGGTCGTGTTCTTCGTGCTGACGTTCAGCATCCAGGTCGGGCTGGGCATGGCCTTCGCGTGTCTGCTCCACTCCCGAGTGCACCTGCGCACCTTCTACAAGGTGCTCATCTTCATCCCGGTGGTGCTCGCGACGGCCACCACCGCACCCGCCTTCCGGCAGATCTTCGCGCCGGACGGCGCGCTCAACGGAGTGCTCAGCGCTCTGGGGCTGGGCGGGCTCACACAGGCCTGGCTCGCGAATGGCACGACGGCGCTGCTCATCGTGATCTTCGTGCAGGTGTGGCAGTCGACCGGCGTGGTGTTCGTCCTCTACTACGCCGCCATCGGCCAGATCGAGCCCGAGATCATCGAGGCCGCACGGCTCGACGGCGCGGGAGACCTGCGGATCATCCGCTCGCTCGTGTGGCCGGGCGTCCGCGGCACCACCATCGCGATCGCGATCCTCAGCGCGATCGGCTCGCTCAAGACGTTCGACATCCCTTACCTCATCACGCAGGGCGGACCGAGCTACGCCACGGAGTTCCTCGGGACCCAGATCTACCGGGTGAGCGTCGCGCTCTCCCAGGTCGGCTACGGTGCGGCCTTGTCGATCGTGCTGCTCGTGCTGGCGATCACCACCGCCATCATCATCAACGCCGGCGGACGCCGAGGAGGCCGGACCGATGTTTGAGACCAGGCGGCTCCGGTCGCGCATCGTCCTCCAGATCGTCCTCACGCTGCTCGTGGTTCCGTTCGCGTTCCCGTTGGTGGCCATGGTGCAGGGTTCGCTCGCCGGCTCCGGTTGGGCGAACTACACCACCGTGCTCTCGCTGCCACAGCTTCCGCGGTTCTTCGTCAACAGTGCGATCGTGGCGGCCGGCGTGATCCTCATCGTGCTCGCCTGCACGATGACGGCCGCATTCGGATTCTCGAAGCTGTCCATCCGGGGCAAGGAGATCTACTTCTGGATGCTGCTGGCCGCACTGACGCTTCCCGAGGTCGTGCTGCTCGCGCCGCTGTTCGCGACGATCACCCAGATCGGTGCCTACAACACGCTCTGGGCGGTGATCCTGCCGCTCGCCGCCCTGCAGATCCCGTTCACGGTGCTCCTGGCACGCAACTTCGTCGACGGCATCCCGGATCCGCTCCTGGAGGCGGCCCGGATCGACGGTGCCAACACGGTTCGCACGTTCTGGCATCTACTGCTGCCCCTCACCAGGCCCATCATGGCGGCCGTCGTCGTGCTGGTCTTCATCAACTCGTGGAACAACTTCCTCCTTCCCCTGCTGTTCCTCCAGACACCGGACCAGCAGACGGTGACGCTGGTGCCGCAGTTCTTCGTCGGCCAGTACAACAATGACCAGACCAAGGTCCTGGCGGCGGCGGTACTCACCGGACTCCCCGTCGTCATCGCCTACACCTGCCTGCAGAGGTTCTTCGAACGCGGCCTCGCGGCCGGCGCATTGAAGTGACGCGCCAACAGCATCTTCGCGTATCACACCAACGGAAAGGACAGAAATGCCGCACGCCCGCATCGACCTGCACCGCTCCCACCAGCCGCGGCTGCCCGAGTTCAGCGACGCGATCCTGGCCGGAATGGTGCGCGGATTCGACATGCCCGCCGACGACCTCTTCCAGATCTTCCGGCTGCACGAGCCGGGCGAGCTGATCTACTCACCGACGTTCCCGGACCACCAGCGGGATGACATCATCTTCATCGAGCTGCTGGCCAACGTCGGCTACACCGAGGAGCAGAAGCAGGCCACGATGATCGCGATCGCGGACGAGTTCGAGAAGCTCGGCGTCAAACGCGACAACGTCCTGCTCGTCGTCGTGGAAGTGCAGGGAGCCGCGTGGCACGCGGCGAAATCCCGCGCCGCCTGACCACCACAACACCGAGGCGAAAGAACGAAGCATGCGATATCGCACACTCGCACCGAACCAGACCGCGCGCGTCCATGTTCGGGACGCGCTGACCGGTGCGGACACGATCGTCCACGAGAGCAGCGCGGTGCTGTTCGAGGCCCCGAACTGGTCCGTCGACGGGAGCACTCTCCTCCTCAACGGGAACGGTGTCCTCTGGTCGCTCACACCCGAGCCGGGCGCCACACCGGTCCCGATCGTCCACGATGGACTCCCCGAGATCAACAACGACCACGTGCTCGATCCGCGCGGCGGAGCGGTCTTTCTGTCCGCAATGGATGGACACATTTACCGCGCGGCGATCAGTGGTGGTGCGGTCGAGCGAGTGACCTCCGACGAGGGTGTCTGGCACTTCCTGCATGGCGTATCACCCGACGGGACCCGCCTCGCCTACGTGCGGATGACGAGTTTCGACCAGCCGGGCCGCCTCGCGGTGATGCCGTCCGCCGGAGGCGAGACCACGATCGTCGACACCGGCGCCGGGCACATCGACGGCCCGGAGTGGTCGCCGGACGGCAAGTGGATCTACTTCAACACCGAAAGCTGGGCCACGCGGCCCGGGCACGCGCAACTCGCGCGGGTTCCGGACGGCGGGGGTGACGTCGAGCGGCTCGTCAAGAGCGACACGGTCGACTGGTTCCCGCACCTGTCCCCCGACGCACGGACAGCGGTGTACCTCGAGTTCCCGACCGGAACGGAGGGACACCCGGCCGACCTCGACGTGAGTCTCGTGGTCGTCGATGTCGGCGACTGGAGCTCCCCTGCGGCCCGCATCCCCCTCCCGGGCGGCCAGGGCACGATCAATGTCAACAGCTGGGCGCCCGATTCCCGCCGGTTCGCCTACGTCTCCTATCCGGTCGCGACCTCGTGAGCGCGCCGGTCACCCCCTCGTCGCCGGCCTGGATGCGGCCACTCGGTTCCACCGGGCTCGTCGTCTCGGCCATCGCCGCGGGCGGCGGACCGGTCGGCGGCATGCCGGAGCTCTTCGGCTATGACGTTCCCGAGGAGCAGGCGATCCAGCTCGTCCGCGAGATCGTCGCCGGCCCGATCCGGGCCATCGATACCGCCAACGGCTACTCCGGCGGGCGGAGCGAGGAGCGTATCGGCGCCGCGCTGCGTCAGGCCGGCGGGCTCCCACCGGACTTCCTGGTGATCACGAAGGTCGACGCGCGGGACGGCGACTACTCGGGAAGCCGCATCCGCGACTCGATCCGCGAGAGCCGGGACCGTCTCGGACTGAGCACCTTCCCCCTCGTGCACCTGCACGATCCCGAGTTCCATCCGGATGCGGGATTCGAGCTGCCCGGCGGGGCGATCGAGGCGCTCGTCGAGCTGCGCGACGAAGGGGTGATCGGACATCTCGGCGTGGCGGGCGGGCACACGCCGACCTTGCACCGGATGCTCGACCTGGGGGTGTTCGAGGTCGTGCTCACCCATTCCAGGCTCACCCTGCTCGACCGGGGCGCGGACGAGCTCGTCGACCGGGCCCGCGCCGAGGGCCTCGGCGTCGTCAACGCCGCTGTCCTCGGCGGCGGTCTGCTGGCCTCCCGCACGGCACGACCCCTGTACGGGTTCCGGCCGGCTCGGCCGGAAATCCTCGATGCCGCCCGAAGTCTGCACGATCTGGCCGACGAGCTCGGCGTGTCGCTGCCCGACGCCGCGGTGCAGCACTCCCTCCGCGACGAGCGGATCGACATGACCGTCGTGGGCTTCTCCAAACCCGCCCGGCTGTCCCGGCTCTTCCAGTCGCTGAGCACGCCGGTGCCCGAGGAGTTCTGGCGCCGCGCGGACGCGTTACTGCCCGACCGGACAGTGTGGCTGGACACCGAGCCGGCGGCGGAGACCGGTCGCCGGTAAGCCCGGCGGCGACCGGAGGTAACCGCCGCCCGATCTCGCCTGCCATCGGACCGTAGCCCGCGGGCCGACGTGGTGAAGAATGCACGGTGTGTTGGAGACCTCAGCGCGTCTGCTCGAGCTCTTGTCGCTCCTGCAGACACCCCGCGAGTGGACCGGCGCCGAACTGGCCGAACGCCTGGAGGTCGATGTACGGACCGTCCGCCGCGACATCGACAAGCTGCGGAGGCTCGGCTACCCCGTGCACGCGGTCGCGGGGGCGGCCGGATACCGGCTGGGCGCGGGAGCGAAGCTGCCCCCGCTGCTGCTCAACGACGACGAGGCGGTCGCGGTCGTGCTCGGGTTGCGCACCGCGGCGAGCGGAACGATCGCCGGCATCGAGGAGAGTTCGCAGCGGGCGCTGGCGAAACTGGAGCAGATCCTGCCCGCCCGGCTACGCCACCGCATCTCGGCACTGCAAGCCGCTACCGTCAGCATGTCGGCCGGCACCCCGGTCGTGGACGCGGATGTGCTGACCTCGATCGCGGCCGCGATCCGCGACCACGAGCGACTCCGCTTCGACTACCGCACGCACAGCGGCTCCGAGTCCCGCCGGACGGCCGAACCGCATCGCCTCGTGCACACCGGGAGGCACTGGTATCTGGTCGGCTGGGATGTCGACCGGGCGGATTGGCGGACCTACCGGGTCGACCGGCTGCGTCCACGCGTCCCGAACGGGCCGCGGTTCACCCCGCGCGAGGCGCCCGAGGTCGATCTGGCCCGTTTCGTCTCGCACGGGGTGAGCACCGCGCCCTATCGCTATCGAGCACGCATCACCCTCGAGGTATCCGCGGAAGTGGCGGCGGATCGCATCTCCCCGGCCACCGGCGTCATCGAGGCGATCGACGGCGGGCACTGCCTGCTGCACCTCGGCGCGAACACGCTGAACGAACTGGCCGTCTACACCGGACTTTTCGGCTTCGGATTCCGGGTGCACGAACCACCCGAACTCATAGATCACCTGCGTGCGCTGGCCCAGCGGGTCACCGCCGCGACGTCGCGGTATCCGGCGGACCGGTGATCGGCCTCACGCGGAGCCTAGGACACTAGTTGTCCTAATCCCGCATTAACGTCCTCAATATGACCCTTTCCCAAGTAGCTGGCACGACCGAGGTCAAACCTTTCCGTATCGAAATCGCGCAGTCCGAGTTGGACGACCTGCGGGCCCGGTTGGACCGGGTTCGCTGGCCGGACGAGCTGCCCGGCGTCGGCTGGAGCTATGGCGTACCCGTTGGGTATCTCAAGGAGCTGGTCGAGTACTGGCGGCACGGGTACGACTGGCGGGTGCACGAGCGGCGGCTCAACTCCTTCCCGCAGTTCACCACGCAGATCGACGGGCAGAACGTGCACTTCCTGCATGTCCGGTCCGCGAAGCCGGGCGCGCTGCCGCTGATCATCACGCACGGCTGGCCCGGGTCCGTGGTCGAGTTCGACAAGGTCATCGAGCCGTTGTCGCAGGAATTCCACCTGGTCGTCCCCTCGCTCCCTGGCTTCGGGTTCTCCGGCCCTACCACCGAGACCGGCTGGAACGTCGAACGGGTCGCCCGGGCCTGGGCCGAGTTGATGCGGCGCCTCGGGTACGACCGTTACGGCGCGCAGGGCGGTGACTGGGGCTCGGCCGTCGCGCTCGAAGTCGGCCGGATCGATCCCGAGCACGTGGTCGGGGTGCACGTGAACCTGCTCCAGACGTTGCCCTCAGGCGATCCTGGCGAACTGGACGAGCTCACCGACGACGAGACCGACCGCCTCGGCGACCTCAAGCGGTACGACGACGAGCTGTCCGGGTACCAGAAGGTCCAGGCCACGCGGCCGCAAACCCTGGCCTTCGGCCTGCACGACTCACCGGTCGGACAGCTTGCCTGGATCGTGGATCCGTTCCGGTTGTGGACCGACTCGGCGAACGTCCCCGAAGACTCCGTCGACCGCGACCAGCTGCTGACCAACGTCATGGTGTACTGGCTGACCGGCACCGCGGCGTCGGCGGCGCGACTGTACCGGGAGGCCGGAGCGTGGACACGCCGGCAACCCGCGCGTGTCCCGGTGGGGGTCGCGGTGTTCGCGCGCGAGATCTTCCGGCCGATCCGCGGACTCGCCGAGAAGACACACAACATCACCCACTGGTCCGAGTTCGACCACGGCGGGCACTTCGCCGCCATGGAGGTACCCGGAGAACTCGCCGACGATGTCAGAAGCTTCTTCTCAAGCATCTAGCCAACCGTTTTCCGTTGATGTAGGAGGAAATGTGCCTCGGACTCGATCGCCGTGGTGGGTACTGGCCACCGCGGGGCTCGCGCAGCTGATGGTCGTGCTGGACTCGACCGTGGTGGCGATCGCGTTGCCTGCCACACAGCACGAACTGGGCATCAGTGACGCCTCGCGCGCGTGGGTGGTCACCGCCTATTCCCTCGCCTTCGGCGGTTTGCTGCTGGTGGGAGGGCGCCTGAGCGACCGGCTCGGGCTACGGCGGGCATTCGTCATCGCGCTGATCGGCTTCGCGGTCGCGTCCGCGCTGGCGGGCCTCGCGCCCACCGCCGGACTGTTGTTCGCGGGGCGGGCGACGCAGGGCGCCTTCGCGGCACTGTTGGCACCCGCCGGCCTGTCGATCATCAGCAGCACCTACGCGCAACCGCGCGAACGCGGGATCGCGTTCGGGGTGTTCGGCGCTCTCAACGGCGCGGGCGCCGCGATCGGCCTCCTGCTGGGGGGCCTGCTGACGGAATACGCGAGCTGGCGGTGGGGCCTGCTCATCAACCTGCCGATCGTCGTGCTGGCCCTGATCTGGACGGCCATGTTCGTCCCGGCGACCCCCCGCCACCGAGTGCGAATCGACGTGGCGGGCGTGCTGACCGGTGTGCTCGCGATGACGGCACTCGTGTTCGCGTTGTCGGAAGGTGCCACGCTCGGCTGGGGAAGCCCGGCCGTGCTCGGCTGCTTCGGCGTCGCGATGGCCGGCATGATCGGGTTCGTGGTCGCACACAACCGCAGCCGCGAGCCGCTGCTGCCGTTCCGCGTGGTGCTGCACCGGGAACGCGGCGCCTCGTTCCTGGCGGTCGGGATGCCACAGATGGCACTGTTCGGGTTCTACATCGTGCTGACCTATTGGTTCCAGCAGCTTCTCGGATATCCGCCGTTGCTGGCCGGCGCGGCGTTCGTCCCCTTCGCCGCGGCCACCGTGTTCGGCTCCACTGTGCTCACCCGCCGGCTGTCCGCCCATCTCCGGCCCCGCACGCTCATGATTGCCGCGATCGTCCTGATGGCTCTGGGGATGCTGCTCATCGTCGGCATGGATCCCGCCGGTGACGCTCTCTTCCTCACCCGGTTCCTACCCGCCCAACTGCTGGCGGGCGTCGGTCTCGGCTGCGCGCTCAGTACCGCCATCTCGATCGCTACCCACAGCGTCATCCCGAGTGAGGCCGGGGTGGCGTCCGCCGCGGTCAACGCCGTCACTCAGGTCGGCGGCGCCATCGGGACAGCACTACTCAACACGATCGCCGCCGCCGTCGCCGCCGCCGCGCTCGCCGGCGTGGGCGGCGACGCCAACGCCGCCGCCGACGCCACCGTGTCCGGGTTCGACGCGGCCATGCTCACGGCCACGGGCGTGCTCGTTCTCACCGCCGCGCTCGTCGCGGTGGTCATGCCACGACGAGCGCAGGCCCCGGAAACCCAGGAGTTGGCACAGCCTGTCGACTGAGCTGCTGGCGGCGGCGGACGGGCTGTCCCGGGCACCGCCGACCCCGGTCAGGGCACGGTCACAGTCCGGGGGATGGTCATCCCGCCCTGGCAAGGTGGACTGCTCACATGGGGTTCCAGCCGTCCGATCCCGCCAGGTACATCTGTGGCGTGTAGGCGGCGGCTTGCGCGTCCGTCAGCTGTGGACGGTTGCCGTTGACGGTCGCGCCCGCGCCGGTGTTCCGGTATTCGGCGAACCTGGCGTTCTGCCAGGTGTTGCCGGACATGTCGCTCCACGGCTGCGCCACCGCGATCGTGTCGCTCAGCGCGGACTCCCGGTAGAGCACCTGGGCACTCGAAGACCACGGCCGGCCGAGCGAGGTGACGTTCGTGCCGGCGCCGGTGATGGTGGATCGGTAGAACAGGATGCCGTAGGTGTTCCCCGCCGGGGTGCTGGCCGCGGTGATCGGGCCGCCCGTGGTGCGTTTCTCGTAGATCGAGCAGGTGTCGAACACCGCGGTGCCGCCGCCGAAGATGAAGTCGACCGTGCCTTCGACGTAGGAGTTCACCAGGTAGGTCCGAGCCGAGTTGGCCAGGAAGAAGGTGTCCTGGTCGCCCAGCAGGCGCACGTTGTCGAAGACGGCCCGGTCGGCGGAGAGGTTGAGGGCCAGCGCCTGCCCGCCGGAGGGGACCGTGCTTTCGTCGAGGTCGTTGGAGATCGTCAGGTTCGAGGCGAGGAAGTCGTGCCCGGACACGAACATCGTCGCGCTGCCCGACGTGCCGTACTGGTAGGCCGAGTGGTTGTCGACGATCAGGACGTCGCCCGGCGCGGATCCGGCTCCGTGCAGGGTGATGTACGGCTTGTTCGCCGGTACGGTCACGACTTCGCGATACGTACCGGGCTCGATGGTGATGGCGACTCGCCCGGTGTTGTTCGCCGGTACCGCGTCGATGGCGGCCTGGACGGTGCTGTACTGCCCGGTGCCGTCCGCCGCGACAGTGATGCTGGTAGTACTCGGGACCGTGGTGAAGGTCCACATCTGGCCGGCACTCCCCGCACACGTCTCCTGGTCGATGGCGGCACCCGCGGCGGTCGAACCGCCGGCGTCACTCATGCACAGCCCACTGGAGGCGCTCACGACCTCGTAGGTTCCGTTGCCGCCGGCGGTCAGCGTCCACACCTGGTTGGCCTGGGCGGCACCGCAGCCCCACTGCTGCAGCTGGGTGCCACTGGCGCTGCTCGCGCCCGGGACGTCGACGCACAAGCCGCTGTTGACGTTGACGATGTTGTATCCGGACCCGGCGGCGACCAACCGGAACTGCTGCCAGGGCGAATTCGCCGTGCAGCCCCATTGCTGGAGCAACGTACCGCTGCTCGTGGACGCCGACGGCACGTCGACGCACATGCCGCTGGCCTGCGTGGTCAGGGTGTAGGCGGTTCCGGCGAGCGGCACGTCCGCGGCGGCGGTCCCGGGCACCGCCAGGACGGCCGCCGCCAGCGTTGCCGCGAGCGTCCATGCCAACCGCGTCAGTGTGCGCCGGCCGCCGGAGATCCGTGCCGTCATCAGTTCACCGTCGCATTGCTCTGGAGGATCCACGCGGGTCCCGAGGACGGTGTGATGGTGGTGCCGCTGGTGGTGACCTGAGCGTTGCGCACGGTCGCCCCGGTGGTCGCGGCGATGTTGACATAGCTGAGTGTCAACGCGGTGATCGGCAGCTCGGGCACCCCGACGATCTCGCCCGCCTCGGTGGCCCCGGTCGCCGTCACCTTGGTGATGGTGATGTCGTGGTAATTGGGCGTGGTGCTGCTGATCGCCTGGGCCGGGTCGCCGTCGGCGGGGACCTTCGGGTAGTAGGCGAGCACCGAGATCGGCGTCCCAACGCCGCTCATGGTCAGGTGCGCGTAGGTGACGGCGTGGACCTCACCGCCCCGGTCGCGGGCGGACTTGATGCGCACGCCGGTCGAGGTCCCGGTCAGGGTGTTGTCGTGGATGCTGACGTTGTAGACGCCACCGGCGGTATAGCTGCCGATGGACAGCCCGTGGCCGTGCAGGATCGTGCTGCTGCTCAGCGAGATGTCGTGGGCGGGCCCGTTGGAGGGCGACGAGTTGATCGCCAGGTTGTCGTCACCGCAGTCGATCGTGCTGTTGGTGATGGACACGAAGCTCGACGACCACACGTCGACACCGTCGGTGTTGGGCGAGTCCGCCGGCGAACTGATCTTGACGTTGTCGATCGTGACGTGGTCCGACGCCTTCATCGTGATGTGCACGTTCGGCGCGTTCTTGACCGTGATACCGGTGATGCTCGCGGTACTCACCGACTCCAGGTCGATCATCGGCGGCCGGGGAGAGAGCGGTTGACCCGCGGCCTTTTCCTGGTTGATCAGTGCCCACCACGGCGCACCCTGCCCGTCGATGGTGCCGCCGCCGGTGATGGTCACGTTGTCGGCACCGGAGGCCAGCAGCAGCGCGGTCAGGTGCGAGCCGGACACCGGATAATCCGCGGCATCCGGCGAGGCGAGCAACGTGGCGTCGTCGTCGATCTGAAGCGTGATGTTCCCGGGCAGGCTGAGGGAGCCGCTCAGGTAGCTGCCGGTGGTCAGCTCCACGACGCCGCCACCGGCACAGGCGTTGATCGCGCTCTGCAGCGCGGCGGTGTCCTTCGTGGTGCCGTTCCCGGTCGCGCCGTAGTTCTTGGGGTCGCACACCGTGGCGGCATGCGCTTCGGTGTCTATTGTGGACAGAGGACCGGCGGCCAGCGCGGTCAGGACCGTGAGTGCCGCGATCGGCAACGATCGGCGGCGGAATGAACTCGACATTGAGCTATTCCTTTCGAACGGAATGCCGGGCTAAGCGGGCACCGGCATCTCGCCTCCGTTGGTGTACAACGAAAGTTTCGAACAGGGCGGGGGCTGAGCTAGCTCGATCGACTGTAAAACCATGATCGCCCTCGTGTCAACCACAACAATTTCCGAAACTTCGGAGCGACTACTTGCGTTTGACGAGCAATTAGCCGAAACTGACTTCATTGTCGACAACGCAGAAATTTTCGAATTCCCGAATCGAAATTTCGAATTACCAGTCGCCCGAGGACAAACGAACGCCCGGCGGCGACTCCGAGGAGCCGCGACCGGGCGTGCGTGTGCAGCCTGCGTTCAGCTGTTGTCCGGAGGAGTCGCGCGGCGCGACCGCGCGACCAGTAGTCCGACGATCGCGACAACGACCACGGCGACGATGAGAATCCACGCCCAGGCAGGGAAACCACTCGTGCCCTCCGATGCCACCGCGGAGGCGCTGACAGGGGCCTGGCTGCTGGGGGCCGCTGCCGCCGCCGCGGTCGTGGTGGTGGTCGGCGCGGCCGAGGAGGCCGGGGTCGAGGCCGGCGCGGTGAGCGTGAAATGGATCGTGCCGCCCCCACTGTCGCCGTCGTCCGAGATCACCTTCCACGCGACCGTGTACGCACCGGCCGGGCCGGCGGGCTGGACGGGCACGGTGATCTTGGCGCCGCTGACGGTCGGCTGCCCGGCTGCCCATTTGGTGCCGTCCGGCCCGGTCACGACGACCGGGTCGGCGGGCAGCGTGACCGCTTCGGCGAAGGTCAGTTCGATCTGCTGCGGCGCGGTCGCCAGCGTCGCCCCCTGCGCGGGGTTGCTGCTCTTGAGCGCCGCGTGGGCGAGCGCCGGGCTGGCGGTCGCGAACAGCGCGATGGCGGCGAGTAGCAGTGACCAAGCGACGCGCCTGAAAGCCATGGTGAACATCCTTCGGGTGGAAGAGCCTTGTTTCTTCCTAGTCGTTCACCCCAGCGAGAAGGTTCCCGCGAAACGCGTGACGCACGTGACCATGCGGGCGGTGTGCGCGCCGGCCGCACACCGCCCGCTGATCTCAGACGCTCGCCGGTCGGCGCCGCTTCATCGAGCCGATCGCGGCATCCAGCAGGACGAACAGGATGAGCGAGCCGCCGAACACCGGCATCGCCCAGCACAGCACCGCGATGACCACCACGACGGCGAAGAGCACCGGCTGCGGCAGATGCTTCCACACCGACGGTGGCGCGGGTGCGCGCTTCCCGCCGCTGGGCCGCCGCTTCCACCACATCCGGTAGCCCAGCGCGAGCAGCACGAGGGTGCCGAGCGCGAGCAGGACCATGGCGATCTGGTTCGCCAGCCCGAGCAGGGTGCCGCTGTGCGCCTGGATGCCGAGCGTGGTGAGTTTGGCCGCCAGCGGGTAGTCCTGCCAGCCCGTCTTCGCCGTCACCTGCTGGGTGTACGGGTCGATCGCGACGGTGTCCTTGCGAATGGGCAACCCGTCTCCACTTTCGGCCACTCTGAACGGTTTGTCCGCACCGGCGGGCGGGGTCACCGTGATCTGGCCGTCCAGTCCCTGGGCGCGCGCGATCTCCACCGCGGTGTCGATCGAGATCGGCTGCGCCCCGGTCGGAGCCACCACTTTCGGCGCGGTGAGGCTCGGCGTTTTGCCATTCACCGCGGCGATCGCCGCGTCCACCCGGCTTCCGGCGTAGTTGGACCAGGTCAAACCGGTGATGCTGACGGCGAGGAGCCCGATCGCCAGCCACAGGCCCAGCGGCCCGTGCCACGCCCGAGCCCGCGGCCGGCCCGCCGGCTCGCCTCCCAGCGGCAGCAGCAATGCGCGCACGCGTCGCCTACGGCGCCGCACGCCGATCCACAGGATCAGGCCGCCGATCACGACGAACGGCAGCCAGCTGGCGACGAACTCGGAATACAGCCGCCCGACGTCACCCAGCGCAAGATTGCCGTGGAAATCCCGCAGCCATTGCTGCGCGGGCGGGCGCCCGGAGGTCGTGATCAGGTCACCCGTGATGGTGTTGGTGTAGGGGTCGACGTAGACGGTGCGGGCCTGCGCGGAGAACCCACTGCCGCCCAGCCCCGGCTCGGACAGCACGACCTGGGTCGTGCGATCGGGAGACGCGGCGGGAATGACCGAACTCAACGTGTCCTGTGGATAGGCCGCCAGGACGGTCCGAACCTGCGCGGCCAGTGACTGCACCGGGCCGCCGTCGTGGTCCACAAAGAATTCCTGCGAGTAGAGCAGGTTGTTGATCTGCGGGGTGAACGCATACGCCAGCCCGCTCAGGGCCAGCACCGCGAGGAACGGCGCGATCACGAGCCCGGCCAGGAAGTGCACGCGGCGGGCCAGTATCCGCAGCGCCACCCCCGGCTTCACCGGCGTCGGTTTGTCTGCGCGGGCGACGGTGGCGATGGGTTCGTCGTCGGGTGGGGAGGAATCGGTAACGGTCGTGGTCATGGTCAGACTCCACAAAGTGAGGACAGCACGAGGTATCGGCGCACGGTGGCCGATCGGGGAGAGCCGGGCGACGAAACGTCGGCCGGCACAGGAAGAAACGGAGTCAGCGGAACGCCGGGGGCGCGTGCGGCACGATCGCGTGCCGGAGCACAACCCTGGTGCCGGGTAGTTCCGGGTCCGGCGCGGGAATCACCGGCCGGGCACGCGACGCGAACCGCGTGCCAGGCGCGGCATCGAGAAGATGGCACACACAGCGGCACACGGCGGCGACAGCGCGCCGCGCGCCCTGCCACGCCCGCCGCTCACCCTCGCGCAACCACCATCCCACGACCAGCGCCGCCAGCAGGTGGTAGAACACTGCCCGGCCCTCGTGCATCAGGCTCGGCGCACCCATTCCCGCGCGTTCGGACCCGAACGCGGCATCCATCTCCAGCGCAACGTGCGTGAGCACCTGCCCCGACACCAACAGCGCGGCGATGCTGGGCAGCTGCCGCTCCCGGCGGCTGAGCAGCCAGGCCGGTCCGAGCAGGAGGGCCACCGCGACCGCGGCCGCCCGCGGCGACCAGGTGCCTCCTCCGGCGAGGTGGACGGCGCTGCCGATGAGGAGCGCGACCGCGATGCCGCTCCCGGCCCGCCGGCTGCGCGCAGGCGCCATCGCCGTGGCGGGGTCGGGGCGCCGGTGCATCGCGGATCAGCCCAGCATCATGGCGAACATGTAGACCATGCCCGCCCCCATCACGACGTCGGCCGCGGCGGCCGGCCGTGATGCGGACAGCGATGGCGCCGGGCCGCCGCTCGACGCTACCGAACGCACCTGCATGGCGCGGCGCGCCGACCACACCGCATGCGCCAGGAAGTAGAGCGCGAAGGCGACCGTCAGCGGACCCAGGATCACGCCCCCACTCGCGCCACCGCCGTGGTCATGGGCCAGCACCACCGAACCCGCCCCCATGGCCGTCACCGCGGGCGGCGGTGCGGGCGTGCCCATCGTCAGGAACATGTAGACCATCGCCGCGCACCCGATCACCGGATGCAGCCGGTGTCCTTGGCCCGAGGCGAAAACCCCGTCGGCGGATCGTGGCAGGGCGGTGATCAGCCACGCCCCGCTGACCACGAACAGCACGATCCACACGAGGTTCGGCAGCGGATCGACCGCCGGGAGGAACATGGCCACCATTCCGGCCGCCATCAGCAGGTGTGTCACATGCCCCGGCACACCCGCCCGATCCGGCGACCGTAGCGCGGGCACCAACCGGACCGCGGTATACAGGGCCACAAACCCCGACAGGACCCCGAAAAGAATGTCAGGCCACGCGGAACCAGCCACCGCCCGTCACCTCCTCGCCGAATTGACAGCAAGGCTAAACTGCCGAATTCTGTTCAAGCGAGAGCCCTCGGCAGCCGTAACTCGAATTCAACAGAGGCGCCCGCGAACCCGATCGCCCAGGCACCGGCGGGGCGGTATATTCGCTGGTCAGGGCTTGCTTACCGACTACGAGTCGTCCACCTGGACCACAAAGTTCCGGGGTTCCCGGGAAATTCTTCGTTTCGGTTCGCGACGCCGGTTTGGCAAATCACCCGTTTCGAGTGAAGCAGCCACGCCGACCGCGCGGACAATTGCCGACCTGGGACCTGTGGGAGGTGCGATGAAGGAGATCGACCGCGCCCGGCAAGTGTTCCCGTTTCGAGGATGCGCCCCATGAACCGTGGCCATATCGTCACCGGAGTGGTGATCCTGGTGCTGGCCTCGGGCGTACTCGGTGGCGTCGTGGGCGGGCTGCTCGTGTCCGGCCGGAGCGCGTCGGTCGGGCCGGGTGAGCCGGTGCCGGCCGGCACGTCCTGTGATGTCGCCCAGGTGGCCGCGCGGGTTCTCCCGTCGCTGGTCACGATCACCGTCCAGGGCGCCGGCGGGTCCGGGACCGGCTCCGGCTCGGTGCTGGACCAGCAGGGCAACCTGCTGACCAACGACCATGTCATCGCGGCGGCGGCGATCAGCGGCACCATCACCGTGGATTTCGCCCGGGGGCATGTCCGGGCCCCGGCGAGCCTCGTCGGGCGTGACCCGGCGACCGACCTCGCCGTGATCAGGGTGGCGCCGGGCGCGGTGCCGCTCACCCCGATCACGGCGGGTGAGTCCGCCGGGCTGGTGGTCGGGCAGCCAGTGGTCGCCGCGGGGTCGCCGCTCGGCCTGACCGGCACGATCACGTCGGGGACGGTGAGTGCCCTCAACCGCTACATCGACGTCGGGCAGGGTGCCGCGCCGGCCACGCTGGTCAACACCATCCAGACCGATGCCGCCATCAACCCGGGCAACAGCGGCGGCCCGTTGACCGACTGCGCCGGCCACCAGGTCGGCGTCAACTCGGCCGGCGCCCAGGTGCCCGGTGGCGGGGGCGGCAGTATCGGCCTGAACTTCGCCATTCCCATGGACTTCGCCCGCTCGATCGCCGACCAGCTGATCCGCACCGGACGCGCGACCCACCCGGGCATCGGCCTCCTCGCCGTCACCGTGACCGCGGAGATGGCCACCGCCATCGGGCTGGCCCGGGGCGCGCTGGTCGAGCAGGTCGTGCCGTCCCTGGGCGCCGCGCAGGCCGGTATCCGCCCTGGCGATGTCATCACCCGGGTTGGGGGCACCACCGTCAACAGCGTCGACCAGATGCTCGTGGCCATCCGCGGCCACAACCCGGGCGACACGGTCCAGGTCACCTTCGTCCGAAATGGATCGGAGATCACCACGACCGTTGCGGTCAGCGGAACCTAGGCCACGAATCCGCCGCGGTGGAACAGCAGCGGGTCCGGCCGCCGAGGGTGTCGCGATCCTGCACACCCGCGACGCGTGCTGGGCGTAGTGCCTGTCACTTTGCTAGCGTGCACATTGTCAGACCGACACCGCCGCCGGCCACGGCACCGTCGCCGATCCGCAGAGGAGCCCAGAACGTGAGCGTCCGCATCGGTATCTCCGCCTACGACATCCAAGCCCGGGATCTCGTGGACCTCGCAGTCGCGGCAGACGAGATCGGCTTCGACACCTTGTGGCTCGGCGAACACGTGGTGCTTCCGGTCGGTTACGAGGCCGAACACCCCAAGGACGGCTCGGATGCGCACGAGGAGCGCACCGGGCCGATCGTGGACCCGAACACCCAACTGCTCGATCCGCTGGTCGCCCTCGCCGGTTGCGCGACCGTGACCAGGTCGATCACGTTCGCCACGGGCGTCTATGTCGCGCCGTTGCGTCACCCGCTGGCGATCGCACGGATGGTTCACACACTGGCGCAGGTCAGCAACGGACGGTTCATCCTCGGTGCCGGAGCAGGCTGGCTCCGCGAGGAGTTCGACGCCCTCGAAGTCCCGTTCAAGGGCCGTGGCAAGCGCATGGAGGAACAGCTCGAGATCGTCCGGAAGGCTCTCCGCGGTGGGCCGTTCGCCCACGACGGCGAGCGGTATCAGTTCGCCGATCTCCAGGTGTGCGAGGAGCCCTCGAGGGTACCCGTGGTGCTGGGAGGCAACAGTGAGGTCGCCCTTCGCCGTGCGGCACTGCACGGAGACGGCTGGTTCGTTTCGGGAACGCCGACTTTGGAGGCCGCCACCGAGCGGCGGAACAGGCTGTTCGAGATCCGGCGGGCCGCGGGCCTGGATGACCCGTTCCCCACCTACGTGCGGCTGCCCAAGCCGGATCCCCACGAGGTCTCGCGGTATGCGTCCGCGGGGTTCGACGAGGTGATCGTCTGGGCACACCAGATCTGGCCGGCCGAGGGCGACGCTCGGCGCAAGAGGAGTGCGCTCGAGACCTGGGCCGACCGGCTCGGCGTCAGCCGCTGACCCTCGCACCTTTTCGACAAAGTGCCGTCCCTGCGCGACCATGCGCAGACCCTCGTCCCCGACGCGTATCACCCAGCGCTACGGGGCGCACGCGGAGTGCTCAACACCTTGTGCCCCACAGGCAACATCGACTCAGGCTGTCCAGATACCTGACAGACGGATCGGATTCAAGTGGTTGACATCGAGCCAAACTGTCAGACAGACTAGGTGACCGCCGTCACGGCCGACGGACCGTCATTCCCCAACTGCCCCCGGCCATGACCGAGAGGAACGGGAGACGTAAATGGGAACGATAAAGGAGTCGCGCCCACAGGGAACGACCTCGCAAGCCACTGGTCCACAGGCGCCGCAACGCGGGATGAAGCGCGTCGCGTTCGCAAGCCTCGTCGGGAGCCTGATCGAGTTCTACGACTACACGATCTACGCCACCGCCGCCGCGCTGGTGTTCCCGAAGGTCTTCTTCCCGGGGCTGGGTAGCAACGCCGGCATAGTGGCGTCGTACGCGACTCTCGCCGCCGCGTTCATCGCGCGGCCCTTCGGCGGCATTCTCTTCGGGCACCTCGGCGACCGGATCGGGCGCAAGAAGACCCTGATCGCGACCCTGCTACTGATGGGTATCGCCACCGGCCTCATCGGCCTGCTGCCCTCGGCAAGCCTGATCGGCTGGGTCGCGCCCGTCGCACTGATCGCGCTGCGGGTGATGCAGGGCCTTTCGGCCGGTGGAGAATGGGCGGGCGCGAACCTCTTCGCCGCCGAACACGCACCGATGGAGAAACGAGGGTTCTGGGCGTCCTTCCCCCAGCTGTCCATCTTCTCGCTTTCCATGGCCAGCGGCACCTTCCTGATCACCGACCTGACGATGTCCGACGAGCAGTTCCTCTCCTGGGGCTGGCGGATCCCGTTCCTGGCGAGCTTCGTGCTGGTCCTGGTCGGGCTCTACGCACGGAAGGCCGTGGACGAGACGCCGATCTTCGCGCGGAGCGCCTCCAACGACAAGCTCGCGAAGCTGCCGCTGTGGGCCGCCCTGAAGTCCCAGCCGTGGCGGATCCTCATCGCCGGTGGGGCGGGACTGACGGTGTTCGCGTACTTCTATCTCGGCATCACGTTCCTCGCCACCTATGCCACAAAAAATCTGCACATGTCGAGCAACTCGGTTCTCGCCGCGGGGTTCTTCGGTGGCGTGATCATGACCGCTGCCGTGGTGGTCGGCGGCGCCCTGTCCGACCGGATCGGACGCACCGCGGTGATCGGCTGGACCAGCGCGGTCGGGGCCGTGTGGGCACTCGCCCTGTTCCCCATTCTCAACGCCGTCGGCTCCGGCGGATATCCGGTCGTGCTCAGTATCTCGCTGTTGATCGCCGGGATGTCCTACGGACCGCTCGGCGCGTTCATCTCGGAGTTGTTCGGCGCTCAATTCCGGTACACCGCCACCGGATTGTCGTACAACATCGCCTCGATCATCGGTGGCGGGCTCACGCCGATCGCGGCGTCCAGCCTGAACACGAATATCGGATCGAACGCGGTCGGCGTGTACGTGGCGATCCTGTGCGCGGTCGGGGCCGGATCCGTGTTCGCCCTCAAGCGCGCGAGTGTGCGGGGTCGCGAGACCTACACGCAGACGCCGACCTGATCGTCTGTCGCAGGCGGGGAAGCGGTGCGGGAGCCGTGCCGCTTCCCCGCCCGGCGACGGGATTGGTTCGCGAACGATGATGGATACGCAGGGAAATGGTGGGCTGATGGATAAGGTGACTGCCTGATGAAGACGCGGGCCGCGGTGATGTGGAACCCCGGATCGGCATGGAGCGTCGAGGACCTCGAACTCGACGAACCCCGTGACGACGAGGTGCTGATCCGGATGGAGTTCGCCGGTCTGTGCCATACCGACGACCACGCGGCAGCCGGTGAGGTCGCGGATCCCACGCCGTACGTCGGTGGGCACGAGGGCGCCGGAACGGTCGTCGACGTCGGCTCGACCGTCCAGCAGTTCAGCCCCGGTGACCGCGTCCTCGTGGTACCGACGCCGGCCTGCGGCAGGTGCCGGTATTGCGCCTCGGGTCAGCAGTTCCTGTGCAGTCGCCGGCTCCGGCAGGCAACCAGGCGCGATGGCACGCAGCCGTTCCGGAGCAGCGACGGGCGGGGAGTCGGCGCCTACGCGCAGCTCGCGACGTTCAGCGAGTACACCGTCGTCAACCAGGACAACGTTCATCACTGCCCCAAGTCCGTTCCCGCTCAGGTCGCCGCCGTCATGAGCTGCGCCGTATTGACCGGGTTCGGGTCGGCCGTCAACGTCGCACGCGTACGGCCCGGCGATGCCGTGGTGGTCATCGGTGCCGGCGGGGTGGGTTCGAGTGCGGTCCAGGGAGCCCGGATCGCCGGGGCGGCAACGGTGGTGGCGGTGGACGCCGCCCCGGTCAAGCGGAACCATGCGCTGAGCGTCGGAGCCACGCACGCCTGCGGGAGCATCGACGAGGCACTGTCGCTGGTCGCCGACGTGACGGGTGGCCAGATGGCCGACTCCGCGATCGTCTGTGTCGGACTGCTGGACGAGGACATCGTCGGATCCGCACTCGGGCTGCTGTCGCCCCACGGCGCGCTCGTCATCGCTTCGCTGGCGGACCATCGACAGCGCCTGCTGCGCCTCGACGTGAACGCCTTCATCCGGTCGACGAAGCGAATCCAGGGCTCGATGCTGGGGAACTGCAGTCCGTCGGTCGACATTCCGCGAGTGGCCGCGCTGTACCAGTCGGGATCCCTGAAGCTCGACCAGATGGTCGACGCCACCTATGCCATCGAGAACATCACGCAGGGCTACCTCGACATGCGCAGCGGCAAGAACGTCCGCGGTGTGATCGACTACCAGCGAGAGGCGTCCTGACACCAAGACCTGTATGCGGCAGGTCAGGCGCTGAGCCGGAGACTGTGCCGCGGCTGGTCGTTCAGCTCAGCGGTCCAGCGGAGCATCGCGCGAGGACTTTCCCGGCCGAGCACGGCGACCAGCGCGCCGTCGGCGAGGTAGCCGAGCGCCCCGCGACCGGTGAACGGATCGCCTTCCAGGGACACGACTTCCTCGCCGAGGCTCGGCATGCCGGACGCCTGCCACCGCTGGCCGTACTGTTCCGACCAGAACCGGGGAATCGGCGTGAACGGCACCGCTCCCGACCGGCCGGTCAGCAGGTTGCGCGCCGCGGCACGTCCCATTTCCACCGCGTTGAGCCAGTGTTCGACGCGCCGCGGCACGCCGTCGAAACGCAGGTTCGGCCACCTCGCCACATCGCCGGCCGCGACGACGTCCTCGGCTCCCACGACGTGACAGGTCGACGCGCACAGCACGCCGTCGGAGAGGTCGAATCCCGAGCCGTACAGCCAGTCCGTCTCCGGGACACCGCCGATGGCCACCACGACCGATCCCGCCACGAGAACCTGCCCGTCGGTCAGCTGCAGGCCGACCCCGCGCTCAACGGGAACCCAGTGCCGGACCTCGGTGTTCAGGCAGACCCGGACGCCGCGCTCGCGGTGCAGGCGAGTGATGACCTGCCCGAGGCCGGGCCCGAGCGCCTTGCCCAGCAACGAATCCGAGCGCGACACCAGCACCACGTCGCGGCCCTGGTCACGCAACGTCGAGGCGAGCTCGCACGCGGTGAACCCGCTGCCGATGATCACACAGGGGCCGTCGTCGGCCATCGGCGCGCGCCGCAGCGCCTCGGCGTCGTCGATGGTGCGCAAGAGATGCACCCGGGGGTCGCGGTGCGGCGCGCCCTCCAGCCAGCGCGCCCGCACCCCGGTGGCGATGACCAGACCGTCGTAGCGCACCGGCGGTTCACCGTGCACGTACAGCAGGCGGGCCACCGGGTCCAGCCGCTGAACCGGGGTCCCCAGCCGCCAGTCGGCATCCAGGTCGACGTAGCTGTCCAGGGCCAGATCGCGGGCTGCCAAGTCGCCGGTCAGGAACTGCTTGGACAGCGCCGGGCGGTGATAGGGGCGGTGCGTCTCCGCGCCGATGATGACGAGTTCGCCGTCGAACCCCAGCTCCCGCAGGTGCTCCGCGGCACGGAGCCCGGCAAGCCCCGCACCGACCACGACCACCCGTGCGCGCCGCGCGCTCATCGCATCTCCACGTGAATCGCCTGCATCGGACAGCTGCGCGCGGCGCTCAGGACCTCTGGTGAACGCCCCGGGGACGGGCGGCGTTCGTAGTCGAGGCGGCCGGTGCTGGTCAGCTCGAAGCTGTCCGGGGCCTCCGCCTGGCAGATGGCGTAGCGGTGGCACCGGTGGTTGTCCACGCTGACCAGCAAGGTTGGCGTGCTCATCGCTCCATCTCCTTCAGCAGTCCCGCGCCGGTCCAGAGGCGCCCGGGCAGAAATCGCAACGACACCACCAGCGCCGTGGGCACCAGAACCACCAAACCGGTCAGCCATAGGACGGCGAGGTGACCGTCGATCATCGCGCCGGCGAACGAGTGCAGCACGCCCAGCGCGACCACCGGATAGCCGAGGCGGTGCAGCCACAACCATTGACGGTGCCGCAGGAACCGTTGTGCCGCCGTCGAAATCATCAGGGCGAGCATCGCCTCGACGGTGACCACACCCAGTGCCTGCGAGATCCCGCCGTCCCGCAACGGAATGATCAGGTCAGCGGGACCGACGTACTCGTCCTGCATGAAGAGAAACGCCAGCGCATGCAGGACGGCGAAGGCGAGCGCCAGCGTGACAAACAGCACATGGCTGCCGCGCGTGGCTTGGCGGCCGGCGAGCCGATGCAACCACCCCGTCGTGGTGAAGGCGCCCCAGCACAGACCCAGGCACAGGAACACGAACGCTGCGCGGGCAGACAAGGCCGCAACCTGGTGCACCCCCAGGTCATGCGGTGACTCGATCACAAAAGCTCCACTTCTCCTTCGAGATCACGAACAGATCTCGATTCGGCTACGGCAAGCAACCTATCTCGAACGCAACCAAAACGGGAGGACTGTCACACAGGGTCAGCGCTCTTGCACGCTCTTACAGGGAGATCTTGGCCGCCGAGGCATTTGTCCAATTCTGCGACAGCCGGCCGCAGTGATCTATTCGTGATCTCACCGTTATCCATGCTAGCGTCCTCAGCCGTTCGCGGGGCATCCCATCGAAACCCGACCAAGGAGATCCGCTCAATGCCGCAACGACATCCACGGCACCGCGCACCACGGCCCGCACGGCGATTCATGTTCGGCACCATGGCGCTCGGCGCACTGCTGGCGGTGGGCATTGCCGTCGGCACCACACATGAGCCGGCCGAGCCGGCCGGCACACCGGCATTGGCCGCTGCCGCCAAGTCCACAGTGGACACAAAGCAGCGCAAGCGAGAGCAGCCCGTCAAGGCAGCCAACCCGAACTGCACGCTGACGGTCCCCGCCAACCCACTCACCCCGGCCGGCCTGGCGGCCCCGTACGTCCTGTCCGGCACCCAACCGGGAGGAGCCTGCCACGAGGCGGACACCGGGCAGTCGGCGTTCGTGGAGGCCGCGATCATCGACCCCGCCACGGGGGCGTTGTCGCTCTACCGCCCGCTCGTCATCGACCGCGGGACGCAGCCCGCCGCGGCCCCGGTAGCGCCCGCGCTGCCCGCCGGTGCCGTGGTCGGCATCTGGTTCGGGTTCAACGGCGACACCCTGACGCTTCGCGGCGTGGGTAACTCGCTCGCCGACGGCCACTGCGTCAACGGATTGAACGGCTCGACCTTCGGTCAGTACGCCTACTGCAACGCGCCCGCCTTCTTCACGGCGGCCAACGGCGCCATCGCCGGCAAGAAGCTGGTCGTGCCCCCGCTCGGGACCGGCACCGACGGGCAGCCGTGCCCGAGCGTGCGTGACTTCGGCGTGGTCGACCAGGACCAGAGCGACAACGTCAACACCACGTACCTCGCGACAGCGGACGGCCGCACCGCGCAGAACACCGGCAACCGGCTCGCCGGCGCCACAACGCTCACCAATGGCAGCGACAACCGCCTGCTGGACAACTTCATCGACCCCGCGCTGGGCTGCAATCCGTTCACGGCGCCGGACCTGACCGCCAACGGTGCACCGTCGGCGTCACTCGCGCTCGACGAACTGCAGGCCGCCGCTCACCAGGGTCCGCCCGTCGCGCTCGTCCCCACGAACGACCCGATGGCGCTCGTGGACGGCAACACCAGTGTCGCCAAGACGAACCTCTATCGCGCCGGCGTGGGCCAGCCGCCCGTGAACGCCGCGACCGACACACCCGTGGCGTACTGCACGAACCTCCGCACGATCGGCACCGCCCGCCTGGCCAAGGACGCGGCGCTGTTCAAGGCCGCGCCGTCCCCCGACCCGGCCGCCGCCAACCTGTTCGAGTTCCTCACCCAGCGCCTCGAGGGATCGTTCGGGTTGCTCAATTGCCCGTAAGTGCCCTTCGCCGCCCGGTCAGTGGCCCAGCACGGGCCGCTGCCCGGGCGCGGCGCATTGCGCGCCACTGCTGGCCGCGGCGGACCATGCCGCGATGATCGCACCGCCCGGCACAGGTGTTCCCGAGCCCGACCTGCGCCTGGCAGATCTCGCCGCTTTTGAACGCAAACAAGACCTGAGCAGGTGGAAGACAACAAGCCTGTTCCCTACCGCATGCTCCCCGGCGCACCGATGATCTTCGTACCGGTTAATGATCGGTAGTGGTCCAGTCCTCCGTACCAAATACGTCTGGTTCTTCGTAACGGTGGCCCGACACCAGTCCTGCTCACTACGGCTACGCTGCGGTACGTTCAGCTCCCTGCCGATGTCCCCGGTGAGCAGGCGGGGGTGCCCTTCAGTCGACCTAACCGGAGAGGCCCAAGTTGTCCGAGTTAACCCTCGCTATCGAACAGGGCTGGGACACAGCGTGCCGGACGGACCCAGAACCCGCCGTTAATTACTTCCATGACCTTCTCTCCCGAAACCCCACTCACCCGGAAGCCCTGTTCGCGCTCTGGACTTCGCGGGGCGCGAGGACGAGGCCGCTCCACTCTATGAACACGCATTCAAAAGCGGCTCTTCCTCCGGGACCTGACGGAGCGGCGCGCCGAGCTCCGGGCCCATAAGCAGCAGCTCGAATCCCAGCTCGCCGAAATCGAGGAACGCGCGCTGGCGGCGCCCGACCCACACTGATCGACGCGCTCCCGGTCACGAAGATCGAGCTGGACCAGCGGCCCGACGATCTGGCGCGCTCCATGTTCGAAGCCTGCGACTGGAGATCCGCTACAACCGCGACGCCAACACTCTGACCTGCCGAGTCACCCTCGCCAGCCTGACGATCGCGGCCGCAAGCCAGGCTGTCCAGGACGCCGCCACGGCACGGCTTCGCGGCAACAGCGGGGCGGACCAGGCGTTGGGACACCCTGGTCCAATGTTTTTGCGTGCCCCCGGCAGGACTCGAACCTGCGACCTAGAGATTAGAAGGCTCTTGCTCTATCCGGCTGAGCTACGAGGGCTGAACACCAGCGCGACCACGGAGGGTCGCGCCGGTGACATTGTTCCTATCGCCGAACACCAGCTGAATGTTTCACCCCGCCTGACCAGGCATTTTGCGCACTGGCGCGTCCGAGCGGTGGGCGGATAAGGAGCGGCGCTGGGCGATCGGCGCTCAGAAATCAGGTCTCAGCACGACGGGAACCACCACGCTGGCGTGAGCGCGCGCCATGCCGAGCGCCCCGCACGGGGCGACGTTGATCGAGGTAGGCGCAGCACTGCTCACGGCCGCAGTCTACTTGCACGGGCGGAGCCACAACCGGGCTCCGGGTACAAAGCGGATGTCGTCTCGGCCACGCTCACACGCCGGTCACCGTTCCCCGGCCGTCGCGAACGGCGGCTGTGCGCCCCGCGCGGATCAGCCTCGGCCGATGAAGGGCATATTCGTGGCCGTCACCGTCATGAACTGCACGTTCGCGGTCAGCGGGAGGCCCGCCATGTACAGCACGGCCTCGGCCACATGCCTGACCTCGAAGGTGGGTTCCGGCAGCTCACGCCCGTCCGCCTGGCGCGCGCCCCGCGAGATGCCGGCCGTCATTTCCGTCGCCGCGTTGCCGATGTCGATTTGGCCACACGCGATGTCGTACGGGCGCCCGTCCAGGGACAGGGACTTCGTCAGGCCGGTGATCGCATGCTTCGTCGCGGTGTAGGCGACGCTTCCGGGGCGCGGGGCGTGTGCGGAGATCGAACCGTTGTTGATGATCCGGCCACCGCGCGGGTTCTGCTGCTTCATGAGGCGAAACGCTTCCCTGGCGCACAGGAAAGCGCCGGTCAGGTTTACCGCCACGGTCTGCTGCCACGCCTCGACCGGGATCTGGTCGGGGTCGCCCGCCGGGCCGAACGTGCCGGCGTTGTTGAACAGCACGTCGACCCGGCCCCAGCGGCTCGCCACCTCGTCGAAGAGGGCGCTGACCTGGGCGGGATCGGCCACGTCGGCCGGGTGCACGAGGGCCTCCGGCGCACCTTCGGCAGCTTCCTCGAGCGCGCCGGCTCGGCGGCCGGTCAGGGCCACCCGGTAACCGGCTCCCAGCAGCGCTCGCGCCACGTGCCGCCCGATGCCCGAACCGGCACCCGTCACGACGGCGACCCCGCCCATTCGCCCAACCTCCCTCAACCGGCCCGGCTCGAGCCGCGCCGTACCCGCGAGGCTCAGAAATTGATCATGTGGCCGGCGAGACCGTGGATGGCTTCCTTGACCGCTTCGCCGAGGGTCGGGTGCGCGTGCACGTTCCGCGCCACCTCGTGCACGGTGAGATCCCACTGCTGAGCCAGCGTCAGCTCGGGCAGCAGCTCCGTCACGTCCGGTCCGATCAGGTGCGCACCGAGCAGCTCGCCGTACTTGGCGTCGGACAGGATCTTGACGAAACCACCCGCGTCGGCGAGGCCGTGGGCCTTTCCGTTGGCGGTGAAGGGGAACTTCGCGACCTGCACGTCGTAGCCCTGCTCCCGCGCCTGCGCCTCGGTCAGGCCGAAGCTGGCGACCTGGGGCTGGCAGTACGTGGCGCGCGGGATCATGGTGTAGTCGAGCTCCATGGTCTCCGCGCCGGCGATCGTCTCGGCCGCCACGATGCCCATGGACTCGGCCGCGTGCGCCAGCATCAGCTTGGCGGTGACGTCGCCGATCGCGTAAATGTGCGGCACGCTGGTGCGGCAGCGGCCGTCGACCGCGATCGCGCGGCGCTCGGTCAGCTCGACGCCGGTGTTCTCCAGGCCGTAGCCCTCGACCCGCGGCTGGAAGCCGATCGCCTGCAGCACCTTGTCGGCCTCGAGGGTCTGGCTGCTGCCGTTGGTGGAGACGGTGACCTTGACCTTGTCGCCGCTGTCGTCGATGCTTTCGACCTTCGTGCCGGTCAGGACGTTGATGCCGAGCTTCTTGTACCGCTTCGCCAGCTCCTTGGACACGTCGGCGTCCTCCAGCGGCACCACGCGGTCCAGGAACTCGACGATCGTCACGTCGACGCCGTAGTTGTGCATGACGTAGGCGAACTCGACGCCGATCGCGCCCGCACCGGCGATGATGACGCTGCCCGGCAGGTCGCGGGTGAGGATCTGCTCCTCGTAGGTCACCACGCGCTCGGACAGCTGCGTGCCCGGCAGCAGCTTGGTGGTGGCGCCGGAGGCGATGATGCAGTGGTCGAAGGTGACGGTCTCGGTACCGTTGTCACCGGCGACCTCGATGGTGTGCGCATCGGTGAACTTGCCGCGCCCGGTGAACTCCTGAATGGTGTTCTTCTTCATCAGGAAGTGGACGCCCTTGACGCGGCCGTCGGCGACCGAGCGGCTGCGGTCGAACGCGGCGCCGTAATCGAAGGTGATCGGCCCGTCCGAGCTGATCCCGAACGTCTTCGCCTCTTTGGTGACCAGGTGGGCGAGCTCGGCGTTGCGCAGCAGCGCCTTCGACGGGATGCACCCGACGTTCAGGCAGACGCCGCCCCAGTACTTCTCCTCGACGATCGCCGTCTTCAGGCCGAGCTGCGAAGCCCGGATCGCCGCGACATACCCGCCAGGCCCGGCACCCAGCACCACAACGTCGAAATGCGCACTCATACCCGCCACCCTATGCCCTCACGAGCAGGCCGGTCGTGGGTGCTCGAGGCCCACGACCGGCCCGTGCTCAGGCGCGCTCGAGCACCACGACGGGGATCTCGCGATCGGTCTTCGTCCGGTACGAGTCGTAGTCCGGCCACACCTTCGCCATCTTCGACCAGAGGACCTCACGCTCCTCGCCGGTGGCGGTACGGGCCTTGGCCGTGAACTTGTCGGCCTTGACCTGCACCTTGACCTCGGGGTCGGCCTGCAGGTTGAGGTACCAGCCGGGGTGCTGGGGCGCGCCGCCCTTGGACGCGATGATCACGTAGTCGCCCTCGTGCTCCTGGTAGATCAGCGCGAACTTGCGGTCCTGACCGGACTTGCGGCCCGTGGTCGTGAGGATCAGGATCGGCGCGCCCTTCTCCCAGTCGTGACCGACTTCACCATCGGTCTCCTCGTACCGGCGGACGTGTTCATCACCGAAGAGCATGGGGTTCCTTTCGTCGCGACAAACGTCTCCGTGAATTCGCAACGCCCCCGGGGCCGCGCATATTTCCGGGCACACGATCGGTGACACCCACTCGCTCGGGTGGTCCTGACCAGGCAAAAGCCGGAAATCGACCTAGAATTCGGCGCAACGCCGACCGCGGGGAGGGACGATGAGCGACCGGCAGCACGTGACGCTCGAGGACGTGGCGAGGACCGCGGAGGTCTCGCTCGCGACGGCGTCCCGCGCGCTCAACGGCACCGCCCGAGTCCGCGACGACCTGCGTGAGCGGGTCCTGTCGGCGGCCGCCGAACTGGCCTACACGCCCAACGCGCACGCCCAGGCCCTTGCCGGCGCGTCCCGGCCGACCGTGGGCGTGATCTGCCACGACATCAGCGACCCGTACTTCGCCGCGGTGACACGCGGCCTGATGCAGGTCGCCGACCGGCACGGTCTGCTCGTCATGCTTGCCGGCACCTTCGCCGATCCGGACCGGGAACTGGCCTGCGTGTCGACGTTGCGAGCACAGCGGGCATCGGCGATCGTGCTGACCGGTTCGGCGTTCGAGGACCGGGCGTGGGAGCGGCGGATGGCCGCCGAACTAGAGCCCTACCGCCGCGGCGGTGGGCGGGTCGCCGTGGTGACGCGGCACCGGTCGCTCAAGGCGGACACCGTGGCGCCGGACAACCGCGGCGGCGCGCGGGCGCTGGCCGAGGCGATGCACCGGCTCGGACACCGCCGGTTCGCGGTGGTGTCCGGACCGGCGCGGCTGACCACAGTGGCCGACCGGATCGCGGGGTTCGCCGAAGGACTGGCGGGTCGGGGGATCGAACTGTCCGAACGGGACGTGTTCGCCGGTTCGTTCGACCGGGACGGCGGGTACGCGGCGACGGGCGCCCTGCTCGCCGCGAACCACCGGGCGACGTGCGTGCTGACCACCTCGGACCTGATGGCGATCGGGGCGGTGAGCGCTCTGCGCGACGCGGGGCTGTCGGTGCCGGACGACGTCTCGGTCACCGGGTTCGACGACGTTCCGCTGCTGCGGGACCTGACGCCGCCGTTGACCACGGTGGCGCTGCCGCTGGAACGCCTCGGGGCGGAGGCGCTGGAGCTGGCCCTGGAGCCGGGTGGTGGCGCCCGGGGACGGGTTCGTCGGCTGCCCGCGGAGGTGCTGCTGCGGGCGAGCACCGCGAAACCGCGGCGGCGCCGTCGGTAGCGTCAGTGGCAGGGAAACACCGCCGGGAGGCACAGATACGTGTCGCCCCAATGCCCGAGCGCGGTCGCGTTCGTGGCGTACCGGACCAGCGGCGCGAGCCGCGCGACGCCCGCCGCGAGCGCGTCCTGGTTGCGCCGCAGCATCGCAGTGAGCTGGTCCACCGCCGTCAGCACCGGCCCGAGGCCGGGATCGTTGTCCGAGACCCTGGTTCCCGTCCTGCAGCAAGCGCACCAACTGCGCGTCGCGGTCAGCGAGCGTCTGCGACACCTGCGCGGTGTTCCGCAGCAGGCGCGACAGCGACGAATCCCGCGCCGCGACGGTCTCCGACAGCCGCGACAGGCCATCCAGCGCACCGCGCACGTCGGGTCGCCCGGCCAAGGCCGCCGACACGACGTCGAACGACCGCGCCAGCTGATCGGTATCCACGGCATCGACCGTCGCGGGGAGGTCCCGGAATGCGTCCAGCACGTCGTACGGCGACAGCGTCCGCTCCTTCGGAATCACGTCGTCCAGCGGCGCGTCGCCGACCGGGTCCAACGCCAGGTACCTCTGCCCCAGCACCGTTTTGGTCTTGACCGCCGCCGTGGTCCGGTCACCGAGCCAAACATCCTTGACCTGGAACGCCACCCACCTCGTCATCGGTCCTGAGGCCGCCCGCGTCGGCGAACTCCGCCGCGTACACCGTTCCGGCGCCGATGATCGGTAGCGAGTCCACATTGAGCGCGACGAGACCCAGCAACAGCACCACGACACCGGCGATTCCCAGCCGCGCAGGATCCCGCTCACCCATTCCCGGCCCCTTCCACCGGGTACCGCTCGTAGCACATGCCTCCGATCGAATGACGTGTTCCACGACATGTCGGAAAAGAACAACTCCCCTGGGTGACCCGTGTCAGCATGTCGCGCATGACGGACTCCGAGCCCCGGTGGCGGAGACTCGAACCGGACGCGCGCAGAGAACAGATCTTCACCTGCGCCGCGCGACTGTTCGGTGAGCGCCCGTACGCCGAGGTGTCCACCTCGGACATCGCCGCGGCGGCCGGTGTCGCGCGTGGTCTGATCAACCACTACTTCGGCACCAAACGCGAGCTGTACCTGGCGGTGCTCCGCCGTGCCGTGACGCTGCCGACCACAGCGCTGGACGTCGTCACCGACGGGCCGATCGAGGAGAAGGCCCGCGTGGCGGTCGACTGGTTCCTCACGCAGGTGACGAAGCAGGGCAAGACCTGGCTGGTCGCGACCGCCCCGGAGGGCCTGGGCCGCGATCCCGAGGTCGAGGCGATCCTCGTCGACGCCGAACGCCGCTCCGCCGCCCGGGTGCTGGAGGCGCTGGGCGTGAAGGTCGACGCCAAGCACGCGGAGATGTTCAACGCGCTGGTCCGCGCCTACGGCGGCATGGTCAAGGCCGCGGGCCGGGAGTGGCTGCTGCGCGGCGACCTGGACCGCGATCAGGTGCACACGCTGCTGTCGCGGTCGCTGGTGACGCTGATCGAGGACGTGTTCCCCGCGGTCAGCGATAGGTGAGCAGGCGGGCGGACCGGCCTTCGAAGTGCGCGTGCTCGTTGAACGACACGAGCGTGACGCCGCCGCGCCCGGACACGAGCTTGGTGATGGCGCAGTTCACGATGACCCGGTTGAGCTGCAGCAACCCCATCTCCGGATCGCCGAGCAGGTGCCCGGCCAGTGTGCCGATCACGCCGCCGGAGGTAAACACCACCGCGGTCTCGCCCTGGCGCAGCACCGCGACCAGGTCGGCGAGCGCACCGCGCACCCGTTCGGCGAACTGCGGCCAGGTCTCCGCACACGGTCCGGTGTCCCCGGCCCGGACCCACGCGGCGAGCGAGGATTCCAGCACCGCCTGGTAGCCGCGCGGGTCGTCCGGATCCTGCAGGGCGCCGCCGCCGTGGCGGGCGACGATGTCGACGTGGTCGTACTCGTTCCAGCGTGGGTCCTCTTTGGGCGCGCCGTCAGTGCCGAGCCAGTCCAGGACGATCTCCGCGGTGGCGCGCTGGCGGGCCATCGATCCCGTCCGGGCCTCGGCGAAGCGGATCCTGCGGCGCAGGAGTTCGGCGCCGGTCACCGCGCCCTGCTCGATCCCCGCGCCGGACAGTTGGTCGTAGTCCGCCGCGCCGAAGGAGGCCTGACCGTGCCGGACCAGGTAGATGGCACCCATGGCCGTCCTTTCGCTCGCCGGTCCCCCGCCCGGCCAGCCTAGCCAGTGGTGCGCAGGAGGCGGTTGGGCGTGCCCGTGGTCGCGCTCCGGACCTCGTCCTGCGTGGCGGCGGCGACCAGGGCGTCGGCCACCTGTGCCGGGGTGGCATCGGGGTGCCCGGCGAGGTAGAGCGCCGCCGCTCCGGTCACGTGTGGCGTGGCCATGGAGGTGCCGCTGATCGTGTTGGTCGCGGTGTCGCCGGTGCCCCACGACGACGTGATCCGCACGCCGGGCGCGTAGAGGTCGACGACGCTGCCGTAGTTGGAAAAACTCGCCTGCCGGTCGGACCGGTCGGTGGCGGCGACGGTGATCGCCTCGGGGACGCGCGCCGGGGAGTCGTCGCTCGCGTCGGCGCCCTCGTTGCCGGCGGCGACGGCGAAGGTGACGCCCCTGGCGATCGCCCCGCGGACCGCGTCGTCGAGGACGGTGTCGACGGGGCCGCCGAGGCTCATGTTCGCCACGGACGGGCCGCTCGCGTTCTGCGCGACCCAGTCGATACCGGCGACGACCTGCTCGGTGGTGCCGCTGCCCTGCGCGTCGAGCACACGCACCGGGACGATCTTCACACCCTTGGCGACGCCGTACTCGCGTCCGCCGATGGTGCCGGCCACGTGGGTGCCGTGGCCGTTCTCGTCGGTGGGATCGTCGTCGTTGTCGATGAAGTCCCGGCCGCCGGAGACGCGTCCGCCGAAGGTCTCGTGGCTCGCGCGGACGCCGGTGTCGATCACGTAGGCGGTGACGTTGTTCGCGTCGGTGCTGAAGGTGTAGGACCGGTCGAGAGGAAGGTCGGGCTGGTCGATGCGGTCCAGACCCCACGACGGCGGGTTCTCCTGGACGTCGGCCACGTGCAGTAGGTGGTTCTGCACGACGTAGGCGACGTCGGGGTTGGCCGCGAGGCGCCTGGCCTGCTTCTCGTTCGCGGTGACCGCGAAGCCCTTCAGCGCGGTACCGAACGTGCGGGTGGCGGCGCCGCCGTAGCGGCCGGTCAGATCACCGACCAGGGAAGTCGCGTTCTGCTTCAGGACGACCAGGTAACTGTCCGCGACCGAACCGGGCGTGCCGGCTTCGAGGATCTGGCCCTCCTGCGCTTGGGCTGGTCCGACCCAGACAGTCGTCGCCACCACTGCCGCGGCTGCCGCCGCAAGCCCGGACCACATCGCACGCTGGCGCATCAGCCGCCCTCTCCTCTCCCCGACCGGGTGATTCGATTTCATGCAATCCCGGGGTCGGAGCGGGGGCAATGATTCACAGTTACCAATACTCCCCCGAGGGGGTTATCGGTTAACCAACCAAAGGTATGACGCAGTGATCGTCATCCGCGACGGGGTGCAAATCACTGACTGCTACTATCTGCAATGGCGAAGTCGATTCCCAGGTGGTAACAGGTGTCCACGTCCGAGCGCGCGGTGCCGAGCCCGTTCGCCAAAACACTCCGGTCCGCGATCGCCCGCAGCGGGCTCAGCCTCGACCGCATCCAGGCCAGGTTGCAGGCCAGCGGCGTCCCGATCAGCGTCACGGCCCTGAGCTACTGGCAGTCCGGCAAGCGGCAGCCCGAACGGCAGAGTTCGATCTCGGCCGTGCGGGTGCTCGAGGACGTCCTCGGCCTGCAGCCCGGTGAGCTGTTGTCCCTGCTCCCGCCGCCGCGGCCGCGCGGACTGCCGTCCCGGCGGCAGGCGGACGGTGTTGTCAAGTTCCCCATGGAGGCGCTGCGCCTGCTGCTGGAGCGGGTCGGCGCGCCGCACGCGCTGGAGCAGCAGCACCGGCTCAACCTGGTCAACCTGCACGACCGGTGTGAGATCGCGGCCGGCGGACGGCAGCGGTCGCTCACCACGCGGTCGGTGTTCCAGGCGACCGCCGACCAGCAGGACCGCTGGATCCTGGTGTACGACCACGGAGGTGCGCCCGCGCCGTCGCTGCACCGGTTGCGCAACTGCCGCAGCGGCCGGGTCGAGGTCGATCCGCAGCACGGGCTGACGGTCGCCGAGCTCTTGTTCGACCGCCCGATCCACCGCGGCGAGACCTGCCTGATCGAGTACACGCTGACCAACAGCGGGCCGCCCTACCCGGACTGCGAGAACACCTACTACCGCGAATTCCGCCGCCCCATCCGGGAGTACCTGCTCGAGCTCCGGTTCGACGAGGCCGAGGCGCTGCGCGGATGCTGGCAGTACGCGCGCCGCGGCAACGCGGAGACCGAGGAACGGCGCGAGCTGCACCTGGACACCGCCGGCGGCGTACACGCCGTGGCGCTCGACTACGGCCCCGGCGTGTTCGGCATTTCCTGGGAGTGACGGGCCCGGCCCGCTGACCTGGTGCCGTTCGCCGGAATCTCACCCGCCACGGAGGAGGAGCCGCGCGGGGTGGCGCGCGAGTGTGGCGCCACACGAGCCGGGAGGTCTGCCATGAGCGCGCCGGAAGTCACCACCACGACGGGATTCGACGAGATGGGTCCGGTCGACTACCTGGTGGTCGAGATGCCCGCGGACCGGATGACGGGGCGGGGTCTCGACCTGCTGCTCGACCTGGTCGACCGCGGCATCATCCGGGTGATCGACCTGGAGTTCATCAGCGTGGGGGCGGACGGGACGATCACCCGCCTCGCGATCGACGACCTCGGCGGCGAGCAGGCCGTGGAGCTGTCCGTCTTCGCCGGCGCGCGGTCCGGCCTGCTGGACGACGAGGACCTCACCTCCGCGGGCGGGATCCTCGAACCGGACACGGTCGGCGTGGTCCTGCTGTACGAGAACCTGTGGGCCGCGCCGCTCGCGCGCGAGCTACGGCGCAACGGCGCGCAGATGGTCGCGAGCGGGCGGATCCCGGTGCAGGCGCTGCTCGCCTCCCTCGAAGCCGCCGAGGCCTGATCCACCATCGAGGACGAGCAGGAGGTCTGTCATGCCCGGTCTGCTGCGGGGAGTCGCCCGCACCGCTGTCGTCGCCGGCACCGCCAAGGGCGTCGCGAATCGCGTCACCCGCAGGCAGGAAGGCCGGTGGGCCCGGAAGGACGCGGAGCGCGCCCAGGAGGCGACGCCCGCACCCAGCCCCGCACCCAGTCAGGGGGACATGCTGTCCCAGCTGCGAGAGCTGGGAGAACTGCGGGACAAGGGAGTCCTCACCGAGGCGGAGTTCCAGGCCCAGAAGGCCCGGTTGCTGGGCTGATCACAGACTGGGCAGGCGGCGGCTGTTCCAGTGGTCGGCGATCTTGACCACGACCAGCGCCAGCATGCACAGAACCGTGGACGGGACCGCCTTCATCAGGGCGAACGTGATCATCGCGAGGGCCGATGCCGCCGTCATCCCGAGCAGGACGACGCGCCACGCGCGGGCCCAACTGCCGGTGGCGCGGCCCAGGACGGGGTGGATCGACGGCCGCGGTCTGTCCACTGTGGCGGGACCGACGGCGTAGAACGACTTGTCGAGCACGATCTTGTGCCGCTCGGGCGCGGGGTCGCCCGGCGGTTGTACGGTGGGCACGTTGATGCCTTCCTCTCCGGATGGTCAACACCCGCGCGGCTCCCTGTGACAGCAGGGGGCCGCGCTCCATGTCGCGACCTGCCGCGACATCACTCATAGTGCAGAAACGGCTCGTTACCGTCACCTGCTTCGCGCCGTTCAGCGCCGACCGGCAATCCAGAGTCGCCGAACGGCTCGTCTGGGTATATCGGCGGTCATCACTTCCGGGCGCCTCACTCGACCGGGTGGGGACTCCGCCCGGGAACCGGAGATCGATCGACACGGACCGCGACCGGACACCGGTCCGGGTGAATGACCAGCGGAAGCAGCGGGCCGGCGCGGACGCGCACCGCCGTCGTTCGTGCGGCTTCACGTTCCAGCGCACGTGCAGCCACGAGGCACCCGTTGTTCGGCGTTCAGGAGCGACCGTTCGCCGTCAGCTCAGCTGGTTGCGGAGGACCTTGCCGGTGGCGTTGCGGGGTAGCTCGGGCAGGAACTCCACCTCGCGGGGAACCTTGTAGCGGGCGAGGTTGGCCTTGACGTAGTCGCGGACCGTGCCGGCGTCGAGTCCGGACTCCGCCTTGGTCACCACGAACGCCTTGAGGCGCTGGCCGAACTCGTCGTCCGGCACGCCGATCACGGCGGCCTCGAGCACGTCCGGGTGCTCGACGAGCAGGTTCTCCACCTCGACCGGGAACACGTTCTCGCCACCGGAGACGATCATCTCGTCGTCGCGGCCGTCGATGAACAGCAAGCCGTCCTCGTCGAAGTGGCCGACGTCGCCGGTGGAGAGCAGGCCGTCGATGATCTCCTTGCGCCGCCCGTCGGTGTAGCCCTCGAACGACAGCCCGCTGCCGACGAACACCCGTCCGGTCACGTGCGGCTCGGTGATCCGGTCGCCCCGCCCGTCGTACAGGTGGACCTTGCAGGTCACGGGCGGACGGCCGACCGTGCCGGGGGCCTTGCGCCAGTCCTCGGGCGTCGCGACGGTCGCCACCGCGACCTCGGTCGAGCCGTAGAGGTTGTAGATCACGTCGCCGAACGCCTGGGTCGCCCGGTTGCCGAGGTCGGGTGACAGCGCCGAGCCCGCGACGAAGATGATCCGCAGCGACGACGTGTCATATTTGCCCAGGACTTCGGGCCCGAGATCGACGATCCGCTGCAGCATGGTCGGCACGAGGACGAGCGAGGTGCACTGGTGCTCGGCGACGCCCCGCAGGGTGGCCGCGGGGTCGAAGCGGCGTCGCAGCACGACTTTGCAGCCGAGCGCGAACGACAGGAGGAACTGGGACACCCCGGTGCCATGGAACATCGGCGCGCCCAGGAACGTGGCTTCGCCGGCGCGCAGCGGGATGCGGTCGAGGAACTGGACGGTGGCCAGCACGGAAGTCCGCTCGCGCGGGGCACCCTTCGGCGTGCCGGTGGTACCGCTGGTGAGCAGGACGAATCCGCCGCGCTGGGGTGGCGGCGGCAGGGGCCGGTCGTCGGTGCTCGCGATCAGCTCGTCCAAGACGGGAATGGTGCCGGCCGGGTCGGGGTCGTCCACCCACGTGAGGTAGCGGTCCACGGTGTCCGGGATGCCGGAGAGCAGATCGGTGAACTCCTGGTCGAAGACGAGCGCCTCGACCTTTTCGCGTGCGGCGACGTCCGTCAGCTGAGGTTTCGCGAATCCGGTGTTCATCAGCAGCAGCCGGGCACCGACCTTGCCGGAGGCGATCATGACCGTCACCAGCCCGCGGTGGTCACGGCACAGCGCGGCGATCACCGTCCCCGGCCGGACGCCCCGATCCCGCCAGGCCCGGGCCAGTGCGTTGGAGCGCAGTTCCAGCTCCCGGAACGTGAGCGGCCCCAGCTCGTCAACGAGGCCGATCGCGTTCGGATCGCGCCGGGCGGACGTCTGAGCCGCTGCCGCGAACGGCCCCACCCTCCGGGTCGCGAGCACACTCCGCAGCCCCTCGTCCATCCGGGGAAACGGAATGAGGCCCGCGCGCCACATCACTTCGAGGCCGCGGGCGGTCTCCGCCACCTTGCCGGGGAACACCGACAAGCGAGGCGGGATTCGCATGGACAGCACCTCCATCGGCCCGACCGTACCGGCACTTTTTCGACAATGTGCGACCCCGGATGTCTGGTTACCGGACAGTAGCCCAAACCTGTCGCGACGCGCCACCGCCCGCCCTGCGCCCGGGTGCGCTGGGGGCGACGGTGACCGGGTGTGGTGGCGGCCGGTTTTGTCGGTACCCCGGAGCACAATGGGAGATGTGCAGGTGATCGTCGCGCGGGAGGAGGATGGCACGTTCGTCCTGCTCGGGCCGTCCGGGCGGCAGGAGGTGTCCGGCAGCCGGGTCGTCGAGCACCTCGCGGGGATCGAGCGGGCGCAGGCGCCCCGGTGGGTGTTTTCCTCGGTCGAGGGCCTGTATCCGGTACTCCTGCGCGCCGGGCTTCGCGTGAGCCGATGCCACGACCTGGCGTTGACGGAGGGACTGCTGCTCGCCGCCGAGGGCAGGGCCGGCGAGCCCAGGGCACTCCCCGCGGCGTGGGCCCGGATCCACGGCAGGCAACCGCCGCCGGACGCGCCGTCCCACGCCGACGCCCAGCCGGCGCTGTTCGACACCCGCGGGTCCGGTCTGCCGCCCGGCATCGGCGTCGCCGAAGCCGCCCAGGAAGTGCTCGCCGACCAGGAGCGGCGCATCAAACACGTCGAGCAGCCCGACCGCTTCCGGCTGCTCGTGGCCGCGGAATCAGCGAGTGCGCTCGTCGCCGCCGAGATGCGGGCCGACGGTCTGCCCTGGCGCGCGGACGTGCACGACGCGCTGCTGACCGAGCTGCTCGGTCCACGGGTGCCCGCCGGTCAGCGGCCCAAGCGGCTCGTCGAGCTGGCCGCGCGGATCAGCGAGGCGTTCGGGGGCAAGCCGGTGAACCCGGACAGCCCCCAGACGATCGTCCGCGCGTTCGGGCGGGAGGGCATTTCGATCCCGTCGGCGCGGGCGCACGTCCTGCGCGACGTCGACCATCCCGCGGTGCCGCTGCTGATCGAGTACCGCGAGCTGTCCCGGCTGCACTCGGCGAACGGGTGGGCGTGGCTGGACGAATGGGTCGCCGACGGGCGGTTCCGTCCGGCCTGGGTGGTGGGCGGCGTCGTGTCCGGCAGGTGGGCCAGCTCCGGCGGTGGGGCCCTGCAGATCCCCAAAACGCTGCGGGTGTGCGTGCGCGCCGACCCGGGGTGGAAGCTCGTGGTGGCCGACGCCGCCCAGCTCGAACCGCGCGTTCTGGCAGCCCTGTCCGGCGACCGCAGGCTGGCCGAGGCATCCGCGTCCACGGACCTGTACGCCCGCCTGTCCGAAGCGATGTTCGCGGGGACGATGACCGCCGAGGAGGGCAGGCCACGAGCGAAGATCGCAATGCTGTCCGCGATGTACGGCGGCACGGCAGGCGAGGCCGCGTCGCTGCTCGCCCTGCTGCGGCAACGCTTCCCGGATGCGGTGTCCTATGTGGAGCGGGCAGCGCAGGCCGGGGAGCGGGGCGAGCGGGTGCGTTCCCGGCTCGGCCGCGTCTCCCCCGCGCCGTCGGAGGCGTGGCGCGCCCTGACCGGCGGGGCGAACGAGGACGAGGTGACCGAGAGCCGCGCCCGCCAGGCGGCGCGCAACTGGGGGCGGTTCACGCGGAACTTCGTCGTGCAGGCCAGCGCGGCGGACTTCACCGCGGTACTGCTCGCCACGCTGCGCCGCAAGCTGCCCGAGCCGGCCCACCTGGTGTTCTTCCAGCACGACGAGGTGATCGTGCACGCCCCGGACGATCTGGCAGCCCAGGTGGCCGACGCCATCACCGGATCGGTCGCCGAAGCGGCCGCGCTGACGTTCGGCCCGGCCTGCCCCGTGCACTTCCCCATGCACAGCGCCACGGTCGACGCCTACGCCGACGCCAAGTAGCTAAGCCGCCTTGTCGAGCGCCCGGATGACCCGTTTCAGCGACACCGGATGGGCGGTCCCCAGCGTCTGCGCGAAGAAACTCACCCGCAGCTCCTCGATCATCCACCGCACCTGGAGCAGCTCCGGCCCCGGCACGACGCCCGGCGGGAGGGCCGCCACCGCCGCTTCGTACTCGCCCGTCGCCCACTCCACGTCGCGCGTCAGCTCGACGTCCTTGGTGCCCATCGAGGCCAGCTTCTCCAGCCGGCGGCCAATCCCGCGCAGGTACCGGACCAGGTGCGGCAGCCGGTCGAAACCCGTTCCCGTCACGAAACCCGGATACACCAGGCGCGACAAGTGCTGCCGCATGTCCGCCAGCGACTCCGCCGGGCCGCGGGCGTCCTCCAGCGCCGCTTCGACCTCGCCGGTGACCTTGAGGATCTTCTCGACCTCGGACAGCACGTCGAGCACGGCCGGGTTCAACGCGCCCCGCACCTTCTCCAGCAGCACCGCGAAGCCGGCCTCGTCCCAGACCGGGCCGCCGTTGTCGGCCATCAGCTTGTCCACCGCGCAGTCGACGCAGTCCTCCAGCAACGCCGCGACACTGCCGTGCGGGTTCCGGCTCAACGCCAGCTTCGCCTGATTGCTCAGACCGCGGTTGATGAACTTCATCGGTGACGGCATGTTGAGCCGCAACAACTTCCGCGTGCCCTGCCACATCCGCTGCCGCTGCTGCACCGGCGTGTCCAGCATCCGCACCGCCACCGTGTCGCCCTCGTCGACCAGCGCCGGGTACGCCTTGACCTGGTGCCCGCGCCGCTTCCCGGCGAACACCTGCGGCAGCTCCCCGAACGCGGGGGTGGTCAGGCCGGACCGTTCGATGCTGTCCGCGGCCGCGGAGATCGTCGCGCGCACCTCGCCGCTAAGCTCCTCCTTGAGGGCCTCCAGGTCCTTGCCCTCGGCGAGCTTGCGACGCCGGTCGTCGACCACCCGGAACGTCATCCGCAGATGATCCGGCACCGCTGCGAGCTGCCACGCGTCCGGCGGCACGGCCACCCCGCGCACGGCCTCCAGCTCGCGGGCCAGCACGTCGAGCACTGGCCCGTCAGCGGGCCCGACGCGGGACAACACGAGCTTGGCGGTGTCCGGCGCCGGCACGAAGTTGCGCCGTAGCTGCTTGGGCAGCGACTTGATCAACGCGGTCACCAGCTCCTCGCGCAGCCCGGGCACCTGCCAGTCGAACCCGGCCGGCGTGACCTGGTTCAGCACCGCCACCGGAATGTGCACGGTGACGCCGTCGGCATCGGCACCGGGCTCGAACTGGTAGGTCAGCGGGAACCGCAGCGAGCCCTGCGCCCAGGTGTCGGGGTAGTCCGATTCGGACACCTGCTGCGCGGCTTCGTTGAGCAGCATGGCTTTCTCGAAGTTCAGCAGGTCCGGCTGCTCGGCCCGGGCCTTCTTCCACCAGCTGTCGAAATGCCGTGCGGACACGACCTCGTCGCCGATACGCTGGTCGTAGAACTCGAACAACGTCTCGTCGTCGACCATCAGGTCGCGTCGGCGAGCCCGGTTCTCCAGGTCCTCGACCTCGTCGAGCAGCGCCCGGTTCGCCGCGAAGAACTTGTGGTTGGTGTCCCAGTCGCCGTCGACCAGCGCCCGGCGGATGAACAGCTCGCGCGACAACCCGGGGTCGATCCGGCCGTAGTTGACCTTCCGGCCGACCACGAGCGGCACCCCGTAGAGCGTGACCCGCTCGGCCGCCATCACCGCACCACGCTTGCGTTCCCAGTGCGGTTCGGAGTACGCGCGCTTGACGACGTGCTCCGCCAGCGGCTCGATCCACTCCGGCTCGATGCGCGCGTTGACGCGGCCCCACAGCCGTGACGTCTCCACCAACTCGGCGGACATCACCCAGCGCGGCTGTTTCTTGAACAGCGCCGATCCGGGGAAGATCGAGAACCGGGTGCCGCGGGCGCCGAGGTAGTCGCCCTTCTCCGCGTCCTTGAGCCCGACGTGCGAGAGCAGACCGGCGATCAGCGCGATGTGCATGCGCTGCGGGTCGGCCGGCTCGGAGTTGAGTGTGACGCCCAGCGGTTTGGCGAGCTGCCGCAACTGGCTGTAGATGTCCTGCCACTCCCGCACCCGCAGGTAGTTGAGGTATTCGGCCTTGCAGCGCTTGCGGAACTGGCTGCCCGACAACGACTTCTGCAGCTCCCGCAGGTATTCCCACAGGTTGAGGTAGGCCAGGAAGTCCGACGACTTGTCGGCGAACCGGGCGTGCTGCTGGGCGGCGGCCTCCTGCTTGTCCGACGGGCGCTCACGCGGATCCTGAATGGACAATGCCGCGGCGATGATCATCACCTCGCGCACGCACCCGGCGCGCGCGCCCTCGAGCACCATCCGGCCCAGCCGCGGGTCGACCGGGAGCTGGGCGAGCTGCCTGCCGACCTCGGTGAGCCGACGCTCCGATGTGGACGCCTCCAGCGCGCCGAGTTCCTGCAGCAGCTGGACACCCGCGGTGACCTGGCGCCGGTCGGGCGGGTCGACGAACGGGAACGCGGCGAGATCGCCGAGCCCGAGCGAGGTCATCTGCAGGATGACCGAGGCGAGGTTGGTGCGCAGGATCTCCGGGTCGGTGAACTCGGGCCGGGACAGGAAATCGTCTTCGCTGTAGAGCCGGATGCAGATACCGTCGGAGGTTCGGCCGCAACGGCCCTTGCGCTGGTTGGCCGAGGCCTGCGAAACGGGTTCGATCGGTAGCCGCTGCACCTTGGTGCGGTGGCTGTAGCGAGAAATGCGTGCCGTGCCCGGGTCGATGACGTACTTGATGCCGGGCACGGTCAGCGACGTCTCGGCGACGTTGGTGGCGAGCACGATCCGGCGTCCGGTGTGGCGGCTGAACACGCGGTGCTGGTCAGCCACGGACAGTCGCGCGTAGAGCGGCAGCACCTCGGTGTTGCGCAGATCCAGCCGGTTCAGCGCGTCGGCGGTGTCGCGGATCTCCCGTTCACCGGACAGGAAGACCAGGATGTCGCCCGGGCCCTCGACCGACAGCTCCTCGACGGCGTCGGCGATCGCGGTGATCTGGTCCCGGTCCTCGGACTCCGGGGCCTCCGGGTCGACGATCGGGCGGTAGCGGACCTCCACCGGGTACGTGCGGCCGGACACCTCGACGATCGGCCCGTCGGCGAAGTGCTTCGAAAAGCGCTCCGGGTCGATGGTCGCCGAGGTGATGATCACCTTGAGGTCGGGGCGTTTGGGCAGCAGCTGCTTGAGGTAGCCGAGGATGAAGTCGATGTTGAGGCTGCGCTCGTGGGCCTCGTCGATGATGAGGGTGTCGTAGCGGCGCAACATCCGGTCGCTCTGGATCTCGGCGAGCAGGATGCCGTCGGTCATCAGCTTGACCATCGTGTCGTCGCCTGAGCTGTCGGTGAACCGCACCTTGTAGCCGACGGTCTTGCCGAGGTCGGTCTTGAGCTCCTCGGCGATGCGCTCGGCGACCGTGCGTGCCGCGAGCCGCCGCGGCTGCGTGTGGCCGATCTGGCCGCGCACGCCCAGACCGAGCTCGAGGCAGATCTTCGGCAACTGCGTCGTCTTGCCCGAGCCGGTCTCCCCCGCGACGATCACGACCTGGTTGTCGCGGATCGCGGCGGCGATGTCGTCCTTGCGCTGGCTGACGGGCAGCGCGACGGGATAGTCGATCTTCGGGGTGGCGGCGCGGCGGCGCTCGATCCGGGCCTCGGCAGCCTCGATATCGGCGGCGATCTCCCGCACGACGCGATCGCGGTCCCGCGCCCGGCGGGCACCGTCGAGCCGGCGGCGGAGCCGGTGCTCGTCGCGCAGCATCAAGCCGGGCAGCCGGGCCCGGAGGTCCTCGAGGGGGGATCGCGTAGACATACGCCCTCCAGAATAGCGCTGCGTGATCCGGCTAGCCTGCGAATATGCGTTCGCCCACCGCGCGTCAGCTGGAGTGGCTCAAGGGTCTCGGCCTGGACGGCGCATCGGGGCGGGCGCTGTCCGCCGGACACCGGAACGCGGTCTGGTCGCTGGACGAGCGGTTTGTGCTGAGGGTGGGCGGGCGACCGGCGGTCGAGGCGGCACTCGCCCGGCTGCTGCCCGGCATCGTGCCCGAGGTGATCGCCGTCACCGACGACGCCGTGGTGTCCGCGTTCGTACCGGGCACGAGCGCCGAGGTACTCCTGCCAAGCCTTCCGGCCGCGGACGCCCACGCTCTCGGGTTCGCCGCCGGGCGGACGCTCGCGCGGATCGGCGAGGTGCGGTTCGAGCGGCCGGGCCGGTTCGTCGACGGCGATTTGCGGCCGGGCCCACTGCCGGGTGACCTCGTCGAGTTCGTGGACGCCTGCCTGGCGCGACGCCACCCGGGCTGGCCGCTCACCGGAGCCGAACAGCGGGGGCTCCGCGCGCGGGCCCGGGAGTGGGCGCCGCTGGTACCCTCCGGCGAGGCGCGCCTGGTGCATTCCGACTTCAACCCGAAGAACCTGCTCGCCTCCCCGGCCGGGAACGGCTGGCAGATCACCGTGCTGGACTGGGAGTTCGCCCACAGCGGCAGCCCGCTCACCGACCTCGGCAACGTCCTGCGCTTCGGCGACAGCCCGTTCACCGACGGGGTGCTGGAGGGCTACGGCGCACTGCCGGACTACTGGCGGGAGACCGCGCGGGCGCTGGATCTGTTCGCGCTCGCGGACTTCCTCACCCGCCCGCCCCGGGAGCCGCTCGCCTCGAAGTTGCTCGGCGTCATCCGGACCGCCGCAGCGACTCCGCGCCCAGATCCGCGATCGAGCGGTGCCCGGTGAGCCCCAGGGTGAGGTCGAGATCCGCGAGCAGCCCGCGCAGCACGTGCCGCACGCCGTCTTCCCCCGCGTGGCCCAGCCCGTAGACCCAGGGCCGCCCGACGAGGACCGCTTTCGCGCCCAGGGCCAGTACCTTCAGGATGTCCGCGCCGGTCCGCACGCCGGAGTCGAACAGCACCTCGATGCGGTCGCCGACGGCGGAGACGATGGGCGGCAGCGCCTCCAGCGACGCGATGGCGCCGTCGACCTGACGGCCGCCGTGGTTGGAGACCACGATCCCGTCCATCCCGGCGTCCACCGCGCGCCGGGCGTCGTCGGCGTGCTGGATGCCCTTCAGCACGATCGGGCCGTCCCAGTGTTCACGCAGGAACGGCAGGTGGTCCCAGCTGTGGTCGGTGCCGGTGAACAGGGACACCCACCGGAGGATCGCCGAGGGCATGTCGTCCTCCGGCGCCTTCTCCAGCAGGGCGCGGAAGGCCGGGTCGGACAGCGGTGTGGCCAGCCCCTCGCCGGTGAGGAACGGCAGGTAGGCGCGGTCGAGGTCGCGCGGCCGCCACGCCAGGGTCCACGTGTCGAGCGTGACGACGAGCGTGGTGTAGCCGGCTTTCTTCGCGCGGGTCAGGATGCTCGCGGTGACGTCCGGATCCGACGGCCAGTACAGCTGGAACCAGCGTGGCCCGTCGCCGGAGGCCGCGGCGACCTCCTCGATCGTGCGGGACGACGCGGTGGACAGGACCATCGGCAGGCCCAGTGCGGCCGCGGCGCGCGCCGTGGCCACTTCCGCGTCGGGGTGCACGATGGACTGCACGCCGATCGGTGCCAGCAGCACGGGCGCGGGCAGCGCGGCCCCGAGCACGGTGGCCGAGGTGTCGCGGGCGGTGGCGTCGGTGAGCATGCGCGGCACGAGCTTCCACCGGTCGAACGCCGCGCGGTTGTCGTCCACGGTGGCGCCCGAGCCCGCGCCACCGGTGACGTAGTCGTAGGCCTCCGGGGTCATCACCGCCCGGGCGGACTCTGCGAGCCGCGACGGGTCGGTGGTGAACGGCGGCGTCGTCCCGCCGAGCCCGTGCAGGTAGATCTCGTTCTGGTAGCCACCGAACCGCTCGGCCACGGCACCTCCTCGTCGACGCCCGGCTCGCAGCCTACCGCCGCGGAACACCGCCGGAAATCGATCACATAGCCTCGGCGGCGTGAAGGCGCGGATGTGGGTGGCGTTGATCGTCGCGGTGGCGGTCGCGGCTCTGGTGGTGGCGTGGCGGTCAGGTTCGGTGGGCCCGTCGGGGGCGACCCCGGGGACCGATCCGGGCGCGGCGCGGCAGCAGCTCGCCCAGCTGCAGATCCGGCCGCGGGGCACCCTCAACGGCTACTCGCGGGAGAAGTATCCGCACTGGGACACCGTCGAGGGCACCTGCAACACCCGCGAGGAGGTGCTCAAGCGCGCGGGAACGAACGTGGCGACCGGGTCCGACTGCGCGCCGGTCTCCGGCACCTGGGTCAGCCCCTACGACGGTGCCACCTGGACCAAAGCGTCCGATGTGGACATCGATCACATGGTGCCGCTCGCGCAGAGCTGGGTCAGCGGTGCGTCGGCGTGGACGCAGGCGCAGCGCGAGGCCTTCGCCAACGATTTGGTCCGGCCGCAGCTGTGGGCGGTGACCGACAACGTCAACCAGTCCAAGAGCGACCAGGCTCCGGACGAGTGGAAACCGCCGCTGGAGTCGTTCTGGTGCGCGTACGCGACCGACTGGATCGAGGTCAAGCAGTACTACCAGCTGAGCGTCACCACCGCCGAGCAAGCGGCGCTCGCGGACATGCTGAACCACTGCTGACCCGTCCGTCGCCCGTCCGTACTCGACGCGTGAGCACGGTGAGCGACCCGGCCCGATATGTCCACTATACCGGACAGTAGGGTCCACAGTGGACTGATTGGTCGCGGGTGGTGCACACCACATCCGGGAATGTGACCGCCTCGTCCGGTGTTCCGGTCAACGGGATGGTCTGGGGCGAGTGGAGGCAGTTTTGAGCACGGCAGCGGTCGCGGCACCGGCGAAGATCAGACGGACACCCGGAACGTTGCGCTACGTGCTCGTCCTCGGCGGTCTCTCGGCGTTCGCGCCGCTGTCGATCGACATGTACCTGCCCGCGCTGCCCCGGATGGCCGAAGACCTGCACAGCCCGGCGCCGACGCTGCAGCTCACGCTGACCGCGTTCATCATCGGCATGGCGCTGGGGCAACTGGTCGCCGGGCCGCTGTCGGATTCGCTCGGCCGCCGCCGCCCGCTCATGGCCGGGCTCGCGGTGTACATCGTCGCGTCGATCCTGTGCGCGGTGAGCCCGTCGGCAGAGCTGCTGATCGCGGGCCGGTCCGTGCAGGCGCTGGGGGCCGCGGCCGGGATGGTGATCGCCCGGGCCTGCGTGCGCGACCTGTTCTCCGGCACGGCGATGACGAAGTTCTTCTCGATGCTGATGCTGGTCAGCGGGCTGGCCCCGATCCTGGCGCCGGTGGTCGGCGGGCAGGTGCTGCGCCTGACGTCGTGGCGCGGGGTGTTCGTGGTGCTGACGATCTTCGGCGCCGCCCTGCTACTGGCCGCGGCCCTGGCGATGCCCGAGACACTGTCGCCGGAACTCCGGCGCCCGGCCCGGATCGTCGCGACGCTGCGGGGGTACGCGGGACTGCTGCGGGACCGCTCCTTCGTCGGGTACGCGCTGTCGGGCGGGCTGATGTTCGCGGGGCTCTTCGCCTACATCTCGGCGTCGTCGTTCGTGCTGCAGGACGTGTACGCGCTGAGCCCGCAGCAATTCAGCCTGGTCTTCGGTGCCAACGGGATGGGCATCGTGCTCACCGGGCAGGTCAACGGGCGGATCGTGGGCCGGTTCCGGGAGCGGACGCTGCTCACCGTCGGGCTGTGCGCGTCGGCCGTCGGCGGGACCGGTGTGCTGATCGCGGCGCTCGCCGGCCTGCCGCTGCCGGCGCTGCTGGCGCCCCTGCTGGTGATGGTGTCGAGCATCGGCTTGGTCATGCCGAACGCGTCGTCGCTGGCGCTGGCCGAGCACCCGCACAACGCCGGGTCGGCGTCCGCGCTGCTCGGCGTGATGCAGTTCGTGGTCGGCGGCCTGGCGACCCCGCTGGTGAGCATCGGCGGCGAGGCGAGCGCCGTGCCGATGGGCGTCGTGATGGCCGGATTCGGGATCGTCGCGCTGCTGGTGTTCGCGACGCTCACCCGCCCGCGGGTGGCCTAATCCGGAATCCGGACGTCGAGCGCCTCGGTCAGGTGCGCCAGCAGCTCGTCGCGGGGCGGGCCCAGCGGCTGGGGTGGTCCGGCCTCCGCGAGGATCCGCGCGATCCGGTCGTGCAGTGCGGCGTCCTCGTCGAACACCGCGACCCGGTCGAGCAGCCCGATGCGCCGGACCGTCCGCCGCAACACCTGGTCGTCGTGCGGGGCCGCCGCCAGCGCGCCGGCGAAGGAGAACAGCGGGTAGTTGCCGTCGGGCCGGGCCGGGTTCACCGGCTCGCCGCGCCAGCGCGCGGACCGGCCCTCGTCGATCCCGCACGCCAGCGCGTACCGCTCGCGTGACTCGGGTCCCGCCTTCGCGCGGTAGCGTTCCGCGATGTCGCCTGGCGCCTCGACCGTGGCATCGGCCAGCGCCCGCGCGTGCGCGAGGGCGAACGACAACCCGTACGCGAAGGCCGGATCGGTGTGGCAGAAGGCGTCCCCGACCGCGAGCAGGGCCGTCGAGCGGGTGTGGTCGACGTTGCGCAACCCGCCCATCGGCATGACATCGGTGATCGGGTCCGCGAACTCCGGCGCGGTCATTACGTCCAGCGGCGTGATCGCCGCGCAGGCCGCCTGCCAGGCCGGCCCGAACCGGAGCACCCGGAGTTCGCGATCGTCGCTCGGCGCCAGGATGATCACCGCGAACGTGCGGTTGTCGCCGCGGAAGGTGTTGAACCCCAGGTAGCCGAGGTCGCCGCGCGGGTTCAGCAGTGGCGCGTCCAGGTACTCGGCGCCGGGTCGCAGCCGGAAGTAGCGGCAGTAGTAGACGGCACCGCAGTCGGTTTGCGCTCCGTCGACCGTCGGCCAGCCCGGCGGCCGGCGGTACCGTCCGAGGGCGTCCACGACGTGGTCACCGGGCACGGGCTGTCCGTCGGCCACGACCGCGCCGTCCTCGGTCAGCCCGTCGACGTGCACACCACCCCGCAGCTCGATGGCCGGTTCGGCGGCCACCGCGCGGCGCAGAGCCCACTCGACGAGCGGGCGGCGCGCCCACAGGTAGACCAGGTCCTCGTCACCCGCTTCCCGCGGGCCGCGCAGCTTCTCGGCCACGTCCTGCTCAGACGCCCCGGCCTGCGCGAGCGACTCCAGGACGTCCGGTGCCCACTCGGACAGCAGCCGCCGGCCGCGGGGCAGGAACGTGTGGGGCTGGAAGTAGTGCGGAATGCCGCGGCGGTCCAGCTCGAAGGCGCTTTCCGGCGGCCCGGCGGGATCGGGCGCGTCCCGCTCCAGCACCACGGCGTCGTGCCCGGCCCTGGCCACCGCCAGGGCCGACGCCAGCCCGGCCACGCCGCCGCCCGCTACGACGAACCGCATCAGGGGACGCTAGTTCTTGCCGGGCCCCGTGGGCAACGGATTCCTCACCCGGATGCGCTCGGGGCGCCCGGGCAGAGCATCGGGGAGCCGCTAGTACGCTGTTCAAGACATCTGCAGGATGTGGCGGGACGGGGAGAGCGTGAACGAGTGGGTGTACAGCGACGCCGACCGCTGTCCGGCCTGTGACCACCGGGCCGTCATCCCGACCGAGGAGATCGCGGGCCGATTCGCCGCCCGCTCCGAAGGGCGCCTGACTCCCCTCGAGTGTCCGGTGGGGAATGGCTGGCATCTCGCGTACCCCGCCATGGAACTGGCTCGTCGCTGACCCGGGCGTCCGGCTCAGGCGAGCGCGGCCAGATCGCCCTCCCGCAGCTGCTCCGCGGTCACCTTCGCCTCGCCGTCGACCAGGGCCTTGAGCGCGTCGCCGTCGTCCCACATGTTGACGTTCATCGCCGCCGTGAGGTGCCCGTCCCGCAGCCAGAAAGCGGTGAACTCCCGCTTGCCGAGATCGCCACGCACCACCAGCTCATCGTTTTCCGGGTCGGCCAGTCCACGGTACTCGCACCCGAGGTCGTACTGGTCGGTGAAGAAGTAGGGCGTGCGCGTGTACGGCTCGTGCCCGCCCGCCAGGTTCGCGGCCACGTGGGCGCCCTGGTTCTTCGCGTTCGCCCAGTGCTCGACGCGGACCCGGCGCCCGTACCGGGGGTGGAACTGCGCCGCGATGTCCCCTGCCGCGTACACGCCGGGCGCCGCGGTGCGCAGGGCCGCGTCCACCGCCACTCCGCCCCCGTCGGCCAGCTCCAGCCCGGCCGCGTGCGCGAGGCCGACCCGGGGCCCTGCCCCCACCGCGACCAGTACGACGTCCGCGGGCAGCTCCGTCCCGTCCGCCAGCCGCACGCCGGTGACACCGGTCGGGCCGCCCGTCACCTCGGTGATCCCGCTGCCCAGCCGCCACCGCACGCCGTGTTCGGTGTGCAGGTCGGCGAACACCTTGCTGATGTCGGGGCCGAGCACCCACAGCGGCCCGGGCAGCACGTCGACCATCGTCACGTCGGCGCCGTGGTGACGCGCCGCCGCCGCGGCCTCCGTCCCGATCCAGCCGGTGCCGATCACCACCACCCTCGGCGAGCCCGAGAACGCCGACCGCAGGGCGAGCGCGTCGTCCAGGGTGCGCAGCGTGTAGACGCCCGGCAGGTCCACCCCGCGCACCGGCAGGGTCCGCGGCTGCGAGCCGGTCGCGAGCAGCAGCCGGTCGTAGGAATGCCGCCCGCCCCGCGCGTCGAGCACCACCTGCGCGCCCAGTTCGATGCGCGTCGCGCTGGTGCCGAGCCGCAGATCTACGTCGTGCTGCGAGTAGAACCCCTCGTCCCGCACCCAGTCGGGTTCGTCCGCCTCGCCGAGCAGGATCTTCTTCGACAGCGGCGGAAGCTCGTAGGGCCGGTGCGACTCCGCTCCGAGTACCGCGACCTCGCCGGCGTAGCCGTTCTCCCGCAACGCGGCCGCGGCCGAGGCGCCGGCCAGGCCGGCACCGACGATCAGGATCCGCTTCGGCTCGGACATGTGCTCTCCTCATCTGTGTGAGTCCGCTCACCCGACGCTACTGCCGACAATTTTTCCGCGCCACCGCGTCACGGGGGGCCAGGTGGGCCGTCCCTCTGGCACACGCGACCCCAGCGAAGGAAGGCGACGGACGTGGCGGCTCGAGACGAATGGTCGATCAGCTGCCGGGATCTGGCCGGCAGGCGACGAGACCTGACGGTGTTCGTGAGCAGTGGCCGGGTGGTCCTGGTGGCACCACCGGGTGAAGCGGCCGTGCTCGAACCGCTCGACGTCGGCCGGTTGCGCGCGGCACTGCGCGACGCCGTCGTCGCGGTCGGCGAACAGTCCCAGTAGGTCATTCCAGATCCGCGACGGTCGCGGCGACGGCCACCTCCGGCACCGGCTGGGCCCGCTCGCACACGGTGAACGCGGCCGCGCAGTAGTCGTCGACGCGCTCCGCGAGCCCGCCCCGGTCGGCACCGATCTGCTGCAGCGTGACCCGCAGATCCGTGCTGAACATGATCGGGTCGAGCACGTGCCAGCGGTAGAACCCGACGAACTTCGGGATCGGACCGCGGCCGGACACCTCCAGCGGCGCGCCGGAGTACAGCCCGGCATGCGGCCCCATCCCCCACGCCGAACCGACGTAGTCCTCGAGCCCCGTCCCGCAGATCGTCGGGAGCTCGCGGTCGCCGTCGCGGTAGACCTTCACCTCGCCCTCGCCGTACCACTGGCCGCCGTCGATCGGCCGCACCCCGCCGACCCAGCCGAGGAACCGGCCGGGCCCGCGCAGCCCGTCGGTCACCACGAAGTCCCGCTTCGCCACGGTCGGATTCTCCCGGCGGAAGCCGACATGCAGGCGCCCCGAGGCGGATTCGCCGAGCGTGTAGTCGATCTGGAAGTACAGCACGATCGGGTCCGGGTCGCCGTTGACAAGGTCGATACGGATGCGCTCCCCGAAGGCCATCGGGATGTAGCTGTTGAAGCCGCGGGCCTCCGGCATGCTCGTCAACGCGCTGCTGTAGGCGACCGGGCGGCCGTGCGGCGAGCCGAAGAAGTCCAGGCAGGGCACCGAAACGCTGGGATAGGACAGGCCGCCGTAGCGGACCTCGAGGTAGACGGCGCGCATGCGGGCCGGCCGGTCCGGCGGGAAGGTCATCCAGATGTGCCGGATGGTGCCCGGCCCCGCGAGGTCCGCGAGGGTGACGCGCTCACCACCCTGGATCACCCGGCTGGGCGCGCCCTTGCGACCACCTCCGGCCCGGCCGCCCGCGCCCCGCTCACCGGTCGGGTTTTCGAACGTGACGGCCCGCGAGTCGAGCACCGGCGCGATGCGAGTCAGATCCGTGACGTCGAACACCCTGCCAACGTAGGCATGGTCCGTACCGTTCGCCAGACTTGTAGGTTAGCCTAACCTGTATGTCCGCCCAGATCGTGGATCTCATCGCCGAGCCGACCACCGGCACCCGCTTGCATGGTGACGGCCTGACGCTGGGTTACGACGGACGGGTTGTCGCCGAAGGTCTCTCGGTCACCATCCCGGACCAGTCGTTCACGGTGATCGTCGGGCCGAACGCGTGCGGGAAGTCCACGTTGCTGCGCGCGCTGAGCCGCCTGCTCAAGCCCCGTCTGGGCATGGTCTATCTGGACGGCGAGGTCATCACGTCCCTGCCGGCCAAGCAGGTCGCGCGCAAGCTGGGGCTGCTGCCGCAGAGCTCGATCGCACCGGACGGCATCACGGTGGCCGACCTCGTCTCCCGCGGCCGGTACCCGCACCAGCGCCTGCTGCGCCAGTGGTCGCGCGAGGACGCCGAGGTCGTGGAGCGCGCGATGGCGGCGACCGGCGTGACCGAGCTGGCCGAGCGGATGGTCGACGAGCTGTCCGGCGGGCAGCGGCAGCGGGTGTGGCTGGCGATGGCGCTGGCGCAGGAGACCGAGCTGCTCCTGCTCGACGAGCCGACCACGTTCCTGGACATCGCGCACCAGATGGACATCCTCGACCTGTGCGCGCAGCTGCACGCCGAGCAGGGCCGGACCCTGGTCGCCGTGCTGCACGACCTCAACCACGCGGCCCGCTACGCCACCCACCTGATCGCCATGCGCGGCGGCGAGGTGCTCGCGACCGGCACGCCGGACGAGGTTGTGACGGCCGAGCGCGTCGAAGAGATCTTCGACCTGCCGTGCTCGGTCATCCCCGACCCGGAGACCGGAACTCCGTTGGTGATCCCGAAGGCACGCAGGTAGTTTCGGCTCTTGTGACCCAGGACGTATGGACTGCGGTCGACGAGTACGTCGGCCACACGCTGATCCCGGCCGACCCGGTGCTCGACGACGCGCGGGCGGCCGCGGCCGACGCCGGGCTGCCCCCGATCGCGGTGTCTCCCGCGCAGGGCAAGCTGTTGCACCTGCTGGCGCGGATCCATGGCGCCCGGTCGATCCTGGAGATCGGCACGCTCGGCGGGTACAGCACGATCTGGCTGGCCCGGGCGCTGCCGCCGGACGGCCGGCTGGTGACGCTGGAGGCGGACCCGAAACACGCCGAGGTGGCGAGCAACAACCTTGACGCGGCCGGGTTCGGCGAGATCGTCGAGGTGCGGGTCGGCAAGGCGCTGGACACGCTGCCGTCCGTCGAGGGGCCGTTCGACCTGATCTTCATCGACGCGGACAAGCCCAACAACCCGGAGTACTTCAAGTGGGCGCTGCGATTATCGCGTCCCGGCTCGGTCATCGTGGTGGACAACGTGGTGCGGGACGGCGAGATCGCCGACGCGGACAGCACGGACCCGGTGATCGTCGCGACGCGGACGATGCACGACCTGATCGCCGCCGAGCCGCGGGTCGAGGCCACGGTGGTGCAGACGGTGGGCGTGAAGGGTTACGACGGCTTCACGCTCGCCCGGGTCACCGACTGACTCGCACTTTGTCGAAAATGTGCGACCCACCGACCGGGCCTGGGGCGGCACTTTGTCGAAAATGTGCGACGTCAGGCGCGCTGGTAGAAGGGCAGTGTGACCACCTCGACGGGCTCGACCCGGCCCCGGATGTCGACCGCGAGCCGCGTGCCCAGCTCGCTCAGCGCAACCGGCACGTAGGCCATCGCCACCGGGTAGCCCAGCGTCGGCGACAGCGCGCCACTGGTCACCTCGCCCACCGGCTCCGCACCGGAGAGCACCCGGTACCCGTGCCGCGGCGCGCGACGTCCGCTGCCGCGCAGCCCGACCAGCACCTCGGACGGCTCCTGCCGTCCCTCGAGCGCGGCCTTGCCGACGAAGTCCGGCTTGTCGAGCTTGACCACCCGGCCCAGGTTCGCCTCGAACGGTGACCGCTCGGCGGACAACTCGTTGCCGTACAACGGCATTCCCGCCTCCAGCCGCAGCGTGTCCCGGCAGGCGAGCCCGGCCGGAACCAGCCCGTGCGGCTGACCGGCCTCGGTCAGGATGTGCCACACCGCGGCGGCTTCGTCGGCCGGGACGTACAGCTCGAATCCGTCCTCGCCGGTGTATCCGGTGCGCGCGAGCAGCACCTCGTGCCCCTTCACGGTCGCGGGCATGCTCGCGTAGTACTTCAGCCCGGCCGGATCCGCGTCGGTGACCGCCCCGACCACGTCCACCGCCCGGGGGCCCTGCACCGCGATCAGCGCGACGCCTGCCGAGCGATCGGTGACCTGCGCGTCGAAACCCGCCGCCCGCGAGGTGAGCTCCGCCGCGACCGCGGGCGCGTTGCCCGCATTGGCGACCACCAGGTACTTCTCGTCCTCGAGGCGGTAGACCACCAGGTCGTCGATCACGCCAGCCTCGGCGGTGCAGATCATCGTGTACCGCGCCCGGCCCGGCTTGACCGCGGACAGCCTGCCGACCAGGGCGAAATCGAGCGCGTCCGCGGCCTCCCGACCGCTCACCTCGATCTCGCCCATGTGCGACAGGTCGAACAGGCCCGCCGCCTCGCGCACCGCGCGATGCTCGGCCAGTTCGCTGCCGTAGCGCACCGGCATCTCCCAGCCGGCGAAGTCGGTGAACAGCGCGCCCAGTCCCTTGTGGACGGAATGCAGTGCGGTCCGCATGGTCAGCTCCCGTAGGCTTCGATGGACGGGCACGAGCAGACGAGGTTGCGGTCACCGTGTGCGCCGTCGATGCGGCGAACCGGGGACCAGTACTTGTTCCTGGGTGACACTCCCGCCGGGTACACCGCGGTCTTGCGGTCGTAGGGCAGGTCCCAGTCACCAGCGAGCATCTCCGCGGTGTGCGGCGCGCCCCGCAGCGGGCTCCGCTCGACCGTCCAGGCGCCCTCGGCGACCTCCTCGATCTCCCGCCGGATGGCGACCATCGCGTCGCAGAACCGGTCGAGCTCGCCAACGTCCTCGCTCTCGGTCGGCTCGACCATCAGCGTTCCCGCGACCGGGAACGACATCGTCGGCGCGTGGAACCCGTAGTCCACCAGGCGCTTGGCGACGTCGTCGACCGTCACGCCGGTGCGCTTGGTCAGCGCGCGCAGGTCGAGGATGCACTCGTGGGCGACCAGCCCGTTGCGCCCGGTGTAGAGCACCGGGTAGTGCGGGGACAGCCGCGCGGCGACGTAGTTCGCGGCGAGCACGGCGACCTTGGTGGCGCTGGTCAGCCCCGCGCCACCCATCATCCGGATGTAGGCCCACGAGATCGGCAGGATCGACGCCGAGCCGAACGGCGCCGCCGAGATCGGGCCGACCCCGGTGTCCGGGCCCGCGCCGTCGAACAGCGGGTGGTTGGGCAGGTACGGCGCGAGATGCGCGCGCACCGCGACCGGGCCGACGCCGGGGCCACCACCGCCGTGGGGGATGCAGAACGTCTTGTGCAGGTTGAGGTGCGAGACGTCGCCGCCGAACTCGCCCGGCTTGGCCAGCCCCAGGAGCGCGTTGAGGTTCGCACCGTCCACATAGACCTGTCCGCCCGCGTCGTGCACGATCCGGGCGATCTCGCCGATGCCCTCCTCGTACACGCCGTGGGTCGACGGGTAGGTCACCATGATCGCCGACACCGCGTCGCGGTGCTGCTCCGCCTTGCCGCGCAGGTCGTCCAGGTCGACGTCGCCGTTGTCGTCGCAGGCGACCACCACCACGCGCATCCCGGCGAGCACCGCCGAGGCGGCGTTGGTGCCGTGGGCCGACGACGGGATCAAGCAGACGTCGCGCCCCGGCTGCCCGGCCGCCCGGTGGTAGGCGCGGATGGCCAGCAGACCGGCCAGCTCGCCCTGGCTGCCGGCGTTGGGCTGCAACGACACCTCGTCGTAGCCGGTGACCTCGGCCAGCCAGCCGCACAGCTGGTCGATCAGCTCGCGGTAACCGGCCGCGTCTTCGGCCGGGGCGAACGGGTGCAGGCCCGCGAACTCCGGCCAGCTGATCGGCTCCATCTCGGCGGTCGCGTTGAGCTTCATGGTGCACGAGCCCAGCGGGATCATGCCCCGGTCCAGCGCGTAGTCCTGATCGGACAGACGGCGCAGGTAGCGCAGCATCGCGGTCTCGGAGCGGTGGGTGTGGAAGACCTGGTGCGTCAGGAACTCGCTGGTACGCGCGAGCCCGCTCGGCAGCGCGGTGACGCCGTCGGCGATGCCCGGTTCGGCGCCGAGGGCCCGCAGCACCCGGTCGACGATACCGGCGGTGGTGACCTCGTCGCACGCGATCCGCACGTGGTCGTCGTCCACCCGGCCCAGGTTGATGCCCACCGCACGCGCGGCCGCGACGACCTCGCCGGCCCGGCCCGGGACCCGGGTGAGAACGGTGTCGAAGAAGCCCTCGTGGACGACCTCCACGCCCGCGGTCCGCAGGGCGCCCGCCAGCCCGGCGGCCAGCCCGTGCACCCGCCGCGCGATCTCCGTCAGGCCCTCCGGCCCGTGGTAGACGGCGTACATCGCGGCCAGCACGGCAGGCAGCACCTGGGCGGTGCAGATGTTCGACGTCGCCTTCTCCCGGCGGATGTGCTGCTCACGCGTCTGCAGGGCGAGCCGGTACGCCGGGTTGCCGTCCGCGTCGACCGAGACGCCGACGAGGCGGCCGGGCAGCGACCGCTCCAGGCCCTTGCGCACCGCGAGGTAACCGGCGTGCGGGCCGCCGTAGCCGAGCGGGACGCCGAAGCGCTGGGTGGCGCCGGCCGCGATGTCGGCGCCGAACTCGCCCGGCGCGGCGACCAGGGTCAGCGCCAGCAAGTCCGCCGCGACGGTGTAGAGCGCACCGGCGTCGTGAACGACCTTGCCGATCGCCTCGTAGAAGCCCTTGCCCCGCAGCACACCCGACGCGCCCGGGTACTGGACGACGACGCCGAAGAAGTCCTCCGGCAGCCCGGTGCGCAGGTCCCGCACGTCGACCTCGATGCCGACCGCCTCCGCGCGCGTGCGGACCACCGCGATGGTCTGCGGCAGACACTCGGCGTCCAGCACGACGCGCGACGACTTCGCCTTCGACGCGCGGCGCATGAGCATCACGGCCTCGGCGACCGCGGTGGACTCGTCGAGCAGGGAGGCGTTGGCGATGTCCAGGCCGGTCAGACCGGACACCATCGTCTGGAAGTTGAGGAGCGCCTCCAGCCGCCCCTGCGAGATCTCCGGCTGGTACGGCGTGTACGCGGTGTACCAGGCCGGGTTCTCCAGCACGTTCCGGCGGATGACCGGCGGGGTGACGGTGTCGCTGAAGCCGAGGCCGATCATCTGCGTCATCGGGCGGTTCTTCGCGGCCAGCGCGCGCAGCTCGGCCGTGGCCTCCTGCTCCGAGGCAGGTGGCAGGCCCAGGGCCCCGGCGGCGCGGATCGAGGCCGGGACAGCGGCCTCGACCAGGGCGTCCAGGCTCCCGTACCCGCACTCGGCGAGCATCTTGGCCTGTTCGTGCTCGGAAGGTCCGATGTGGCGATCGGCGAAGGACATCGGGAGCTCCTCATCTACGGGTGCGGGAACTCCCCCTCTGTCATCGGCACCTGAGAGTTTCACCGCGCTCGCGGCTTTCACCTTGGGTGAGACGCGACGGCGCGCCTGCTTTCCAGAGTGGCCTGGCGCGAAGCGGTAACTGGTACCTGAGAGATTGACGGGGAAGTTGCTCCTTCGGTGCCCCAGTGACCTGGGGACTCTCCCGCTCCGGCTCGTGACGGCCTGGTATTCAGTTGTCCGGCTTCAGTCTACAGCGGCGTAACGTACGCGCCCGAGATGCCGCCGTCCACCAGGAACTGCGACGCCGTGATGAACGACGCGTCGTCGCTGGCCAGGAAGGCGACCGCGGCGGCTATCTCGGCCGGTTCGGCGAACCGGCCCAGCGGCACGTGCACCAGACGCCGCGCGGCCCGCTCCGGGTCCTTGGCGAACAGCTCACGCAGGAGCGGCGTGTTCACCGGTCCGGGGCACAGCGCGTTGACGCGGATCCCCTCGCGGGCGAACTGCACACCCAGCTCGCGGGTCATCGCGAGCACCCCGCCCTTGGACGCGGTGTAGGAGATCTGCGAGGTGGCGGCGCCCATCACCGCCACGAACGACGCGGTGTTGACGATCGCGCCCTTGCCCTGCCGCCGCATGTGCGGGATGGCGTACTTGCAGCACAGGTACACCGAGGTCAGGTTGACCTGCTGAACCTTCTGCCAGGCGTCGAGACCGGTGGTCAGGATCGAATCGTCCTCGGGCGGCGAGATGCCGGCGTTGTTGAACGCGACGTCGAGCGAGCCGAAGCGGTCCACCGCGGCGGCGAACAGGGCCTCCACCTGCTCCTCGCTGGTCACGTCGGTGGCCACGAACTCGCCGCCGACCTCGTCCGCCGCGGCCTTGCCCGCGTCGGCGTCGACGTCGGCGACCACCACCTTGGCACCCTCGTCCGCCAGGCGCCGGGCGGTGGCCAGGCCGATCCCGCTGCCGCCGCCGGTGATCACGACGACCCGGCCCTCGAACCGCTGCATCCGCTACTCCTGAGTGTCGTCGCACATTCTCGACAATGTGCCGCGTCGGTGGGGCCGATCATCCCCGTGCCGCCTCCACCAGCGCGGCGAACAGGCGGACCTCCTGGACGTCCTGTTCCGGGTGCCACTGCACGCCGACCACGAACTCCTCGCCCGGCAGCTCCACGGCCTCGATCGTGCCATCCGCGGCCCAGCCGGACGCGACGAGCCCGTCGCCGAGCCGGTCGACGGCCTGGTGGTGGTAGCACTGGCACTTCGTCTCCGTGCCGAGGATGCGGGCGACGCGGCTGCCTGCGGCGAGCGTGACCTGGCCGGGGCCGTAGACCCCCGGCGATGGCTGGTGCTCGGTGTGGCCGACGCGGTCGGGCAGGTGCTGGGTCAAGCTGCCGCCGAGAGCGACGTTGAGGACCTGCATGCCGCGGCACACACCGAGCACAGGCAGGCCCCGGTCGAGCGCGGCGTTGGCGAGGACGAACTCGAAGGCGTCCCGTTCGGGGCGGGTGACGGTCTTGTCCCCGGCCCGTTGTCCGTAGCGCTCCGGCTCGACGTCCGCTCCCCCGGCGAGCACCAGGGCGTCCACAGCGGACAGCACGCCGGTGTCCGCACCGACCGGTGGCAGCAGCACGGGAATGCCTCCGGCGTTGCGCACCGAGTCCACATAGGAACGTGGCAGCAGGACGGCGTCGGTGTGCCAGACACCCCAGCGCGCCTGCTCGAGGTAGGCGGTGATGCCGATGATCGGCTCAGAGTCGTTCGAACCCACGCACTCGCTCCCAGTCGGTGACCGCGGCATCGAAGGCGGCGAGCTCGACGCGGGCGGCGTTGAGGTAGTGCTCGACGACGTCCTCACCGAATGCCTCGCGGGCGACCTTGCTGTCGGCCAGCAGTTCCGCCGCCTCCCGCAGGGTAGCCGGGACAGCCGGCTTGTCCGAGTGGTAGGCGTTGCCGGTGAACTCGTCCTCCAGCGGCAGCTCGTTCTCGATGCCGTGCAAGCCGGCCGCGACGAGCGCGGCAACGGCGAGGTAGGGATTGACATCCCCGCCCGGCACGCGGTTCTCCACGCGCAGCGACGGCCCGTGCCCGACGACGCGCAGTGCACACGTGCGGTTGTCGGTGCCCCAGGCGATCGCGGTCGGCGCGAAGCTTCCGGGGACGAAACGCTTGTAGGAGTTGACGTTCGGAGCGAGGAAGTAGGTCAGCTCGCGCAGACCCGCCAGCTGCCCGGCGATGAAGTGCCTCATCAGTGCCGGGTTTTCGGCGAGCACCGGCGTGCCGTCGGTGCCGCGCAGGCTGAGGTGGATGTGGCAGGAGTTGCCCTCGCGCTCGTTGTACTTCGCCATGAAGGTGAGGCTGTGGCCCTCCTGCGCGGCGATCTCCTTGGCGCCGGTTTTGTAGATGCTGTGGTTGTCGCAGGTGCGCAGGGCCTCGTCGAACCGGAACGCGATTTCGTGCTGGCCGGGGTTGCACTCGCCCTTCGCGGACTCGACGTACATGCCGGCGCCGGACATGTCGTTGCGGATGCGGCGCAGCAACGGTTCCAGTCGTCCGGTGCCGAGCATCGAGTAGTCCACATTGTACTGATTGGCGGGACGGAGGTCGCGGTATCCGCGGCGCCAAGCCTGTTCGTAGGTATCGTCGAAGACGATGAACTCCAGCTCGGTGCCGACGTAGGCGGCCAGGTCGCGCTCGGCGAGCCGGGCCAGCTGGCGGCGCAGGATCTGGCGGGGCGAGACGGTGACCTCGCCGCCCTCGACGCGCTCGACGTCGGCCAGCACCAGCGCGGTGCCCTCATGCCAGGGCACGCGGCGCAGCGTCGTCAGGTCCGGGCGGAGCACGAAGTCGCCGTAACCGCTTTCCCAGGAGGAGATCGCGTAGCCGTCGACGGTGTTCATGTCGACATCGACGGCGAGCAGGTAGTTGCACGCCTCGGTGGCGTGGGTGACGACCTCGTTGAGGAAGTACTCGGCGGAGCAGCGCTTGCCCTGGAGGCGGCCCTGCATGTCGGTGATCGCGACCAGGACGGTGTCCACAGTGCCCTCCTCGACCAGTTCGCGAAGCTGGTCGAGCGTGAGCATGCCCTTGTTCATGCGACAACCCTTGGGCCCGGGGCGGGAAGCTGTCAAGCGGGGGTTCGGAGAGTAATCTCCACGACATGGGGAGGGAAGACCCGTGGCTGATGTGATCGACGTGTGGATGCAGCAGCCGAACCAGCGGTTCATGGACCAGCCGTGGCTGGAATCGCTGCTGCGGTGGACGACCATGTCGCGCCGGGCGCCCCAGCTTTCGGCGACGCTCGGCGCGATGGACGAGGCCGGGGTGCGGGTCGGGTTGCTGTCGGCCTGGCACGGGCCGGGCGGGGTGCTGATCTCCAACGACGAGGTCGCCGAGATCCTGTCGGCGCACCCCGACCGGTTCGCCGGCGTGGCGTCGGTCGATCTGACCGACCCGGTGCGAGCGGTGCGGGAGATCCGGCGGTGCGTGCGGAACGGGTTCGTCGGGGTGCGGGTGGTGCCGTGGCTGTGGAACCTGCCGCCGAACGACCGTCGCTACTACCCGGTGTATGTCGCGTGCGTGGAGGAGGACGTGCCGTTCTGCACGCAGATCGGGCACACCGGGCCGCTGTGCCCGTCGGAGCCCGGCCGGCCGATCCCGTACCTGGACGAGGTGCTGCTGGACTTCCCGGAGCTGGTCGTGGTGGGCGGACACGTGGGCTACCCGTGGATGGCGGAGGTCCTGTCCCTGGCGACGAAGTATCCGAACTTCTACGTGGACACGTCCGCGTACGCGGTGCATCGGCTGCCCGCGGAACTGGTGGAGTTCATGCGCGGGCGTGGCCGAGAGCGCGTGCTGTTCGGCAGCAACTACCCGATGCTGACCCCGGCGCAGGCATTGAAGCGGCTGCCGGACCTCGACCTCGGGGCGACCGCGAGGGAGCTCTTCCTGGGCGGCAATGCCCGGCGGGTCTTCGCGCTGCCGAACTAGGTGCCCGGGGTATCGGCTCGTCCGTTAGCCGCTGCCAGACCGCTGCTCGGTCAGCATCGATCGTGCTGGCCTGGCGACCAGGTGTAGCCAGGATTCGGCGACCACGACGGATCCGTTCGCGGGCGGCTCCCCGGCGGGTGTCGCCGCTGCCGAACTTGGGCGCCGAGTGTCAGCGCGACGGCCAGCAGCTGCCGAACCTCCCACACCGCCGGACGGCCCGCACGGTTCGGCGCCGATCGCGCTCGCGGAAGGGCCGTAACCCACCAAGTGCGGCCGGGGTTCGGCCACTAGGTTCTGTTTCATAAGCGGCGGAGCCGCTTGCGGTGGGCGAGCAACCCGCACTCTGCTGCCGAATTCTGAGGTGGTTTCTGGCGAGGACAGCGCCGACGTGGTGTATTG
>Ga0081455_10000204_pt1 | contig 75793 bp, 82 predicted proteins | sample TabmetS3T2R1_FD_70207 | JGI IMG/M metagenome (GOLD analysis project Ga0081455, IMG submission 70207) | Tabebuia heterophylla rhizosphere microbial communities from the University of Puerto Rico - S3T2R1 | ecosystem: Host-associated > Plants > Roots > Rhizosphere ...
AGCCAGTAAAAAGGTAGCTTTCCGCGCCACTAAAGAACTCAAGATGCAGTCTAAATCTAATTGCCAGCGTCAGTTTCTAAAAATTCGGGCCGTCTGATTGGTGTGCACCCTACGCCCGCGACGGAGCAATTATCTTCTATGCCTCGCCACAGCCAACCAAAAGTATCGCCGGTCGATCAGGAATTTCCGCACCACGTTGACATTCTCGTCCCCCCTCATGGCCTGGGTCGGCGGATTGAAGCGATGTACAACTTCCACGCTCAGCACGGCATCAAGCCTCAGCGCGGCGAACCTAGGTACGACGCCAAGGGCTCCGTTATTCGTTGGTGTTTTGCCGATGCGCGTTTAGCCGCAGCGTTTGCGAGTAAATTTGGGTGAGCCCCTTTGGGCATCGCGGGTCCAACCGAGTTATTCTGCCAACTCATTAAGCGCTGTGGAGGCAATGAGAACATCTAAGCTCGCCCCTGCTTTAATCTGGCGCCTGATGGAATCATGAAGACGCCGAGCTGCATTCGACTCGTGCTTCTGGTCTTCGGGTATGTGCCGCCAAGCCAGGCGGAAGGCTGAATTGTAAAGCTCAATATTGCGGGCAATTCCGGCCATCAACATCACCCAGCCAAAGCACCCGCGCCTTGCATACCCACGCTAGGCCCGCGCCGATTGGCCTTCGATGGAGTTGCTCGACCGCGGCAGACCCGCTCGCTTAGCTTTGTTTTGAAAATGCTCAAGCACAAAAATGCGGATCCCCGACGCCAGACTGCTCTGTTTGTGCGTTTCGCGGATGTCGACGATCAATTTCGAGACAGTCACGCGTTGGAATTGAGCGATTTCTTTGAGCGCACCCCAGAAATCATTTTCAATGCTAACACTGGTTTTGCGTCCATCAAGCTTGATGGAACGTTTCATCTGGGCTGATTTCATCAAGGCCCCCGTCCCTTAGTCCTCAAATCATTTTACCATCGCGCTGGCGATTCGGATTTGCCGCGCGAAGGGTAAAGGTGTGGATGATCTGAATACCGTCGTTGCGACTAACCCGCGTCAATGTTGGATTGAGCCCGTCCCGCAACCTTTCGTCACTAAGGGGCCCGCACCCCCGCGCGGGCCCTTTCCTTGCGGTCACGGCAAGCACAATGCCGACAGCGCAGCGGCGCGACTCCGTGCGCCGCTGATTATTGATGCCGAGGTTGTCCACCTGTCGTCAGATGGTGTTCCGGATTTCGACGCTTTGCATAGCCGCACAGCCGACGAAAACGCCGTGGCACTGGCTTTCGATCTTCTCCTTGCGGGTGACGATATCCGGCGCCAATCGCTGATCGAGCGCAAAAAGGAACTCCGTTGGGTGCTCCGCAAAGCGCGCGAGGGCATCCAGTACGTCGAACATTCCGAAGGCGATGGCGCTGAAATGTTTGCGGCGATCTGCAAACTTGGCCTTGAGGGCATCGTGAGCAAGCGACTCACCTCGGTCTATAAATCTGGCCCACTGGATCAAAATTAGGTCATTGGCTATGTGATGCGGCTGCGTCGGGCGATGTCGCTCAGGCGCTAAGATTTAAATGCAGGGAAATCGTCCGGGCTGGCTCTTGCGTGGATAGGGCGCCTTAAGGCACTCAGAGGCTATGGCAGGTCACGACCCGTCAACGCAAATGCCAGACCGTGCGGAAGGGCACGATCGCAAGGCTTTCGACAAAAGCCAGACGGCAAGGGGCGGAAGTTCGATCATTCTGCTGCTGTTGGTCGCCTTGGGGCTGATTGGCGCGGCCGGTGGATTGATTTTGGTCGGCCGCGACTACGTGGAAGCCTACGTCCTGACGCTCCTCGCCATTCTCGGCACGATCGGCGTGTTCGCCTTGTTCGCCCTGGCGGCGGGCATCATGAAATTCTCAGGCAAAGACCAGGGCAATCCCCTGCTCAAGGCGGTGGTTGATGGCGCCTTCGATGGCATCCTCGTGACCGATCAGAGCGGCCGCGTCATCTATGCCAACGCGGCCTATCTGGATCTAACCGGTGCGACGGATATGCGTGACGTTCGGCCGATCGAGCGCGTGTTCATCGGTGACCCGGATGTTTCCGAATCGATTTACCGACTTCTAAAAGCCGCGCGCGAGGGGCGGCGCTTGCACGAAGAGGTGAGGATTCCCGGGGCCACCGGAGAAAGCGCTCGCTGGCTGCGGATGCGTGTGCGGCCGCTCGGAGAGCGTCGCCGCGACGCGCGCACGACCGTATGGTCGATTGCCGATGTCACACGCGACCGCGAACGTCAGGAAAACGTGTTCCAGGAGTTGCAGTACGCAATTGACTACCTCGACCATGCGCCGGCCGGATTTTTCTCCGTCGATGCCGCAGGCGACATCGTCTATCTGAATGCGACCTTGGCGTCCTGGCTCGACCACGATCTTGCACAAGTCGGTACCGGCTCGCTCAAGCTTGGCGATATCGTGGCGGGAGAAGGGGCGGCGCTGCTCACGACATTCAATGCGGCACCTGGCGAAGTTAGGACGGAAGTTCTCGATCTCGACCTGAAAACGCGCGGCGGCAAACCGGTGCCCGTACGGCTATTTCACAAAGTCGCCTACGGCGCGGATGGAGCGGGCGGTGCGTCCCGCACGCTCGTGCTCAATCGGGCAAGGGACGATGGCAGCGATCCTCAGCGCGCCGCCGAAGTGCGTTTCATGCGATTTTTCCAGAACACACCGATGGCCATTGCGACCGTGGACAAAAGTGGCCGTATCGCTCGCACCAATGCGCGCTTCGCGAGTGCGTTCGAGAATCTGCTTAAGAGCGATGACCGCTCTATCCTTTCAGTGGTCGTTGTGCGCGACCGTCCAGTGCTGGAAGCGGCGATCCGAAAGGCTGCCGAGGGAAAAAGCGGTATTGCGCCAGTCGAAGCGGCCTTAACCGGCAGTGCGGAGCGCTGGGCGAATTTCTTCGTGCTGGCGGTTGAGGAGGAAGACCGCGACGGCGAAGCTGCGATCGTCTACGCGCTGGAGACGACCGCACAACGCACGCTCGAAAACCGCATTCAGCAGCAGCAAAAAATGGAATCGGTCGGCCAACTCGCCGGCGGGATCGCGCACGACTTTAACAATGTGCTCTCTGCCATCATGATGGCGACCGACTTTCTCCTTAACGCGCACAAGCCGACCGACCCCTCCTTCAAAGACATCATGCAGATCAAGCAGAACGCCAATCGTGCGGCGGCACTTGTGCGCCAGTTACTGGCATTCTCGCGCAAACAGACGCTCCGTCCGCAGGTGCTCGATCTTGGCGAAACGTTGAGTGACCTCGGCATGCTCCTCAAGCGTCTCATCGGCGAGAAAGTAACGCTCGAAATTGTGCACGGCCGTGACCTGTGGCCGGTGAAAGCAGATATTTCTCAATTTGAACAAGTGATCGTGAATCTTGTGGTCAATGCCCGCGACGCCATGCCCGACGGCGGCAAACTCACTGTGCGAACCGCGAATGTCACGGCCGATGAGTGTGCGAAATACGACTACAAAGGCATGCCCAAGGCGGACTACGTGCTGGTCGAGGTCAGCGACACCGGCACGGGCATTCCGGCGGAGATCATCGACAAGATCTTCGAGCCGTTCTTCACCACCAAGGAAGTGGGGAAAGGCACCGGCCTTGGGCTTGCAACCGTCTACGGAATCGTCAAGCAGACGGGTGGGTTTATTTACGCTGAATCCGAAGCCGGCTGGACATCATTCCGGATTTTCCTGCCACGGCACGTGCCGGGCGCGGAAGAAGTGTTGGCGCAAATTCCGGCCGTGGACGCTCCGGCCATCGCAGGCGCTATATCGGCGGCGGACTCAATGGCCCGAGCCGCTGCCGCAGACCTCACGGGGCAGGGCACAATCCTGCTCGTCGAGGATGAGGATGGCTTGCGAGCCCTGAATGCGCGCGGGCTCACATCGCGCGGCTATACGGTCCTGGAAGCCAGCAACGGTCTTGAGGCCATCGAGGCTTTCGACAAGCACGGACGCGTCGACCTGGTGGTGTCGGACGTGGTGATGCCCGAAATGGACGGGCCGACGCTGCTCAAAGAGCTACGCCGGCGCGACCAGAATGTGAAAATTATCTTTGTGTCGGGTTACGCTGAAGAAGCTTTCAGCAAGAACCTGCCAAGTCAGGAACAGTACGCCTTCCTCGCCAAGCCTTTCACGCTCAAGCAGCTTGTTGCGGAGGTGAAAAAGACGTTGGTGCAGTAGTCGTCGCTACACGCGGCCTGTCAGGGCCAAAATGAGCACGACGATCAAGATTACGCCGACGAGCCCTGACGGTCCGTAGCCCCAGCCGGCGCTGTATGGCCAACGCGGGATCGCGCCAATCAATATCAGAATGAGTAGAACAACGAGAATCGTGCCGAGCATAGTCGTGCCCCATAACTTGCGGTGCAGCTATGGCCGCAACCGTGGTTGCCGTAGTCGCAGAGTTTCGCCGCAACAACGTTTCTCGGGGGGCAAGGTTCCGTAGACGCAATCAGCTCGGTCTATCTGCAGGATTGCGTCAGCCGCACCTTGGCAAACATGTTCGGGTCAAATCGGCAAATTCCCGAACGGGAATCGGCCTCCGGTGCACGAAAATAATTGCGCTCAAGCGTGGCGCCAGCGGGTCCGATATTGAATTCAGCGCTCGCGCGCGCAAGCGCGATCGGATTTGTGGAACGGACCGGTTCGACCGGCGATGGTTTTGCGATGGCAGCGGCCGCTGTCAGAGCCAATACAAGGGCAAGCAGGCTTTTCATTGCTCGGCCTCCTCATTTGTGAGGAAAAGCCTTTGGCGGGCGGCATGTTCCTGGGTATCAAGAACATTCCCGTGATCGGCCTGTGCAAATTTGCCGCGATATGGCGCCCTTTTGGCCCCTTACAAATTAACCGCTGCATACATATCCTATGCGCGCCATCTTTGTGGGGGAGACTGCGCGATGTTTCGACACCGCTTCCTTATTGCACTTGCCGCGATTGCCGCGGCGCTGGTGCTGGTCGCCGCTGATGCGAATGCCCGTGCAGGCGGCGGATCCTCTGGCGGAAGCCGGGGCGCACGGACTTTCTCCGCGCCTCCGGTTACGAATACGGCGCCGAATACCGCCGCTCCGATCCAGCGAAGCGTGACGCAGCCGAGCAAGGCCGGCACGGTCGGCCAAGCATCTGGACGGCCGGGCTTCTTTGGCAGCGGATTGCTTGGCGGGCTTGCCGCGGGCTTTCTCGGCGCCGGTCTCTTCGGCGTGCTGTTCGGTCATGGATTTTTCGGCGGCATGGCCGGCTTTGCGTCCATTCTCGGACTCGTGTTGCAGGTCGTCTTGATCGTCATCGTGGCGAGGCTGCTATTTGTCTGGTGGCAGCGAAGGAATATGCCCGCGCCCGCTTACGCCGCCGCGCATCCAGCGACCGGTCAATCTTTCAGCGGTCTTGGCGGCATGTTCGGCGCCAATGCTTCGGCCGGCGAACCGCTGACGATCGGAAAATCGGACTACGACGCTTTCGAGCATCTGCTCGGTGAAATCCAGTCTGCCTATTCGGCGGAAGACATCAACGCGTTGCGCAACAAGGTTACGCCGGAGATGCTGTCTTATTTCTCGGAGCAGCTCGCCGAAAATGCGAGCCACGGCGTCGTCAACAAGGTTGACGACGTGCGGCTGGAGCAGGGCGATCTTGCGGAAGCCTGGCGCGAAGATGCTGTCGAATTCGCAACTGTCGCCATGCGGTTTTCGCTGACGGATCGCGTGATCGATCGCGCAACTGGACGCACAGTCGAGGGCGGGGAGCCCGGCGAGGTCACCGAGTTGTGGACCTTCATGCGCGTACGCGGTGGCGACTGGCTTCTCTCAGCCATTCAGCAGACGTAAGGCGCTAGACCTTTTCGGCTTCTTTGTCTTCTTGGACGGCAGCGCCGGCGTCGATCTTTGGTTTGGCGCCGGCGCGTATCCGTTCGTCCAGCCACGAGTCAAACTTTATGCCGATCTCGCGCGGTTTGCGCCATATCACCCGGCAATGGCGGCGTGTGGCGCCGTTCTCAGCCAGCAGCAGCACGAAGCTATCCGGAAGAGCTTCAGAGTCGGCGACATTGATATGCGCACCCCGGTCCGAGATATTGGTAATTACGCACTCACAGCGCTGGTCAGCCTCGAGCATGACCCATGCGTCGCGGCGTAAGCGGTGTCGTCTCGCCTTTCTTTTATCCCCTCGCATCGCGCCTCGCGGGTGTCATATTTCGCACGGCGTCCCGGTGCCGTGAAACTGTAACAACTAGCCTTTACAAATTCATAAAACGTTATCCGATACCGCGGATTGCACCCTGAACCGTTGACGTTGCACCGAAATCCGTCTATGTCGCCACCCGCAACCTGTTTTTAGGCCTCAACTTGCTGCCACGCTCCCAGTTTTGGGCTACGCCTCAAGTGAACTCCAAAAACCTGGCTTGTGACCGTCAACGCGCTGACGCGTGGGCGTTCAAATAGAAGCGTGAAAGGAAACTCTTGATGCCTGTCGGAACTGTGAAATTTTTCAATACGCAAAAGGGCTACGGCTTTATTCAGCCGGACGATGGCTCGAAGGATGTGTTTGTGCACATCACGGCGGTAGAGCGCGCCGGAATGCGCTCGCTGGTCGAGGGTCAGAAGATCAGCTTTGAGGTCGTCACCGAGCGTGGCAAGCAGGCCGCCGGCAATTTGCAGCCGGCCTAAGCTTTAGCGGTAATTGACATTCAGATCGAAGCCCGGCGGGAACGCCGGGCTTTTTTATTCGTCACATTTAAAATGTCACGAAGTATTGCGTTCGGATGGTCAGACGCAGGACACTGCGCCCGACAGGGGAGAAACAGCATGGATATTATTGCTTGCGGATCGCGTCCCTCTCGCCGGATGGGGCCGCCGAGTTTCACTGGAACGGTCTGGCAGGATCCCATCATTCAGGCACCTGATCCGGCGCGCATCCGGTCCGCTTGGGTTCGCTTTGAGCCCGGCGCACGCACGGCCTGGCATACGCATCCGCTTGGCCAGACTCTTTTTGTGACGTCGGGCATCGGTCGCGTGCAGACCTGGGGCGGCCCGATACGCGAGATCCGCGCCGGCGATACCGTCTGGATTCCACCAGGTGAAAAACATTGGCACGGAGCGACCGCGGAGCACGCGCTTGAACATATCGCGATGCAAGAAGCTCAAGGCGGCGAGCATGTCACCTGGCTCGAACCGGTGACGGACGCGCAGTACGCAGGAAAATCCTGAACCTGACGCGCGTCATCAAGGACGCGTGATCGCAGGAATACATTGTTGATAGTGGTGTTTGGCTCTCGCGATGGCGGAGACGCTGTGTCTCTGCCGACATCCGGGAGGTATTTCATGACGCTCGTTCGAATTGGCGCACCGCTGGCAGCATGCGTGATCCTGTCTTGCGGAGTTCCGGCACACGCTCAACAAGCGAATATGTCGTTCTTCGTCACAAGCGTCGGGGCGGGCAAGGGTGCGGATCTTGGCGGACTCGCTGGCGCCGACCGTCATTGCCAGCAGCTCGCGAGTGCCGTCGGCGCCGGTGCCAAGACCTGGCACGCCTATCTGTCGACACAAGGCTCGGGGGCCGTCAATGCGCGCGACCGCGTCGGCAAGGGACCGTGGGTGAATGCCAAAGGAGTGACCATCGCGAAGGATATCGCCGAACTGCATGGAACCAATAATCTGACCAAGCAAACGGCGCTCAGCGAAAAAGGTGACGTGACCAATGGGCGTGGTGACACGCCGAATCGCCACGACATCCTCACGGGTTCACAGGCCGACGGGACCGCCTTCACCGGAAGTGATGACCGTACCTGCAAGAACTACACGAGCAGCACACAGGGCGAGGTAATGTTGGGACATGCTGACCGCCAGGGATTGCGTGACGACGAGCCCTCCAAATCGTGGAACTCGTCGCACCCCTCGCGTGGGACGGATGGTGGATGTTCGCAGGCCGACCTGCGGAGCACCGGCGGCGATGGCCTTATTTACTGCTTCGCTGTCAACTAGCAGCTTGCTCGAGAAAACGGCGCCGGCAGAATGTTAAAATATCACACTCGGCCGGCGTTTCGGCTTTTTTACATAAAGTGGCCATGGTATCGGGTTAAGACGATTCTGACAGGCTTGGTTTTCTACGCGTGGTCTCGTGGGGACTCGAAGTGGGGAGCCTTCACGCCGCATCTGACGGTGTGAAGCGATAGGAGACGATGCCGCAGCTCGAAAATGTATTGCTCCTTATCGGAGAAGCGCTGCTTTATTTTCTGGCGCTCTCGGCTTTGCTGCGCGCACGCACCCGCATTGGCCTGGGTGCTTTTTTTTGCGCGCTCGGGGTCATGCATTTCCTCGAGACCTATCTCGCCAGCATCCTCTATATCTCCTTGCCTTTCGACATCGTCAGCTCGCCGGGATCGACGGTACTCTTCACCGGCAAGCTGATGATGCTGTTGCTCCTCTATATCCGCGAGGATGCGGTTGTCGTGCGGCAACCGATCTACGGCCTCCTGTTCGGCAATGTCTTGTTGTTCGCGCTCGCCTTTGTGATGCGCCATCACACATTGGTCGCGCTTGCGCCCGGCCGCGCAGCCGATTTTGCCTTCCTGAACGAAATGGGCGCGCTGATGGTATGGGGAACGGCAATCCTGTTCTTCGATTGCATCCTCATCATCTTGCTCTACGAACGTTCGCGAACCTGGTTCGGCGATCACATTTTTCCGCGCCTGGCCCTTTGCGGCGCACTGGTGCTCACGTTCGATCAGGCGGCATTCTTCACCGGCTTGCATATGCTTACCGGTGCCGGTCTCGACGTGCTGATCGGGGGCTGGTTCGCAAAAATGGGGGCGGCCGCACTTTATACGGTCCTGGCCGGAATCTACCTGATCTACATAGAGAGGCCGCTCAGGCGGCGCACGGACGCTCCGCGCATATGGGATGTCTTCGATACGCTCACCTACCGGGAGCGCTACGAAAACCTGCTGGCGCGCACGGGCTGTGACGCTCTCACAGGCGCCCTCGATCGGCAGTCACTCGAGGTGCATGGCCGCCGGGCCGTAGAGCATGCCGCTGCGGCAGGCCGACAGCTCGCGCCGCTGCTCATCGACATCGATCACTTCAAGGAATTCAATGACCGTTTCGGTCACGCTGCCGGCGACGTCGTCCTCAAGCGCATCGTGCTCGACGTGATCGCGACCGCGCGCATGTCTGATTTTACGTATCGTTTCGGCGGCGAAGAATTTGTTGTTATCGCCGATGGCCTCAATGTCGACGACGCGTGGGCGTTTGCTGAGCGGATCCGCCGGCGGGTTGCAGCCGGAGGGAGCGATGCCGAGGGCCGGCTCACGGTCAGTATCGGCATCGGCCATTGCCCGCGCGATGGTCGGGACTATGAAACGCTTTTCGAAGCTGCCGACAAGCGGCTGTATGAAGCGAAAGCTGCCGGTCGCAATTGTGTGGTCGGCGGCGTGCAAGGTATGCGGCTCGTCCACGCGCGCTAGAGCGGACTACTGATCCGGGAACGAAATGACCCTGCTGGGCTTGTCCCGGCCACAGCCGCCTTGCTTCAATGGAGATTGCGCGAATGCCCGCGGCAACCGCAGGCATGGCGCGCTCCGCAAATGGTGCTCTCATGCGTTATCAACTTTTTTACTGGCCGGAAATCCAGGGACGCGGCGAATTCGTGCGCCTTGCGCTCGAGGATGCTGGCGCCGCCTATGACGACGTGGCGCGCAAATCGGGCGGCATGAACCGCATGTTTGCGATGATGAAAGGCGGACGCGACAAGCATCCGCCATTCGCGCCGCCGTTTCTGAAGGCCGGCAAGCTGGTGATCGCGCAGGTAGCCAACATTCTTTTTTATCTCGGGCCTCGCCTGAAGCTTGCTCCGCGCGATGAAGCTGGCCGTTTGTGGCTTCATCAGCTTCAACTGACGGTGACGGATTTCGTGAAAGAAATCCATGACACGCACCATCCCGTCGGTTCTGGCCTTTATTACGAGGATCAGAAGCCGGAAGCAAAACGATACACGAGAAATTTTCTTGATGAACGCGCGCCGAAATATCTCGGCTACTTCGAATCCGTATTGAAGACGAACGGCGGACCTTACCTCCTCGGCCGCAAGGTGACCTATGTGGACCTGTCTATGTTCCAGCTGATCGAAGGGCTGCGCTACGCCTTCCCGAGCGCAATAAAAGACGTCGAGCGAAAGGTGCCGGGCGTTGTTTCCGTCCGTGACAAGGTTGCGGCGCGCCAGGGCATCAAGGCATACCTCACTTCGCCGCGCCGGATCGCTTTCAATGAAATGGGAATTTTCCGGCATTATCCGGAATTGGACCGCTGACAGCCTTTATCCCTGTGCCGGGAGCGTCTTGCCACCGGCACTCGCCGACTTGGCCGATACGAGCGTGAATGCAATCACGCAAGGCTCGGTGCCCTTGTTGATCCAGTTGTGAATCGTTCCACGCTGCACGAGCACATCGCCAGCCTTGAGATGGACGGTCGTGCCGTCGAGGTCCATATCGATCTCGCCGGACATGACGACGGCATAATCGATCGAATCTGTGCGATGGTTTCGCGGAGCCACACCGGGGCCAAAACTGACGATGCGAAACACCGTTCCGTTCGGAATCGTTGTTCCAATCTTCTTTCCGGACGGATCGATATCGCCGTCGTTATTGACTGGAAAGCCCTCGCTGGACCAGATCACGCTGTAAAGCGCGCCCGGACGCTGCGAGGTGACGTTCTTGACCGTCTCGTCGACTAGTACTTTTGCGCGCCCTTGGCCATCATGCCCGGTGACGACGCGGCGGATATTCAGACTCATCGGTGCTCCCCCGGAAGGTGCAGATTACAAAGATTCATCGAAAGATAGCGGCTTTTTGCAATCAGCGCGTTCTGCGCCGCGTGCGCGCCAGCCGCGCGGCGCGGCGTTTCTTCGCGGCGCGCGCCTCTCTCTGCTTGCGGGCGCGCCGTCTCCGGCATCGTTTGCATTGGCAGCGCGAACGCCCGATGATGTACTTGAGATAATCATTCCCGTAATCGTAGGTGATTTCCTCCTCGCGTTTTATGCGGCGCAAAGCGCGGACGTAGACACGGCCGCCATATGTATAGGTCTCCGTATTGGGGTTACATGAATGGTTGGCGTAGCGCGCAATATTGCTGCGCGGGCTGCCATCAATGGTCACGCGTGGGTTGATTTCATAAAGATATCTGTTGCCGCGCCGCTCGAGCCGGAGTGCTTCCTCCGGGGTCACCCGCGGGCCTTTGTACTCGGCAATTTTTTCGTGCTTCTTGATCACCCTGACGGCAAAAAGACCGAACCCGGTAAACGAGCGGCCGATGCGGAATGATCTGCGGGGCATTTCAGATTGAATGATGACGACCGGAGCGATGCGGATGGCAGATGGAACGCCGCCCGTCAATCAGGCCTGCTTGTTTTTCTTAGCTCATCGGCAAGGGGAGCAATCGCAAAGGCGCAGTCGCGCATTGATTAGTGCGTCAGGCCTTGGACGCGACTAACGGATGAATTGTCCGGCCCAATTGAGGAAGGCGCTAAACTGATCCGGGTAGGCCACAAAGTAGATGACGAGCGCCACCGGGGCCAACATGAAGATTGCATCTCGCATGGGTTTTACCCTGCACCGACATGTTGATTCTGCATGCTTCTTTTCGAAACCAGTGGCCAGCGAAGGTCAATATCATTGGCCGTAAATTTCACAGGCCGGTGTGGCGGGCCGGATGGCAAAGGTAATTAGATGTGGTTCCATGCCGGGAGCCGGCCCGAGTCGATATGCTGCCGGGCCGCCAGGCCCAGTACGGGGCGGATCGATAAAATTTGACGGGGCGGATCTTTGTCCGGGCTTTCGGCAAAAATTGTAATCGCGACCGTAGCTTTGTCCTTTGCGGTATCGGCTTCGTCAGGGGATGCGGTCGCCGCCGGGGCGGCCTATGTTGTCGAAACCGCGGATGTGGGCGACCCAGGGGCGTGCAAGGTCGAGTCGTGGGTGTCGGCCGCCAGCAATCACGATTTTTTCGCAGCCACTTCGCCGGCCTGTGTCGTAAGTTTGTTTCGCCCCGTTGAACTGAGCGCGCAGATTGCCCGTGCGCGCTTCGATGACGAATGGACGAGTGGTGCCGTTCCAAAGATCAAAACCAACCTAGTGCCAACCGCGATCGGCGCTTGGGGCGTCGCTGTGTCAGGGTCTGTCGTCTACGATTTCACGAACAAGGAAACCGCCGCCGTTTTTGTCACCGTTCCAGCGACGCTGCGGCTATCGAATGTCGTGCGCATCAATCTGAATGCTGGTTGGCAGTGGGACCGTGTGGCCGATCAGCACTATGCTACTTATGGCGCGGGCATCGACTGGCGCAGCCCGGATAATGTCTGGACGCTCACCGCCGAGGTCTTCGGCCAGCTTGGTCCGCGCCAGGACGCTATCGGACTGACGGAGCCGCGCTTTCAGGTAGGATTGCGCTGGCGTCCGATCGACGAGTTCAGCGTGGACCTGATCTACGGCCGCAACATCTACGGCGAGAACGCCAATTGGATTACTCTTGCCACAGTGTTTCGCTTTAATGCCGGAAAATAACGCTCAGTGAGAGTGGCATGGCGTCATCGATGGCCGATCGCTGGCCAGAACTGCCGTTGGCAGCCTGGCGCGACACGCGCGATACCCTGCATCTTTGGACAGAAGTAGTCGGCAAGATCCGGCTCGCGCTGACACCGTGGCTCAATCACTCTTGGCACGTCGCGCTTTACATGACAGCGCGAGGGCTGACGACTTCACCGATGCCCTGCAAGGACGGTAGCCTGGAAATCGAATTCGATTTCGTCGAGCACGTCGTGTGGCTTCGCCTGAGTAACGGCGATTTCCGTAAAATAGCGATGCGGCCTTTGTCGGTTGCGGCGTTCTATGCCGAGATGGGGATCGCGCTGAGTGAGTTGGGACTCTTCGTCACGATCAATCCGATGCCTTGCGAAATTCCGGGCGCCATTCCGTTCGACAGGGACGACGTCCACAAGTCTTATGACCCCGAATACGCGCGCCGCTTCTTCCGGGTGCTGATGTCCGCGCATGAGGTGATGGGCCATTTCCGTACAGGTTTTCTCGGCAAGGCGAGTCCGGTGCATTTTTTCTGGGGCAGTTTCGATCTTGCGGTAACGCGCTTTTCGGGGCGGCTGGCTCCGCGTCATCCCGGCGGTGTGCCGCACCTGCCGGATGCGGTCGCGCAGGAGGCCTATTCGCACGAAGTTTCGAGCGCAGGCTTCTGGCCGGGAGGAGGCGGTGGGCCGGTCGATGATGCGGCGTTTTACTCCTATGCCTATCCGGCTCCGGAGGGCTTTGCGCTGGCAAAAGTGCAGCCCGCCGGCGCGGCCTGGTCGAATGAGGTGGGTGAATTCCTGTTGCCCTATGCCGCGATGCGCAGGGCGAGCGATCCCGACGCGGCGCTGATGGACTTTCTGCAAAGCACATATGCCGCCGCGGCCGATCTGGCGAAGTGGGACCGCAAGACGCTGGAATGCGGGTTGGGGGAGAAGGAAAAGGTTCGCGCCATCTGATATTGCAAGCTTGACCTCTCGGTGCCCGGAGTGCATGCGCCGGTGCTATAGTGCAGAACTAATGTTTCCCGGAGCTTCTATGAACGTCCCCGTAACTCCTCCTTATCACCACACGCCACTGTTTCCGCTCGGCCCGGATAAGACGCCCTACCGCAAGCTCGATATCGGCGGCGTCAGGGTCGAGAAGGTAATGGGCAAGGACATGCTTGTGGTTGAGCGCGAAGCCTTGCGTGCGCTCTCGGAAGCAGCCTTCACCGACATCAATCACCTGCTGCGGCCGGCGCATCTCAAGCAACTGCGCAAGATCCTCGACGACCCGGAGGCGTCTGATAACGACAAGTTCGTTGCCTATGATTTCCTGAAGAACGCAAATATCTCCGCCGGCGGCGTGCTGCCAATGTGCCAGGACACCGGCACCGCCATCATCATGGGCAAGAAGGGTCGCACGGTCTTTACCGCTGGCGACGATGAGGCCGCACTCGCGGAAGGCGCGCGTGACTCCTACTTGAAAAAGAACCTGCGCTATTCGCAGCTGGCGCCGATTTCCATGTTCGAGGAGAAAAATACGAAGTCAAACATGCCGGCGCAGGTCGAGATCTACGCGGAAGGCGAAGATGTCTACAAGCTTCTGTTCATCGCCAAAGGTGGCGGGTCGGCCAACAAGGCATTCCTGTTTCAGGCGACACCGTCGATCCTGACGCACGACCGGATGCTCGCCTTCCTCAAAGAGAAAGTGCTTACGCTCGGCACAGCGGCTTGTCCGCCCTATCACCTCGCCATCGTCATCGGCGGGACTTCGGCGGAGCTCACGATGAAGACCGTGAAGCTTGCCTCGACCAAATATCTCGACGAGTTGCCGACAAAGGGCAGCGAGGATGGCCATGCCTTCCGTGATCTCGAGATGGAGGCAGAGGTGCTGAAGATGACGCAGTCGACCGGCGTCGGCGCGCAGTTTGGCGGAAAGTATTTTTGCCATGACGTGCGCGTGATCCGCCTGCCGCGGCACGGCGCGTCACTGCCAATCGGGCTCGGCGTGTCCTGTGCCGCCGACCGGCAGGCGTTGGGAAAGATCACAAAGGACGGCGTCTTCCTCGAGGAACTCGAGCATCACCCCGCGCAGTATCTGCCCGAGATCGACCAGGAAAAGCTTGGCGGGCAGGTGGTGAAGGTCGACCTGCGTCGGCCGATGAAGGAAATCCTCGCTCAGCTGTCGAAATATCCGGTGAAGACGAGGCTGTCACTAACCGGCACCATGATCGTTGCGCGCGATCTCGCGCATGCGAAGCTGCGTGAGCGGCTGGAGGCGGGGAAGGGGATGCCCGACTATTTCAAGAACCATCCGATTTATTATGCGGGTCCGGCCAAGACGCCGGAGGGCTACGCTTCAGGCTCATTCGGGCCGACGACGGCGGGGCGGATGGACAGTTATATTGATCTGTTCCAGGCTGCCGGCGGCTCGATGATCTCTGTCGCTAAAGGCAATCGCTCGGCGCAGGTGCGCGACGCGTGCAAGAAGCACGGCGGCTTCTATCTCGCCTCCATCGGCGGCAGCGCGGCAAAGCTCGCCGAAAAGTGCATCAGAAAGGTCGAGGTGCACGAATATCCAGAACTCGGCATGGAAGCGATCTGGAAGATCGATGTCGAGGATTTCCCGGCCTTTATTGTCATCGACGACAAGGGCAATGACTTTTTCAAGGAATTGAACCTAGGCTAAGGCGCGCCTTAGCACTGAGCGTTGTGACCAAGCGGCGCCGTCTTGGCGCGTCAGGCCATTGCGGCGACCGCCAACATCAGCAGCGAGATGCCGACATATTTTACGGTCTGCTCGACGTCTGGAAGTTGATCGGCAAATCCGACCAGCCAGAGGAAGCTCGTCACCGCGATAATCGAATACTTCACCGCGGGAATCGCGGCGAGACTACGCAAAAACTTCAACATGACGCTCCACTCCGCAGCGCCCCGGCCCCGCGGCAACAAAACTCCTCCAGCGCAATAATAGGCTATTGCACCGCAAAATGGCAAATCGGATACGACACTTAGCTAAGCCCGCACGCTCAAGTTTCCAAAAAACTGGCGGAAAGTCGCACGCACGGACCTTGCGGCGTCGGACTCTCGATGCGGCCGTAGGTCTCAGGACCGCCCTTTGGGCGCGGGTCCTTTTCGTTTGAGTGGAATGACCTTCGCAGTTTGCCCGGCGCTCCTGCGCAGCGCCTCTATCAGGCTTGCGGGGCGGCCATGCTTCCTCAACAGATCGCTGAAGGCCTCATCTGCAAGCTCCTGGAACGACTTCATGCTCTCGGCTGCGAGCAGCCGGAGCTCCTGCCAGGTTTCCTCGTGAAACTGAACGCGTTTTCCAATCATGGGACGAGCCCGCAAGCGCATGTTGGTGAAGGGGCAACATCTGAATTGTGCATTGGTTTGGATGGAAGCGCCAAAACGAAGGATCGGATTCAGACGAGGCGGCTAAATCTGCGGTCGTGCCCTTACAAAATATATCCTTCAGGTAGTAAAAGAACATATTGCGAACGGAGAACAAATAGTGTACATTGCTTGCCTTCAGTCGATTCCGGCTGCGCGGCAGGGGCCGCGTTGTCGGGGGGTCGAATCCCCGCCATAAGGAGCGCGACATCATGAGTCAGCCTGCCCTGCGTCTCGTTGAAGGATCTTCCATGGACAAGTCGAAAGCCCTGTCAGCTGCGCTGAGCCAGATCGAGCGTCAGTTCGGCAAGGGCTCCGTCATGAAGCTCGGCAAGAACGACAAGGCCATGGATATTGAGGCCATTTCCTCGGGCTCGTTAGGGCTCGATATTGCCCTTGGTATCGGCGGCCTGCCGCGTGGTCGGGTCGTCGAAATCTACGGTCCGGAATCGTCCGGCAAGACCACGCTTGCGCTCCACACTATCGCCGAGGCCCAGAAAAAGGGCGGCATTTGCGCCTTTGTCGATGCCGAGCATGCTCTTGATCCGATCTATGCTCGCAAGCTTGGTGTGAACGTTGACGATCTTCTGATTTCCCAACCGGATGCGGGCGAGCAGGCGCTTGAAATCGCCGATACGCTCGTGCGCTCAGGCGCAATCGACGTGCTGGTGGTCGACTCGGTTGCCGCGCTCGTGCCGCGCTCCGAGCTTGAAGGCGAGATCGGCGACGTGCAGCCGGGTTCGCAAGCGCGCCTGATGAGCCAGGCCCTGCGCAAGCTGACCGCCTCGATTTCGCGCTCGCGCACGATGGTGATTTTCATCAACCAGATCCGCATGAAGATCGGCGTCATGTACGGCTCGCCCGAAACGACCTCGGGCGGCAACGCGCTAAAATTCTATGCGTCCGTGCGTCTCGATATCCGCCGCATCGGCGCGATCAAGGAGCGCGACGAGGTGGTGGGAAACCAGACGCGCGTGAAAGTGGTGAAGAACAAGCTGGCGCCGCCGTTCAAGCAGGTCGAGTTTGACATCATGTACGGTGAGGGCGTTTCCAAAACCGGCGAACTGATCGATCTCGGCGTCAAGGCCGGCGTGGTTGAAAAATCCGGCGCCTGGTTCTCCTATGACAGCCAGCGCATCGGTCAGGGCCGCGAGAACGCCAAGCAGTTCCTCAAGGAAAACCCCGACGTCGCCAATAAAATTGAAGCCGCCGTGCGCCAGAATGCTGGCCTGATCGCGGAGGCGATCATGGCTGGCGAGGGTGAGGGCAAGGACGAAGACGACGAGGCGGCCGAAGCTTGAAAGGATGACGGGCTGCCGGGCGGCGTTGTTGCGACGCTGCCGTCCGGAGCCGGTCTTCACGGGCAGGGCGAAGCCCTCTCGACCGAAGAGCCGGCGCAGGTGCGGCAAGATTCATTACATGAGCCGTCACCTGTCACGCCCAAGCCGATCCATCCCGTCGAAATCTCAGACGTCGTTGCGCCGATTGCAGAGCCAGAGGCCGCCAAACCGCGAAAGGCCGGAGCTGCGAAAGGCAAGGTCAGGAGTGCTGGCACCAAGAGAAAAGAACCCGGGGCTGTGGCTGCAAAGGCCAAGGCGCTGAAGGTGAAAGTCTCGAAGCGGAAGGGAAAAACGGGCCGTTCAAAGCCCAAAAGTTAGAGTGAGGCGAGGCGGCGGCGCCTGTGTCATCCGCTGCACCATTCCGGTGACGCGTATCAGTAAAGCGTCAGGCATTCGCCCCCGTCGGCACCCGGCTGCGTAGAGTGGCCGCCACCGAGGACGGGGGCGAAAGGCGTCTTGGGGTAGCCTGGCAGAGGGCCAGGCGCCGGCCCAGCCGGCCTACGATCGGCTCTGTGGCTGGGCCGGGCTCCTTCCTAGACTTACCGCAACCCCGCCGTTAAATAGCTGGCTGAAAACATAAGCCGGACGGGGCTTTAGCCCCGTTCCCAACAAGGCACTGAACGGTCCGAAATGAGCGGCGTCAACGACATCCGCAAGAGCTTTCTCGACTTCTTCGCCCGCAACGACCACCAGACCGTTGCGTCGTCGTCGCTGGTCCCACGCAACGACCCTACGCTGATGTTTACCAATGCCGGCATGGTGCCGTTCAAGAACGTGTTCACCGGCTTGGAAAAGCTGCCGTATTCGCGTGCCGTGACCGCGCAGAAATGCGTGCGCGCCGGCGGCAAGCACAACGACCTCGACAATGTCGGGTACACCGCGCGCCACCACACCTTCTTCGAGATGCTCGGCAACTTCTCCTTCGGGGACTATTTCAAGGAGCGGGCGATCGAGCTCGCCTGGACGCTCGTCACCAAAGATTTCGCGCTTCCGAAGGACCGGCTGCTGATCACGGTCTATATCGACGACGATGACGCCTTCAATCTTTGGAAAAAAATTGCCGGGCTGCCGGACAGCAAAATCTTGCGCATTGCGGGCTCGGACAATTTCTGGGCCATGGGAGATACCGGGCCCTGCGGGCCGTGTTCGGAAATCTTCTACGACCATGGCGACAAAATTCCCGGCGGTCCGCCCGGCTCGGCGGATTCCGAGGGTGACCGCTTCATCGAGATTTGGAACCTCGTGTTCATGCAGTTCGAGCAGCTCGAGGGCGGCAAACGCGTCAATCTTCCGCGTCCCTCGATCGACACCGGTATGGGTCTCGAGCGCATCGCGGCCGTTCTGCAGGGTACGTACGACAATTACGCCATCGACCTGTTCCAGACGTTGATCCGCGCAATTGCCGAGTTGACGCGGGTCGATCCCAACGGACCGCAAAAGGCCTCGCACCGGGTGATCGCCGACCATCTGCGCGCGTCAGCGTTTTTGATCGCGGACGGTGTTCTGCCCTCGAACGAAGGCCGCGGGTACGTGCTGCGTCGTATCATGCGGCGCGCCATGCGCCACGCCGAGTTGCTCGGTGCCAAAGAGCCGCTGATGTGGAAGCTCGTGCCCGTGCTCACGCGCGAAATGGGGCAGGCCTATCCGGAGTTGATCCGTGCAGAAGCGCTGATCAGCGAAACGCTGAAGCTGGAGGAGACCCGCTTCCGGCGCACGCTCGAGCGCGGCCTCGCCATCCTCGACGAGAAAAGCAAAGGCCTCAAGAAAGGCGCGATGTTCGATGGCGACACCGCGTTCACGCTCTACGATACCTACGGCTTTCCGCTCGATCTTACGCAGGATGCGCTGCGCTCGCGCGGGATTTCCGTCGACGTCGCCTCCTTCACCGACGCCATGGAGCGCCAGCGCGCGAAAGCGCGGGCATCCTGGGCGGGATCGGGCGAGGCAGCGCAGGAAACGGTCTGGTTCGCCTTGCGCGAAAAAATCGGCGCGACGGAATTCCTTGGCTACGAAACGGAGACCGCTGAGGGCGTCGTTGCGGCACTCGTGAAGGATGGCGAGGAGGTGCCCGAGCTCAAGAAGGGCGAGAGCGGCATTGTAGTGATGAACCAGACGCCGTTCTACGGCGAGAGCGGCGGTCAGGTAGGCGATACGGGCGAAATGCGCCGCGAAGGCGTCCGGCTGACCGTGTCAGATACCCAAAAGAAGGCGGGCGATGTGTTCGCCCATCTCGTGAAGGTCGAGCAGGGCTCGGTCAAGGTCGGCGATCCGCTGTTGCTGGATGTCGATCATGCGCGGCGAAGCGCAATTCGTCAGAACCATTCGGCAACCCATCTTCTGCACGAGGCGCTGCGCCAGGTGCTCGGCGACCACGTTGCGCAGAAAGGCTCGCTCGTCGCGCCCGACCGGTTGCGGTTCGATTTCTCGCATCCGAAGCCGATATCGCCGGAGGAAATCGAGCGGGTCGAGGACATCGCCAACGACGTCATTCTGCAGAATGCGCCGGTGGAGACGCATCTGATGGCGGTCGATGACGCAATCGCATCCGGGGCACGCGCATTGTTCGGTGAGAAGTACGGCGACGAAGTCCGCGTGGTTTCAATGGGGCAGACCGGCGGGAACGCGATGGGCTGGTCCGTCGAACTGTGCGGCGGAACCCATGTGCGCCGTACCGGCGACATCGGACTTGTTTCGTTGATCGGGGAATCAGGGGTGGCTGCCGGGGTGCGCAGAATAGAGGCGCTGACCGGAAAATCGGCCCGAAAGACCGCTAACAAACAGCTTCAGGTCGTTAAAGCCGCGGCTGCGGAGCTTAAAGTCCCGCTTGAAGAAGTACCTGGACGTATCGAAACTCTCATGGATGAGCGCAAGAAGCTCGAGCGTGACCTCTCCGACGCCAAAAAGAAGCTGGCCATGGGCGGGGGCGGGAAGACGCAGGGCGATGCCGCCGACGTGCGACAGGTCAACGGCGTCAAGCTGCTCGCCCGGGTAGTTTCAGGTATTGACTTCAAGGATCTGCGCAGCCTGGCCGACGAGGGCAAGCGGCAGGTCGGGTCCGGCGTCGTTGCGATTGTGGCGACGGCTGAGGATGGCAAGGCTGGCATCGTGGTCGGAGTCACTGATGACCTGACTAAACGATTCAACGCCGTGGAACTGGTGAAGAAAGGTGCTGAGGTGCTGGGCGGCAAGGGCGGCGGCGGGCGCCCGGACATGGCGCAAGCCGGTGGACCGGACGGATCCAGGGCGGACGCCGCGCTCAAGGCGATCGAAGCTGTGCTGGACAGCTAGCACAAACGTCACAACGCTCTCGCTTCACTATGTTGTCTGCCGAATCGCTGATCGCCCGCTTTCCGGGCTGAGATGAGAGAGCGTGACCGTGCTGCATATCGAGGGCCTCAAAGGGCTAATCATTTTCCTTGTTGTCGCAGGCGTGATCGTGCCTCTGTTTCACAGGGCACGCATTGGAACCGTGCTCGGCTTTCTGATTGCAGGCGTTGTCCTTGGTCCGCACGGGCTCGGGCGTCTTGGGACGGATTATCAGTGGCTTGCTTACATTACGTTTGACGATCCGGAGCGCGGCGCGCCGCTGGCGGAATTCGGCATTATTGTCCTTCTTTTCTTGCTCGGTCTGGAATTGTCGCTCCAACGGCTCTGGCAGTTGCGGCGGTACGTATTAGGCGTCGGCCTTGTGCAGATGGTGCTGACGACCGTGGCGATAGGAGCCCTAGTGCGGGCCATGGGGAGCGCGCCGCCGGCGGGCGTCGTACTTGGCCTCGGCCTCGCGATGTCTTCGACGGCGGTTGTCATGCAACTGCTTCTTGAGCAGCACCGTGCCGGAAATATCGTGGGACGCATTGCGCTTTCCGTCATGTTGTTTCAGGACCTGATGGTCGTGCCGATCCTCGTCGTTGTAGGGCTCATCAGAGAGGGCGGCCCGGGCGGCATCTTGCCGCTGGTCAACCCGTTTGCCGGTGGGCTGGCCGCGGTGCTTGCAACGATGCTGCTCGGCCGGTTCGTGGTTGGCCCGCTGCTGCGCTCGGCGGTCCGCACCGGCAGCCGCGACCTGATCATGGCGATTACGTTGCTGATTGTGGTGGCGTTTTCGATGGCGACAGCCCTTGCTGGGCTGTCGGTAGCGCTCGGAGCGTTCCTGGCGGGCCTCCTGCTCAGCGGAAGCGAGGCGCGCCACCACATTGAAATCGATCTCGAGCCATTCAAGGGGCTGTTGCTCGGAATCTTCTTCATCACAGTCGGAACGAATGTCGACCCGGCTGTGATTGTGAGGGATGCCGGTTGGATCGCTGCGGCGTTGGTTGCGATGATCGCCGGCAAGGCATCGATCCTCTACGTCGTAGCGCGCTTTTTTGGCGTTGCACGCGCTGTTGCATCCGAGGTGGCATTACTGCTCGCGCAAGCCGGCGAATTCGCTTTCGTTGTCATCGGCGTCGCACAGGCAAGCAACCTGCTCAGTGATCGCCTTGCTGCAGGCTCCGTCGCCGTCGTGGCGCTAAGTATGGTGGCGACGCCGCTCATTGCATTCGCAGGCAGGAAATTGGGCGCACATCTCGGCACCGTCGAGCATCTTAAGCACGGTCCCGGCCCAGAGGCCGTCGGCTTCGACAATCACGTCATCATTGGGGGGTTCGGACGAGTAGGACACCTGATTGCGCAAGCGCTCGAGGCTGAAAGCGTACCCTATATCGCGCTTGATACGCATGGCTCCATGGTCAGTCGCGAGCGGCGAGGCCGGCAGACGATATACTTCGGGGACGCCGGCAGGACAGAACTTCTCAAACGTGTCGGTGGGACACAGGCGCGCGCATTTGTTGTCACCGTAAACAATGCGCGTGCTGCCGAGCGCATGGTCGAGGCCGCAAGAAAGATCAATCCAGGCGCATCGGTGTTTGCACGCGCTGTCGATACGGGCCATGCCATACGCTTGGCAGAGTTGGGGGCCGTCGCAGTCGTTCCGGAAACGGTCGAAGCCAGCCTCCAGCTCGCCGCCCGCGTGCTGGAGGGGCTCGATCTTCCGGAAAGCGTCGTGTCGGGCCGGATTGAGGCGATGCGCGCCGCCGAATTGGGACGGATTACAAAAGGCGGGGATAGCGAGGACGACTAAGCCATCGCTTTTTTCAGGTTCTCATCAACCTTGTTGAGAAAGCCGGTGGTCGAAAGCCACTTCTGGTCGGCGCCAACCAGCAGCGCCAGGTCCTTGGTCATGAAGCCGCTCTCGACGGTGTCGACGCAGACCTTTTCGAGCGTGCTTGCGAATTTCGCCAGTGCGTCATTCTTGTCGAGCTTGGCGCGATGGGCGAGGCCGCGTGTCCAGGCGAAGATCGATGCGACCGAGTTGGTCGAGGTTTCTTTGCCCTTCTGATGCTCACGATAGTGCCGGGTCACCGTGCCGTGCGCAGCTTCAGACTCGACGATCTTGCCGTCCGGCGTCATCAGCACGGAGGTCATCAGGCCGAGCGAGCCGAAGCCCTGCGCCACGATGTCGGACTGCACGTCACCGTCGTAGTTTTTGCACGCCCAAACATAGCCGCCGGACCACTTGAGAGCAGCGGCCACCATGTCGTCAATCAGCCGATGCTCGTAAGTGAGCTTCTTTGCTGCAAATTTGTCCTTGAACTGTTTGTCGAACACCTCCTGGAAGATGTCCTTGAACCGGCCGTCATAGACTTTGAGAATCGTGTTCTTGGTCGACAGGTAGACGGGATAGCCGCGCGAGAGGCCGTAGTTGAACGATGCCATCGCGAAATCGCGGATCGAATCGTCGAGGTTGTACATGGCCAGCGCGACGCCCGAGTTCGGAAACTCAAACACTTCGTGCTCGACCTTCTTCCCGTCGGGAGCGACGTAGCTTAGCGTCAGTTTGGCCTTGTCCGGCACGCGGATATCGGTGGCGCGATACTGGTCGCCGTAGGCGTGACGTCCGATGACAATCGGCTGTGTCCAGCCCGGCACGAGACGCGGCACGTTCTTGCAGATGATGGGCTCGCGGAAGATCACGCCGCCGATGATGTTGCGGATCGTGCCATTGGGCGAACGCCACATTTTCTTGAGATTGAACTCCTTCACGCGGCCTTCGTCCGGCGTGATGGTGGCGCATTTTACCGCGACGCCGACCTCCTTGGTCTTGTTAGCGGCGTCGATGGTGATCTGATCATCGGTCTCGTCGCGCTTCTGGACGCTGAGATCGTAGTAGAGAAGGTTGATGTCGAGATAGGGATAGATCAGCTTGTCCTTGATCAGCTGCCAGATAATGCGCGTCATCTCGTCGCCGTCCATTTCGACGACGGGGTTTGCCACCTTGATCTTCGCCATTGCGGATAGAACCTTTTGAAAAGTCGCTCGGAGAGGAGGAAAAGCGTCCGGCGCGCGGCCCCTATAGCACCCAAAATCCGGAGACGAAAGCCGCGAATTTGGCGGCATTCTTCCCACGACTATGCTGTGAAGGGTATGTGAAAGGTATATGCGCGTAAGCGAGGTTCGAATGCCCGGGGCCGGCACCGACAAGACTAAGCGCTGGATCGAAACGCCGGCCCCGGTCGTCGTGCTTGTCGAGCCGCAGCTCGGCGAGAACATCGGGGCGGCGGCTCGGGCGATGGCCAATTTCGGGTTGTCGCGCCTGCGCCTGGTGAAGCCGCAGCAAAATTGGCCAAACGAGAAGGCACGCGTGATGGCGGCCGGGGCCGACCGCATCCTCGACGCTGCGACACTTTATGAAAGCCTCAACGAGGCAATCGGTGATTGCAGTTTTGTCGTTGCGACGACCGCGCGCAATCACGATCAAGCCAAACCGGTTGTTTCAGCAGAGGCCGCCGCCGGCGAAATGACGCAAAGGGTCGCCGCCGGGGAGAGCGTCGCGATCATATTCGGACGCGAGCGCATCGGCCTCGAAAATCACGAGGTCGCGCTGGCCGATCGCATCGTGACGCTGCCGGTCAATCCGGCGTTTGCGTCGCTTAATCTGGCTCAGGCGGTGGTGATCGTCGCGTATGAATGGTTCAAGCGCGCCGGCGGGGGTGATCTGCCGTTTTCCATGCCGGAAAAATCGCCGCCGGCGCCGAAGCAACAGCTCGATGCGTTCTTTTCAGATCTCGAACGTGAGCTTGAGCGTGTTGAATTTTTTCGTCCCGAAGAAAAACGCGGCACGATGAGCGTCAATCTTCGCAACATTTTCCAGCGGATGGCACCGACGCAGCAGGATATCCGCACACTGCACGGCGTGTTGAACGCAATCGCGCAGGGACGCAAGGGACCAGCGCGCGGTGGCGTGCTCGACCCTGTAGAGGCTCAGAAGCTGCGCGAACTGCTGGCGGAGCACGGCGGCGGCCGCGTGCCGGGCGAGCGCGGCCCGGTACGGGGGCTCGCGCGGCTGCTGCGCCGGAACCCGACCGAGGCTGAACGCATCCTGTGGCAGGCACTGGTGAACGACCGCCGCTTCGCAGGCCGCGGGTTCAAGCGCCAGGTTCCGATTGGCCCGCACATCACCGATTTCGTGTCCTTTCCGCTCAAGTGTGTGATCGATCTTGTGCCGGTGAAGGAGACCGGCGATGCAATGCGGACCCGCGCCGAAAAGAGCGCCTATCTCACGGAGCGCGGTTACAAAGTGTGCAAGGTGACAGCCGCCGAGGTGGAGAAGGATGCGGGTAAAGCACTCGACCGGCTTCATGGCATGGTCGGTGAGTAGTCAGCCTTTCAGCGCCTTTAATTGCGCAAGCGTGGCCGCGCGCAAAGTGGTGTGATCATTGCCCGCGACGACGAACCGGAAGCCGCGCTTGGTCATTGCCACGGCGCCTTCAGCATCGCGGCAGTAGATGCCGGGAATCTTTCCGGCAACCTTCGCGGCGGCACAGATCTTGTCGATCGCCTGTTCGACCTGGGGCGCCTGTGTGTCCTGAGCTTTACCGCCGCTCAGCGCGGTCGCAAGATCGTAAGGACCCACGAACAGCCCATCGATGCCCGGCATTGCCGCGATCTTGTCGGCATTGCCGAGCGCAGTCGCCGTCTCGATCATTGCAAACGTCAGCGTGCCTTCGTTCGCTTCGTGCAGATAGTCGGCCGGTGCGGTTCGCGGCGCCTGCAGCGCCATCGCGCGCAACGGGCCCCAGCTTCGTTCCCCGGAGGGCGGATATTTGGCCGCCGCAGCGAATCGACGTGCGTCATCGGCGTCGTTGATCATCGGTGCAATAATGGCTTCCGCGCCGAAATCCAGTGCGCGTGACACCAGCGCGAGATCATTGAGCGGAATACGTACGACCGGTGTTGCTTCCGCGTGGCTGACGGCACCGATGCCGGCGATGATCGAGGCAACGTCCCACAACCCGTGCTGTGCATCGAGCACGACAGCGGAAAACCCTTCACGTGCGATGGTTTCGGCAACGATGGGCGAGCCCATCATGCACCAGGCGGCGTAGACGGTTTCCCCCGCGCGCAGGCGCCGGGCGAGGGCAAAAGCCGCCACGTCAGCCGCTCTTTTTGATCTGCTCGACCGCCTGCGTGAGCAATTCGGTCATTTGCGTGCGGATTTGCTGCTCGGTGACGCCTTTAGGCTCCAGATCCTTGACCACCTTGCGCAGGACGTCATTGTCGCCGGCCTCCTCGAAGTCGGCCAGCACCACTTCCTTGGCATAGGCCTCGGCGTCCGCGCCGCTTTTGCCGAGAACGCCCGCCGCCCAGAGCCCGAGCATCTTGTTGCGGCGAGCCACCGCCTTGAAGCGAAGCTCCTCGTCATGCGCAAACTGCTTTTCGAAGCCTTCCTCGCGCTTGTCGAATGTCGTCATGCCGCCCCTCGTGCTGCATCGGTAAAATTGCATGCATGCATGCAAGTGAGTTCGGCCTTGCATATCGTCCGCAGACCGTCAAGACAACATCGGGCCGCCCGTTTGCGGCGAAAATACGGAGTGGAAAACGTGGACGCTGCGCGATTGTGCTGCCCCGACCGTTGGGCTAGGTTGACTCAGTGCCCGGACCGCTGGCCAGGACGATAATCAGGCCAGGACATCCAGTCCGGTCCCGCAGCCGCGGATCTTGCAAAGTCGCACAACAAGGAGCCACGGCAACCCGATGGACTTTCACAAACCACGGTACACGCCCATGAGCCGCCGTCGCCGCATTTACGAGGGCAAGGCGAAGGTCCTGTATGAAGGCCCCGAGCCGGGAACGCTGATTCAGCACTTCAAGGACGACGCGACTGCCTTCAACGCCAAAAAACACGAGGTGATCGAGGGCAAGGGCGTTCTGAACAACCGAATCTCGGAATATGTATTCCAGCACCTCAACGATATCGGGGTGCCGACGCACTTCATCCGCCGCCTCAACATGCGCGAGCAGTTGATCCGCGAGGTCGAGATCATCCCGCTCGAGGTGGTGGTACGGAACGTCGCGGCCGGTTCACTGGCGCAGCGCCTCGGCATCGAGGAGGGCACGCAGCTGCCGCGCTCGATCATCGAGTTCTACTATAAGAACGACAAGCTCAACGACCCGATGGTGTCGGAAGAGCACATCACAGCCTTCGGCTGGGCTTCGCCGCAGGAGATCGACGACATCATGGCGCTCGCCATCCGAGTCAACGACTTCCTGTCCGGGCTTTTCCTCGGCGTCGGCATCCGTCTCGTCGACTTCAAGATGGAGACCGGCCGGCTGTGGGAAAACGACGTGATGCGCATCGTCGTCGCCGACGAGATTTCTCCCGACAGCTGCCGGCTGTGGGACATCAAGACCAACGACAAGCTCGACAAGGACCGTTTCCGCCGCGATCTCGGCGGGCTGGTCGAGGCCTACACCGAAGTTGCCAAGCGTCTCGGCATCATGAGCGAAGGCGAGCGCCCGCAGGGCACCGGACCGGTGCTGGTGAAGGGCTGAGTTCGCGACAGCGGTTATGACTTAAGTCATGCCTGGCCCTGTGCCGGCATCCACGTTTTGCAGTCAGCGCTCTCCGTTGTCATGGCCGGGCTTGACCCGGCCATCCATGAGGCCGCCCAACAAGGATAGATTTTGTAAGGCTCTCAGGCCTTGCATGGCATCATGGATGCGCGGGTCAAGCCCGCGCATGACAGTGAGTGGTTGCAAGGGTTGCGGCTAGAACTTGTAAGCCAGCCCGACCAGTCCAAGCATCAGCGTGTTGCTGAACTCGCCACGGTAGCCGAATTCGATGCAGTCTTGATCAGAAACCACCGGCGTACACGCGACGGTGGTTCTCCCCAGATCGACGTAGCGGAATTCGGCGCGCGCGGTCCAATGCGGGCCGAACATATGCTCAACGCCGGCGCCCACCGTCCAACCAACCTTGGTCCGATTTTGCGTAAAGTCGAGGAAGACCTCGGGACCGACGGATGTTGTAACCCTGTTCTTTACGTGTCCAAAAGCGATGCCGCCGGTGAGATAAATGAGCGTGGCATCGACAGACAATCCCGCTCGCCCACGAACGGTCGTTACCCAATCGACATCGAACGACGATTTCGTACGAACAAAGAAGCCGAAATCCGACGCTGCCTTTGCGCCGACCCAATTCCAATCGCCCTCCAGGCCGTAAACAAAGGAGCCGCGTTGCCAATTGTAGCCGAGCAGCCCTCCGACCGTTCCCCCGGTCTTGTTTCCTTCGATCGTTCCGCCAAGGATTACCAAACTTAAGTCGTTAAACAACGCATCGTGGCGGACAACGCCGCCTTGCACGCCCACATACCCGCCGGCCCAAAGGGGAATTGAGTCCGGTACGACGGCGCGCGTCTTCGCCGGCAGATCGGCCGCCTGGACCACGGATGAAAGTGCGAGGATCGAGACCGTTGCCAGAAGAAATGTCTTCATATTCCAACCCCTGTTCCACCTGAATTCCGCTCATCACTTGTCACGTAATTTTGCGATGCGCGTCATCTAAGCGGAGGACGCGCGCTGTCTTTCCACGGCGTATGTGGCGTAGCGGCAACGTTCGCAGGTCACGCGAACGGCGTGAGCAGAGACTCAAGAGACTCACATGAACGTCGTTGAGCCGATTCTCTTTCAGGCGAGACACGATCCGCCGGCACCTGCTTTATGCGCGCCTGGCACGGCTATAGGCGTCGTCAGTTATGCGCGACTGGCGCGCTTCATTCATAATGTCGGACACAGAGCCATAAATGCCGGCATTTCACCGGGTGACGTTGTTGTCCTCCAAGTGAAGGATCACATACTTCACACGTCGCTTGCGCTGGGTCTGATGCACATCGGCGCAGCGACTGTTTCGATCAGCGGAACCTTACCGGGTCACGCTCCTTGCGATTTCATCATCACAGATACCCCAACGTCGTATGCCAATGGGAAGAATACAAAGGTGCTTGCCGCCGGGTTCGCTTGGATCTCGGGAGACGGCATCCCGATCGACGAACGTCATATCTATCGTGGCGCCGGCAACGACATCTGCCGTATCGCACTGACGTCGGGCTCGACCGGCGAAGCAAAAGCGGTCGGATTTACGCACAACAATCAGCTGGCACGGCTTGCGCGGTATAATCATGTGTTCGGAAGAATTTTCCCCGAGTGCTCACGCTTTTTCAGCGACTACGGACTGGGTTCGAGCGGCGGCTTTCGGCACATTCTCTATGTGCTGTCGCGCGGCGGCACGATGTTTTTTCCCGGCGCCTCGCCGATGGACACGCTGCAGACATTCGAGCTCTACAAGGTGCAGGGGCTGATCGCTTCGCCGGGCGGCCTCAGCGGATTTCTGAAATTCTACGACTCCAATCCTGAATTCCGCTCGGGATTCGAGGTCATCATCGCGGCCGGAAGCCCCTTGCACAGTTCATTATCCGAGCGCGTGCGCGCGAGACTGTGCTCGAACCTGATCTTCTATTACGGGACGACCGAGACATCGACCATTTCATCCGCGCCGGCGCATGCGCTCGGAGTTGCGGGAGCCGTCGGCCATATCGCCCCGGATGTCTCTGTGCGCGTCGTTGACGAGACGGGCGCGCTGATGCCGCCCGGCCAGGAGGGCATGGTGCTTGTCAGGACGCCGGTCAGCGTTGGCAGCTATCTCGACACAAGCGGCCAGTGCGAAACGGCATTCCGCGACGGACATTTCGATACCGGGGATATCGGCTACCTGACCGAGGGCAGGATGCTGGTCATCACCGGGCGGAAAAAGGAGGTTCTCAACCTCGGCGGTGACAAGGTCAGCCCGCATCTCATCGAGAATGCCGTTGCCTCGTTCACGGGTATCCGCGAAGCGGGAGCCTTTGCGATGCCAAACGACGTGGGTGTCGAGGAAGTGTGGTCGTTCATCGTGCATGGGGAAACCCTCGACAAGGAGGCACTGCACAGGCACTGCCGGGAGAGGCTCACCCAGACCCACGTGCCCGTGCGATTCATCAGTGTTCCCGAGCTGCCTCGCAATGCGGACGGGAAGCTTCAAAGGCGGCGACTGGTGGCCATGGCGCAGGAGTTTGCGGGCGCAGCAGGGCAGTAGCTGCGGCCGAATTCCACAGCGATCCACCTTGAAAAACGGTGTGGGCGAGATGACCTGTGTAGGGTTCGTCCGCAAGGTTGAGGTGACCTGTGGCGGATGCTAGGTGAGGTCATCGAGCCCGGAATCGCCCGAAAAACCGCTATGAAAGCCCGCGTCACCGTCACCCTGAAGTCCGGCATTCTCGACCCCCAGGGCAAGGCGATCGAAGGCGCGCTGCGCTCGCTGGGGCTGGCCGGCGTATCCAGTGTGCGCCAGGGCAAGGTCTTCGACATCGAGATCGATGGCGGCGATCGCGCCAAGGCCGAGGCCCTGCTCAAGCAGGCGGCCGACAGACTGCTCGCGAACACGGTGATCGAAAACTACAAGGTGGACGTGCTCGGATGAAAGCCGCGGTCCTCGTCTTTCCTGGCATTAACCGCGAGCGTGACATGGCGCGCACTTTGCGGCTGATCTCTGGACGCGAGCCGGCTCTGATCTGGCACGCCGACACGGAACTCCCGGACGGAACCGATCTCGTCGTGATCCCGGGCGGGTTTTCCTACGGCGACTACCTGCGGTGCGGTGCGATCGCCGCGCGCAGTCCGATCATGGATGCGGTGCGCGCCTATTCCGCGAAAGGCGGCCTGGTTCTCGGCGTCTGCAACGGCTTCCAGATTTTGTGCGAGGCAGGCCTGCTGCCGGGCGTCCTGATGCGCAACGAGAACCTGCGCTTCATCTGTCACGACGTGTATCTGCGCGTCGAGCGCTCGGACACGCCGTTCACGCGCGGCTACAATGCCGGCCAGGTCGTCCGCGTGCCAGTTGCGCATGGCGAGGGCAACTATATTGCCGACGGTGAGACCATTGCGCGGCTCGAAGGCGAGGGACGCGTGCTGTTCCGGTACTGCTCGCCGGACGGCATGATCGATCCGAACTGGAACCACAACGGCGCCATCAACGCGATCGCCGGCATTCTGAACGAGCGCGGCAATGTGCTCGGCATGATGCCGCATCCCGAAAACCACGTCGAAGCCGCGATTGGCCCGACCGACGGGCGCGGGCTGTTTGCCGGGCTAACCGAGGCACTGGAGCGCGCGGCGTAACCGTGATCCCGAATGATGTCCGCATTACTCCCGAGCTTGTCGCCGAGCACGGCCTCAAGCCGGACGAATACGACCGGATCCTGAAGCTCATCGGCCGCGAGCCCTCACTCACCGAGCTCGGCATTTTCTCGGCCATGTGGAACGAGCACTGCTCGTACAAATCCTCGAAAGTCCATCTGCGCACGCTGCCGACCAAGGGCCCGTGGGTTATCCAGGGGCCCGGCGAAAACGCCGGCGTCATTGATATCGGAGACGGGCTTGCCTGCGTGTTCAAGATGGAAAGCCACAATCACCCGAGCTACATCGAGCCCTATCAGGGGGCGGCGACGGGGGTCGGCGGTATCCTGCGCGATGTCTTCACCATGGGCGCGCGTCCGATCGCCTGCCTGAATGCGTTGTCGTTCGGTGCGCCAGCACATCCCAAGACGCGTCATCTGGTGTCCGGCGTGGTCGCGGGAATTGGCGGCTATGGCAACTCATTCGGCGTTCCGACCGTCGGCGGCTCCGTGCGTTTCCATTCGCGCTATGACGGCAACTGCCTGGTCAATGCCATGGCGGTTGGGATCGCGCGCAAGGACCAGATTTTCTACGCGGCGGCATCGGGCGTGGGCATGCCGATTGTCTATCTCGGCTCGAAAACAGGCCGCGACGGAATCCACGGTGCGTCCATGGCGTCGGCCGAGTTTGACGAAGACTCGGAAGGCAAGCGCCCGACCGTTCAAGTCGGCGATCCGTTCTCGGAAAAGCTGCTGCTCGAGGCTTGCCTTGAGATCATGCAGAAGGGATGCGTCATTGCCATTCAGGACATGGGCGCTGCCGGCCTGACCTGCTCGGCGGTGGAAATGGGCGCCAAGGGCGATCTCGGCGTGACGCTAGACCTCGACAAGGTGCCGTGCCGTGAAGAGGGCATGAGCGCCTACGAGATGATGCTCTCCGAAAGCCAGGAGCGCATGCTCATGGTTCTCAAGCCGGAAAAGGAGCACGAGGCCGAGGCCATTTTCCGCAAATGGGGTCTCGATTTCGCGGTGGTCGGCGAGACGACGCCGTCGAAGCGTTTTATCGTGCGCCACGGTGGTGACGTGATGGCCGATCTGCCGATCAAGGAGCTCGGCGACCAGGCGCCGGAATATAAGCGTCCGTTCGTCAATGCGGCGAAGCCGGGTGCGGTCGACGCTGAAAGTGTGCCGGCTCCGGTTGATGCAATCGAGGCGCTCGAAAGATTGCTCGCGAGTCCCGACCTTTGCTCCAAGCGCTGGGTGTGGGAGCAATACGACCATGTCATTCTCGGCAATACTGTCCAGCGTCCGGGCGGGGATGCGGCAGTGGTGCGGGTTGAAGATGGCCCGAAAGGCCTCGCGCTCACAACCGACGTGACACCGCGCTATTGCGAGGCCGATGCTTTCGAGGGCGGCAAGCAGGCGGTCGTGGAATGCTGGCGGAACCTGACGGCCGTCGGTGCGAAGCCGCTTGCCATCACCGACAATCTGAATTTCGGGAATCCCGAGCGGCCCGAGATCATGGGTCAGTTTGTGGGTTGCATCCGCGGCATCGCCGAAGCCTGCAAGGCACTCGAGTTTCCGGTCGTGTCGGGCAACGTGTCGCTCTACAACGAGACCAATGGCCGCGCGATTTTGCCGACGCCATCGATCGGCGGCGTCGGCCTCATCGAGGATTTTGCAAAGTCGGCGACGCTGGCCTTCAAGCGAGCTGGCGAGACCATCCTATTGGTTGGTGAGACGACCGGCTGGCTTGGCCAATCAATGTATCTGCGTGAATTGTGTGGACAGGAAGAGGGGGCGCCACCGCCGGTTGATCTCACTGAGGAGCGCGAAAATGGCGACTTCGTTCGCTCGCTGATCCTCGAGGGCACTGCAACGGCGGCGCATGACCTTTCCGACGGTGGCCTTCTTGTGGGGCTTGCGGAAATGGCGGCGGCCTCCGGGATTGGCGCGCAACTCGATGCGGCTCCTTCCGATATTCCGGCTCACGCCCATTGGTTCGGGGAGGATCAGGCGCGCTATCTTGTCACGGTACCGGCCGACAAGGTCGCCGCCGTTCTGGCGCAGGCAAAGGCTGCAAATGTCCCGGTATGGGCAATCGGAACGACCGGCGGTGACACGTTGACGCTTGCCGGCGAGCGTCCCATCCTAGTCACGATTCTGCGGGAGCGGTTTGAATCATGGCTTCCGGCCTACATGGCCGGGGAGCTGTGAGATTTGCGAGGGCCTGCCGATGGCAATGGATGCCTTCGAAATCGAGCGCCTGATCAAGGCGCATATTCCGGATGCCGAGGTCACGATCCGGGATCTCGCCGGCGATGGCGATCATTATGCCGCGACGGTCATCTCGCCATCCTTCAAGGGCAAGTCGCGCGTGCAGCAGCATCAACTGGTGTATGAGGCGCTCAAGGGCCAGATGGGCGGTGTGCTGCATGCGCTCGCCCTGCAAACCGGCACACCGTGACAAGCCGCGTCTCTGTGCTTGCGCCCAAAGGCGCTATCGAGCCAACCGGTCCATGGAGTCTCGGTGTCCGCGCGGGCGATTTCGTATTCGTTGCCGGAATGCGCGGCATCGATCCTGCGAATAACAAGCTCGTGGAGGGTGACGAGGCGCGCATCCGCCAGGCGTTCATGAACATGAAGCTGATCGCCGGGTCGGAAGGTGCCAGCCTTGCCGACTGCGTTCGTCTTACGGTCTTCGTGACCGACATGAGCCGGCTGCGGCCGCTGGTGAACAAGGTTCAGGAGGCGTTGTGGGGAACTGGTCCGCATCCGCCACGCACGATTGTCGAGGTCAGCCGGCTGAACCAGGACGACATTTTCGAGGTCGAGGGCACATTTTTTGTCCCGAAAACCGGGTAAATCCGGTCGGCGCTCTTGGGTTGGCAGTAACTTTTTTGGTACATATATCGATGATCACGGGGGCGCTTCGCCCAACAGGACGAAATTCCATGGGAATCGAGCAATTCATCGACAATGAAGTGAAGGCAAACGACGTCGTGCTGTTCATGAAAGGCACGCCGCAGTTTCCGATGTGCGGCTTTTCCGGCCAGGTCGTGCAGATCCTCGATCATCTCGGGGTGACTTACAAAGGCATCAACGTTCTTGAATCCGATGAAATCAGGAATGGCATCAAGACTTATTCCAACTGGCCGACGATCCCGCAGCTTTATGTGAAGGGTGAATTTGTCGGCGGTTGCGACATCGTCCGCGAAATGTTTCAGGCCGGCGAACTGCAGCAGGCATTGAAAGAGAAGGGCGTGGCTGTACGCCAGACCGCCTGAGGCGGCTTCAGCGTGGTGAAGTTTTTTCTCGCCATCGCGACGATCGCCGATCTTGCGCTCGCTGTGCTGCTGATAGGCGTTTCAGGGTTCATGTTCGGCGGCGGTCCGGAAAGCATTCACGCCGGTACATTGGCGGCTGTCGGCTATGTCGCCATAGTACTTGGCTGCCTGCTGGCACCGATCGCCGGTTTCGTCCTCAATGCGCGCGGGAAGGCGGGCATCGGCCTTACGGTCGCATGGCTGCCGATTGCAGGTGCGGTCGTCGCGATGATCGCGCCCGCGCCTTACTAGACGATTGGCACGAAGCGATACGCTCCGTCTTTTCGCTCGACCATTCCCACGCCGGGATAAGGCAGGTGGAAGCCAATCAACTTTGAGCGGTCGGTGGCGAGCCGGTCGAGCAGTTTGCGCCTCGTTGCAATAGCCTGATCCGGCACGTGGTCCGCGATCGGCTTCCATTCCGGATACTGGAATGAAATCAGCGGGTGGGTGAGCACGTCGCCACCGACGATCAATCCGTCCCCGCCGGCAAGCTCGATTGATAGGTGGCCCTGTGTGTGCCCCGCGGTGTCGATGACGCGCAGGCCGGAGACGATTTCGTCGCCGGCCTTGATCACTTTTACGCGGCCTTTGATGGCACCGTAATTGCGGCGGGCTCCGGTGACAAAACCGGCGCGCTCGGCTGGCAGCCCGCGTGTCGCATTTTCGCCGGACCAGAAATCCCACTCGGCGGCGCCGACGTAAAACGTCGCATCGGGGGTCACCAAGTCGTCCAGTTCGTCGACTGCTCCCCATAGATGGTCGGGATGACCGTGGGTGAATACCACCTTTGTTATCTTTGCCTTGTCGATGCCGGCAGTCTTGAGATTGCCCCACAGCTTTCCCGCCGTCGGCATGAAGCGATCACCCGAGCCCATGTCGATGAGGATCAGGTCGTTGCTCGTGCGGATCAGCGTGATGTTGGTTGGCGAATTGTACTGCTCGCCGGTCTGGCCGGCCGCCTTAAAAAGGGCCGCGCGCTCGGGCCCTGGCGCGCCGGCCGCAAGAAAGCTCGTCGGCAGCACGAGGTGACCGTCGCTCACGACTGTAACGTCAAACGTGCCGTGCCTGAACGCGTAGGGTGCGGCGGCGAGAGCGGGCAGAGCACGCGCGGCAAAGCCTGCAGCGGCTGCAGCAAGAAACGTGCGGCGATCGAATGTTGGCATTGCGGACAAAAACAATGACGGAGGCCGAATGCCTTCTACGCCAAAGCTCTGCTGCCCGCCACTCGTGCGAGGCGGGCTCCGATGCGTGTTTTCCGCGAACTACTTCAGCCGGTTCATCAGCAGGTAGATGACACCCAGAACGAGCGCCAAGCCGACCAAGCTCGGTGTTGGGACAGAACTTGCGAACTTCGTCACGTTGTCAGCGACCGACAGCACAAAGCCGCCTGAGCCTTGTCCAAGGATCAGGTAGATCAGCATGATCGCCAGAATGCCGACGAAGCCGAGCTCGACGAACTCCCACAGAAGCCCTTTCGCGTAGGCCATGTTGGCCATGAATTTGCGCATGGCGGAACCTCTTGATGACACGTACGACCAATAGGTGGGGAGCGTTGCTCCCCACCCCGATTGCGTCAGCAATTCTGTCTAGACTGAACGCACGCTTGGTTCAGGCCATTTTCCGGTTTGAGAACAGCCAGAGGACGATCCCGAGAGTGATTAGACCGACGAGACCGTTGGCACCCATGTCCTTCACCCAAGCCATGATGTTTGCTGTCACGGCGCCGAAGAACGGAAGGTTAGCCCCAACCAACAACGAGAGCACAATCGCCAATGCCAAAAGCATCAGCGCTAATTCCGTCAACGCCCCGATCCACTCTTTGAGAGTATCGATCCCTTTCATTGCGGAGTCTCCCTAGGCATGTCCTCACTGATTCGAGGACCGCGCGTCGTTATTAGCGCTTTTCGCCTACTAAATGTAGAGCCTTGTCGCAATCAGGCTACAAAATAAGCTGTGTACTTCCGCTTTAACCGGGGATAACTCGCGAATCGCCCTCGAATTGGCACGGGGTGATTCGCCCCATTCCGACCTGGCTGCAAACAAAACGGCCGACGCGGGGCGCCGGCCGTCGGTTCTCGACCGCTGCTGCGATCAATTAACGCGAATAATATTCCACCACGAGGTGCGGCTCCATCTGCACCGCATAGGGCACATCCGTAAGCACCGGCACACGGACGAACTTCGCAGTCAACTTCGAGCCGTCGACCTCGATGTAATCGGGCACGTCACGCTCGGCCAACGCCTGCGCTTCCAGAACCAGCGCGAGCTGCCTGGACTTTTCCTTCACCTCGACGACGTCGCCGACCTTCACCCGATAGCTCGGTATGGTGACGCGCTTGCCATTCACCTTGATGTGGCCGTGATTGATGAACTGGCGTGCGGCGAAGACCGTCGGCACGAATTTCGCCCGGAAGATCACCGCGTCGAGGCGCCGCTCGAGAAGGCCGATCATGTGCGCGCCGCTGTCGCCCTTGAGCCGCCGCGCTTCCTGGTAGATGCCATGGAACTGACGCTCGGAAATGTTGCCGTAATAGCCGCGCAGTTTCTGCTTGGCCTTGAGCTGCACGCCATAGTCGGAGAGCTTGCTCTTGCGGCGCTGGCCATGCTGGCCAGGCCCGTATTCACGCCGGTTCACCGGACTCTTTGGCCGACCCCAGATATTCTCGCCCATCCGGCGGTCGATCTTGTACTTGGATTCCATGCGCTTGGTCATTCGCGTCCTCGGTTGTCTTTGCTTTTGGATTGAGGATCGCGCCCTCCTCTGTCCCGGCGGGGCCGGAACCGACAGGCAGGGCCTCGAAAGCGCAAGGTCCCGCCGCGGGTCGCGAAACGCCCGGCAGACCTCAAAGATCGCCGGGCGCGCGGGTTTTAGGGGCATCGGGACGGCCTGTCAAACAGGAACCCGGTGGCCTGGGCTATCTGGCCGCAGCCGGTTTAACTTGCAAATCAAGCACCTAACGAGCAAGTTGCGCCCATCAGACCGGGCCCCTCTGGCAGCATTTGGCTGCGATGTCGGACTGATGACGACGTTGGTGGGCCCGATTGCATCTGACACGCCTCAGTTCCCTCGATTCAGACCGCGGCCGCCGGATCAGCGCTCGCCCGGCCTTGCCTTCGTGGCGGTCGCGGTCGTGGCGCTCGCCGTGTTCATCCTGGCTTTGCCGCACTCCGTCGTGCTGCCAGTGTTGAATCTGTGGGCGCTCATGGCGGCGGCCTGCGTCGCACCGGACCGTCCTATGCGGGCGCCGCTTGGGACATGGCGGGAGCGTTTACTCTTGTCGGCTGCGCAGTGGTCATTCTCGGGGAGATCGAGCCGATCATTGAAATTGTCCGCCCTTCCGGGCCGAGGAGCGAGTGAATGATTGACCTTTCCATGTTTTCGCAGGGCGCTATCGCGGCGCTTCTGCAAGTAATCATGATCGATCTGGTCCTTGCCGGCGACAACGCGGTGGTGATCGGGCTTGCGGCGGCCGGTTTGCCGCCGGCGCAACGGAACAGGGCGATCCTGGTTGGCATCATCGCGGCGACCGTGCTGCGTCTGGCTTTCGCGGCGATTGCGGTGGAGCTTCTTGAAATTGCAGGTCTGCTGCTCGCGGGCGGCATTCTGTTGCTGTGGGTATGCTGGAAGATGTGGCGCGACTTGCGCGGTCCCGGCGCGGAAGACACAGAGGCGGCGCTTACGAAGCGCGAGGCACATGTACCGAAAAAAACTTTCGGGCAGGCAGCTTGGCAAATCGTGGTTGCCGACGTGTCGATGTCACTCGACAACGTGCTCGCGGTCGCGGGCGCAGCGCGAGACCATCCCTATACGCTGATATTCGGGCTTGCGCTGTCGATTGTCCTGATGGGCGTTGCCGCAACCTTTATCGCCCGCCTGCTGAACAAGCATCGGTGGATCGCCTATGTCGGTCTTGCGATCATTCTCTATGTCGCGCTCGAAATGATCTGGCGCGGATTTTGGGAAGTCGAGCCGCATATATTCGACTAGAAACCGTAGCGCGCAAGCGATGCGGCAAGCGCGGGCGAGGGCGCACGTCCGGACGTAAATATCATACGAGGCGAAGCGGCCAGCTCTCCGTTCGGGCGTGTGCGCATGAGATCCACTACCCGTCGGGCAATGGCCGGTGCCGGGTCGAGCCAGGTGACCGGCCAACGGGCGTTTGCACGGAAGCGCTCAAGCAGAAGCGGATAATGTGTGCAGGCGAGTACAATCGTGTCGGTGCGCCTGCCGTCTTTGTCGATGAAGCAGCGTGCGATTTCGCTAGCAATTGCCGCGTCGGCAACAGGGGCGCCGGCAAGTTCGGCTTCAGCGCAGGCGGCGAGCCGCGTTGACCCGACCAGGTGCACTTCACATCCGGAGCCGAATTCGCGGATAAGTGCCTGGGTATATTCGCGCCCGACGGTTGCCTGTGTACCCAGCACCGCAACGCGTTTCGTCGTCGATTGAGCGCAAGCTGGCTTGATCGCAGGGACCGTGCCGACGAAAGGCACGCGAAAGTGCGCGCGCAATTCGCCAAGTGCGAGCGTGGATGCCGTGTTGCACGCCACCACGACAAGATCCGGACTGTTGTCCGATATGGCGCGCCCGGCAACGTCAATGACACGCTCGATCAGCCTGTCCTCATCGAGATTTCCGTAAGGGAAGCCGGCGTCATCTGCGACGTAGACGAAATTTGCATCGGGCCGCGCCGATTGCACCTCCTGAAAAACCGTCAGGCCGCCGAGACCGGAGTCGAACAGCAATATCGTGGGGGCCTTCGGCATTGCTCGGACAAAATCAGGAGGAACCGAACACCCGCTTGAAGATGGTGTCGACATGCTTGAAATGGTGGTCGAGGTTGAAGTTGGCCTCGAGCTCCTTGTCCGTGAGCTTCGCGCGCACGTCCTTGTCCGCCTTGAGAAACGACAGAAAATCGCCTTCGCCGGCCCACACTTTCATGGCGTTGCGTTGCACGAGGCGATAGGCATCTTCGCGGGCGACGCCTTTTTGCGTAAGCGCGATCAGGACACGCTGGGAGTGGATCAGCCCGCCAAGCTTGTCGAGGTTTTTCTGCATTGCGGCGGGATAGACAATGAGCTTGTCGACGATCGATGCGAGTCGCGCGAGCGCAAAATCCAGCGTGATGGTGGCGTCGGGACCGATCATACGCTCGACTGAAGAGTGCGAGATATCCCGCTCGTGCCAGAGCGCCACGTTTTCCACGGCCGGCAATGCATAGGCGCGCACCATGCGGGCAAGGCCGGTGACGTTTTCCGACAGGACCGGATTGCGCTTGTGCGGCATCGCCGAGGAACCTTTTTGCTTCTCGGAGAAATATTCCTCGGCCTCAAGCACTTCTGTTCGCTGTAGGTGGCGAATTTCGGTTGCCAGTCGTTCGATCGAGGAGGCGACAACGCCGAGCGTGACAAAATACATGGCGTGCCGGTCGCGCGGGATGATCTGGGTGGACACCGGCTCGACCGAAAGGCCCATGGCCTTGGCGACATGCGCTTCGACACGTGGGTCTACCTGCGCAAAGGTGCCGACCGCGCCTGAAATCGCGCAAGTGGCGACCTCTTTGCGGGCGGCCACCAGCCGTTCGCGGGCTCGCGCGAACTCGGCGTAGGCATAGGCAAGTTTAAGGCCGAAAGTAGTTGGCTCTGCGTGGATGCCGTGCGAGCGGCCGACCGTTGGTGTGAGCTTATGTTCGAGGGCACGGCGCTTGAGCGCTGCCAGCAAACCATCGATATCGGCGATCAGGATATCGGCGGCGCGAACCAGCTGAACGTTCAGGCATGTGTCGAGCACGTCGGACGACGTCATGCCCGAATGCACAAAGCGTGCCTCCGGGCCGACGATCTCGGACAGGTGTGTAAGAAACGCGATGACGTCGTGCTTGACCTCAGCTTCGATGGCGTCGATCCGCGCAACGTCGAATTTTGCGGTCTTTCCTTTTTCCCAGATTTTTTTAGCGGCGTTCTTGGGAATGGTGCCCAGTTCCGCCATCGCATCAGCGGCATGCGCCTCGATTTCAAACCAGATGCGAAACTTGGTTTCCGGAGACCAGATCGCGGTCATCTCGGGGCGGGAATAGCGCGGAATCATCGTGCGGTCGGAGCCTCCGGGTAGGAACTAGCACGATGCGGGTCTTCGGCAAACTGCATCGCAGCTGCCCCCATGCTACTTTTTCCGGTCAAAATCATGCGTTGCGGTGATGTCGAGCTCCGCCCCTGGCATGTTGAAGAATTCGCTCAGCGATGTGCGCGCGCGCGCCGTCACCTTGACCGATTGCCGAAGCCGATCCGCCGAAACGGATTCCACGCTTTGTTTGACGACCAAATCCTCAAGCGCGGACGGCGTCTGAACATGTTTTTTGAAAATGGCATCGGCATCGGCGTCGGTGTTGCGTTCGGGATTTGCCGATTTGGACAATGCAACCGCAGTGGTGTCCGCCGCGGCAACGACGTCCGCCTTGGTTGACCTGACTGCGTCCTTTTCGCCGAAATAGAGCCAGCCGGTAAATGCCAGGACCGACAGTGCCAGAATGAACGCGACCTTGTTCACGCCGCCTCCCCACGCGCGAGCGCCGCGGCCTGACGGATAGCCGCGATATTGGCTTTGTAGTTGCCGCCCTTGAACACAGCGGAACCGGCGACGAGAACGTTGGCGCCAGCGCGCACGACGTCGGCGGCATTCTGTGCTGTCACGCCACCATCGACTTCGATGTCGATCGGGCGGGCGCCGACGAGTGTCCGCACGTCGCGCAGCTTATCGAGCGCCGCCGGGATAAATGTCTGCCCCCCAAACCCGGGATTGACCGACATAATGAGAATGAGATCGACCAGGTCGATGACGTGCTCAATGCTCGACACCGGTGTCGCGGGATTCATCGTGACGCCCGCTTTCTTGCCGAGTGCGCGGATCGCCTGCAGCGAACGGTGCACATGAGGTCCGGCTTCGACGTGCACCGTTATGATGTCGGAGCCTGCCTTCGCGAAGGCCTCGAGATAGGGATCACAGGGCGCAATCATCAGGTGGACGTCGAGCGTCTTCTTGGTGAGTGGACGGGTTGCCTGAACGACGGCCGGGCCGATTGAGATATTAGGCACAAAATGCCCGTCCATTACGTCGACGTGGATCCAGTCCGCGCCAGCGGATTCGACCGCACGGATTTCCTCGCCCAGTCTGGCGAAATCGGCCGAAAGAATGGACGGCGCGACGATGAGCGGGCGCATAGCGGCCTCCGGAAAGGTTCGGGTAACACGCGCCGGACAAACGGGCAACGCCGCGCGCCGCCCAATGCACCGGCTTGTTTAACGTTTTGCGGAAACGCGCCGTGCCAACGGCTTCAGCAAATGCGGCAGGAGGTAGATGGGAAATTGGACCAGCGCAAAATAGAGCCAGGCAAGGTCGGGGACGACGAAACCTGTGGCTGCCAGCATCAGGCCGATATTGCGGTTGCCCGCGATCAGACCGATGGCGAAGGCACGAGCGGGGCCCGCGCGCAGGAAGACAAGAGCGGTAAGCGCGATCATGCCGAGCGCGAGAGCAAATGCCAAAGCGGTTAGTCCCACGACGAGCAACGGATCGGCGCGAAAATGATCGACGACGCCGTCCATCGCGGCGATGGCGAATGTCGACATGGCGATCATGCTCATGCCATCGATGCGTTCGCGCTGGGCTTCGATAAAGGTGTCGCCAGCAGTGCGACGGATGACGGTCGCGGCAAGAGCGCAGCCGGCGATGATCGCCAGCAGCGTTAATCCGAAGGTGACCGGCGAGGCGAGCGCGGTGCCAAGGTAGACGTAAGTGAAAAAGCTCGCGGTCAGCGGCGTAATCGCCGTTGATACGATCAGGCTGGCAAGCGTCAGCGCAACATCGAGCCCCAGCACGGCGGCGAGCGCCGGTGACGACGTCAGGCCCGGCGCCGAAATTTGCAGTACCAGCATGAAATAGAGGCCGGGTGCGAGATGGTCCATACCGAACAGGACGAACACGGCACCAAGGATCAGCGGCACAACCAGCATCACCCAGACGGTGGCTGCGGCAATCAGCCCGGGCCTGGTCCAATGGGCCCAGAGCTCCTTCGGATTCACCCGCAGGAACGCCAGCGTCAGCATCACGATGATCGCTTCGCCGAGATGAGGTTTGAAGGCCTTTGAGAGTGGCGGCACGGATAGGCCGATGAAGATCGACGCTGCCGCTACCAACGTGCCGTGACGACCGGCCAGAGCCAACGCGGCCGCAGGCAGCCTCAACCAATTCATTGCGGAAAACTCCGGCGGATGGGCCGCCTTGATAGCGCCTTGTGGCCCGACGATCCATATAAAGGGCAGCGGCGCGGGTCAGCGCCCTACGGATAGGTGACATGGCACGTACCGATGCAATGGTCCTCGGTGCCGGCATCGTCGGCACTTCGATCGCGCTTCATCTCGCCAAGCGTGGCCTCAGCGTTGCACTGGTCGACCGCGCCGGTATCGGCGAGCAAACGTCCTATGGGAATGCCGGGATCATAGAGGGCAACACAATATTTCCGCCGGCATTTCCGTCGGGTCTCGGCGCGCTATTGCGGGTCGCATTCAAGCGCGCGACCGAAGCCAATTATCACCTTTCGTTTTTACCGAAGGTCGCTCCCTGGCTGCTGGCATTCCGCGCGGCCTCCCGGCCGGAAAAGCTGGCCGAAACGGCCCATTTGATCCGGCCGCTGTTTTCCCGCGCGGTCCCCGAGCATGAAGCGCTGATGGCCGAAGCGGGCGCGACGAAATATCTGCGCAAGACCGGCTGGCTCAAGGTTTACCGCGCCGAAAAAAGCTTCCAGTCGCTCGCACCCGAATTCGAACTGGCCGCCAAGTTCGGTCTGCCGCTGCAATCTCTCGACATGGCCGGGGCACTGGCGCTCGAGCCGTCTCTCAATCCGGTATTCGCGCACGGGGTGTTCTGGCCGCAGGCGGCGAGCATCAGCAACCCGCTCGGCGTTACGCGAGCCTATGCGGCGCATTTTGCCCGGCTCGGCGGTGTCTTCCTGAGCGGCGATGCCCGGACCCTGCACCGTTCCGGCAGCAATTGGCGGGTAGAAACGGATCAGGGCGCGCTGGATGCAAGCCAGTGCGTGATCGCGCTCGGTCCCTGGGCGTCAGATCTGTTGAGACGACTGGGCATTGTGCTGCCGCTCGCTGTCAAACGCGGCTACCACCGACATTTCCATGCGCAAGGCAATGCGGGGCTTGCACGGCCGGTGCTCGACGCCGACGTGGGGTACCTGATCACGCCGATGGAGCAGGGTATCCGCATAACGACCGGCGCCGAGTTCGCGGCACGGGATGCTCAATCTTCACCGGTGCAGTTTGACCGCCTCATGCCGCGCGCGCGGGAGTTGTTCCCGCTCGGGGAACGGGCCGACGACAGGACCTGGATGGGCAACCGGCCGTGCTTGCCCGACTCCCGGCCGGTGATCGGCCGCGCACCCAAGCTGTCCGGGCTATGGCTCGCGGTCGGCCATGCGCATTGGGGCCTGACGCTCGGCCCGGCGACCGGCCGCCTCGTTGCGGAAATGATGGCCGGCGAAACACCGTTTTGTGATCCAACGCCGTACCGGGCTGAGCGATTTAACTAGCGCGCGCCGGCGTGACCTCACGGAAATCGTAGCGGTCGCGGATATAGGTATTGAAGAAAGTGCCCTTCGAAAACGCGGACTGAAACGACGCCGCGACTTCGACCGGAACATCCACATATTCATAAATGCGGCCGGTGACGAACCTCACGGTCAGCCGTTCTCGTGCGTGATCGTATCTGATATCGGCAACTGCGTTCGACGACATGATCCGACAACGCATAAACCATCGCGAAGTTCGGAGTCATGCAAAGCGATCACGCCAGCATTGCAGCGCACCATTGAATGGTAACGTCGTGGCCTCGTAGACGCCGCGCGCAATCGCGCGCGCCAATACATTGGCCGCAAGCGTCCCGATCTCGCTGAGTGAGAACACGGGGTCGGGCAGCGGCTTTGCACCTATGCCCACGGCGAATACCACGTCGCCGTCGAGCGGGGTGTGCACCGGATAAATCGCGCGCGACAATCCGCTCTGTGCCATCACGGCCAGACGTTTCGCCTGCGCCTTGGTGAGTTTTGCATCCGTCGCGACCACAGCGAGTGTCGTGTTCTCACCGAGGCTGCCTTTGCTGCGGAATTTCAGCGCATCTGCGGGAAATGTCGCGGGCCAGCCGCGGCCGCCGAATTCGTTGCCCTGCTCGAAAGGTGCCGCCCAAAAATGCGGTCCGTCCCCGATCGTCATGCTCCCGGCAGCGTTGGCTGCCGCGATCGCGCCGACGGTATGGCCGCTGCGCGTTTTTGCGCTGGCCGATCCAATGCCGCCCTTGAGGTTAATGGTTGTCGCGCCCAGCCCGGCCCCGACGCTCCCGAGTGCAAAATCTTCAGCCGCAAATTTCGCGGCTTCGTAGCCCAGTTCCCGGTAAGGCGGATAGCGGCTCCACTTCTTGTCGCCGCCCGACAGCAAATCAAAAAGGATCGCGCCCGGCACGATCGGGACGCGTGCCTCTCGTACCTGAAAGCCGCGGCCTTTCTCGCGCAGCCATGCCTGCACGCCCGAAGCGGAGTCCAGGCCAAAGGCGGATCCGCCGGACAGCACGACGGCATCAATGCCTTCAACGGTCTGTGCAGGATCGAGCAGGGCGGTCTCGCGTGTGCCGGGACCGCCGCCGCGGACGTCGACACTAGCAACTACTGCTGAATCAAAAATGATCGCGGTTACGCCGGAGCCGAGCTTGGCGTCGCCCGCGTGACCAACTGTTACGCCCGGGATATCGGTGATCAAATTTCGCAACGAGCGCCTCCTGAGATGAAAGCGGAGACGATTTGCAGCGGCCCGTCAATCGTCCCGTTCACGGTCCGATCACTTCGAAGTCAGACAGACCGAGCCCACTTGCCACCACCGTATCTGCTGGCGCATCTAGGGCGTATGCATGCCGATGTCACGTACCTGGCGGCACTGATCGCCGGCCTTGTCAGCTTTCTCTCTCCCTGCGTGCTGCCGCTGGTGCCGCCTTATCTCGTGTTCCTCGCGGGCACGTCGCTTGAGCGGTTTGCCGACAAGGAGCCGGAGCCAAGGGTCAAGCGGGAAACGGTATCCGCAGCGGTGCTCTTCGTTCTCGGCTTCTCGACGGTCTTTGTGGCGCTTGGTGCAAGCGCCAGTGTGATCGGTTCGCTGATCCGCGCTTATTCGGGTCCGCTCGCCACTGTCGCAGGGATCATCATCGTCATCATGGGTTTGCATTTCCTCGGCGTCACGCCGATCGCGCTCTTGCATCGTCAGAAGCGATTGGATGTCGCCAAGCCTGTCGGTCTGTGGGGAGCCTACGTCATCGGGCTTGCTTTTGCCTTCGGATGGACGCCGTGCATCGGGCCCATTCTTGCTGCCATCCTGGCAATAGCGGCGTCGGAGCAGACGGTCACCAGGGGTGCGAGCCTGCTCGCGGTCTACTCGCTGGGGCTCGGCATTCCCTTCATTATTGCCGCATTTGCAATCGAGCCTTTCGCGGCCTTCCTCGCACGCTTCCGCACTTATCTGCACCGCGTTGAGCAGGCCATGGGCGCGTTGCTAATCTTGACCGGAATCGCGTTCCTGACCGGCAGCATCAACCAGATGAGCGTGTGGCTGCTGGAGACTTTTCCGGTGCTGGGGAAGATCGGCTGAAAAAAACCCGCCCGGTCAGGGCGGGTTTTTCCTTTTGGCAAGTTGCTCTCTCAGCTTCCGCCCTGGAGCTCAGAATATTTTCCGTTCTTCCAGACATAGAACACGTAGTCGATGACGGTGATGTCACCCTTGGCGTCATACGAAATGGGGCCGAGCACGGTGTTCCATTTGCCCTTGTGTATCGTCTCAGCGACTTTCTTCGGATCAGTCGTCTTGGCTTGCGCTGCAGCCTGCGCCCACACCTGGACCGCAGCATAGGTGTAGAGAACATAGCCTTCCGGGTCGATGTTCTTGGCCTTGAACTTGTCGACCACGGCTTTGGCGGTAGCGCGCTTTCGTGGATCGGCACCGAAGGTGAACATCATGCCTTCACCGTCGGGACCAGTGATCGACCAGAATTCATTGGTGGCAATGGCATCGCCGGAGATCATCTGCGCCTTGAGGCCTTGCGCGCGCATCTGCCTCAGGATCAGTCCGGCTTCCTGGTGGTAGCCGCCGACATACACGACATCGATTCCCGCGGCTTTCAGCTTGGAGACCAGCGCGTTGAAGTCCTTGTCACCCTTGGTATAGGCCTCAAAGAGCTTTTCTTTTCCGCCTGCTTTGTTGAGTGCCTTCTTCGTCTCGTCGGCGAGACCTTTTCCGTAGGTGGTCTTGTCGTGCAGAATGGCAATGTTCTTGCCCTTGTAGGTCTTCGCGATGAAGGCGCCGGCGACGCCGCCTTGCTGGTCGTCGCGGCCACAAACGCGGAACGTGTTCCAAAGCTTACGCTCAGTGAAGGTCGGGTTGGTGGAGGCCGGCGTGATCTGCAGCACACCACCTTCGGCATAGGCTTCCGAGGCCGGGATCGACGACGACGAGCAATAGTGCCCGGCAACGAACGGAACTTTCATTCCGGCCATTTTCTCGGCCACCGAGCGCGCCTGCTTTGGATCGCAGGCATCGTCACCGATCTCGAGTTTGAGCTTCTTGCCGAGTACACCGCCGGCGGCGTTGATATCAGCAACCGCGAGTTCGGCTCCATCCTTCATCTGCTTTCCGAAGGTTGCCTCGCCGCCGGTCATTGGGCCTGCCACGCCAATAGAGATGTCTTGCCCGAAGGCGGAGCCCGCCAGTGCAAGGCTGGCGCCAAGCGTCAGTCCAATCAGCCGCAACTTTTTCATCGTCGATCTCCCCGAGTGCGCTACCTGCGGGTGCCCTTGTCCGGACGATCCCGCGAAATTCGATCGATCATATCGCGTCTGGAAAATTGGGAAAGCGGGCAGGGCGACTATTTCGCCGCACGGTCGCGCCAGCGTAGCAGGCCCGCGCGTTCATAAAGCCATGGATATTGCGTGACCATCTGGGAGGTACGGGCGATCCGGAACGAGAGGGATGAGACCGCAAGCAGGAACAGCGTATCCACAATGTAAGACAGCAGGGCGAGCAAATCCGCCTCAAATAGCGCGAAATGGACAAAGCGCACCGCTGCACCGAGTAGCAGGATATAGACGACCAGATGCCAGTAAGGCCGCCATGTCTGTGCAATGGCCTGTCCGGTGAGCCACGCCGCCGCGCCACCAATGGCGCCGGTCACCAGGAGGACCTGCAGCGGGGTCTCGGTCGCGTAGAGTTCCCACATTACTTCCCGCCTTGCGCCTGTTCGATGCGGGTGCCTTCGAGATAGGCAGCGCGGATTTCCGGCCGCTTGAGCAATTCGCTGCCAATACCGCTAAGCGTGATCTCGCCGTTGATCATGACATAGCCGCGATGCGCAAGCTTGAGGGCATGGAATGCGTTCTGCTCAACCAGGAATACAGTGAGCTTGTCGCGTCCGTTCAATTCGCGAATAGCGGAGAAAATCTGCTTAACAAGGAGAGGCGCGAGACCGAGCGACGGCTCGTCGAGGAGCAGCAGGCGGGGGCGACTCATCAGTGCGCGGCTTATCGCGAGCATTTGCTGCTCGCCACCGGACAACGTACCGCCGCGCTGGTGCAAACGCTCGCGCAGGCGAGGAAATAGGTGGAACACGCGTGCCAGGTCCTCTGCAAAATGCGCGGAGTCTGCGACCGATGCGCCCATCTGCAGATTTTCCATTACCGTCATGCGCGAGAAGATACGACGGCCTTCCGGTGCTTGCGCGATGTGCAGCTTGGCGATTTCGTGCGTCGGTAATCGTGTGATGTCGCGGCCCTCGAACAGGATACGGCCTTCGCGCGCGCGCGGCGTCCCGAAAATGGTCATCATCAGCGTGGATTTGCCGGCGCCGTTGGCGCCGATCAACGCAACGATCTCGCCCTCGTTGACTTCCAGATCAACTCCTTTCAGCGCAGGGATATTGCCGTAATAGGTTTTAACCCCGCGCACCGTGAGCATCGGGCTTGCTTGTGTGTCTTGCGCGGCCGCACCCATACTTATTCACGCGCCTCCGCTTCGACCTGCTCAACCTCCTCGTCGGCGACACCAAGATAGGCGGCGATGACTTTCGGATCATTACGCACCTCGGCAGGATTGCCATCCGAAATCTTCACGCCGTAATCGAGCACTACGACGTGATCGGAAACTTGCATCACCACCGACATGTCGTGCTCGATCAGTAAAATCGAGGTGTCGTGTTTTTCGCGGATGTAAAGAAGAAGGTCATTGAGGTCAGCGCTTTCACGCGCATTGAGGCCCGCAGCCGGCTCGTCGAGGCAAAGCAGCACCGGGTCGGTGCACATGGCGCGCGCAACCTCGAGTCGGCGCTGATCGCCATAGGGCAGTTCGCCGGCGGGATCGTCGGCGCGCTGCGAAAGCCCAATGCGATTGAGCCAATATTTTGCTTTGTCGATGGCCGCGCGCTCCGCATTGGTAAAGGCGCGTAGCCTCAGCATGCCGGCAAAGGTGTAGCCAGATGCCAGCATCAGCGGATTGTGCTGCGCGACCAGCAAGTTTTCCAGGCCCGTCATGCCGGGAAACAGACGAATATTCTGAAAGGTACGCGCCACGCGCGCTTGCTTGGCGATGCGGAAATCGATCAACCGCTCGAGCAGATAATCCCGACCGTCCGGATGCGTGAGACGGATCATCCCGACGGTCGGCTTATAGAAGCCGGTGATGCAGTTGAACACCGTGGTCTTGCCCGCACCGTTCGGCCCGATGATTGCGGTGATGTCACCGCGTTGTGCACTGAACGACAGATCGTCCACCGCCAGCAGGCCGCCGAAGCGCATGGTCAGGTGCTTGACGTTGAGGACCGGTTCGCTCATCCGCGACCTTCCTCACGCGCCAGCGCAATATCGACCGGCTTCTCTTTCTTTAGGAACACCGAGGGCGTTCGCGTCGAAACCAGCCCACGCGGCCGCCATATCATGATCGCGACCATGGCGAGACCGAACACGACCATTCGGTATTGTTGGAATTCGCGGAAGAATTCGAAGCCGCCAAGCATAACGGTGGCGGCAATGGCAACGCCGATCTGGGAGCCCATGCCACCAAGAACGACGATTGCCAGAACCAAGGCCGATTCGTGGAACACGAAGGATTCCGGGCTGATAAATCCCTGTCGCGTGGCGAAGAATGAGCCGGCAAAGCCGCCGAACATGGCACCGATCGCAAAGGCCGTGAGCTTGGTATTGGTGGTGTTGATGCCGAGCGAGCGGCAGGCGATTTCATCCTCGCGTAAAGCTTCCCACGCGCGGCCAATCGGGAGCCGCCGCAGGCGGATGGTGACGGCGTTGGTGAGCAGCGCAAGCACCAGGATCACGTAGTAGAGAAACACAATGCGGTGCGTCGGAGAGAATTCCAGGCCGAACGTATGCGCGAATCCACCATCTTCGGAATTGAATGGTAGGCCGAAAAAACTCGGGCGCGGAATGCTTGATATGCCGTTCGGGCCGCCGGTGAAACTTTGCCAGTTGATCAGGACAAGTCGGATGATCTCGCCGAAGGCAAGCGTCACAATGGCAAGATAATCGCCGCGTAGGCGCAGCACGGGAAAGCCGAGCAGAACGCCCCAGAACGCCGCCAGAATTCCGGCGAGCGGCAAGCAAATCCAGAACGACAGGCCAAAATTCTGCGCGAGCAATGCGTAGGAATAGGCGCCGACCGCGTAGAATGCGACATAGCCAAGGTCGAGAAGGCCGGCGAGGCCAACGACGATATTCAAGCCCCAGCCGAGCATGACATAGGTGAGAATTTGAATGCTCAGATCGAGCATGTAACGGTTGTTGTAAAATATGATCGGCGCCATGGCCGCAAGGACGAGCAGTCCAGGACCGAGAAATCGCGCGATATGGGTTAAGGAGCGGCGGATGGATTCCGGTACAAAGCTCGCCGCGTCCGACGTGGCGCCGGAAAACAGGATCTCGCGCAGAAAAATGCTCACAAAGGCGATTGCCACGAGCGCAGCCAGCGTCTCGAAGCGTTCGGTCAGCTCAAGCGCTCCGCCCGGACCGGTGTCGGTGCGGATGCCAACGAGCAGCGAGAACAATCCGAATGCGACCAGTGCGGCCAGCGCGGCGTGTTTCAGTGCGCCGGCGAAATCACGATGTCGCGTACTGGTGCTTCCCCCCTGCGTCACACGGATTTCCGTTTTGCGTTAGACCTTCTCAATTTCGGGACGGCCGAGAATTCCGGTCGGCAGGAAGATGAGGACAATCACCAGGATCGAGAACGCGGCAACGTCCTTGTATTCAATGGAAAAATACGCCGACCAGAATGTTTCAATGAGGCCGATCAGCAACCCGCCGATCATCGCACCCGGCAGCGAGCCGATGCCACCGAGTACCGCGGCGGTGAACGCCTTTACCCCGGCAACAAAGCCGATATAGAAATCGACCACGCCGTAATAGAGCAGATGCATGATGCCAGCGACGGCGGCGAGCGCGGCGCCGATAACAAACGTGTATGAAATCGTGCGGTCGACGTTGACGCCGACCAGCGACGCCATTTTCAGATCCTGCTCGCAAGCGCGCATGTCCCGTCCAAGCCGCGTTTTCGCGACGATCCAGGAAAACACCGCCATCAGCACGATCGTTGTGACGACGACGAGAATCTGCACGTTCGAGAGCTGCACCACGAAAATCGGGCTATCGACTAGCGTGTAACCGCCGGTGATCAGCGGCGGCAACGGCTTGACGCGGGCGCCTTGCGCGATTTGCACGTAATTCTGCAGCACGATCGACATGCCGATGGCGGATATCAGCGGCGCGAGGCGAAAGGAATGCCGCAACGGTCGGTAAGCAAAACGCTCGACGGTCCAGCCGTAGAGCGAAGTAAGCGCCATTGCGATCAGCAACACCAGGAACAGCGCCAGCGGCACCGCCGTAATGCCCATAGCGACCAGCGCCAGGAACGCGATCAGCGCGATAAACGCGCCGACCATGAAGATATCGCCGTGCGCGAAATTGATCATGCCGATGATGCCGTAGACCATCGTATAGCCGATGGCGATCAGTCCGTAGATCGAGCCGAGCGTCACACCGTTGATCAATTGCTGAAGGAAATATTCCATGCGTCCACGTAGCCTTCGCTAAACCCCCCAAGCGAGGACAAATGGGTCGATTAGGCTTAACAGGGCAAAACCCGAGCGGCAACGGCGCGCGACGCCGCTGTTAATTGAAACGGATTGTGGGCTGAAAGAATAGGGCCCAGAACCCGTGGCCCCCTTGGTTAAATGTACGACGAGTAGTCGCGCAACCTGTCGACCGGGGCAGGATCTCTGCCCCGATCGTGCGTTCAGTGAAGGCCACCAAAAAGCCAAACCAGCACCAGAATTGGAATTGGCACTCCAAGCAACCACAGAAGTAAATAGCGTCCCATCGTCGGTTCTCCTTTTGCCAGAGGGAACTCGGCACGTGGGACACAAGTTCCGGACACATTTGCTTCAATACGAATCGGGGAACGAATGCGTTTGCCGCGGATTGACTCCTGCCACGGAAAACGAGCGATCGAAGTGGCAAAGCAATGTTTGAGAGGAAAAAACTATGAATCAGAATCCAAACCAGAAACCCGGTCAGCAGGGTGGCCAACAGCAACAGGGCGGTCAGCCGAAGCCCGGTCAAGGTGGCCAGCAGCAGCAAGGTGGCCAGCAGAAGCCTGGTCAGCAGCAAGGCGGCCAGCAGTAAATCGCCAATTTACTCGAGTAAGTTCGGAAGCCCCGCACGATCGTGCGGGGCTTCGCCATTTTTACCGCCATAGCTATCGGTCAGCGGCTCGAATATGCTTGGCGTATGGGCAACGTCTCGGCACTGCCGCTGTTTCACCTGTACGGCGATCCGCCTGACGACTCCGCTTTTGACTTCATTCACATCGAAACAATCGCATCGCGCTCATCCGTCCATGACTGGACAATCCGCGCGCACCGGCACCGCAATCTCTTCCAGATCCTGCTGATCGAAAAGGGCGGGGGCGAAATGAGTTTCGAAACGGCAACGGCCCGCTTTTCGGCGCCCGCGGTCATTCTCGTGCCGGCAACGACGGCGCACGGATTCCGTTTCACGCCACAGGTCACCAATGGATGGGTCGTTAGCTTCACCGAAGACGTCGCCGATGCCCTTGGCGATCAGTCAGGCGAGGCGCTTGCGCGGCTGAAAGCGGTCGCGACCAATCCAGTTCTGCCGCTCGTTGACGCGGGCGAGGCAAAACGACTTTCCGCACTGTGCGCCGATTTGCACGAGGAGGACTCGCTTGCGCGCGAAGGCCACCGGCTTGCGATGCGCGGCCTGCTCGCGCTGATTGCGATTGAAGTCGTGCGTCTGGCAGTAAGCCGGGCGCGAAGTGGCGCAGTGACGCTGTCGCGATTTGATGCGCGCGTTGACGAACTGCGCCGGCTTGTGGATGAGAATTTTCGCAAGGAACGCCTCATCAGCTTTTATGCCGAAAAGCTGGCCATGACGCCCGACCGCCTCAATGATCATGTCAAGCGTGCGACCGGCGTCACCGCGGGTCATCTCATCCGGCAGCGTGTTCTCACCGAAGCCAAGCGGCAGCTTGTGTTCACCAACCAGGCGATCCATGAAATTGCCTACGATCTCGCCTTTTCCGACCCGTCACATTTTACTCGCTTCTTCCGCAAGCAGACCGGCACGACGCCGCAGGCGTTTCGCGATGGCCGCGGCGGCTAAGCTATTTCTTTGCGTGCAGGGAATCGTGCCGGATGAAAAAGACCGCGATCAAGGCTCCGACCAATTCCGCCAATGCGGCACCCATCATTGCAGCGCGCAAACCGGGCATGAAGCCCGTGACAACATTCGCCTGCTGGCCTGCATAGGCGGCAAATACTGAACCCAAGATGGCGACGCCCATTGTTGCGCCGACCATGCGCGCCGTATTGAGCACGCCGGAGGCGGTGCCTGAACGCGCGGGCGGCACCGCGGCGACCGCGACGCCATTGACGGGGGCGGTGTTCAGGCCAAGCCCGATACCGACGACCACCAGCGCCAACTCAATGACCGGGAGACTCGTGTTTTCAGAAATGAACGCGATCGCAAGCGCTCCAAAGCCCATGCCTGCCATTCCCGCAGTCATGATGATGCGCGGTCCAAGGTTGTTTGTGAGATAGCCGACCAACTGCGACACGATGACGAAACTGACGGACATCGGCAGGAGTTCGAGGCCGGCGATGAATGGGGTCGCGCCGCGGATTGTTTGAAAATAGAGCGGCATAATAAAGAGAAGGGCGTACATGCCGAACGTCATCAGGCCGGCAACAGCGAGTGCCGCTGAAAAGACAGGCTGGCCGAGCAAGGGCAGCGGCAACAGTGGGCCCGGTGTCCGCGCCTCCACACACACGAATGCGATTGCCGCCAACGTGGCCCCGGTCAGCACCGCAAAGAGAGGCGTCGTCCAGCCCCAGTGCGATCCTTCAATCGCAGCGAACGCAAAACCGCCGAGCGCAATGATCGCCAGAACCTGGCCGGGCACATCGAGGCGGCGACCTTCCGGTTCGCTACTTTCCTCGATCGCATACATCGTGAGAAACAGCGCCGCTGCGCAAGCAGGCAGGCTTATATAAAAAATGCTTCGCCAGCCGACACTGTCGACGAGCCAGCCGCCAAAAGTCGGACCGATGATGAAGGCAAGCCCGTTGCAGCTCGCCCAGATGCCCATCGCGTGAGCGCGTTCCTCGCGGCGCGGGTAGGCGAGCGTCAATAGAACCAGCGACATCGGCAGGGCGAATGCCGCGCCGAGCCCGCTTACAGATCGCCCGACAATCAAAACCGCAGCGTTCGGCGCGAGCGCACACACAATGGTACCCGCGGTGAACAGGGAAATGCCGATCAGAAAGATGCGTCGACGGCCGTAGATGTCGCCGAGAGTTCCACCGGTCAGCAGCAGAGTTGCATAGACAACGTTGTATGCGTCGATAACCCATTGCATTTCGGTGACGCCGGCACCGAAATCGTACGCGATGCTTTTCAGGCCGAGATTCACGACCGACGTGTCGATCTGCGCCAGCAGCACGCCGAGCGAGGTTGCGAGCAGCACAAATCGGGGATCGCGTACGGCGCCATTCATATGGGCTGTTGTTGTCATAGTTCCTTCTTTCACTTGCGAGGCGCGGGGTCATGTGAACGCCCGATGTAGGAGCCGATACACCGGCATCCCACCCGCTTTCTGTTATTTTCACGCAGGAACTCGGTCCCGGCGTAGTTAACGCGAGCAAGCTAGACGGCCAGCCGGTAAGGTAAAATTTCGGTTTCTTTTGAATTTCGCATTTGAAGCGATTAGCCGTGGAGCCCTAGTCAGGGAGGGATCCGTGCAAAAAATTTCCACGGCGACCGCATCGATTATCGTTCTAATTGCTCTCTATTTCACGTTGGCCTGGGGCTACGACGCGCTCCGGGCTCTCACCTCACCGAGCTACGGCTTTGAGGATGTGTGGCGTTCGCAATATCTGTTCGGCATCGGCCGACTGTTCGATCTCGGCCCGGTCGGGCTGATCAAGCTTGCAGCATTTTTCGCAACGCTCAAGCTCGCCGTCGCCTGCATCTGCATGCTGCACATCGCTGACCGTGTGCGCTGCTTCATGCGCGGGCAGCCCAACCCAGAAATTCTGGAGGCCGGACTCATCCTGGTCGTGCTAATCAGTATCGTGTCGGTTGGTCCGGCGTCTTGGGCACACAGCGCGGATTTGATGCGCGAGCACGTCTATCAGTTGCTCTTTGCCGCCCTCGCGACCGGATTATGCATATTCGAACGGGTTTATGCGCACCGCACGGAAGCGTCGGAAGCCCAGCCAGCGGTCGACGCGACCGCGACATAAGCGGCCCCTCGTTTTTACGCGTGATGCAACTGGTCCAGGCGATGCTTGCGCGGGTTATTGCGATTGCGCTGCTGTGGGGCATGCGATTCAGTCTGGTATGGCTGGTCGCGCACGAATACCTGGCATTCGTCGATGAGAAGCTAACGGCAATTTCGCGCGCGCTCAGTGCGATTTAAGACCGCGGCTATTTTGGTCGCGCCTCGTGTAGGCCGCGATCCGCGGGCTGCAGCCTTCCGGAACGCCTGTCTTTGACCGCCTGTATCAAGGTCAGTGCGGCATTGCGCACATCATCCTGGAAGTCGGTATCCCGATCCAAGTCGTCGTGGCTGGTCGCGTAAGGCGTGAGGTAGCCAACGTAGCGGTCAATGAGCGCGAGGTGCCCCGATGGAATCATGCCGATGTCGCTCATCCAGTCGGTGAGAATACGCCGAAGAGTTTCCGTCCCGGCCGCGTCGCCGTGCACCACCACCGAAAAGATTCGACCGGCGAGATGACGCGGGTAAGGCCAACCGGCCAGTTCCAGCCTTTTGGCTTTTATTGGATCCTTTCCTCCCGTCGAAGTGAGGTCGGGGTTGCCACCGTCGGCGCAGACCAGTCGATCGATCATCAGCTTGAGCGAGGAGGGTGCCTGGTACCAGTTGACCGGACACACGATCATGACGCCGTGCGCGGCCACCCATTTCGGGTAGATTTCTGCCATCCAGTCGCTGGCTTGGCCGAGAGCGTGGTTCGGGTAACAGCTGCACGGCCAATGGCAAAGCGGTTGCGCTGTCGATACGCAGGCCTTGCACGGATAGATCACCTTTCCATATTCGGCCACGAGGCGTGACAGATCGAGGACGTCGACTTCGAAGCCGCGGGTTTTTTCAACGACCTGTTTTGCAAGCGTCACCAGCCGCCAGGTTTTTGACATCTCGCCTGGACAAGTCTGATCGTTGCGCGATGAGCCGTTGACAATCAACACTCGCGAGGGTGATTTCGGATTCTTGTGGGCCGACTCAGCAGCCTGGATATCGGCACGTGTCCGCAACCACTCGATCGGCACGTCGAAATCGGGGTCGGCGAAACCCTTGCCGGCTTTCCGCGTGCGCGGCGACTTGTGGTAGTCATCATAAGTCAGCCAGGCGGTTTCGACGATCTTGTCGAGTTCGCGCTTTAGCGCTTCAAACTCTGGATCGTAGAATCGGGCCAGGAATCGTTTCTTGAATTCTTGCTTGTCGAGCTGGACACTCGGCATGCCCTTGCGCACTTTGATCTTGGCCATGACAGCTCCCCATTGCGTGGGTCGTGGCCAATATTGAAGCGCTTTCAGCTCGAAATGACGAGGGCGTTTGGCGTTGTGACCATCATTTCGTCTTTGTCACCTCGGCGATGACATCGGCTGCTTCCTTGAAAGCGTGATTGGCGGCCGGCACACCGCAATAGATCGCCTGCTGCAGAATGATTTCCTTGATGTCGTCCGGGGTGAAATTGGCCTCGGTCAACGCTGCCCGCACATGCATGCGGAACTCTTCCCACTTGTCGAGTGCGAGCATCGTGCCGATCACCAGTATACGCCGGGTGCGCTCATCAAAGTGCGGGCGGGTCCAAATCTCGCCCCATGCAGTGCGGGTGATGAAATCCTGAAATTCTTCGTTGAACGCCGTCTTCCTGGCGTTCGCGCGATCGACCCAGGCATTGCCAAGCACTTTGCGGCGCTTGGCCATTCCCCGTTCATAGCGTTCCTTGTCATCCATGGGCTTTCCCGTCAGGCGCGGAGGAAATCGAGAACCGTTTCGGTGTATTGCTTCGGCAACTCGACATTCGCGATGTGTGCCGCATCGAGACTGGCGAGCTTGGCGCCCTTGATCTGTTTCTGGATGGCTTCGCCGGCGGAAGGTGGCGTTGCAGGATCCTGTTTGCCGACGATGACCAAAGTCGGCGCGGTCACGTGCGGATTAGACGCGGAAAAGTCCATGTCGCGAATGGCCTCGCAGCTTGCAATGTAGCCCGCGGGATTTGTGGCAACGAACATTTCGGTCATGCGCGCGATCGCCTGCGGGGCGCTCCCTCGAAAATTCTTTGTGAACCAGCGCTCCATGTTCAGCCCGACAAGTTCGCCGAGGCCTTTCTCCTGGACGAACTTGATTCGATCGTTCCACGGAGTCTTGTCGGCGTAATTGAAGTTTGTGTTCGAGAGGACAAGCTTCTCGATGCGGTTTGGGGCGTTGGCGCCTAGCCACTGGCCGACCATGCCGCCCATCGACAATCCGCACCAGTTGATTGTTTTGATCTTCAGCGCATCGAGAATGGAAAGCACGTCGCGGCCGAAACGCTCCATCGAATAGGGGCCCTTCGGCACGCCCGACTTGCCATGACCCCGGCGGTCATAGCGGACGAGCCGGAAGTGCTTGGCAAACTCCGGTGCCTGGTCGTCCCACATGTGCAGGTTGGTGCCAAGCGAGTTTGAAAGCATCAGCACGGGGGCGCCTTCGCGGCCTTCAACCTGTACATGAAGCGGGCAGCCGTCATCGGCATTGATCATCGGCATTAAGATCCTCCCCTAAAGGCGTGTTTGATTTGCGGTACGGTCGTGGCGAAAAGCCATAATGCGGCTTAGGTGGTCTGCAAAGCTCTTTTCATAGCCGCGTCGAAGGCTTAAGTCCGAAGGCCGGAAACCTCAGATCGACGTAAAGGAGATGCCGGATGGCAATGTCAATGACAGGGGAAGTCCAGCTTCCGGCGAGCCGAGACGTTGTCTGGGCCAAGCTCAACGACCCCGACGTGCTCAAGGCCTGCATTCCAGGTTGCGAGGAGCTCAACAAGACCTCGGACACAGAATTTCAAGCCGTCGCAACGACAAAGATCGGTCCGGTGAAGGCCCGGTTTAAAGGCAGGGTACAGCTGAGCGATCTCAATCCCCCTAACGGCTACAAGATTTCCGGCGAGGGCGATGGCGGCGTCGCCGGATTTGCGAAGGGCGGTGCAACCGTGGCGCTCACTGAGAAAGACGGTGGCACTTTGCTGACATACAACGTGGAGGCGCAAATCGGGGGCAAGCTTGCCCAGCTTGGGCAGCGCCTGGTCAACGGCGCGGCCAAGAAACTCGCCGACGATTTCTTCCAGAAATTCGCAACGTCCGTCTCAAATTCCTGACAAAGACAACGATCACCGCAGTTTGAAGCGGTTTTCCTGCCCTCAATCCCTTGACCCGGCCCGCACTCGGGGTTCAGACTTATTCCTGTTCCAAGCCGTGATCGGGCTGAAATCGGCACGATTCCGCGATTGAACCGCCGCCGCTCGGGTGTTTGGGGGCGAAAAGAGGGCCTTTGGCCCCAAAATGGGAGGAAGGTTCATGGCTTCCGTGTCCATGACGGTGAATGGCAAAGCCGTCGCCGGTGACGTCGAAGCGCGCACGCTTCTGGTGCAATTTCTGCGCGAGAATTTGCGGCTGACCGGCACGCATGTCGGCTGCGACACATCGCAGTGCGGTGCCTGCGTGGTCCACATCGACGGGATCGCCGTCAAAGCGTGCACGACGCTCGCCCTGCAGTGTGAGGGTGCCAAGGTTACGACCATCGAGGGTTTGGCGGAACCGAACGGTCCACTGCATCCAATGCAGGAGGCCTTTCGTGAGCATCATGGTCTGCAATGCGGGTTCTGCACGCCCGGAATGATCATGGCTGCGCTCGATATCGTGCGGCGTCATGGCAATGAGCTCGACGAGCGCATCATTCGAGAGCAACTCGACGGAAACATCTGCCGCTGCACCGGCTACCACAACATCGTCAAGGCGATTGCTGCTGGCGCAAAAGCCATGGCCAAGGGCGGTGCTCGTCAAGCCGCCGAATAACGTCAAGTATTCCAACGGGAGGAAACCGCCATGAGCGCGACCGGTATCGGTGCGGCGGTGCGCCGGAAGGAAGATCTCCGCTTCATTACGGGCAGGGGCCAATACACCGACGATGTGATCCGGCCGCGCGAAACGCGCGCGGTATTTGTGCGCTCACCGCACGCCCACGCGAAGATAAAAGGCATTGACACGAACGCGGCCAAAAAGTTGCCGGGCGTGCTCGCTGTGCTCACGGGTGCTGAGCTGGCAAATGACAAGATCGGAAATCTGATTTGTGGCTGGATGATTCACTCCAAAGACGGCACGCCGATGAAGATGGCGCCCCATCCGGCGCTGGCTGTCGGCAAGGTCAATCATCAGGGAGACGCTGTCGCCGTCGTCATAGCTGAAACGCAAGTGCAGGGCCGTGACGCTGCCGAAAAAATCAAAGTCGACTACGAGCCGCTTCCAGCGGTTACTGATCCTGCAAAAGCCAGGTCAGGTCCACAAATTCACGACCTTGCGCCTAAGAACACGATTTATGAATGGTCACTCGGCGACGCGAAAGCCGTCGACGCAGCCTTCGCCTCCGCCAAGCACGTTACCAAGCTCGATATCGTCAACAACAGGTTGGTACCCAATGCGATCGAGCCGCGTGCGGCGCTTGCCGAGTACGACGCCGGTACCGATCAGCTGACGCTTTGGAATACGACCCAGAATCCGCATGTGTCCCGTCTGGTGATTGCCGCGTTTGTCGGCATGGCGCCGGAGCACAAGTTGCGCGTTATTGCTCCGGACGTCGGCGGTGGTTTTGGCTCCAAGATCTTCATCTATCCGGAAGAAGTCGTCTGCCTATGGGCCGCCCGAAAGGTGGGCCGTCCGGTCAGGTGGACCGCGGACCGCTCGGAGTCATTCGTGACCGATGCGCATGGCCGCGATCACGTCACGCATGCCGAGCTTGCGCTCGATGCGAATGGGAAAATCCTGGCGATGCGCGTAAAAACGGTCGCCAATCTTGGCGCCTATATGTCCACGTTCTCGTCTTCCGTGCCGACTTATCTCTACGCGACTTTGCTGTCAGGTCAGTACGACATTCCGCAAATCTATTGCGAGGTCGACGCAGTCTACACAAACACGGTCCCGGTCGATGCCTATCGCGGTGCCGGCAGACCCGAGGCGACATTTGTCGTTGAACGTCTGGTCGAGGTGGCGGCGCGGCAGATGGGAATCGACCCGGCGGACCTGCGCAAGCGCAACTTCGTCAAATCCTTCCCGCATCAGACGCCGGTGATCATGGCTTACGATGCCGGCGACTATAACGCTTCGCTCAAAAAGGCCCTGGAGCTTGCTGACGTCAAAGGCTTCAACAAGCGCAAACGCGAAGCGAGCCGCCACAACAAGCTGCGCGGTCTGGGCTATTCGACCTATATCGAAGCCTGCGGGATTGCGCCTTCGCAGGCGGTTGGTTCGCTGGGATGCGGCGTTGGCCTCTGGGAGAGCGCTGAGGTGCGCGTCAATCCAACCGGCAGCGTGGAAGTTCTCACCGGCACGCATGCGCACGGGCAGGGCCACGAGACCACCTTCGCCCAGCTCGTGTCCGAGCGGCTCGGCATTCCGTTCGAGAACGTTTCGATCGTACATGGCGACACCGACAAGGTGCAGTTCGGAATGGGTACTTACGGATCGCGCTCCGGTGCGGTCGGCATGTCTGCGATCGTCAAGGCTCTCGACAAGATCGAGGCCAAGGCGAAGAAAGTCGCCGCGCACATGTTGGAGGCGGCGGAAGGCGACATCGTCTTCAAGGATGGGAAGTTCACCGTCGCAGGCACCGACAAGTCGGCGGCTTGGGGCGACGTTGCGCTCAATGCCTACATCGCGCACAAATTTGCAGGGCAGGAGCTCGAGCCCGGGTTAAAGGAGACGAGCTTCTACGATCCGACCAATTTCACGTTCCCCGCCGGCTGTCATATTTGCGAGGTCGAAATCGATCGAGAGACCGGCAAGACCGAAATCGTCAACTGGACCGCCGTCGACGATTTCGGAACCGTCGTCAATCCGATGATCGTCGAAGGGCAGGTACACGGCGGTATCGCGCAGGGCATCGGGCAGGCGTTACTTGAGGGCGCCGTCTACGACAATGATGGTCAGCTCGTGACTGGGTCATTGATGGACTATTGCATGCCGCATGCGCACGATCTGCCCTCATTTCAGGTTGGCCTCACCGAAACAAAGGCGCCTTCGAATCCACTCGGCATCAAGGGCTGCGGCGAAGCAGGTGCGATCGCCGCGCCGGCAGCGGTGATCAACGCCATCACCGATGCGATTGGCTCAGAGAACATCACAATGCCCGCGACTGCGCAGGCGGTCTGGGCTGCACTCAAACATGCGCAACCGCGTCAGGCCGCGTAGGGAGACTTTATATGTACAATTTTACATTCCATCGTCCGACCACTGTCCGCCAGGCGGCCGGTCTGCTGGCGCGCAACCCTGATGCCAAGTTGTTGGCGGGCGGGCATTCGATCCTGCCGGTGATGAAACAGCGGCTCGCGCAGCCTTCGGCGCTCATCGATCTGTCTTTGGTCGAGGGATTGAGCGGTGTCGAACAGAAGGGCCGATCCATTGTGATCGGCGCCATGACGCGCCATGCCGATGCAGCCAATTCGCCCGCGCTTCGGCAATTGCTTCCCGGTCTTGCATCGGTGCCCGCATCGGTTGGAGATCCGCAGGTGCGCAACCGCGGCACGATCGGCGGCTCGATCGCGAACAACGATCCGAACGCCGACTATCCGGCGGCGTGTCTTGGCCTCGGTGCGACGATCATCACGAACAAGCGGCGCATCGCGGCCGACGATTTCTTCACCGGTATGTTCTCAACGGCGCTGGAGGACGGTGAGATCATCACCAAGGTAAGTTTTCCGATTGCCAAGAAGGCGGCTTACGAAAAATTCAAGCATCCGGCTTCGGGCTTCGCTCTGGTTGGCGTATTCGTTTCGAAGCGAGGCGCCGATATCCGCGTGGCAGTGACCGGCGCCGGCGCGAACGGCGTATTCCGTGTGAAATCCTTCGAAGAGGCGCTCAAGAAGCGCTTCGCGGCCAAATCGATCGAAGGCCTGACGATACCTGCCAACGGTATGAACAGCGACATACATGCCAGTCCCGAGTATCGTGCCCACTTGGTTGGTGTTTTGGCACGGCGAGCACTTGCCAAGGCAACGGCCTGAACGGACATTCATGGTCGGCTGCCCGACATAGCGAGTCCAAAATTTATCTCGAGCGTTGATCGCGCAGGAACCGATGCGCAGCCGTTGCGTTGGAGCGACGGGCGCACGCAACTGTGCAGGTCAAGGTGGTTGAGTTTTTTCCAATCTTTGTCGTGATGCTGACCGCTGCAGCAATGGCACTCGTGCGCCTGAGCGTTTAGCGCGACAAAATCGAAAGCTCATCTGTCTGGCCGGTCGAGCTCCGCTAGCAGGTCGTGGAGATCGAGCGGGTTCGTGTACATCTGCAACGAACCGTCCGGCTTTTTCGGCCATTTGTCTTTTGGACGATCCCAGTAGAGCTCGACACCGTTGTCATCCGGGTCGCGCAGATAGAGCGCTTCGCTCACGCCATGGTCGCTGGCGCCCTCGAGCGGGATCTTCGCGACGATAAGCCGGCGTAGGGCGTCGGCGAGGAGTTTGCGGGTCGGATAAAGAATGGCCGTATGGTAAAGGCCGGTGGTGCCGGGCGCGGGGGGCGATCCGCCCCGGCTCTCCCAGGTATTAAGGCCGAGGTGATGATGATAGCCGCCGGCCGATATAAAAGCCGCGCCTGGCCGACTTGTGGTGAGCGTAAATCCCAGCACTCCGCAGTAGAAATCGAGCGCCCTTTGCAGATCGGCAACCTTCAAGTGGACATGGCCGATCCGCACCCCGGGGTCGATCGTGGGGAATTGAAGAGCTTCTTTCTCAAGGGTTATGGGCTTGCTCATAGGTAAATCCTGGCTGTCGGGGCCCTAGTTCCCTACATGTATGACACGAGCGTGGTAGGATAAAGTCCCCGCATGACCGACAAGATCCTCCCGAACTCTATCGATTCAACTCTCGATCTGCTGGCAAAGGCGGATTACATCGCCGATCGTTCGTTGGCGACCGTACTTTATCTGGCACTAAAAATGGGCCGACCGCTGTTCGTTGAGGGCGAGGCGGGCGTCGGCAAGACTGAAATTGCGAAGGTGCTGGCCACGACACTCGGGCGGCGGCTTATTCGACTGCAGTGCTACGAGGGTTTGGACGTTTCTGCCGCTGTCTACGAGTGGAATTACGGCGCGCAGATGATCGCCATCCGCCTTGCCGAAGCGGAAGGCGAAGGAGACAAAGCTCGCATCGAGCATGATGTCTTTTCCGAGCGATTCCTTATCAAGCGTCCGTTGCTTCAGGCGTTGGAGCCAGATCCCGCTGGCGCACCTGTGCTCCTGATCGACGAAATCGACCGGACTGATGAAGCCTTCGAAGCATTTCTTTTGGAAGTGCTTGCCGATTTTCAGGTAACCGTGCCTGAACTCGGCACTGTGAAAGCGGCACATCCACCGATCGTCGTTGTGACATCCAATCGCACACGCGAGGTGCACGATGCGCTCAAGCGCCGGTGCCTCTACCACTGGGTCGGTTATCCGGATGCCGCGCGCGAGTTGAAGATTCTCCGTGCGAAAGTGCCCGGCATCGCAAAAAAACTGTCGGAGCAGGTCGTCGCCTTCGTACAGGCGCTGCGCAAGGAGGATTTATTCAAGTCGCCCGGCGTTGCTGAAACGCTGGATTGGGCCGGAGCGCTGACCGAGCTCGATGTGGTGGCGCTCGACCCCGCGACTGTATCCGATACGCTTGGCGTGCTTTTGAAATACCAAGACGACATTGCCCGCCTCGACGGCACAAAGGTAAAGGCCTTGCTCGACGAGGTGAAATCGGAGCTAAGGGCGGCGGAGTAAAGTCATGGCCGCGCCCGAGGGACGTCTTGCAGAAAACATAGTCTACTTCGCACGCGCCTTGCGCGCGGCCGGGATGCCGGTCGGACCAGGCGCTGTACTTGACGCCCTTGAGGCGCTGAGTGTCGCGCGCGTTGGCATGCGCGACGACTTTTACTGGACGCTGCATGCTGTGTTCGTGAAACGGCATGAACATACAATTCTGTTTGATCAGGCATTTCGAATCTTCTTTCGCAAACGCGGATACATCGAGAAACTTATCGCATCGATGATTCCGCAAACCTTGGAGCCCGCAGCGAAATCGCCCGCGCCCGGTGCGCAACGCATTCAGGACGCATTATTTTCCGGACTGAACGAGCGCGCCCAGGATCAATCGGAAATCGATGTCGATGCGCGGCTGACCGTCTCCGACCGAGAAGTGCTGCAGAAAAAAGATTTTGCGCAAATGACGACGGCGGAAATCGCGGCGGCCAAGGACGCGATTGCGCGCCTCAGGCTGCCCCTTGATGTGGTCCGCACAAGGCGTCTTACGCAAGATCGGCACGGCCACCTCATTGATATCCGGCGCACTCTGCGCGCGAGCATGAAAGCGGGCGGCGCGGTCATCGACTTGAAATATCTCGGGCCGCGGGTAAAGGAGCCGCCGATCGTTGCGTTGCTCGATATCTCTGGGTCAATGAGCGAGTATACGCGACTATTTCTGCACTTCCTGCATGCGGTCACCGACGCCCGCAAGCGCGTAACGACATTTCTCTTTGGTACGCGGCTGACCAATGTCACTCGTGCGATCCGGCAGCGCGATCCCGACGAAGCGCTTGCAGCGTGCTCGGCCAACGTGGCCGACTGGTCGGGCGGTACGCGCATTGCCTCGTCGCTTCACATATTCAACAAGCAGTGGGCGCGCCGGGTGTTGGGGCAGGGCGCTGTGGTGCTGCTGATTACCGACGGGCTTGAGCGCGATGCCGACGATACGCTCGCCTTCGAAATCGATAGGCTTCATCGATCGTGCAGACGGTTGATATGGCTGAATCCGTTGCTTCGTTTTCACGCCTTCGAAGCCCGCGCCAAAGGTGTGCAAACCATGTTGCCACACGTTGATGAGCTGCGGCCGATCCACAATCTCGACTCGATGAAAGATCTTGTACGCGCCTTATCCGGTGCGCCGGCAAAAGGGTACAATCCGAAGGACCTGAAGCAGGTTGCGTGATGGAGAACTGCGATGCTTTCGCGCGATGAAGATATTCTCAAGGCCGCCGAGGAATGGCGCAAAGACGGGCGCGAGGTTGCGCTCGCTACGGTGGTTGAGACCTGGGGTTCGGCCCCGCGACCGGTCGGCTCGAACCTGGTCATCGACAATGAAGGCAACTTTCTCGGATCGGTGTCGGGTGGCTGCGTCGAGGGGGCCGTGGTGACCGAAGCGATGGATGTGATCGAGAGCGGAAAGCCGAAAATGCTCGAATTCGGCGTCGCCGATGAAACGGCCTGGAAGGTCGGCTTATCCTGCGGTGGTACCATCCGCGTCTATGTGGAGAAGGTAGGCTGAGGTGCAGCTCGACGTTTTGCATGCGCTGAATGCCGAGCGCGCGGCGCGCCGCGCGGCCGTGCTCGTGACTGATGTCGCAAGCGGCGGGCAGCGTTTGGTCAAGGCGGCTGAGGTGGCCAAGGATCCTTTGAAGGAGGTCCTGGACAAGCGACTGCGCATGGCCAAGAGCGGGATGGAGGAAACGCCGCAAGGGCGGATTTTCCTGACGGTCTATGTACCGTCGCCGCAGCTGGTGATCACCGGCGCGGTTCACATTAGCCAGACGCTCGCACCGATCGGGCAATTGCTTGGCTATAACGTGACGATCGTTGACCCGCGCACTGCCTTTGCGTCGATCGAACGGTTTCCCGACGTGAAGGTGATCGCCGAGTGGCCGGATGTGGCATTGCCCCCGCTTGGTATCGACCACTACACGGCGTTTGTTGCGCTCACACACGATCCGAAAATTGACGACCCGGCGCTCAAACATGCGCTCGCGCGCGACTGCTTCTATATCGGCGCTCTCGGCTCCAGAAAGACGCACGCCCGGCGTGTGGAGCGATTGAAGCAAGCCGGGCTCAGTGATGCGGACATCGCCCGCATTCATGCGCCGATCGGTCTCGACATCGAAGCAGTGTCGCCAGCCGAGATTGCGGTTGCGATCATGGGCCAGATCACGCAGGTGCTGCGGCAGAAAGCGGAGGCGGCATGAAATTCGGCTCCGTTCCCGTCGCCGAGGCCGTGGGCGCAACTGCAGTGCATTCGATCCGCCAGGGCGAGTTCGTCCTCAAGAAAGGAACGCTGATTGGGCCTGCGGAAGTCGCGGCTCTCAAGACGGCAGGCGTTAAGGAAATCACCGTGGCTCGCCTGGACCCGGGCGATGTCTCGGAGGATCAGGCAGCAGCCGACATTGCCGCGGCCATCAAAGGCGAGGGTGTGCGCGCCGACCGCGCATTTACAGGCCGCTGCAATTTATTCGCCGAAGATGCCGGCATTTTGGTTGTCGACAGGGATGTTGTCGACGCACTTAACCGTATCGATGAGGCGGTCACATTGGCGACGTTGTCGGCCTACAAGCCTGTGGTCGAAGGCGAAATGATCGCCACCGTCAAAATTATTCCTTTTGCGGTTTCGAAATCCGCGCGCGATCAGGCTGTGGCCGCAACTGCAAAAGGCAGACCGGTTATTCGTGTCGCGCCGTACAAGCTGCGCAAGATCGGCGTGGTGTCCACGCTGTTGCCCGGTCTTGCTCCGAAGGTCATCGAAAAGACTCTTAAGATTACGGCCGCGCGTATCGCTCCAGCTGGCGCAACCATCATTGCCGAAAAAAGGGTGCCACACGATCAAGCCGCACTGGCACGCGCAATCGATGAACTTCTCAGTGCTGGCGCCGAACTTGTCATCGTTTTCGGTGCCTCCGCGATAGCGGATCGACGCGACGTCATCCCTGCGGCTATCGAGGCGGTCGGCGGCGATATCGAGCACTTCGGCATGCCCGTAGACCCGGGAAACCTGATGCTGATCGGCAAGGCACGCGGCCATCCAGTCCTTGGTGCTCCGGGTTGCGCCCGCAGCCCAAAAGAGAATGGTTTTGACTGGATTTTGATGCGGCTGCTTGCCGAATTGCCGGTCACACGTGCGGATGTCACCGGCATGGGTGTCGGCGGGCTGCTGATGGAAATCGTCACACGTCCGCAGCCGCGCGAAGAACGCACGCCGCAGATCGGGCGCCGTGTCGCAGCATTGGTGCTGGCCGCAGGACGTTCGACGCGCATGGGTGCCGTCAACAAGATGCTCGCTGAAATCGGAGGCAAGCCGTTGGTTCGCATAGCGGCTGAACAGGCAGTCGCTTCGCACGCCCAGCCCGTCATTGTTGTGACTGGGCACGAGCGCGAAAAGGTTGAAGCTGCGCTCAAGGGGCTGTGGGTTCGTTTCGTGCACAATCCGGATTATGCGGAAGGGCTTGGGACGTCACTCAAGGCAGGTATTGCGGCGGTGCCGGAAGAGGCGGACGGAGTGATTGTCTGCCTCGGCGACATGCCGCAAGTCGATGCCGCGTTGATCAACCGGCTGATCGCGGCATTCGATCCGGAGCGCGGCGCGCTCGTTGTCGTGCCGAGCATCGATGGCAGGCGCGGCAATCCAGTGGTTTGGTCGCGCCGTTTCTTCCACGATCTGATGGCAATTCAGGGAGATGTCGGTGCACGCCACCTGATCGGCAATTATGCCGAAGCCGTCGTCGAAGTGCCTGTCGCCGGGGACGCGGCGCTGACTGACGTGGACACTCCCGAGTCGCTTTTGGCCGTCAAGGCTGAAATTGAACGCGCCTGAGATTCGAATCATTGATCGCCTTGGCCGACTCGCTCCTAGCTGGGTGAGCCAGCAGGGAAGGGCGATGCTTCACGTCTATGCCCCGGTAATGCGCGCGCTCGTGGTCATGGCCTTGGCGCTTGCCACCGCCACGCTAATGCTTGTCGCCGTTACCACGGCGCGGGCCGCAATTGCCGCTTTGATCTAAGCCAATATAATAAAAGAGAGATTCGGTGCCCTTGCGCGGCGAGCGAGTCTGCCTTAGATTATGACTGACCGGTCAGTCATAAAGGTGCAGCAAATGCGTCGTGTAGCCGGGTTTCGACAATCAGCAGCGGGTCGTGCGGGCCGCCGCAAGCGTGCCACCGAGGCTGCGCGCGCCGCGGCCTTGCCCTCCAGTGCCGCCCGAAAGGCACGCAGCGGCGAACGCCGTGAGGCAATTCTGGCCGCTGCGCTTGACGAATTTTCCAGCCGCGGTTTCGAGGCCGCCCGCCTTGAGGATGTGGCGCGCCGCGCTGGCGTCGCCAAAGGCACGATCTATCTTTACTTCCGCGACAAGGAGAGCCTGTTCCAGGAACTGATCCGGACCATGCTCACGCCTCTAGTCGGAACCATTGAGGCAATGGGCCAGGCCGATGTGCCGCTGCCGATTTTGGCCGATCGCATTGTCGACCTGTTCGTCAGCCAGGTTTACGAAACGCGGCGGAAAGACGTCGTGCGTCTCATGATTTCGGAAGGGCGCCGCTTTCCGAAACTTGCCGAATTCTACTATCGCGAGGTTCTGTCCCGCATCATCGCAGCCGTGCGGGCGCTGCTGCAGCGGGCTGCCGCGCGTGGCGAGGTGCCGGAAAGCCTCGCGGACTTCCCGCAGATCATTGCCGCACCAGGCCTTGTCGCCATCGTCTGGAACGGCTTGTTCGAACGTTTCGAGCCGCTCGATGTTCGCAAGATGATGAAGACGCATCTCGACCTGTTGTTCGCGCAGGGGAGATTGCCATGAACAGGATTTTGGCCGGGCTTGCTCTGATTTTCGTGACGTTTGCGCTCACAGGCTGTGGCAACGGTAACGATCGCATTCTGCAAGGTTGGGTCGAGGCCGAGCTGGTTTTCGTCTCCCCCGACGAGCAGGGGCGTGTCGAAACGCTGAAAGTTCGCGAAGGTGATCGCGTCACGAAGGGCGATCTTCTGTTTACCGTCGACGACGACCTGCAAAAGGCGGACGTCACGGTGCGAAATACAGCTGTCATCAACGCTCAGCAGGCCTTCGATCGCGCCAAGGAATTGCTGAAGTCGTCCGCCGGCACGCAAAAGACCTTCGACGATGCCGAGGCGGCGCTGCGCCAGGCCAAGGCCAATCTTGAATGGGCGCAGACCAGACTCGCCCGCCGCAACGCCCACAGTCCCGCCGACGGCACAATCGAACAGATTTACTACCGGCCAGGCGAAACCGTGCCTGCCGGGCGTCCGGTCGTGGCCTTGCTGCCACCGGGCAACCTGAAGATCCGGTTTTTCGCGCCACAGGCGGTGTTGCCCGAGCTCAAATACGGCGACGCCATCGGAGTAAGCTGTGACGGTTGCGACAGCGGCCTGACCGCGAAGATCAGCTTCATAGCGCGCAGCGCCGAATTCACCCCGCCAGTGATCTACAGCCAGGAGGAACGCGCCAAGCTCGTGTTCCTGATCGAGGCGCGGCCGGAGCACCCGGAGAAATTCCGCGTCGGCCAGCCTGTGACGGTCACTTTGCCAGAAAGGTCTCCGAGATGAACGGGGCTGACATTGTCATCGATGTGCACGGCCTGACAAAAAAATTCGATGGCCGCGCGGTGGTGCGCAACCTTTCGATGCAGGTCAAACGCGGCACGATCTACGGCTTTCTGGGCCCGAACGGCTCCGGCAAGACAACCACGATCCGGATGCTGTGCGGCCTGCTAACACCGGATGAAGGCACCGGTACTTGCCTCGGCTACGACATCCGTACCGAAACGGACAAGATCAAGCTGCAGGTCGGATACATGACCCAGCGTTTCAGCCTGTACCAGGACCTGTCGGTTCGAGAAAATCTCGAGTTCATCGGCCGCATTTACGGGATAGCGCGACCAGTAGCCGCGGCGCGCGCCGCCATCGAAAGGCTTGGTCTGACTGGCCGCGAGGAGCAACTCGCCGGTGAACTGTCCGGCGGCTGGAAACAACGGCTGGCGCTCGGCGCCTGTACATTACCAAGCCCGAAATTGCTTCTGCTCGACGAGCCGACCGCCGGTGTCGACCCCAAGGCGCGGCGCGAATTTTGGAATGAGATCCACGCGCTCGCCGCCGAAGGACTGACGGTGCTGGTCTCGACCCACTACATGGACGAAGCCGAGCGCTGCCATGAGATCGCCTATATCGCCTACGGCGAACTGCTGGCGCACGGCACGGTCGAAGAGGTGATCGAGTCCTCGCACCTGACGACCTATACCGTCGGCGCCCGCGACGGCGAGGGGCTCAACGCGCTCGCTGACGAGCTCAGCAACAAGACAGGCATCGACATGGTTGCCCCGTTCGGCACCAGTCTGCATGTGTCCGGGCGCGATGCCGACAAGCTCGAGGCGGCGATCGCGCCTTATCGGAAGCGCAAAGACTTTGAATGGCAGCGTTCGGAGCCTTCGCTCGAGGATGTCTTCATCGATTTGATGGGCAGGGCCCGGGACAATTTCCAATGAGCCACGTGTTGCCCGCTCAGGCGCCGCGGGGGGCCCGTGGCAATTTCTGGAGCAGGACCTGGGCGGTTCTGGTGAAGGAATTCATCCAGCTCAAGCGCGATCGCGTGTCATTCGCAATGATAATCATGGTTCCGCTCATTCAGCTGCTGCTGTTCGGCTACGCCATCAATACCAATCCCCGCCACTTGCCGACCGCCGTCCTGCTCCAGGAAAACAGTGACCTCGGGCGCTCCATCTTGGCGGCGCTCAAAAACACCGATTATTTCAACGTGATCGAGCGGCCGCGCACCGAGGCCGAGCTCGACGAGATGCTTGCGTCCGGCAAGATCCTGTTCGGCATCGAAATCCCGCGCAATTTTGAGCGGTCGGTGCGGCGCGGTGACAAGCCGGCGATGCTGATCGTTGCCGATGCCACAGATCCCGTGGCGGCAAGTGCGGCGGTGAGCGCGCTGGGGCAGGTGGTGCAAATGGCGTTGACTCACGACCGGGGCTTGCCGGCAACCGGCGCGCCGCTATTCGAGATCAGGACACATCAGCGTTACAACCCAGCAGGTCTGACACAGCTCAACATTGTTCCCGGGCTGGTCGGCACTATTCTTACCATGACGATGCTGATCTTCACCGCGCTCTCGGTGACGCGCGAGATCGAACGCGGGACGATGGAGAATTTGCTGTCGATGCCGATCACGCCGGTCGAGATCATGCTCGGCAAGATCATCCCTTACATCATTGTCGGCTTCGTGCAGGCAGCGACGATCATAGCCATCGGCGTGCTGCTATTCGGCGTGCCGATCCTGGGAAATCTCTTTGTGCTGGCCGGCCTGACCGCGCTGTTCATCGCAACCAATCTGTCGATCGGTTACACATTTTCCACAGTGGCGCAGAATCAGTTGCAGGCCATGCAGATGTCGATCATGTTTTTCCTGCCGAACATCTTGTTGTCGGGGTTTCTGTTTCCTTTCGCCGGTATGCCGACCTGGGCGCAGTGGGTGGGCGAGGCGCTGCCGCTGACGCATTATCTGCGCATCGTGCGCGCAGTCATGCTGAAAGGATCTTCGCTCACCGACCTCCACTACGATGCTGCGGCTTTGTTTGTCTTGATGCTGGTTGCGATGACGATTGCCGTGACGCGATTCCGTCGCACCCTCGACTAGCTCATCGCCGTCTCAGGATGCTCAGGCGCACATAGGGGCTCGAGCGCCCGGAGGAATCTCTGGCCCAGCCGGCGGCAGCGGACCATTCAGTGTCTTCGGTCTTCATGCTGGTGACATGCACGCCGAGGCGGCCGTGCCGATATCCGCTGGAGCCGAAGTATTGAATTTCCGGTCCGACATAAATTCCGCCAAGCATGTCTTCGAGCACGCGCCAGCCGTAGGCGGCGCGGGCCGAGTTGCTGGTCGCGATGGATGACAGTGACATGTCAGCGGTGATCATCGTCTCTGTGTTTGGCTCGTACCAAACCTCGGCCGCAACGCGCAGGCCGTATGAGTAACCACGCAGCCGGTTGGCGGGATCGTCCGGCCGCAGATAGTGGCTTTGAATTTCGGACCCCATGAAGACCTTGAATTCGGCGCCGCCGCGCTTGATCCGCCAGCCGGGCAAAACGTGCGTCACCCACTCCGCTCCGACGACGCGTTCGCCTCCGAGATTTTGGGCGTCGTACCGGTAGAGTCCGCCGGAGAGCATGACCTTCACCAGGAGCCCATCCTGGTCGAGGCCGCTTGGAGCAATGATGAAACCGCCGTGCGCAAAAGCACCGTTGCGCCAAATGTCGCGGCCGGAAAAGAGCATGATATGCGCGTCGTCGGAGTCGTTGGCGCGCGCTGGGCCTGTCGGCGCGCAAATGCAGCACAAGATAACAGCGGCGGCGGAACGGACCGCCGCCAAAACACGCCGCCGATAACTCACGGAACAAACCCTGGATTGCCACTAAATATTGCTACAATCCTAAGGTAGATAATCTTCTGAATACAACCAACAGTCGAATGGATGATGGTCGTTAGGACAAAGCCCTATCAATGGGTATATGCATGCTAACGACTCTCTCGCGTCGAATGGAATTCTGGAATGAGTCCGGGTACGAAACCCCGCCATGCCGCTGACGAACTGGAGCGCCGGCGGTCGATCGCGTTCCTGAACTGGGCGCACGCGATCGACCATTTCGTGCTGCTGATCTACCCGACGGTCGTGATCGGGCTCGAGGTGGTCTATCAGCGCTCCTACAGCGAGCTGATCGCCCTTTCCAGTACAGCCTTCGTCGCCTTCGGCGTGTTCTCGCTCCCTGCGGGATGGCTCGCTGACCGCTGGAGCCGCCGCAACATGATGGCGGCCTTCTATATTGGCTGCGGGCTGTCGTTAGCGGCTGCCGGATTTGCCCCGAACCTTACAACGATGGCAGTCGCAATGTTCGCGCTCGGCATGTTTGCGGCGATCTATCATCCGGTCGGGATGGCAATGCTGATCGAAGCCACGAAGGCACGCGGGCGCTCGCTGGCTTTCAACGGCGTGTGCGGCAATCTCGGCGTCTCGCTCGCCGCCGGAGTCAGCGCGGCACTCGCCACCTGGATTAGCTGGCGCGCAGCATTTTACGTGCCGGCCGCGCTCTTTGTTCTCACCGGCATCGTCTATCTGTGGGTCACGCCGGACGACCGTCACCAGATCAAGTCCCGCGTATCATCACCTGCGGTTCCGCTCACGCCGCGGCTCGCAGTGATGCTGTTCGGATTGTTCATCGTCATCGCGCTGAGCGCGGGGCTGACCTTCAACGTTCTCACCATTGCACTGCCGAAAATCGTCGACGAGCGGCTATCCATGGCCCTGCCGCTCTTGCTCGTTGGCAGCATTGCAACGGCAGTGCTGGTCTGTGGGGCGTTGGCGCAATTGATCGTCGGGCGATTGGTCGAGTGGGTTCCGCCTCATGTGATATTTGCGGCCGTCACCGGTCTTGGCTTTCTGGGGAACCTGTGGGCCGCCTATGCGGGCGGCACAGCGCTTCTGGTCGCACTCGCGATCGCGGTGGCCGCGATCTACGGACAGGTCACCGTCAACGATATGATTATGGCGCGGTACACGGCGGATGCCTGGCGCGGCCGCGTCTATGCAGTGCGCTATTTCCTGCTGTTCATCAGCGCCGGCGCGGCAATCGGCATGATATCGTTGTTGCACGAGAGCGGCGGTTTCGCCCTCGTATTGGGGGTGAATGCGTTCATTGCGCTGCTGTTGTTCGTCACGACTCTGGCTCTCGTTGCAATGATCATCAGCGTCGAAGGCAGCCAGCGCAAACCACAGCCCGCCGAATAAGTCAGAATAGCGGTGGGATCAGGTCGGTGACCTTCACCGTCATCTTCTTCTTGATGTTGGAAACAATACGGCTGCGGTGGCAGCTCTTCGGATCGCGGCAGTAGCAGAGCAGGGCGATCCGTTTCCCCGATTTAATCAGCGCAATAAGCTCGCGCAGCTCATTTTGCGCATCCGCGCCTTTGATGTGCTTGTCATAGATGCGCCAGAGTGCGTCGGTGTCGCCGCTGCGCGCGGCGGCACGTCCTTCCGCCGGCGTCCCGAGCTTCTGCAGATGAACATAAGCAATGTCGTCCTCGTCGAGGGCGGCCGCAAGCTGACGCTTGGAGAAGCCGGGCCTGCGCGAGGCCGCGACGGCGCGCGTGTCGACCAGCAGCTCGATCTTTGCACGCTTGAGCTCGGCTAGCACCGCAGCGGGCTTGGCCTGCTCGTATCCGACTGTAAACAGTTGTGCTGTTTTCGTGGATTTCTTTTTCGGCCGGGCGTTCATTTCAGCCTGTCAATCAGCGCCATGGCTGCGGCGGGAGCGCGCAGCTTCGCCTCGTGAATGAAGTAGATAAATGCATCGCGCGGTTGTTTTTTCGCCGATGCCTTGTCGACGCGTGGCAGATCCTTTGGTTCGCCGCCTTTTGCCCAAGTTTTAGCGCGGTCGGCCCAGGCATCGAGCGCCTTCGGGGGATAACCTGCTTTGAGCCTCTCATCGCCTTTCTGCAGCCTCGCGTAGACGAAATCGGCGGTGACGTCCGCAATCTCTGTGTACTTGTCATGTTCGGCATAAACTATGCCGACGCCGAACTTGCGCGCCAGCGAAATAAAGGCCGGCGTTTTGAAACTGTCATGACGTGGCTCTACCACATGGCGCAGTGTGTGGCCGTCGAATGTCTTCGGCAGCAACTCGAGGAACGTACCGAAGTCCTTCTCGTCGAACTTCTTGTAAGGTGTGAACTGCCAGAGCAGAGGGCCTAGCCGCGTACCGAGTTCGGTTACTCCGGAGTCGAGAAAACGTTTGATCGAATCTCCGGCCTCTGACAGTACGCGCCGGTTTACGGCATAGCGCGGCCCCTTCACCGAGAACACAAAGTCGTCCGGCACTTCCGACGCCCACTTACGAAATGTCGTTGGGCTCTGGGTACGGTAGAAAGTTCCGTTGATTTCGATCGAGGTCAGATGCTCGCCGGCGTAGGCAAGCTCGCGCGCGTGCGGCAGGCCCTTCGGGTAGAAAACGCCCCGCCACGGCTCGTAAGTCCAGCCACCGATACCGGCGTAAATTCGCCCTGCTGAGCCTGTCATGCTGGTGTCATGTCGGTGGCGTAAGGTGCTTTGCAAGTGGCGAAGTGTATGGTTTCGCCACGACGGCCACTGCGACGAGGCGACGCCGGATGAACGCGCGCCTTTTCGTGTGTGGTCGTTCCTTTTTAGCGATGCTTCAGGAAAAGCAAAAGGCCCGGGATAATCCCGGGCCTCTGCATTTGCTCTGTGCGGACCGATCAGAAGTCCATGCCGCCGCCCGGAGGCATGGCCGGCATCGCTTCCTTCTTCTTCGGCAGTTCTGCGACCATCGCTTCCGTGGTGATCAGCAAGCCCGCGACGGATGCCGCATTCTGGATCGCGGCACGCACAACCTTGGTCGGGTCAATAATGCCCTTGGTCACAAGGTTGCCGTACTCGCCATTCTGCGCATCGAAGCCGTAGGAGTATTGATCCTTCTCCAGCAGCTTGCCGACCACGACCGAGCCGTCAGCACCGGCATTGATCGCGATCTGGCGGGCTGGGGTCTGGATCGCCTTACGGACGATGTCGATGCCGTGCTTCTGGTCTTCGTTTTCGACCTTAAGGCGCTTGAGCGCTTCAACCGAGCGCAGCAGGGCGACACCGCCGCCCGGCAGGATGCCTTCCTCGACCGCGGCGCGGGTCGCATGCATCGCGTCATCGACGCGATCCTTGCGCTCCTTCACCTCGACCTCGGTCGCGCCGCCGACGCGGATCACCGCGACGCCGCCCGCGAGCTTGGCCAGACGCTCCTGCAGCTTCTCGCGGTCGTAGTCCGAGGTGGTCTCCTCGATCTGCGCCTTGATCTGCTGCACGCGCGCCTCGATGTCGGCCTTCTTGCCGGCGCCGTTGACGAT
>Ga0081455_10000205_pt1 | contig 75563 bp, 68 predicted proteins | sample TabmetS3T2R1_FD_70207 | JGI IMG/M metagenome (GOLD analysis project Ga0081455, IMG submission 70207) | Tabebuia heterophylla rhizosphere microbial communities from the University of Puerto Rico - S3T2R1 | ecosystem: Host-associated > Plants > Roots > Rhizosphere ...
ATCTTTCGCTCCCTGCAGGGTGGCTTCGGCGGCTTTTACCGCCGCCTGGAAGGGCACCGGGTCGATCTTGAATAGCACGTCGCCTTTTTTGATGGGCCGATTTGGTTCAATCGGCACCTCCGTTACTTGACCGGTTACGCGCGGCACGATCGGGATTACATAATTCTGTGCTCGCACGTCGTCCGTTGCGGGCGCCGCAATGTTCAGAAGCAGGAAAAGAACCATCATTCCCACGATAGGCAGCGTGATGGTGATGAACTGGGTGGTAAAATTCCAGGGCAGCCACTTGAATTTGAAGAAAATGAGCCAGACGAAGAAGCTGTAGATGCCAAGGAGGATGATTTCCATTACGCCTTCCCTCCTTTAATCTCCGCTTCGAGCTCCGCGACGCGGGCGCGTAGTTGTTCGAGTTCACTGGCGGCAGATTTTTCCCCAGCCGTTTTTTCGTGTGATTTATCGACATCAGTGCCGTAAGCCATCTTGTGGAAAACTGGCTTCGAGTAGGCCCAGAGCCATGCAATCGGCCAGAGCAGTCCGCCGAACACAAGAGAAAGAAAACAGAGACACTTGATAGCCCCCAATTGCGGATGGTGCCGTTTTTCGGCAACCTTTTCGGGGAGGATGTGGACCGCCAGGAAGGCCACGATTAGGACGGGAGGAACGATGATGAACGCGAACCACGCAATGGCGCCCGCGACTGTATCGAGCGTCTCACCGTGGAGGAATGAGGCGTCGGCGCGAGACGGCAGTGCGAGGAACGCGAAGATAAGAAAAAGAAAAGAGTAGCGCCCCCGAGGCCTACGTGAGCTGGCGGAGATCCCCATAGCTAAATTGATCAGCTGCCTTTCTACCGTTTCACATCTTTCTTGTCCAGAAATGTTGTCAAAACGAAAATTATGTTTTGCACCGTACCCGTCATCCCTTCCCCTCGAAATTGATGAATTTGCTCGATCTCGCCCTTTTAGGTATTGGACTTTGGTTCAAAGGGCGGCCGTTACTTCCAATTAAAGAAGAAACATAATCGCCACGCATTTTCTGGTCACGATCAAACAGGCCTCATTAAATGAAAACAATTGCCTTCATCGCTTCGATTTCAGCCGCACTGGCTGCAATTTCTCACGCCGAAACTACGGCGGAAAATTCACCCGAGAAAACTGCCGTGATGGCTATCGACCGCGCTTTCGAAGCGGCCTACGCAAAAGCTGACGCGAAGGCCGTCGCTGACTTTTTTGCCGACGACGCACATTATATTTCCGACGATGCCGCACATTCGATGGGCGCAGCGCGATAGCGCGTAATATTCGCGCGGCTTTTGGGAAAAACGCTGGTGCCAAGCTGGCGATCGCGTTGGATTCTGTTCGTCTCCTTGCGCCTGACGTCCTTCTGGAAAGGGGCTCAACCACCGTCGCCGCGAAAAATGGCGAAACCAATGGCGCGCTTTATACCGCAGTTTACGTCAAGAAGGACGATAAATGGAAAATCAGCCAACTGGTTGAAACCCCTCAAACCGATCTGACAGCACACGACCACTTTCGGATCTGGGATGGTTGGTTGGCGATTGGGAAGATGCAGACAAGGGCGACAATTTGACTGTGCGCAGTCAATACAGCTGGGCGCGCGGTGCCAATTTTCTTACTCGCAACGTGACCGTGAAACGCGGTGCGGAGACAACACTTGAAGGATGGCAGATCATTGGCTGGGACCCAATTGAGAGCCGTATTCGCTCCTGGACATTTGATGATGCAGGCGGGTTCTCCGAGGGACGTTGGACGCAAGAGGGTAATCGTTGGCTACAGCGCGAAACTGGTGTCACTGCGGACGGCAGTCGAACCGGCGCGGACAATACTTTTTCCAAGATCAGCGACGACCGCTTCACGTGGGAGTCGAACAACCGGATTCTCGACGGCGCACCGCAACCGAGCATTGGACAGATTGAGATTAATCGGGTGAAGGAGCATCGATGTCATGTGTCGACGATTTCTTCTTATCCTGACCGTGGGGTGGTGGCCCGGCTACTATCCTTCTGACCCGTGGTGGTGGTGGAGCAGCGCAAGTTGGAATTCACTAGCGAACTTTGCCTCTGTGCCGACCGATCCAATTTACGTCGATTATGGGGTGAACGTGGTCTATGAGGGAGACACCGTCTATGTCGACGATCAGCCCGTTTCTGCCGAGCAATACGACAAGCCGATGCTCGAAGCAGCCGCTAACGTCGAACAACCGCCGCCACCGCTCCCACCATCCGATCCAAATCAACCAACCGAATGGATGCCGTTAGGCGTTTTTGCCCTCGCGCAGGAGGACAGAGGCGATGCCGTCATGTTCTTTCAGCTTTCAATCAATCGCGAAGGCACCATCAGCGGAGCGTTTCAAAGTACGATAACCAACGACATCCGCCCTGTTGCTGGACAGGTAGAAAAGGCCAGCCAACGCGCAGCCTGGCGCGTCGGCGATAACACCGAGACGATTTTCGAGACGACGCTGGGCAATCTTACTCAAGACGTGTCCCCGATTGCGGTCCATTTCGGAAATTCGCGCGCTCAAACTTGGCTGCTGATACGCATGCCGGAGCCAGCGCCCGCCGGCCAGCCACAGAAACTTCCTGAAGCGCCAAAATCTCCGCCGCCGCTGGAGTCGCCGAAGGCGTGATCATAGCTACTTCAGCGCAGTGTTCAGCGTAGACTACGATGTGAAACAAAAGTCCGATAGACGGAAAACGACATCTTCAACTACGTTATACTGAAGCTTTGCAGGCCATGAAAAAAACAACTCCCGCATCATTCAGTCTGGCCGAACACGCCATAAACGTTTCCGAAATTTACTACAACCTTGCGCCGAGCGTGCTTTACGAACACGCGATTCGTTTCGAGAAAGATGCAACCATCGCAGAAAACGGAGCGTTAGTCGCTTATTCCGGAGTGAAAACCGGTCGCTCGCCAAAGGACAAACGAGTCGTGGAGAATCCGGCTTCGAAGAACGACATCTGGTGGGGAACAGTGAACATTCCGTGCGATGAACGGACGTTCCAAATCAATCGGCAACGTGCGCTTGATTATCTAAACACGCGGGAGCGGCTTTATTGCTTCGATGGATTTGCCGGCTGGGATCCGAAATATCGCATCAAGGTCCGTGTCATCTGTTCCCGCCCGTATCACGCGCTCTTCATGCATACGATGCTCATTCGTCCGACACATGATGAGCTCATCAACTTCGGCGCACCTGACTTTGTGATCTATAATGCCGGCGCATTCCCGGCAAATCGCCTAACGACTGGGATGGGTTCGACCACGAGCATCGATCTCAGTCTTGAAAATAAAGAACTGGTGATTCTTGGAACCGAATATGCAGGCGAAATGAAGAAAGGCGTTTTTACGGTCGCTAATTATTTTGCGCCAAAGCGGGGCCTGCTCTCCATGCATTGTTCGGCCACGGCGGACAAAAAAACTGGCGCTTCGTCGCTGCTCTTCGGTCTCAGCGGCACTGGCAAAACCACGCTCTCAGCCGATCCGAAACGTCATCTGATCGGGGACGACGAGCATATTTGGAGCGACGACGGGATTTTCAACATCGAAGGTGGCTGTTACGCCAAGGCGATTAATCTCGCACCTGAAAGCGAGCCGGACATTTTTCAGGCGCTCCGTTTCGGTGCCGTGCTGGAGAACGTTGTCCTCCATGAGGATCATGACGTCGATTACAGCGACACAAGCATCACTGAAAACACCCGGGGCGCGTACCCAATCGAATTCATTCAGAACGCAAAAATTCCCTGCATCGCGGGGCATCCTACAGATGTGATTTTTCTTACATGCGACGCATTTGGTGTCCTGCCTCCAATTAGCGCCCTTTCCCCAGCGCACGCGATGTACCATTTCATCAGCGGCTACACCGCAAAAGTCGCCGGTACGGAGATGGGCGTGACCGAACCGCAGGCGACTTTCTCTCCCTGCTTCGGTGGACCGTTTCTGGTTTGGCATCCGAGCAAATATGCCGAGCTACTCGCGGAAAAAATGCGCAAACACAAGACACGCGTCTGGCTTGTGAATACTGGTTGGGCTGGCGGCGCTTACGGCACTGGCAAACGCATCAGTCTCAAAAACACACGCGCGATCATCGATGCCATTCACAGCGGCGCCTTCGTGAACGCTAAGACCGAACGCGATCCGGTGTTCGGCTTTGAGGTTGTTACTGAATGCCCGGGCGTGCCTTCAGAAATCCTGCGTCCGCGCGAAAGTTGGTCGGACAAATCCGCATACGATGCGGCTGCAAAAAAGCTCGCCACTCTCTTTAACAAGAATTTTGAGACCTACGCTGCTGGGGCGAGCGCTGAAGTGAAGGCTGCTGCTCCACGAATATAGCGAATGAATTATGCGGACTTTTAACACTCAGCCCGATTCTGCGCGTGACCAGCGCAGCGTTCTGTCCCGATGAACGCTCCGACGCTTGGCGAACCGCGTTTCGATTCGAAACACAGTCACACCATCAGCGACGACATTCGCATTCCTGAGCGAATTGAAATCGGCGCCGACCCTGGATTGCAATTTGAACTGGCCGGTCCGCGCGCAAAACTTTTCTTTGATCCGGAAAAGACGCGTGCCGGCATCGTCACCTGCGGCGGACTTTGTCCGGGTCTGAATAACGTTATTCGATCTCTTTTTCTTGAGCTGTATTACGGCTACGGCGTGCGCGACGTGCTCGGATTCCGCGGCGGATACTGCGGTCTCGATCCGAAGTGCGAGTTCGAACCGATCACCATCACGCCAGAGCTCGTCGATGGAATTCATCAAAAAGGTGGAACCCTTCTGGGTTCCTCGCGCGGGCCGGTGAACATTGCTCGGGCGATCGACAATCTCATCGCGCGCGGAGTGAACATCCTGTTCACGGTGGGCGGCGACGGAACGCAGCGCGGCGCGAACGATCTCTACCAGGAAGCGCGCCGACGCGGTCATCCACTCTCGGTCATTGGCGTGGCAAAGACGATCGATAACGATGTCGCATTCGTTTCGCGCACATTCGGATTTTTCAGCGCGGTTGAAGAAGCCGCGCGAGTCCTCGATTGCGCGCACACGGAAGCGTGCAGCGTTCCCGGGGGAATCGGTCTTGTGAAACTGATGGGGCGGCACGCAGGTTTCGTGACCGCAGGCGCTGTCGTCGCGAGCCAGGATGTAAACTTCGCGCTCATTCCCGAGGTTCCATTCAAGCTCGAAAGTTTTCTCGGTGCGTTAAAGGAGCGAATGCTGAAAAAATCACACGCCGTCATCGCTGTCGCAGAAGGCGCGGGTCAGGATTTGCTGATAAACGACGCAACCGGACGTGATGCATCGGGTAACGTGAAACTCAAGGATGTCGGACCATTCTTGCGGGAAAAGATTGAAGCTTTTTTCAAAGCCGAAGGTATCCCGGTCGCAGTTCGCTATTTCGATCCAAGCTATCAGGTTCGCAGCCGTCCCGCGAACTGTGAAGATGCATTGCTTTGCGACCTGTTCGCGCGCCACGCAGTGCACGCGGCAATGGCTGGAAAGACTGGAGTCGTCGTTGGATTTCTTCACGAGCGCTTTATTCATGTGCCCATCGAATTGCTTGTGACCCACACCAAACGACTCGATCCCGCGAGCGGTTGGTGGCGCTCTGTGCTTGCCACCACCGGACAACCCGAGCGTTTTGCGTGAAGATTAACATTTTACCATGGCGCATTGCGTGAACACGATCGACGAAACGATCGCGTTGATTCGAGAAAATCGAGCGTTCTGGCTCGCTGCTCAGTCTGAGAAATAGCTAACATTGATCCAGGGGCGCTATTCAGTACGCCACTGGATCTATCAGTTGCTCAGCAATTTCTTTTTCGCCGTAGCGAGCTCCTTGAGTTTGTCATCGCTGACTTCGGGATACTCCAAATCGAGATCGGCCAGGGTATCGATCACTGCCGAAGCGACGACGACGCGCGTAAACCATTTGTTATCTGCCGGGACGACATACCACGGCGCGTCTTTCGTCGCCGTGCCCTGGATCATTTGTTCGTACGCGTCCATGTAATCGTCCCAAAAATCACGCTCTGCAGCGTCATTGGATGAAAACTTCCAATTTTTTTGCGGATCGTCGATGCGATCCAGGAATCGCCGTTTTTGTTCCTTCTTTGAAACGTGAAGAAAGAATTTTCGAATAACGACCCCGTTCCTTGCCAAATATTGCTCAAAGTTGCGGATGTCTTGAAAACGATCTTCCCAAATTCCCTTGTCGACGAGCTTTGGCGGCAGTTTCTGTTTCGCCAGAAAGTTGGGGTGCACCCGGACGACGAGAACCTCTTCGTAGTAACTGCGATTAAAAATTCCGATGTGTCCCCTGTTCGGCAAACACTTAATGCATCGCCAAAGATAGTCATGGTCCAGGTCTTCGCTGGAGGGAGACTTGAAGGAATACACTTCACAACCTTGGGGGTTAACACCTGACATGACGTGCTTGATCGCGCCATCCTTTCCGGCTGCGTCCATTGCTTGAAAGATCAGAAGCACCGCCCACTTGTCCTGGGCGTAAAGTTTGTCCTGCAGCTCAGCTAAAGCCAATACGCCCGTGGCGAGGGCTTCCTTCGCCTTGGACTTGTGTTCTTCCTTGGTGAATTCCAGCGTGTCGCCTGGATCCACATCTTTAAGACGAAAGTCCTTGCCTTTGGTAACGCGAAACGGTTTGGCGAATCCTCGCGCTCTTTTGATAACCTCTTTGGTTTTCATGGGTATTTTGTCAGATAAAACCTTACCTATCGCAGCAAGAAAAGCTCATCGACATCCATTGTGAGCCAAAGCTGCGGAAAAATACAGTCCCAAGGAATATTGTTTTGACTAAACGTTTCGGTTTCGGATATACGACCTCCGCAGACCGAAGCCGCCAATAGAAACTTATTGTGCGGGAAACCAAATTAAAGGAGACACACTATGAACAATCTGAAGAAAATTGCAGTTGTACTAACAATCCTGAGCGTGACGACAGGATTTACACAGGCGGCGACTCGTCACCATTCCAAACCGGATGCAACGTTGCGGATGAGCGTAGGTGGTTTCGCTCTTGGAATCGGTGGCAGCTCGGGGTCAGGAACGCTCACCTATAAGGGAAAAAACTATCCGTTTAGGGTAAGCGGAATGGCGATTGGCAGGGTCGGGATGACCAGCTCTTCCGCTGTTGGTGATGTTTTCAACCTGAGACACCTTCAAGATTTCAACGGTAATTATACCGTGGGTGGCGCTGGGACCCGGGGCGTGACTCTTGGCGCTGGGCAAACTGGCACCGTCATGTCAAATCAGGCCGGTGTGATAGTACGCATTTCCTCGACACAACGGGGCGTTGCTGTCAACGCGACTGGCGGTAGCATCACCATGCGACTCCAGTAAGGTGTTTGCGTGACAATTTAGGCTGAGTGCGCCCTCACCGGCGCACTCAGCAATGCTCGAATGACCGAGCTCTCCTCATCCGCTGCTGTCACTGAGGCGACAAACGCAGCGCCACGGGCGATGAAATCGCGATCATTGCTGCGCGACGGGCTTTTCCTCCTTGTTGTTACGCTTTTTTCAATTTCTTCGCTCTACGCTCAGTCGATAAGTCCTGCAACGCAGCCCCCTCCCCCAAAAGCGATCTACACGCCCCAGCCTGTTTATCGTGCCGAGTGGGCAAAGCAGAGACTAACGGGGAAAGGCGTTGTTTTAGTCACCATCGACAAGCAGACAGGCAAGGTCACCGGTGCACGGATGCAGACGAGCACCGGAAACCAGCAGCTCGATGGCGCTGCGCTGCAAGCGTATTCACAATGGCGCTTCGACCCCAGAACAGTTGTGGTGTCGCAACTGAAAATTCCAATAGAGTTCGCGCAGCGCCCGGCACCAGCTCCCCAGCCAGCTAAACGCCCCCTTTCACAGCCAGTAATAATACTCGCTATCGTGGCTATTGCCGGTGCAGCGATAGCTTTCCTCAGGCGGAGAAGACCGTAAACTAGCAACTCCTCATTGAGACCGTCCCGAGGCACGATGCGACGACGCGTTTACTTGGCTCTCACCAACGTGTGCCTTTCGCTTACGACAGTGACGTTTTTTGGTAAGGGAGAGGAATTTTCAGAAAACCGTGCTCTGCCTCCTCTGAAATTGTCGGCGGCTGATTTGGATACGATTTTGCACAAGACCCATTCATTTATTGCCTCAGCTAATGGTCCCGCAGCCGGTGACCAATCTGCCAGGGAAAGCGTAAAGCTTGGAGTCCGCGGTCACGAAATCGAGATACCCCATTTTTCGCTGGCGAGCAGCGTCGCGTTCCCGAAAGAGCTCTTCAAATTTTCGTACCTTTACAGTCTACCCAACAAGCCAATCTCATCCGTTATAATTGATTTGGGAGATGACTCGCGAAAGGTGTTGGTGACAGGAGAAACACCAGACCAGGTTAAGGCAACAGCCGACTTGATTGAGAAGGATCTTCGCCGCTTTTCAACCCCAATTGGTGGTGTGTCATTTCGACGTGTCGCCGGGCTGAGCCTCACCGTGGTATTTCTTGCATTTGTTGGTTTAAGCGGTGCCTGGTGGTGGCGTACTCAAACTTATCACGCATTGGGTACGTTGATCTGTTCGATTGCTGGTCTATTGCTCGTACTTCTCTTACCATGGCCAAGATACCTTCCGGGCTTTGCGCTTTATCAGAGCTATTCCCCTTTCCTTTTAATCAGATACGCGCCTCAGATTTTTTTTCTTATACTTGTCGCAGCTCTTGTTGGAATTCCACTGTCGTATTTTCTTCGCCGATCGCGTCGGAGGGGCTAATCAACTCCTAAGCTGATGACACAACTTCAGGACGAGACGCGCGAACATGCTGGTCAGTTCATAGACGCATGGGAAGCATGTCTCAGGAGGATCGGCAATGGAGAGTAATGCGCTCCTTGACGCCGTACCTCTTTGGGGCCTTTTCGTCGCCATCCTGCTTGTTGCTCTGGTTTCTGTCGAGTGTGGCTATCGTATAGGGAGATATCGGCGAGACCGACACAAAGAGGAAAAAGAGGCTCCGGTAGGAACCATGGTCGGCGCTGCGCTTGGTTTACTTGCTTTTATCCTTGCGTTTACGTTTGGGCTGGCCGCAGAACGCTTCGAGTCCAGGCGGCAGGTAGTGCTGGACGAGGCCAACGCTATTGGGACGACCTACCTGCGGGCAGCGATGCTTCCCGAGCGCGGCGAACAAATTCGAGCACTTCTCCGAGACTATGTGGACACTCGTTTGGACACTGTTAAGTCCGGCAACATTGCTGAGGGTTTACGTCAGTCGGAGAACCTTCAAAGCCAATTGTGGACAGAGACAGTGGCGATCGGAGAGAAAAATCCAAATTCCATTGTTGTTGGTCTGTTCGTCCAGTCGCTCAACGAAATGATCGACTTGCACGCGAAACGGGTGCAAGCAGGCCTGAGGAGCCGTATTCCCGGCGCGATCTGGGTGGGCCTTTTCGCCGTCGCGATCCTCTCCCTCGCTGCCATGGGCTACCTCGAGGGGTTGCCCGGCAGCCGTAGATCGCTCGCAATCCTCGCCGTTGCCGTCGCATTTTCCGTTGTGATAGAGCTCATTGCGGATCTGGACCGGCCTCGGGAAGGGGTCCTCAGGATAAGCCAGCAACCTCTGCTTGATCTGCAAAAATCAATGAATGCGCCACCGCCATAGGTGTGGACGGAATTCGCCAGGGCATGCACGTCCTGCTTTCCAATAAGCGAGCTAGCAACGAATCTTATTCCGGCAGCCGGGCTTCTTGCATCGTCGGTTTCGTTAAGCCAGAGGATTTGAACTGGCTGGTCGTGTCTTTGACTAATCGGTCGCCGCGAAATATGTGGAGTCTGCGATCGGATTTCGCACTACTTGCTGATCTGTGACGATTACAGTGGTTCCCGGCTTGATCTCGTCGGCGAGCTTTTGCGCCAACTCGGTGTTGAAACGGATTCTCGAAGCGATGTCGTCCGCCTCAACAGCGCGGCCTTCACTTGTTACGCACATCCATCTTCGCGCCTCGCGCCCAGGTGCAAGCTGACTCGGTTTACCGGTAGTTCCTTCGAGCAATGTAAAGACATTATTTCCAAGACGACCACGCCCACTGACTTCAACTGCAGCCCGTCCGATTGGATTTCCATTTCGGTATACGTAGAGCGCACGATCGGCAGAGCTTAGAACAATCGTGATCGGCCCATTGGGGCTTCGCTCGGGACGCCAATCGTACTCGTCCTGGGCGAGGCGCCGGACCATTTCCGGAGTAAAATCTTTCGGCGCCAGCATTAGCCCCGGGTTTGAAGCAAGATGCGGCGTCGGCGTCTTGCCGTCCCCTACTACCACTGTGCCGCCTTTCGCTGTGGCATCGAAGAGCAACTGTGAAAAATCATAAGGCAGCCGGATACAGCCGTGGCTGGCAGGATAGCCTGGCAGCTGGCCGGAGTGCATTGCGATGCCGCTCCAGGTCAGTCGTTGCATGTAAGGCATCGGCGCGTTGTTATATTTCTTTGAACGGTGCGTTTGTTTTTTTTCCAGAATGCTGAAAACGCCACCTGGCGTGGAATGTCCCTTGGAGCCAGTGCTCACAGTTGAGCGACCGATCAAAATGCCATTGCGATACACATAAATCGTCTGCTGCGGAATACTCACCAACGCGACGACCGGCCCGCTCGGTGAGAGCTTGGGATTCCACCAATATTGGCCGGGCTTGAGCGAGCCAGTCGGCTCGCCGGTCGGTGCGCCTTTAGTGTGAAACGACGGCCTATCCATCGCATGGGATGCGGTGAAGAGGCCGACGGAAATGGCAAGAATGGTTAAGAATCTCATGACCTGGTCGGAATGCGGAAGTGTCATTACAACAGAAAACGTTTCATTCAAGATAAAGTGCTGCGCTCAATTTGGAAAAAATCGAACTCATGTCTTTTTGGCTGCAGGTCCGGTTTCCTTCAAAAAGAAGGAGAGTACCAGCGCCACGAGAACGCCATTGCGTCACGCATTTTGTCACGTGGAGGATTCACCCGCCCGGGTTTATTAAAAAGAGAAAAACATGTCCAGAACAAATGTATTGAGAATTGCAATCGATTCTGCCTGTCCTTTTCAATGGCTTGTTAGACTGCGTGCGTGCGGATAAGTAAATGCACGCACTAACACGATGATTTCGGATGACCGTTATTTCCGAACAAGAACCACCTAATATGAACCGCTGGAAGCGCTGGCTGCCAGGATTGCAGATTCCCGCCAAGTACCAAGCCGCCTGGTTTGGGCGCGATCTGATGGCCGGGCTGGTGCTGGCTACGATGCTGGTGCCGGTTGGTATCGCCTATGCATTGGCTTCGGGCGTTCCCGGAATCTATGGACTGTATGCCACGATCGTGCCCTTGGTCGCGTACGCGCTCTTTGGGCCCAGCCGTATTCTTGTGCTCGGGCCGGATTCGTCTCTGGCCCCGGTGATTCTCGCGGTCGTACTGCCTCTCTCGGCTGGCGATGCCACGCGTGCCGTAGCCCTCTCAAGCATGATGGCGATAGTGTCGGGTCTGGTGTGCGTGTTGATAGGTGTGTTACGCCTGGGATTCGTCACGGAGCTCCTCTCGAAGCCGATCCGCTACGGCTACATGAATGGCATTGCTCTCACAGTGCTGATTAGTCAGCTCCCCAAGCTTTTTGGGTTCTCGATCAAGGGCGCCGGTCCATTGCGCGATTTGGCGCGCATCACGGAAGGCCTTCTCGGCGGACAAGCGAACTGGACATCATTCGCGGTGGGCATCTGCACACTTGCAGTGATCCTCTTGCTCAAACCCTATAAGCGTATCCCGGGTCTTCTGCTGGCAGTCGTCGCCGCCACCATCGTGGTTGGTGTACTGAATCTCGATGTTATTGCTGGAGTGAAAGTTCTCGGCCCGCTGCCGCAAGGACTGCCGACATTTGCCTTTCCGATAATTAATTATTCTCACCTCAGCGACGTCATTATAGGTGGCGCCGCTGTCGCCATGGTGGCGTTCGCGGATACGAGTGTTTTGTCGCGCACATACGCCGCCAGGACGCACACGCATGTCGATGCGAATCAGGAAATGATCGGCTTGGGCGCTGCCAATCTTGCCGCAGGCCTTTTCCAAGGATTTCCGATTAGCAGCAGCTCGTCACGCACACCAGTTGCGGAAGCTGCCGGAGCGAAGACACAGCTCACTGGAGTGGTGGGCGCCGTCGCCGTCGCGCTTCTTTTAGTGTGCGCGCCAAACTTGCTGAAAGATCTACCCAGCAGCGCGCTGGCAGCGGTTGTGATCGCCGCGGCGATCGGTTTATTCGAAGTCGCCGACCTGCGTCGCATCTTCCGCATTCAGCAATGGGAATTCTGGCTATCAATTGTCTGCTTTCTCGGTGTTGCAGTATTCGGCGTGATTCCCGGTATCGGCATCGCGATCGTCATCGCCGTGATCGAGTTTCTGTGGGATGGCTGGCGACCACACTACGCAGTGCTCGGCCGAGTGGATGGCATTCGGGGCTACCATGACATCACGCGGTATCCCACGGCACGACAGGTGCCTGGGTTGGTGTTATTTCGTTGGGATGCGCCTCTTTTCTTTGCCAACGCTGAGCTTTTCCACCAGCGCGTGCGCGAGGCCATTGCAGAATCACCGACTCCGGTGCAACAAATCATTATCACCGCTGAGCCTGTCACCAGTATCGATGTAACTTCGGCTGACATGCTAGCCGAGCTTGAGCACAGCCTCACCGAAGCCGGCATCGAGCTGCGGTTCGCCGAAATGAAGGATCCGGTCAAGGACAAGCTAAAACGCTTCGAACTATTTGATCGCTTCGGTGCCGCCGACTTCTATCCCACCATAGGCGCAGCCGTGGATACCTATCTCAAAGAGCACGCGGTCGACTGGAGGCCTTGAGACCAAGCGCTCACATCGTTCCAGCTGGCGGCAGAAGATAAAGCGCTATGGCGAAAATCAGGTAAACCATGATCGCGAGCACGCCGACGAACCAAGCAGAGCGTCCGGACGCGGTCACCAGAGAAGCTGTAAGCGTGGCGAATAGAATCATTGCTACTGCGCCGGGCCAGAGGGTCAAATCCATGGGCGCGGGTCCAATCACATAACTGAGCAACACCAGAACCGGAGCTACGAAGAGTGCAATTTGCGCTGCGCTTCCTAGCGCGATGCCCACGCTCAAGTCGAGACGGTTCTTGCGCGCGGCAGAAAATGCTGCCGCCATTTCGGCAGCCGCACCCACTAACGCCACGACAATAAATCCAACAAAGGCAGGACTCATGCCGAAAGCAGTGGCGGCGTACTGAACCGATCCGACGAACACTTCACTCACCAATGCGACCAAGACGGTCACAACCACAAGCGTGCCGAGGGCCAGGCCAATGGGCCACGCCGCTTCATGTTCTTCGGCTACACTCGCGAACAATTCACGATGTGTGTTGAGCGAAAACCACAGGCCAAGAGCGTACCCGACCAACAGCAAAACCGAGAGCGCAAGGCTTAGCTCCTGACCCAATCCCGCTTTGCCCAGCGCCTCGTGCTCGGACACGGCGGACGGAACCAACAGCGCTATTGTGGCGAGAAATAGCAGGCCAGCCTGAAATCGCGCAGCCACACGGTTGAATTCCTGCACGTGATAGCGCAGACCGCCGATAAGGAACGATGCGCCTAACATAAACAACGAATTCGTCACAATCGCGCCGGCTACGGATGCCTTTACCAACGTGTATTGCCCTGCTTGCAAAGCAGCGATGGCGATAACGAGCTCAGTCAAATTTCCGAGCGTTGCATTAAGCAGACCGCCGACCGAATCGCCTGTCTTTGCAGCGACCGATTCCGTTGCATGACTTAACAGAACAGCCAGAGGCAGAATTGCGAGCACCGATAAGATAAAATGTAGCGTATGCGCTTCGTGACTGGCCTTCTCCGCTACTAGCGCAACGGGAACAAACACAAGCAGCCAGAGCAATGGATTGCGCCTGAGCTCTTGAATAAGGAGCTTCACGGCAAAGCTGCTGTTGAAATTGATGTTCTGTTACTGGTGGCAGGCAGCGCTTGCGAATGTGCAATCATCAAAAATCATCCGCTAAAAACGAACAACCAACGGTCACAACGTGACTGGTTGCAAAAGTTCGAACTGCAGCCTGGTTCCGGGATTAACCACTGTCGTGCCGGCGGTATGTCCGTGGCGAGCCTGTCGCGCCGTCTGTGGAGGAGCTGATGGCTGGATGTCATTGGTCTTTACCGCGACTCGGCGTCCATTCACCTCGAGTGACGCTAGTTCTACGACAAGTGGCCCCGATCTGCGCGGATTGGCGCGAGAGGACGTGATCTTTCCAAACGCCTTGGTTCCAGCTTTCAAAACAACGTTTCCTCTGACCGAAACGTTTTGCGCGAGCTTCGCCTCAAAGCTTCTTCCCACGACAGTCTGCGAGCTAATCAGACTCACAGTAGTTACAGTCAACGTTGTTCCGGCGGGAATCGTGGCTGCCTTCAAAGATGCAGCAGCGAAGAAAGCACAACAGGTCGCGATAAATAAAATAAGCTTCTTCCGTGTCATATTGGTTTTAGCGGTAATTGTTGAATGTTTTCAGGGCGGAAAATTCAGGATGACTGACGAACGATTTAAACGAACGTGATCCTTGTTAGTCAAGGCCAATATAAATTCGTTCACGGTTTGAACTGTGTGCCTTTACTCGTTTGACCAACATTCCCGATGAAACGCATTTGATTAAACATGAGTGATTGGCAAGGCTATAACTCCTACACCTGTTCAATCGTTGGCGTCTTTGGGAAGTGGATCGCGGCTGTTCAAGCAGTTCTGATCGCCATGCTTTTTGCCGGTTGCGGCCAGGGAGTCGAAGGACCGAAAAGTGAACTATTCGAACAAACCTACGAAGTCGATCCTGAGGCTGGCCTTAGCATTCGTAACACCGACGGCTCGATAGTGATTCACGGCACGGAGACCCCAGTTATAAGGCTCCGAGCCCTTAAAAAAGCGAGCAGCAGTGAGGACCTTAAAGGCATTAGTATCACTGCCTCAGCTGGGGCGAAGGCCGTCTCAATTACCACCAGGTTTCTTCCTCAAAAAAACAAAGCCCTGTCTTCTGGGTCCAGAACAGTGGATTACACCATAGAAGTTCCGCTTACTGTTAACCTAACCCGCGTCGACTTGGAAAATGGGAAGGTCTTGATCGACGGGATGCGAGGCGAGGACTTGCACACTACCGTAGTGGATGGTCAGCTGGTCATTCGAAATTGTTGTGGCAATTCCCACGCCACCATGGCCCACGGAACGCTGGACCTATACTTCGACTCCTGCGATCGAAAGCGGTTTTCGATCGACGCACAAATGACAAATGGCGACGCCCGGGTCTTCGTACCGCGCGGGGCTCCATTTCGTATTCAGGCCGAAACCATCACGGGAACACTCACGAATGCTTTTGCGAATGTGCTAAATCTGAACGGCCGCACCGAGCGCAAGGTCGATCTATCGACCGGTAAGGAAGTCCGCCAGGACATCAAACTCCGGGTAACAACAGGCGACATTAAGATCGCCGAATCGGGCTCGGAAACAGCAGCTGATAGTGCTAATCCGGGTCGCTAACTCGGAGCTCTAACGAGCCAGGCGGCCACATGATAAAGGCTATTTGGGAGTCTTGTAAGGCGGTTCGTCAGTTGCGATGGGAGTGGTTTGCGCCGCTGGATTAATTAATTGGAATATGATGGCTGCTACAGCGCCACCGACCAGGTCCGCAACCAAATACATCCAAATATTATTCCAACTCGAGATACCCATTGCTGTTATCCCAAGAGCAACAGCAGGATTGAAAGCGCCGCCTGAAATATCGCCCACTGCAAACGCACCTGCCATTACTGTCATACCGATGGCGAGCCCGTAAAACGAATTACCTGATGTACCTTCTGCAGTAGCTGTGTTCAAAACCACAAAGACAAGCGCAAACGTAAACAAAAACTCAGAGAGCAGAGCCGGGCCCATCTTGGGCGCAATCGCGGTGACTGGAACGCCCAGGCGAAGGATCTTGGTAACCAGAAGCGCGGCAACAACAGCTGCAACAAATTGCGCGATCCAATAAGGCACGACGTCAGCAGGTTTCACTTTGCCGCGAATCAGCACACCCAGTGTAACAGCCGGATTGTAATGACCACCCGAAATATGGCCGCCGGCAAACACCATCACCATCAGCACCGCACCGATGGCGAGCGGCGCAATCACACCTGCGCCGGCGCCAATGCCGGTGCACCCGACCGTAAGGACAAGGAAGAAAGTTCCGATGAATTCTGTGATGTATTTGTTCATAAATTCATTTTGTTAAAGCGATAGAGCGGGCAAAAAGCAAGACACTTCGGCGATCGGGCTGCGTCCCATGGCCATTCAATGAACCGTGTAGCCGCCATCGATGACAAACGTTTGGCCGACGGCGAATGACGCGAGGTCGGAGCAAAGAAACAAAACCATGCCGGCCATTTCTTCCGGCTGGGCGACCCGACCCAGCGGCGCGTTTGCCACAAAGTAGCGGCGCATGTTGGGGTCGTCGAACCAGGCTTTCGTCATTGCCGTTTCCACCAGTCCAGGTGCAAGCGCATTGATTCGAATTCCCTGAGCGGCATACTCCGTCGCCGCGGCTTTGGTTAGACCAATGACCCCGTGTTTCGCGGCCACATAGGCGCTGATCCCGGGTTCGGCAATCATTCCGGCAATCGACGCGTTGTTGACGATCGCCCCGCCACCGTTTTGCAGCATTTGTTGGATTTCGCATTTCATACAGAGAAATACGCCTTTCAAATCGACGGCCATGACTTCATCAAACGATGATTCCTTGGTCTCTACCAGCGTTGCCGTCGGAGGAAGAATACCCGCGTTATTAAAGGCGCAATGCAATCCGCCATACGTGTTCAGCGTAGTTGCAACCAGATGTTTCACCGCTTCTTCAGCGCGAACATCGGTTTGTACAAAAATCGCATAACCCCCATCTTGCTTGATCGCGTTGACGGTTTCCGCTCCCGCAGAATCAACATCACCGATTACAACCTTCGCGCCGCTGCGCGCAAAAAGCAGCGCAGTCGCTCGACCGATTCCCCGGCCTCCTCCGGTAACGAGCGCGACCTTGCCTGAAAAATCGAACGTCATGGGAGGCGCGCTCAAAACTTCAAACTTGCTGTAAAGTTGAATCCGTCGCCTTCGACGCGTTTGCTGACGCCGAAGTCATGGATCCAACGCGCATTGAAGTCGAGATGGCTTTTACCAATTTTCGTCGAGTAGGTAATGATCGGGCCGATCCCGAATGCGTGCCCCGTAAAACCATTGAGAATCGCGGGCGCTGAGCCTCCGTCGTCCGTGACCTGCTGGATCCAGCTTTCAACAAAGCCGATCCCGAAACCGTTTTTGAATCGTTTGATCGCCAGCACTTCCAAGTCGGACAAAATGCCATTTTGATAGCGGGTGTCAGGATTTTCTGTGTAGAACTCCATGTCCCAGATGCCGCTCAGTTCAATGTTCGCCTCTGGAAGAATCTTTGTGTAAGCCACACCGGGTATGAACGTCCAGTTGTTCAGGCTTAGATTGACCAGTCTACCCTTTTTGAACGATCCGGTCGGAGCCCAAAAGGTAAAATCGAAGGCCAGGTGATCGGTCTGGCTAAAGTGATGACTTGCTATGATGGGAGTAAAAGCAAGGTCGAATAATCCAAAGGTGCTGTCTTTTTTTCGAACTGCGAACGGCCCAAGAGAGAGATTAGCTTCCACCTCAAGCCATGCTAGCGGGAAGTCAACAACGGAAGCGAAGTTCCAGCTCTTGATCGGAGTCGGCCAGATGTAGAGGAATCCAATCGGGGTAAACGACGCTTTCATATCGACGTTCGCCACCAGAAGACCAGCTATCGGCACGCTACGACCGCCGCCGATGGACCCGTCATAGTATGTCTCATCTATCACTACCGCCAGACCTGGCTCTGGTGGGATGAGTCCCGCAAAAGGCGTAATCTGCATGCCAGAGATCGGGCGCCCAAGTCCACCTTCCACGGCAAACGCGCAGGGAGCGAAGGAGACCGAGACCGTTAACACGACGATTACGCGGTAACGGTCGAGTTTAATTCTGATGATTATCCTCCCTTCTTAATTTACTCTTGCGAGGCACTCTCGTTGTGGAGTCATTCCTTTACGACGGGTTAGCTCGACATCAAAATGTCGATTGGAACGCCTAGCCATTGCGCGGCTTCTTTGCGATCCTGGAACACACGGACATTGATCGGAGATCCCTGAGTCAGCACAGCATGAAGCCGGGCATAATGAATGACTGTCGAATCTGTAGCTAGGATCGCTGACTTTATCGGAGGACGACCTGCATAAACGCAGCGCCGATAAAGAGAAATCCGAATCATGTATTCGAAATTAAGATCAACTTCATCGGCTCCGAACGTGTCGAAGAATCGATTGAAAGGCTCGTGCAAAGAGTATTCGAGTTCACCTACAACGGCCACGATTTTACTAACAGTCGCTTTGTTCAGCGTACCTCGTGGCCTGTGAACAAGCAGACTGATGTCTTCGTAAAACTCGACGTCAGGCGGAAGTTTCACGTTAATCATTTCGATACATCTCCAGTTTGATTTTTTACTTCTGTTGTTCCTGCCAGGTCGAGTCCTTTCACTGCCGATCTATTTCTCCGTAAGCAATTCGAGCGGTACCTTTAGCCATTCCGCGGTCTTCCTGCGATCTTCAAATACGCATATTTTGAGCGGCGAACCCTGAGTCACCAAGGCACTTAATCGAGCGTAGTGAAGGGTGGTAGCATCGGTAGCGAGAATCGCTGACTTGATCGGAGGACGATTGCCGTAAACGTGGCAGCGATAAAGAGAAACGCGAATGACATACTCATAGTTCAGATCAACCGCATCGGTGGCTGTTGTGTCAGAAAATCGATTGAAAGGTTCCTTCAATGTGTTCTCCAGTTCTCCGATGACAGTTACGATCTTGTCAACAGTCGTCCTGTTTATCAAACCTCGCTGTCTATACACGAGAAGACGAATGCCGTCGTGAAATTCGACATCCAGTGGAAGCTTGATTTTGTTCATTGGTTCAGGTTACACCACCGCGTTGCCCATAAAACGCAGAGTTGGCGGATGCCTTGTTTTCATCTTGACCTCCTAATTGCTACCGTCACCGCCGCGGCTGACCTTTGGCTCCAGTAAGTCGGCCGCAACACCAAGCCACTGCGCCGCAGTTTCGCGGTCTGCGAATACCCGGACTTTGATGGAAGAACCCTCAGTTAATAAAACGAGTAGCCGGGCATAATGGACAACTGTAGCATCGGTGGCGAGGATCGCCGACTTCACTGGCGCACGCCCCTGGTGGGTAAGGCGTCTGTGAATGGAAGCTTTAACCACGTAGTGAAAGTTGAGCTCAACTTCGTGGGTTTCCGATGTATCAGAGAATCGATTAAAAGGCTCCTGCGATCCCGCTTCGATACCTTCGATAACACCGATGACTCTGTTAATCTCAGCCTCATTGATCAGGCCCTTCGGTCGATAGATCAACAGCCGAACGTCCTGGTGAAACTCAATATCAGGTGGAAGCTTTATCTTGTTCATCAAGCGCTCCTTTTCTGGCTAATTTTCTTTTTCTTCGCCTTCGCGGCCAGCAGTTCGACCGGAACGTCAAGCCACTTCGCCGCTTCTTTGAGGTCTTGGAATACGCCAACGTTGATCGGAGAATCTTCAGTGAGTTCCGCATGCAATCGGCCGTAATCGGTTATGCTGGAATCCGTGGCGAGAATCGCTGTTTTTATCGGCGGGCGGTTTCCATAGAAACGCCGGCGATAAAGAGAAACTCGGCGGATGTATTCTAAATTGAGATCAACTGCTTCGGCCGCGATGGTGTCCAAAAAGCGGTTGAACGGCTTTTTTAAGGTAAATTCGAGTTCGCCGATGACAGTGATGATCTTGTTAATAGCCGCTCTGTTCAGCAAACCTCGCGGCCTATACACGAGCAGACCGACGTCTTCGTGAAATTCGACGTCAGGAGGCAAGGGCAGTTTCATCGCTCCTCAGGTTCTTTTTCTCGGTTAGGTCACTCTCGAGAAGTCTATCATTGCGGCTGCGCTTCGAGAAACCTTTATATGCCATTAACGGTTCTGACGCGATCGATAGGGAATCTTCGGTGTGCAACGCCACTTTGCCTCCTCAAATCTATCGGCTCCAGCTTTCATCGAATGTTGGGACTCCGGGCAAACGTCATTTGATCTCCTCGATGTCAGGTAGCTTCCAAGTCTTATCGAACAGCGCCGGCTTGGGTCCATAGAAGCGGGCTAGCACTTCGAATTTCCCATTTGGATCGGTCGGCACCCAGTTAGACTCGTGACCGCTCGGCGCCGTGGGCCCGAAGAGAATGTCCGCCGAACCGTCCTCGTTCTTCTTCAAGCCGGGAGTCTGCGAAGAACGGCCGACGGACTTGGCATTGTGAATGAAGGTATGTGTGTCGCGATTGTATACAGTCATCGACCAGTACTGAGTGACCGGGGCGTTTCCCGGCACCTGTAACCGATAGAAGTTCTTGCCGTCGAGTGGCTGGCCGTCCTTGTCCCTGCCAGTGAGGAGATAGTACTGGGCTTCGCCCACGTGCTTGGCACTGAAGAAGGCGAGCGTGTAGACGGTCCCGCGGGCATCGACCGGGTAGGAATCGGGCACGCGCCAATTGTCCATTACACTTTTGTGCATCTCCTCGGTAATTGGGAAGAACCAATGCTCGCCATCGTAGTACGGCGGCAACGTGTCGTACCTCGCGTCGAACCAGGCCTTCGCCTCCAAGATCGCGTCGTCGAGAATCTTCTTAGTGGCCGCGTCGGGGTTGAAGGGCTTGCCGCGCTCGATGCCGATGGTCTTCAGCGGATCAATCATCGCCTTGTCGCGTTCGAGCCACGGCTCGGCCTGGATCGTTCGATTAAGCGACTCAAAGAATCGCAAATCGTAAGGAATCGTAGAGTCGAAATCTACGCCATTCGCATCGACAAACTTCGTCGCGGGCGGATTCTTTGCCTGTGAGAGCGGATAGAGTTTGATGCGCTTGGAATAAGTAATGGCTTTCGCGACATCAGCGTCACTTCCACTTTTCAGCACTGACCGGAGAAGAGCGTAACCCTGATAGGTGATCGATGGCATAGGGATGTAGCCGGCGGGCACCTTGGACTTATCGAAACCGGGAGGCAGGAACAGATACTTACCTCCCTTGCCCTTATCCAAGCCACCAGGCCCCACGTCCTCGATGGCGGCCTGCCAGCGGTCCATGATACTGCCGTTGAACACCCCGTCATCGGCTGGCGGAATCTCCAGCACGACGGGACCGACTTCCTTCGTGTTGAAGAAAGGCATGAGATAGATCACATCAGGGTTCGGCGTCAGTGTCTGGTTTTTCGAGTCGAGCAAGCGCGACCAGTAAAGGACCTGATTGAAGTCACCTTTGACCTTGCGGACCATTTCCTGGTACATCAGGTCATAGTTGACCACCGGCATGCCCCAGATAACCGCTTCGATGGCGCGCCGCTCGATAGTGCGACGATTCAATTCGTCGGCCGAGATATCCTGCGTTTTTCCCGAGGGCGACCGAAAAGATGACTGCGCGCAGATTGAAATAATCGGCGCAAGCGCCGTAGCTAGCGAGTAAATGATGAGCTTATTTTTAATGATTCCGTTACTCCTTCCCGTCCTGGAAATGTTTTGCGAAAAAGATTGAAGGCAACGATCTCATTTCTCAGGAGGAAAAATGATCTTCCAATCGTTTTTCATGCTGATGATGACCCAGCCTTTCTTCTTCGCCTCGTCCATAAGCGCATCGCTGAACGTGCCGATCTTCGAGTCGGCTCCGTAGGCGTATTCGCGCTCGGCATCATCGTGATGAACTAGCATCATCAGTCTCGCTCCAGCGCCAGCGCCTGTGTATTCGAGCATTTGCTGGTCCCCCGTCGAGTTGCCGAACGCTGCTTGCGGCCGACGGCCGATAACCATGTTGATCCCTTCCGGTTTACCTGTTTTGTCATCGATCAGCAGCACCTCGGGCAGCTTGATCAGCTCAGGGTTACCGTTTTTGTCATACTGATATTTCACTTTGCCCATGCTGCCGACGACGTGCTCCGGGAACACACCGTAAGTCGGCCCGGCAAAAGCCCGCACGAATTCCTGCCCACCGCCGGTCACGATATAGGTCTTGAATCCATTGGCCCGCAGGTAGTGCATCAACTCGAGCATGGGTTGGTACACGCATTCGGTGTAAGGTCGCTTGAAGCGTGGATGCTTCGCTTCGGCAAGCCATTTCTTAACGATCTCCTGGAATTGTTGAACCGACATTCCACTGTGCGTGACCGCGACAACCTTTTCGAAATCCTGGATACTGAATTTCAGCATCGCCTCGCGATCGTGTGCAAGGATCGCCTTGAACGGTTCCGTGTCGCGCCATTCCGGGTGTTGCGGCGCCTTCGCAATCACCTCATCAATAGCGAAGACCACTTGCGTGTAGTTCGGTTGCTCAACCCACAAAGTGCCGTCGTTATCAAAAGTTGCGAACCGATCATCAGGCTTAACAAAATCCGGCGAGCCCTCTTTGGTTACACGTTCGACAAACTCGACGATCGCCTTCTTCGCCGAGGTGTCATTCCATGAGGGTAACGGGTCCGTCTGAGCAATCGCATTTACGCTGCAGGCGATTGCGGCAATTAGGATCATGGAAATCAGTGTTGCGCGCTGGAAAAGGAAATCTGCGCTCCGATAGAGACTAGGTAACATTGATCTTTTCATAGCTGCATAACGAATTGGTTGTTGTAGCCGCCTCGCTGTGTCGAGGCGTTATCGTTCCTGCTCGAGGAGCACGGCGACACAGCGCCGTGGCTACAGCTGTCCGCGTTTGCGCGATGAGTTCGCATCCTAGAAAGGACATTCAAGGGTCTTAAGCGGAACCTCGAGCCAGGTCGCGGCTGCTTTTCGCTCTTTAAAAGCGCGGACTTCGATCATTGCGTCGTACATCAGTAGCTCATACGAATGCGCAATGCCGAAACTCATCGGGTTGTCCGCGAAGAGGGCCATCTTGACCGGCTGCTTCACATTGCGGCGCCGACGGGCAGTGTGGATAATATGATCGATCCCTATCCGGATTTTGGTCAGCCCGGACAGGTCGGTATAACGATCAAAAGGCGCTTCCTGAATGCTTTCCTCCATTTCGATGAATGCGATCACTTGATCGGCGAACGCCTCGTTGAGCACACCCCGCGGAAACCAGGTGAGTAGTTTCCATCTTGGATGATACCAGGTACGGGGAAAAGACTTTCGAATAAATTCTGGTGGCGCTTTGATGATCGAAGCCCGTGTCATCTGTTTCAGCATCCTGTTGGCCCTTTCATTCTTCGAAGAGCTCATCGTTCGCGCGAACTGATACAATGCATAATGCGATCAGTAGCGTGACGCTGATGATTTTTGCTTTTGTTGCTAATTTTCGGCGTCAAGAATCGAACATCAAGAGGCTGTGGTTACTGGCTCCCCTTGGAAGCGCTCATGATTTTGTCCATGGCGTCACCGACCGTGAAGCTGGCGGCCTTAGCACGCGGGGGAAATTCCTTGAAGGTCTCCAACTCGCGCGCGACGATGGCCTGCGCCGGCACGAAGAGGAACATGCGATGCGCGAACCAGTCCCCATATTCTAGCGACTCCGGGCCGCGCTCGAACGGATCGGCACGCAAGTTGTAAAGCATGGGCGAACGCAGCTTGTCGAATTGACCCATCCAAACTCCGCCTGGAAATCTCGGGCTGTATTCGGTGTGCTGCTCCATGAAGGCGATTTTCCAGTCGCGGACGCGAACCGCCATCAAGTCGCCGTCATCGCTCCAATAGAAGAAGTCCTGACGCGGCGATTCCTTCACCTCGCCGCTAAAGAAGGGTAAAAGGTTGTGGCCGTCGAGGTGAACCTTGAAGGTTTTGCCATTGAGCGTGTAGCCCTTTAGCAGTTTTTCAACGAGGTTGGATTCTCCTGCAACCGCAGCAAAAGTGGGAATGAAGTCCTCATGCGAGAAGAAGTCGCTGTAAACTGCTCCGGGCTTGATCACGCCCGGCCAACGAATGCACATCGGCACGCGGAAAGCGCCCTCCCAATTGGTGGCCTTCTCACCATGGTAAGGCGTCGTTCCACCATCGGGCCAGGTGCTCACTTCAGCGCCGTTATCCGTTGTGTAGATGACAATGGTATTGTTCGCGATACCCAGGTCGTCGAGTTTCTTTAGCAATTGGCCAACGTGGGCGTCATGCTCGACCATACCATCCGCGTACAGGCCGACTCCTGTCTTCCCCTGCGATTCCTTCTTCAGGTGCGTGAAGACGTGCATACGCGTCGAGTTGTAGTAACAGAAGAACGGTTTGCCGGCCTTGGTCTGCTTGTCCATCCAGCCGATAGCGGCGTCGGTGAATTCGTCGTCGATTGTTTCCATGCGCCTGGTATCTAGCGCGCCCGTGTTCTCGATATGCTGCTTGCCGACCTTTCCATAAGCCGGATCGACAGTCGTATCGTCCTTATCAGTGGCATAGCAATGCAGCACACCACGCGGTCCAAACTTCTGCTTGAACCGTGGATCCTTAGGATAATCGGGATTCTCCGGCTCTTCTTCAGCGTTAAGGTGGTAAAGGTTACCGAAGAACTCATCAAAGCCGTGCACAGTTGGCAGATGCTCGTTCCGATCGCCGAGATGGTTCTTACCGAACTGACCCGTCGCATAACCATAGGTCTTCAACATATCAGCGATAGACGGATCCTTAGGACCGAGTCCTAGCTCTGCTCCCGGCAAACCAACCTTCGTCAGCCCGGTACGAATTGGCGATTGCCCTGTGACAAAGGCCGCCCGCCCTGCGGTACAGCTCTGCTGGCCATACCAGCAGGTAAACATCGCGCCTTCCTTACCGATACGGTCGATGTTCGGTGTCCAATAACCCATGTCGCCCCGGTGATAGATACTTGGGTTATACCATCCTATGTCATCCCCCATAATGACCAGGATGTTCGGTTTTTTCTCTTGCGCGAAGGAACTCACCGCCGAAAAGGCTAGAGCGACGCCGACAAGTGCCGTGATAGTTGATTTAGCTTTCATGAATATGAGTTGCTTTGTCTTGTTGAATTGGAATTTGTGTGGTGGGTCCTTGCCGGATCCTTGGGCATCAAACTGGGCAGTCATGCTTTGCAGCAATGCCAGTCCCCCTTCGCGTCTCTTTCAGTCAAGCAGTTCCTGAGGAACTTTCCCGCCGTTTTCCGCGATCTTTTTAAGCACTTGTTTATGTAACCAAACATTCATCGATGCTGAATCGTTTGGATCGCCTGTATAGTGGAGTTCCTGCGCCAATTGCTTGCGCGCCTTAAAGGTACTGTCCATTCCAACGAGCTTCATAAGATCCACAATCGATTTTTTCCAATCCAGTTTTTCCGGATTCTTGGCAGCTAATCCATCAAGGATTGCTGCGACATCTACGACTTTAGCCGGAGCTGTTGGTGCTGCCGATGCAGCCGTCGAAGGCGCGGCTGCTGGAGGTGCTCCAGGTGGTGCAGTGGCTGTGGACGGCGCGGCAGCCGGTGCAGCGGAGGCTCCAGTTGTTACCGCGACGTTAGTTCCAGCATGACTGAATATCTTCGATATTAGATTACTAAGTAAACCCATAACAGGTCCTTTCTATCTATTGTTAGTATGATGTTGTTGCTTTGCTGCGATTAGATGACATCACCTGATTCCATACTCCGCGCTGTTCTGCGTAATCGTACGGCGTTCGTTCACCATAAGAATGCTCGGGGCCCCCATGCCCCGTACCAACCGCGCGCATAAACGGTGTTCATTTGCGCAGCCATGTAATAATCCGATGCGATCTGCTGCTGAACGCAGAGTTGTTTGTACTGCTGGTACTCTGCTTCACGACCGATGTAAGCGACGCCTGCGTTCGCGTCTTTATAAACGTAAAAGACTCCTTTTCCCGGCACCGTTGCCTGCTGGACTTTGTACGGTGGCAGGGCCGCATAGAGTTCCTGTTGCTTTGGCGTTTGCGGCGTACGCGCCCGAAAGCCAGCTGCAGTGAGCAACGATGTCGTGTTCCCTGATCCCACGCTGGCGCAGCCGGCCAAGAGAACGGCCCCGGTTACCGCGGCCAGGAGGATAACAATGTTTGATGTACGTAGTGTAGTCGTCATGACAGGTTTCTAGTTAAATCTTTCTCACGTGTCGAGGCTGTTCCGCTCGCAACGTTACTTTTGTCATCAGCTTTTTTTCGCCATCGCGCTTTTGATCAGACCGATGACCGCCATAAGAATGGCTCCCCCTACTCCTCCCCCGGCCACATTGCTCAGGATGGTGCTCAGATCCAGCGACCCACCCCCTGCTGCAGCACCTCCCATTATGCTTTGAAGGATCATCCCGCCGAGACCGCCACCGACGATTCCCGCTATGGAGTTCCCCGCCGTGCCCAGGCTGTTCTCTTTCATCGCTGCCCCGGCAATGTTGCCACCTACTGCACCGCTGACTGCTTCAATGATCAGACTAATTATGTTCATAGGTTGGAATTTTGACTTTGGTCCGCTAATAGCTTCTGGCGCCCGCGGACGAGACGCCGTGAAATTCTGTGACCGCTAATAACACCGGCCAGCCTACCAACTGAGCCTGGAAACTGAAAATTAGACCTTCGGGCGGGAAGCGTTGCCCCCGTGGGCATCCTTTAGGCCAGAATGCCGGGTCGCCGTGTTGCAATGCAACGAGTCACAAGGCTGCCTGGCAGAGTGAGGTTGCTACACAATGACCGCAGCTACCGATGCGGGTTACCGGAAAAGGAAGCAACAAAAGGACATTTTGCCAATCTGCATCGCAGATCTACAAGCCGTCGTGCCGCATTTTATCAGCAAGATGCACAAGCTCGGCCAGGGTCGTTGCCTGCATTTTTGCCATGACTTGCGAACGATGCGCTTTGACCGTGCGCTCGGCCATGCCAAGTTCAGCCGCGATCTGCTTGTTCAACCTGCCAGCGACGACCAATTCGAACACGTCTCGCTCACGCGCCGTCAGTTTCTCAAAACGGATATGAAGGTCCCTGCGTTGCTCGTGCGACGTGTGCCACTGCAGATCGCGAGCAAGTGCCGTGCGAACCGCGTTTAATAACGCATCGCGCTTGATCGGCTTTGTAAGAAAATCGACCGCACCCGCCTTCATGGCACGCACCGTTGTTGGAATATCGCCGTACGCAGTCAGGAAAATCACAGGCAACGGCTCATCTTCCCGGGCAAGCGCCTCCTGAAGATCCAATCCGCTAGGCCCGGGCATCCGCACGTCCAGTAACACGCAACCGGGCCGTTTGTTGTCGCGCTCTGTCAATGCGAACTCTCCAGCAGACCCATAGGCGCGAACGTCGTACCCGGCCGCGCGTAACAACCTTGTCACCGCTTTACGCAACGAGTCGTCATCATCGACAACATGAACAATCGGTTTTTCCGAAACTGATGAGGTCATCACGAGACAACGCTCTGGTTGCTCAATGGAAGGTCAAATTGGAATGTCGCGCCGCCATCCGAATTGTTTTCTGCCGAAATCCGTCCGTGATGCGCGTCGATGATGGAACGCGCGATCGCAAGGCCAAGGCCCATGCCGGTCTCCTTGGTCGTAAAAAACGATTCAAACAAGCGAGACAACTTCTCTGGAGGAATACCGCGCCCGGAATCACTTACCGACACCTGCACACGTTGCTGTCCATTTGCTACGGTACGAACGAGAAGACGCCGCTCCGATTCAGGCGTATCGGTCATCGCTTCCATTCCGTTCAGAATCAAATTCATCAATACCTGCTGGAGATGCACCCGGTCACCAAAAATCGCGGTCGGTGCTGCGGCGAAGTTCGTGCAAATTGAGACATTACGACTGCGCGCCTCCGCTTCCATCAACCGGACCACTTCTCCGGCGACTTGGGTGAGGTCAAGCACCTCCACTTGCATCACCTGCTTGCGTGTTAGCAGCCGGATGTGGCGGATAATTTCGCTCGCACGGAGATCGTCGTTGCGAATGTCTGCTAGAATTCTCCGAACTTCATCCAGAGGCGGCGACTCGGACTCCAGTAATAGTTCCGCCGCATCGGCATTGCTCAAAATCGCGCCAAGCGGTTGGTTAATCTCGTGGGCGATCGACGCACTCAACTCACCTATCGTCGCCAATCGGGAAGCGTGGGCCAGATCGCGGCTCATCTCCTCTGCTTTCTTTCGATCCGTAATATCGCGAATAACTACCACCAGGCAGGGTTCGTTCCCGATCTCGACAGCGTCGGCGGAAAGCGAAACCTGCCGGAACTCTCCTGTTTTCGCGCGAGCCTCGCAGTCGAGATCCCGGATGGGTTCGGTTCGCCCGAAACCAATCATTTGCTGAACCTGGCCCCCTTCTGAAAGAGAAAGATTCAGATCGAGCAGGCTGCGTCCGATGGTTTCGCTCCGTTCGTAGCCGAACGTTTTCATCCAATGATCGTTCACATCGATTAAGACCCCATCTTTCTGTCGGATGATAGACATTGGATCCGGGCTACTACGGAATGCTTCGGCAAATCGTTCCTCCGCTTTTCTGCGTTCCTGGATTCCCGCCGCCAGCAGCATGACCGGAACGGTCATCACGATAAGGAACATTTGGATCGAGCGCGCGTTGATCTCAGCGCTTTGATTTATGAATGGGCCATGGCCATGAGTGCTGCTCCAGATGGCAAGGAAGGTAACAATCAAGATGGCCGCACTTGTAGCACGAGCTTCAAAACGAAATACCGCCCAAAGCAAAAACGGGAGCGGCGCATAAAACAAAACCGGATCAGGGTTCGTTCGCGCGTTGTACAACGTCACGGTGCTAGCTATCACCAAGCCAAGAAGCAAAACACTTCCCTCTAAAGCATGGCCGCTGGATATCCGCTTCCATTGAGTGGGTCTAAAATTGAACCACGTGATGATGGCTGGGGTCAGCGTCAGCGCACTTAGAACATTGGAAAAGAATCTGGCCCGCCAATTATTCAAATAGCTACCGTGGCCCCAGCCATTCAGGGCAACGAATCCCGCGTCAATGAATGAGGATAGAAAGGGTCCAAGAAATCCCGCACACAGGCAAAAAGTGGCGACACCACGCAAAGTGTCGAAACGTACTGGGCCACGGAGCAAGTAACGGGTCAGGCCGGCACCGATTAACGCTTCGCTACAGTTGCTGACAAACCAGCAGACAACCATAAGCGGAGGGACCTGCGATTGCAGCTCGGCGATTAGATGTGCCGGGAAGGCTGCTAGCAATAAGAACCACCAGATACGAGGTGGAGTTAACAAAAGGGCTGCGAGCAGAACGGAATTTGGAGGCCAGAAAACCGAGATCGGATGCGGTTGAAAGGTCAGCGCGAATCCGATGCGCGTTCCCAAATAGTACCCGATAAAAACCAAAACAGCAGCGCGAATCGCATCGGCCTCGACAACGGGCGCGAATACAGCTTGTTCAAAGCGCCGGCTTTTCCAGAAAGAATCACTCGCTTGATCCGGCATTCGAGCATGCCCCCAATGCTTGTCGTGCATTGTCACGATTTAGCCGCGAATAGCAATACTTCTCTTCGCCTAGACATTGGCTCCGAAGGACCAGTTCAGAGAATCCAAGCTCGAACCCCGCGACGCCGAGCGAGAGTCAGAAAATTGTCTAACGGGCAACTATCGACACCTTCGACCGATCAGCGAGATCGACAACAGCGTCGCGTTCAAGAAGCAGGGTTTTTCCCGCCTCAACTGCTATGACCCGCAATTTTGCTTCCGCAGCGACCCTGATTGTTTCCACCCCGATCACCGGCACATCGAAACGCATGTCCTGATTCGGTTTGGCGACTTTGATCATGACTGCACCTTCACGCGCGAGTTTGCCGCCGCGCTTGATGGCCTCGTTTGTCCCTTCAAACGCCTCCACCGCAACGACGGTTCCATTTTTCATGACAACCGTCTGCCCAATGTCGAGCCGCGCGATCTCCTTGGCCATCTTCCAGCCCCAATCGACGTCTTCCTCCTCGCGCCGACTCAGCTTCGTTCCCGTGATCAACCCCGCAGACGCCAGAGACTCTTCGAGGAATGTCGTCGCAGGCAAAAGGTTCGCATTCACTCTGGCCAGTTCATCTGCAATCGCGGCAAAAATAGATTCGGCATTTCGTTGTTTGAGTTTTCCCAGTAAAAGCAACGCCTTCAAATCCGGCCGCAGATCGAAAAGATTCTTCGGCGCAATCTGCCCGGCCATGATTGCGTAATGAACTTCATGTTCCTTAAAAAATTTCAAAAGCCGGTTTAGTTGTCCCACGCGCATCCACTCGATCAAATCAACATGTTGCGCGAGGACTGGATCCGTCTCGTCGGTGAACGCAGCTGCAATTATTTTTTTTACGCCAGCTTTTTGTGCGGCGTCAGCGAGCAGCCGCGGATACACGCCGTTCCCAGCGATGATCCCAAGAGTATCTGGCCGCGTCACGGATCAAGATTAACAGCACGCTGAGAGCAGCAAAGCTCCAATGTGCTTAGCGATGTCGACCGCGGCGAACATCGAATTGGAAATCAACAGGCGCTCGACACAAGCGCCTCGACATTTGTTAGCCGTGGCGGCGACGTTTGACGTGCAACTGAGCAAGCGCTTTCTGCAGTGACGCTTGAATGGCAGCCACCTGTTCAGGCGTTTGATCTTCTTTCATCGCTGCCTTGGCGCGCTCGACCGCTGCCTCGGCGGCGGCAATGTCGATCTTCTCCGATTCGAGAGCCATGTCAGTTAGAACCGAGACTGCGTCCGTCTTAATTTCGGCGAACCCTTCGCCTATGGCCATCGCCGTTTCGCGGCCGTTTTTTACAACGCGCAGCTCACCCGGAATCAAAGTGGTAAGTAGCGGGACATGTTTAGGGTAAACTCCCAGCTCCCCTTCCGAACCTGGCAATGTGACCATCTCCACGTCTTCGGAGTAGATTTTTTCCTCGGGCGTTACAATCTCGAGCTTCAGAGTAGCCATGGCCGTTCGTTACGCGTTAAAGCGTTGCAGAGTTGAAGCGAGACCATCGGGCCGACCTTTGGCCGCTTCATCGCTTAATCGCTTCATCGATTCAACCCTCCTTGATCATGTCGATTCCGCCCTTCATGTAGAAATTTTGCTCGGGCACATCGTCGTGTTTGCCGTCCAGAATTTCTTTGAAGCCGCGAACCGTTTCCGCAACTGGAACGTATTGGCCCTTAAAGCCGGTGAAAACTTCCGCCACATGGAACGGCTGACTTAGGAATCGCTGAATTTTCCGGGCGCGATGCACGGTGAGTTTGTCCTCCGGACTGAGTTCGTCCATCCCAAGAATCGCGATGATGTCCTGCAGATCTTTGTAACGCTGTAGCACGCGCTGCACGCCTCGGGCGACGTTGTAATGCTCTTCACCAACGATTTCCGGGGCCAGCGATTTTGATGTCGACGCCAGCGGATCAACCGCGGGATAAATTCCGAGCTCAGCAATGGCGCGCTCAAGTACGATGGTTGAGTCCAGGTGGGCAAATGTGTTTGCCGGTGCCGGGTCGGTGAGGTCATCCGCCGGAACATAAACGGCCTGAAACGAGGTGATCGAACCTTTGTTGGTCGATGTGATTCTTTCCTGTAAATCACCCATCTCAGCGGCCAATGTCGGCTGATAACCAACCGCCGATGGCGTGCGCCCGAGAAGCGCCGACACTTCAGACCCTGCCTGCGAGAATCGGAAAATGTTATCGATGAAGAGCAGCACATCCTGATTGCGTTCGTCGCGGAAATATTCGGTCATCGCGAGCGCGGACAGCGCAACACGCAATCGCGCGCCAGGCGGTTCGTTCATCTGTCCGAAAACCATTCCCACTTTCGATTTCGACAAGTCTTTTTGATCGATCACGCCGGCCTCGCTCATTTCCTTGTAAAGATCGTTGCCTTCCCGGCTGCGTTCGCCGACTCCGGCAAATATCGAAACGCCGCCGTGCTTCATGGCGATGTTGTTGATCAATTCCTGGATGACGACAGTCTTCCCAACGCCCGCGCCTCCAAAAGCGCCGACTTTGCCACCTTTTGAGAACGGGCAAACAAGATCGATAACCTTGATCCCGGTTTCCAGGATCTTGGCGCTTGTATCTTGTTCCGTGAGTGTCGGTGCGGGCCGATGGATCGGATAACGCTTTTCAAATTTTACATCACCGCGATTGTCAATTGGGTCCCCTGTAACGTTAAAAAGGCGGCCCAGTACGGCCTCTCCGACAGGCACAGTGATCGGACCGCCAGTATCGGTTACGGTCATACCTCGCTTCAGACCGTCGGTCGAAGACATCGCGATTGATCGCACCCAATTGTCACCGAGATGCTGTTGTACCTCCAGTGTCAGCTTAGTGGGGTTGCCATTGACCTCGTACTCGATTTCGAGTGCGTTATAAATTTTCGGCAGTCCCTTTTCGTCTGGGAATTCCACGTCCACCACGGGGCCGATTACTTGAACTATGTTTCCTTTATTCATAAAAATTTGACTAGCCAGACAATGCCATTTGCGCAGTCGCGATCTCGAGCAACTCGGTAGTAATGCTTGCCTGGCGCATTTTGTTGTATTCCAAAGTGAGATCTTTGATGAATTGATTTGCGTTATCGGTGGCGTTTTTCATCGCGACCATGCGGGCACTATGCTCCGAGGCCCGAGCGTCCAGGATCATCTGGAAAACCTGATGCTGAACATAGTAAGGCAATATGACATCGAGAAGCTGTTCGGCTTTCGGTTCAAAAACATAGCCAAGCATTGGGTCGACGCCTTCCTTTGCGCCTTCAGCCATTTCGCCTTTCGGCAGATCAAAACTGCTAATCGGCAGAAGCGTCTGCACCACTGCACGTTGGCTGATCGTATTAATGAAATGCGTGTAAAGCACGGAAACTTTGTCCACCTCGTGTCTCAGAAATTTTTCCATGCAAAATTTTGAGAGCGGTTTGCTCTCAATGAAATTGGGAGAGTCTTTGAGCTCGAAATCGGCCAGTAACTCCCTTTTCGTCCGCGCAACAAATTGCCGGGCCTTCTTTCCAGTCACTACGAAAGCTGTTTTGGCCTGGTCGAAATTCGCGGCTTCGCGAAATAGATTTGTATTGAGCGCGCCGCAGAGCCCCTTGTCCGTTCCGATGATAAGAACCAGCTCCTTTTTGACAGGGCGAATTGCCAAAAGGGGATGCAATCGCGGATCGGTGCGCCTTTGCAGGGAAACCAGGACCTTGTTCATCAAGGCAGCGTAAGGCCGTCCGGCGAGGGCATGCTGCTGCGCCTTGCGCATTTTGGACGCCGCAACCATTTGCATCGCCTTAGTGATCTGTGCGGTGTTGCGAATCGACTTGATTCGCCGCCGTATGTCCTGGGTGTTCGCCATCTAGGAAATTCTCAAATTGCGATTTTGCATCATCGACCTCTTTGATATCACAATTTGTGACATCAAAATTTTGAATTCCTTGCGATCCAGTTGAAACGCAAAATCTTCGGTAAAGCGATGCCTGTTGCGTTTCAATTGCTGATTCAGTTGCCTGGTCGAGACACTGTAAATGGCCGCCAAGTCTGAATCCAACATGACCCGCTTGCCCCGGACCAGATGAATCACGGTTTCGATACGGGCGATCTTGCGATCGGAAGTCATGACTGAATCGAATGCCTTTAAACAAATCATCTCCACGTCGTCTTGAATTCATCGAACGCCGCCTTCAATTGCGACTCGAGGTCCTTGTCGATCTCCTTCTTTTCGCGAATCGTTCCGAGCAATGCTTCCTTTCGCGTTTGCAGCCAATCCTGAACCTTGAGCTGGTATTCCTTGACCCGCTCAACTGGTACAGAATCGAGGTAGCCATTTTGCATCGCCCACATCACGGCCACCTGTTCTTCCACGGGGATGGGGTTGTACTGTATTTGCTTAAAAAGTTCCACAATACGTTGACCACGATCGAGTCGCGCTTTTGTCGCCGTATCCAAGTCGGAACCGAATTGGGCGAACGCAGCCAACTCTCGAAACTGTGCAAGATCAAGTTTTACCTTGCCGGCGACTTGTTTGATTGCCTTGATCTGGGCTGCCGATCCGACACGGCTGACGGAGAGTCCCACTGAAATCGCCGGCCGGACGCCTTGATAAAATAGATCGGTTTCAAGGTAAATCTGACCGTCGGTGATCGAAATCACGTTCGTGGGAATGTAAGCGGAAACGTCACCTGCCTGCGTCTCAATAATGGGTAATGCCGTGAGCGACCCGCCACCAAAATCTTCATTCATTCGGGCGGATCGTTCGAGCAAACGCGAATGCAAGTAAAACACATCGCCAGGATAGGCTTCGCGTCCGGAAGGCCGCTTCAACACAAGAGAAACCTGCCGATAGGCAACTGCATGTTTGGACAAGTCGTCGTAAACGATGAGCGCATCCATTCCATTATCCATGAACCATTCGCCCATGGCTGCGCCTGCGAACGGCGCCAGATACTGATTCGTGGCCGTGTCTGACGCCGGCGCCGAAATGATGGTTGTGTAAGGCATGGCGCCCTCCTTCTCGAGCACTGCCAGAGCGCGCGCCACGTTGGAATTTTTCTGGCCAATCGCCACGTAGATGCAATAAAGCGGCCGGTAGTTCTTGTTGCCCAGCTCCTCGGCGGCTTTGTTCAGTCGCGCCTGGCTGATAATGGTGTCGATGGCAATCGTCGTTTTGCCAGTCGCGCGATCGCCGATGATCAGCTCGCGCTGCCCGCGACCGATCGGAATCATCGCATCGATCGCCATGATGCCGGTTTGCACCGGTTGATTGACGCTGCGTCGCTTGATCACGCCCGGCGCAATTTTTTCCAGTGGATAAAATGTTTCGGTCTTGATCGGTCCCTTGCCATCGAGCGGCTGGCCGAGCGTGTTTACCACACGGCCCAGAAGTGCTTTGCCAACAGGAACGGAAAGAAGTCGCCCGGTCGTCTTTACTTCGTCGCCCTCTGCGACCTTGGTGGTTTCACCAAGCAAAATCGCGCCCACTTCTGTTTCTTCGAGGTTCAATGCGAGACCGAACACCCCGTTGGGAAATTCGATCATCTCATTAAGCATCACGTCGCTCAGCCCCTCAATACGCGCGACTCCGTCCCCTGTTTCGCGCACCACGCCGACGTTGCTCTTGGTTGTTGAAGCTTTTAGTCCTTCAATTTTTGTTTCGATCTCTTCAAGTATAGTGCTCATGATTTTTAGTTGATTAGAGTTGTCGCTCGAGCTGTTCCAGCCGATTGCGAACTGTGCCATCCCATACATCGCTTCCAACGCGAACACGCATTCCGCCGAGGAGCTCAGGGTTAACGATAAACTCGGCGGTTAGATCGTTGCCGTATTTCTTTTTCAGATTGGCAACGAGCTCCGAACTTGTGGTCGAATCCAATTCGCTCGCCGTTTCAACGCGAGCGCGGCGTTTTTCGAGTTCGAACCGCAGCAGCCGCTTGTAGTGTTTCAGAACATCAAGGTAATTGCGTGGCCTCTTGGCGATGAGCGAATCAACCAGCGACCTGGTCTTCCCGGCGTCTAGCTGTCCATCAGTAAAACTTGCCCGAAGCATTTCGCGCGAGAGCCGGCGAATTTCCTTGTTGATCTTCATGAGGCCACCTGGCGAGCTGCTTCTTCCTGCAAACGCCGCTGATCTTCAGGCGTTAGCACCTTATCGGTGACCTTTGCAGTGGTCTCGACGACGAGGCGTCCAAGCTCGTGCTTCAAAGATTCCATCGTGCGCTCGTGTTCAATGGCGGCGGCCTCGCGTGCCTTGGCAATAATTTGCTCGGCCGCTGCAACCGCTTCCTGCTGCTTCCGCTCGGACAAATGCGCAGCGCTTTCACGCGCTTCGTCAATCATCTTCTGCGCATCTGCGTCTGCCTTGGTCAGAATTTCCTGGTAGCGCTTCTCCGCCTCGGCGAGTTCCTTTTTGATTTTCTCCGCGTTAAGCTGGCCTTCCTCGATTTTGCGGCGACGCTCCTCGAGCACCGCAAGGATAGGCTTGTAAGCGAAACGCTGCAGAAGGAACGCAACAATGCAGAAACTGATGACCTGCGACAGAAACAACTTCCAATTCCAGCCGAACGTGTCAGCCGTTTCGCGCAAGATGTCGGTCACGCCTCCGTTGGTGGCGGCAATTATCAGATTCATAAACTAGAGTTCGGGTGCAAACCCGGTTGCTTCCCGGTAAAATTAGTGAACGAGATATAGCGCGTAGAACACGATCGCCTCGGTCAAGGCGATGGCGAGAATTCCGTGCACGAGCACTTGCGTGAACGCCCCCGGATTGCGGCCCACCGCGCTGGTCATTCCCAGGCCGGTGAGGCCGATTCCGATTCCGACGCCCATCGCGGCAAGCCCGACGTGAATGCTTCCGCTCAGTTCTGCTAGTATTGGTAGTATCATATTTTTGTTGGTTGGTTTCTGCGATCTCGTCACGAGATCGCGGGAAAATCAGTGTGCGTGCTCCGGTCCCTCCTGGTGTTCTGCAATCAGCATGGTGAAAACCGCAGTCAGCAGCATGAAAACGAGCGCCTGCACAAACCCCACCAGCACTTCGAGGAAGTAGAACGGAATCGGCAGGATCGGCGAAAGCCACGGGATCATTGTGGACATCGCTTCGAGAATGCTTTCGCCAGCGTAAATATTTCCGAACAATCGAAAACTGAGCGCAATCGGTCGAAATATGATCGAAATCACTTCGAGCCAGCCAACGGCGAAAAAAATGACAACCATGAGGATCCTCACGATTCCGGTTGTTTCACCTTTTGGCCCAAACAAATGCTTCAAGAATCCGCCGACACCATTGGCCTGAATCGCCCAAACAAACCACATCACGAAAAATATGGCCGACATGGCGGTCGTCATGTTTAGGTCTGCGTTGCCACCGCGCAGCAACGGCCGATCGATATGGAAATTTCCGGAAGGATCGTAGTGACCCCAGCCAACTGTTCCGATCCCGGGAATCAGTCCAAACCAGTTAACGAATAGAATAAAAATGAAAACCGTGGCGAAAAACCAAAATCCCTTTCGCACGAGGTCGCGGCCGATGATGTTTTCCAAAAAATCATGCAAACCCGCAACCAGCCACTCCCAAAAATTTTGAATTCCGCTGGGAATGGCCTTCACTCGACGAGTGGCGATTTGTGAAAAAATGATAATACCTGCGGCTACGATCCAGGTCACCAACATCGAGTTTGTGATTCCGAAGCCGCCGAACTGAACCAACATTTGGGGCTTTAGCGAAACGCCCTCATGCTCCATCTGGGGTGATGCGGTCTCGGCGGCATGCGTTGACGTCGCGAGCGCAAACCCGCAAAACAACATCACCACTGCCAAAAGAAAACAACGATTGCGCATTTATAAGTACTCCTGACCGACATCGGGTGACGCCGGCCTGCCGAGGTCATCCGCCTTAGCACCCTGCCATGGCGGAAGATTTAAAGCCCCACTAGACTCGACGCGCATACCTAAGCGCGTTTTGTCCCGAATGACAACCAAAATTCTTGGATTGCCGCTCTATTTTGCCGGCAATCGTTCACCGAATTGTGGAGCGAGTTGAGTCACTCGCTTCGCTCTGACCGGTTTGGAAGCTCCATTCAACGCGATCGCCTCTTCGTAAAACGATTCCAACTGGTCGATTTGAGCGTCCTGCTCGAATCGCGCAGTCACAGTGGCATGTGCGCTCGTTCCCATCTGTATTAACAGGTCCGGCGAACGTGTGATGAGGTGCATGGCGTTTGCCAGCCCGACGTGATCTTCCTCGGCCACGAGAAATCCGGTGCGCCCATGCTCGACCGCTTCGGGTATCCCACCATGACGCGTCGCAACTACCGGCAACCCCGTGGCCATCGCTTCCAATACAGAGTTTGGCACACCTTCCTGATCCTGGTTTGCGGACATCTCGCTGGGATGCAAAAACAGATGTGAACTCGCATAAAGCTCAAGGAGTTTCCGTTGCGACAAAAATCCTACGAAATGCACATCTCTCAGAATGCCCAATCCTTCGGCAAGCATCTCCAGTTCCGGTTGAAGAGGTCCCTTGCCGGCGATAAAAAATTCCGCTTTGGGATTGTCTTTCTTAAAAATGGCAAACGCTCGCAAGCTGGTAGCAACGCCCTTTTTCGGGATCAAGCGGCACGCTTGTACGACTCTCCACTTCCCGTCGTCTGGCGACTCCCTGTCCACGAATGGAAATTCCTTCAGCGGAATACCGGTCCGATTGATCCGCAGTTTTTCCGGCGGGCAGCCCAAGTGCACCAGTCGATCGAAAAGCGATTGAGAACGTGCAAACACCAGCGGAACTGCGTCGAAAAGACGGCGTAATTTTGCGGGGTAATCTTTGATTTCCTTCTTATGGGCAACATCGGCGCCGTGAAACGACACCACGCACGGCTTGTTCCATTCCTCAATAAATGGCAGCAGGTGCACGCCAGTATGGCCGAAATAAATATGCATCACGTCGGCTCCATGCCGCTCCAGCAGGGACTTTAAGGTTTGATACTCGCCCCGATAGACAATCGGCGGACGTCGCTTTACGAATTTCAACCAACCGTGCACCAGCAAGTTTGTACGCCGTTTGGGTATTACTTCTACGTTGCCAAACGGAAATCGCTCCGCATTCTGGACCTCCTTTGTAACAACAAAGGTGTCCACGCCGCGCAGCGCCTTCACCTGCCGGTAAATATGCAGCATCTCTGATTTGAGAAAGCTGGAGCAATAGCTCGCTACAACCCGCCTGCCCATAAATCAGCGGCCAGTTTCGTCAGACATTCCGGAGTTGTCCACCTTTAATTACCCGAGAGATGACGCGGTTGTCATCTAATTCAGTCTGGTTGCGAGCGTTTCTCTTAAGGCATCAATCCCCTCGCCTGTGGCAGCTGACACGGGCACGATCGTAATCTTCGGAAATCTTTCGCGCAGCATCTCGAGATTCTCGTTTGCATTAGGCAGGTCCATTTTGTTTGCCACGACTAACCAGGGTCGCGATGAAAGGATCGGATCGTATAAATCAATTTCCTTCCGAAGATTCTGCAAATCCTCTACAGGATCGCGCCCTTCGCTTCCTGCGGCATCGATCACGAATATCAAAACGGGACAACGCGTGATGTGGCGCAAAAACTCGTGACCCAGGCCAAGTCCACGGTGAGCCCCTTCGATCAAACCGGGAATATCTGCAATGGTGGCGTGCCGATAACCGGGCAGGTCCATTACGCCTACGATCGGATGCAACGTGGTAAACGGGTATGGCGCGACCTTAGGCCGCGCCGCTGAAAGTTTCCGCAATAATGTCGATTTGCCCGCATTCGGGTACCCAACTAACCCGGCGTCTGCAATCGTTCGCAGCTCCAATAGAAATTGTCCATGCTCGCCTTCTTCGCCGTCGGTGTATTGCAGCGGTGCGCGGTTACGCGAACTCTTGAAATGCACGTTGCCTTTCCCTCCTTCGCCGCCACGGCAGAGTACAAATTCCTGCCCCTCTTGTACAAGGTCGACAAGAGGCTGCGACTGATGGGTCGCATCTCGCTTATCTTTTCCGTCGCCACTCGCCGAATAAACCACTGTGCCCACTGGGATATTGACGATTTTGTCCGCTCCGGCCCGGCCAGCCATTTTTTTCCCTTTCCCATGACCCCCGTTTTTCGCTTTGATAATCGGCTCATAGAAAAGACCAGCTAGATTATCCACATGCCGGTCCGCACGTAGAATCACATCGCCACCGCGTCCGCCGTCACCACCATCCGGTCCGCCTTTGGGCACAAATTTTTCGCGCCGAAAACTCGCGGAACCGCGCCCTCCCTTCCCAGCCTGGGCAAGAACTTTGATTCGATCTACAAACATGGCGCGTTCAAGTTGCCATTAGCACTAACCTGTGTCATCCCGAACACCTGCCATGATTTTTGGCTTCGCGACAAGCGCTGTTCAACGGAACCGCGTTTTGAGCGTCTAACTGGCATTAATACCCGGACTAATTCGTCTTCTTCACAAATCATGAAAACATCCTTCGTCGTCCTCGCGCTCCTGAGCGCGTTCAATTTGCAGGCTCAAACAGAATCGCCGGCCCAGCCAGCTGCAAGCGTCTCGCAAGTCAGCCAGAATCCCCCGCCGCTGGATCGGAAGAACATGGATACAGCCGTCAAACCCCAGGATGATTTTTATCTTTATGCCAACGGGGGATGGTTAAAGCGCAATCCCGTGCCGCCGGAATTTGCTCGCTGGGGCAGCTTTACGGAACTGGAGGAGAAAAATAATGATGCGCTGCACAAGATCGCCGAGAAAGCTGCAAATGCCCATGTCGATGCGAAGACGGCGCCAGAGGTCCAAAAAGTAGGCGATTACTACGCGAGCGGCATGGACGAAAAGGCAATCGACGCGGCGCAGGCCAAGCCGCTTGAAGACGAGCTAAAGCGAATCGACGCAATCAAAAATCGCGCCGACCTGCTAAACGCGATCGCGCGACTGCACACTATTGGCGTCGATGCATTCTTCCAATTTGGCGCCGGTCAGGACGCAAAAGATAGTACTCGCGAAATTGCGCAGGCGTACCAGGGCGGATTAGGCCTTCCCGACCGCGATTATTACACAAAGACCGATGAGGACTCGAAAAAGAAGCGTGCTGCATACGTCGATCACGTTACAAAAATGCTGATGCTTCTGGGTGAGACGCAAGGCAAAGCTGCCGAAGACGCCAAGAAGATCATGGCTCTGGAGACTTCTCTCGCCAAGGCATCCCGTACCCGAGTAGAGCTGCGCGATCCCCAAAAGAACTACAACAAAATGTCGCAGGCCGATCTGCAAAAGCTCACACCAGACTGGAATTGGGCTGATTATTTTAAAGCGATTAATCTCACAGAGCCGGGCGACATTAATGTAGGGCAACCCGACTTTTTCAAGGCAGCCAACGCCTTGTTCACCAAAACGTCCCTCGACGATTGGAAAACATATCTGCGCTGGCATTTGATCGATGACGCCGCGGCGGAATTATCGAAGAATTTTGTAAGCGAAGATTTTAATTTCAATCAGAGCGTTCTGCGCGGCACAAAAGAAATCAAGCCCCGCTGGAAACGCGTGGTTGCTTCTACCAACGGCGCTCTGGGCGAAGCATTGGGTAAGCTTTATGTTGCTGATTATTTCCCGCCCGAAGCCAAGGCGCGCGCGTTGGAAATGATTAACAATTTGAAGGCTGCGCTGGCTGATCGCATCAAAACCATCGACTGGATGGATGAACCGACCAAGCAAGCAGCGCTCAAGAAACTCGAGGCGATGAACGTCAAGATCGGTTACCCGGATAAATGGCGCGACTACTCGCTGCTCAAGGTCGACAGGGACTCGTACGTTGCCAACGCCATGCGCGCCGCGAATTTCGAGGCCAATCGCGACCTTAAGAAAATCGGCAAACCGGTCGATCGCACTGAATGGGGAATGACGCCGCCAACAGTGAACGCTTATTACAATCCAATGATGAATGAGATCGTTTTCCCGGCGGGAATTTTGCAGCCGCCGTTTTTCGACCCGAAAGCCGATGACTCCGTTAACTATGGCGGCATGGGCGCGGTAATCGGTCACGAAATGACCCACGGATTTGACGATCAAGGACGCCAATTCGACGAAGTCGGAAATTTGCGGGACTGGTGGTCGAAGCAATCAGCGGAAGAATACGACAAGCGTCGCAAAGCGGTAGTTGATCAATATTCAGAGTATCAGCCGCTGCCAGGTAAACACATTAACGGCGACTTGACGCAGGGCGAAAACATCGCGGACATCGGCGGCATCAAGCTTGCGTATGCGGCGCTGCAAAAAGCTCTCGATAAGAACCCTCAGGCGCGCGAACAAAAAATCGACGGATTCACTCCCGAACAGCGCTTCTTTCTCGGCTGGGCCCAGGTGTGGCGGGCGAATCAGCGCGACGACGATTTGCTGCTGCGGCTGAACACCGATCCGCACTCACCAACCCATTACCGGTGCAACGGCCCAATCTCGAACATGCCTGAATTTCAAAAGGCCTTCAATGTCCCGGACGGCTCGGCCATGGTCAGGCCTGCAGACAAACGGGTGAATATCTGGTGACATCGGAAGCGTGCCTGTCTGTGGTGGCAGCCGTGTCGGCTGCGAGGCGAGGATGAGGCAGGCGACACGCCTGCCGCTACAGTTAGACGAACAAGCAAGCTTGACGGATTTCTGAATTCCGATAGCGCTATTCCTTCGACACCTTACCGCCCCAACTCAAGATTTTCGCTTTCGTCCCGGCTGCTTCTGCTTCCTTGATGTTGCCAGCGCGATTGTAAAATAGCGAAAGACTTGTCCAGCCAATTTGATCGTTGGGCCGAAGCTCGACTGCTTTTTTTCCCGCTTCGATTGCCTCGGAAAAACGTCCGAGTTTCATCAGCGCCATTCCAAGCGCATGCCAGCCATCAAAAAAGTCCGGCGCCATCTGCACACAACGGCCGTACTTTTCCACAGCGCTGTCCAAGTCACCGACAGCCAGATCGCCGTTGGCATCGTCAAAAATTTCGTCGGCCGTCATGTGCCATTCGTCCTCGTGCTCGTGCTCGTCCTCGATTCCCCGTCTTTCCGACTACGAGAACGATGACGATGCAATCTCGGCGTAGCCGCTTGATGTCAATTCGTGGTTAGCCCTTGGTAAATTGCAGGCCGGCGGCCTGTCCGCGGTCACGCAGCCATTCCATCAGGACGACTCGACGTTTGTTATCGAGGAGCCGTTTCTCGTATTCTGTCTTCTTCTCAGAAGCGGTCGCGCCACTTAATGGTTCCCGCTTTTCCAAAATTGCTACAAATCCATTTTCGCCCGCTGGGAAAAAATCGCTTACGTCGCCCGGATTTAGAAATGCGACAGCTTGTTTGATGGCAGAAAGATCAGCTGGTTCGCTCTTTTTCGGTTCTTTGTTTTCCGCTTCTGGTTTCTCCTCTTCGATGAGTGAAAATGGCGGGACCTTCTCGGCCTTCCCCCCTGTCTTTTGAATCGCCGCCTCAAGTGGTTGCCCAGACTGCTTCGCTTCGCGCAACTGCTGAACCACCTCTGCTGCCTTCGTCGACATTAGTTCCTTTGCTTTCGATTTCTTGAGCGTCTCCACGATTTTCGGTTTTGCTTCTTCGAGTGTGAGAGGGCGCGCTTCAGTAATCCCTGTGAGATGTAAAATATAAAATCCATCTGCCACTTGAACGGGATCGCTGATCGGCTCCTGCATGGAAAGCTTGAAAGCAGCCGGCGCAAGTTGTCGATCAACTTTCAGCTGTGGATCAGGCTCTGCTCTGGTAAATTCGCCGGTTTCATGCACTGGCAACTGAAATTTCGCAGTGGCCTGTCTGAAATCTGTCCCTTTTTCCAACAACGCCTGTGTAACGTCAGTCGCACGGTCGGACAGCTTTTGCAGAGCCTCGATCCGTTCTTTCCCGGTTAATTTTTTTTCCTCATCCGTCAACGCGAGGCTCACAAATTCGACCTTGCGTTTTTCATCGGTTTTGAGCTCGGCCTTATGGGCGTCGTAATGCTTTTGAATCTCCTCGTCGGTGACCGAGATGTCTTTACCAAGGTCAGCGGCTTGGAATCGAATAAGGGTCACGAATAACGTGTCGTGGGCACGCTCAAAATTTTCGTCGAGCTCGCCTTTGGGAAGGGTAACCCCAGCCGCTAAAAGCTGTTTGATTTGACTTAACGATAATTGGTCCCGGACCAGTTGCTCGATGTGTTCTTCATTAAGACCCATCGGAGCCAGCGCATTCTGCGCAAAATCGGTGAACTTTTTCATGTCGAATCCAGAGTCGCCTTGAAACGCGGGCAGCGTCCGCACGACCCCGGCAATCTCACCGTAACCAGGACGAATACCGAGGCGCTCCGCTTCGTGCCGGAGGACCACCAGGTTAATCACGAAATGAACGGGGGCCTGGTTCTGATTCATGCCAGCTCCTGCCGTCAAAGTCTGGACAAATTCTGACATGCCGAGGGCCTGTGCCAGCGAGAGCAGGCGCACGATCTGCTGCGCTTCCAACATCGAAAGGTCCCGGTCATAGATCCGAGCAAACTTGTCCGCGCGCATCGCGCCGTAATCCGGCCTTTGTACAAAGTAGAAAATGAACGGGATCGCCAGAATCGCGATCACGATCATCAGCCAGTCCCGGTGCTTGCGCAGTAACTTCATCATAACGGGGGCAATTGTAGGGGCGGCTGTCCTCAGCCGCAAATCTGTAGACGTCGCTCTCTGAGCGACGCATCGCGCGCAAGCTATGCGATGTCAGCGCCACGCTTCGCAGAGCGAAGCGGCTACAACGCTTCTGCCGCTTCTCGAATCATTTCCCAAGCCTCCCGCAAATGATCCTCTGTTGTGAGCACGTTACCCAGACCAACTCGCATTACGGTTTGACCGCGCAATTTTGTCTGGGTGAGATAAGCTCGGCCGCTCGCATTGATTTTTTCCACGATCTCGCTGTTTAATCGATCAAGCTTTTCATTGGTAGGGACAGCGCGGTGCGCTGACCCTACCCACCGAAAACAAACCACCCCCAAACGGACCGGCGCGGCGAGCTCGAAGCGATCGTCGTCTTTGATCCAATTAGCAAACAGATTGGCTAGCCGAATATATTCGTGAAGCCATGCGGCCATTCCTTCTCGACCAAAGCTGCGAAAGATTACCCACGCTTTCAACGCACGAAATCGGCGACCAAGCTGGATGCCGTAATCCATGTAATTTTTCTGCGCTTCGACCGTATCGCCGCGCAAATATTCCGGCACAAGGGTGAAGACGCGTCGCAGCCGTTCAAGGTCGCGCACAAAGAGCACACTGAAATCGAGAGGAACAAAAAGGCTTTTATGCGGATTTACGACGATGGAATCTGCTTCGCTCCAACCATCGGTCAGCCAATTGTTCTCCGAGAGAATAGCAAAGCCTGCACCGTAAGCCCCATCAATGTGAAGCCACATCCCGCCTTCGCGACAGATCGTTGCAATTTCAGGCACAGGATCAACACTTGCTGTCGAAGTGGTGCCGACCGTCGCGATCACCGCCAATGGTTGGAAGTGGTCACGGAGATCTCTTGCGATGACTTCACGCAACGCGCTGGGATCCAGACAAAAGTGCGCGTCCGTTGGAACGCGCCGCACGTTTTCTTCGCCCAAGCCCAGGGCAATCGCGGCTTTTTCGGCTGAACTATGCGCTTGTTCGGAAGCGTAAATGCGGAACACTGGCGCGCCGGCGCCGACTAAACCGCGTTTACGAACCGAAGGCGCGGCCTCCTCGCGCGCCACGGCCAGAGCGTGCATCAGGCCCACCGACGCAGTGTCGTAGATAACTCCGCCAAATTGTCGAGGCAGGTTCATCCAGTTCTGGATCCAATCGATCACCAATGTTTCCAATTCCGTCGCTGCCGGACAGGTGCGCCACGTCATTGCGTTCACGTTGAGCGGCGCAGTGATGATTTCGCCAAGAATTGCTGGAGCAGTAATCGTCCAGCCGAAGTAGCCAAGAAACATCGGATGACTCCAGTGCACCATGCCCGGAACAATGGCCCGATCGACATCGCCAAGAATTTTCTCGAACGGCTCGCCTTGTTCGGGCGGTTCAGCCGGTAGCGCCTCCAGAATCGCCCCCGGTCCCGCGACTGCGGGATTAGGCGCGACCGGCAACGATCCTAAACGTTGCCGGAAATCTGCTATCCAATCGGCCAGTTCGTGCAATTCCTTGCGAAATTGCTCAGGTGAGGTGTCGGAAAGTGCTATCATCGTGATGCAGGCAATCCTGCATGCAACTTTGGAACGCGCAAATGGACAGTGACACGCAAACAGATCCCGCCTCCACTCATACACGCGTAATGGATTGTCACATGCGTGTGGAAAAGTTAACGTTGGACACACGGGATCTCTCGATGAGTATCGGCAGGCGCGTTCCGTTTCACCCCTTCGCGTTGGCGCCAATTGGGCGCAACGTACTTCATCACGTTCCGACTGGCTGGTTCAGTACCGCTCCCTTTGTCGATGTTGCATGATTGCCCTCGTCAACACCTGCTTTAGCTCGGAACTAGTCGCCAGCCAAAAACTCGCTTACCGCTTGCATGAATATTCCTCGATCTCACCCCAGCCTCGAATTCTTTCTCAGGCTCAGCTCATCGAGCGGATCAAGAAGGTATCCTCAAAATGGATCAAAGCTCTGGATGTTCGGTACCGCGGCTTTTTCTGGCAGCGCGGCTATGCCGCGTTTTCGGTAAGCCCAAGTCAGCTGGACTCCGTATTGGAATATGTAGATAGACAGCAAGAGCACCATCACACTCGCACATTTCAAGAAGAATATCGCGAGTTGCTGCGCAGGCACGCCGTTGATTTCGACGAACGGCATGTGTGGGATTGAGCTTGAATTGCGCTTTCAGCGCTCGTTTATAATCAAATTCCTGGGGCGATGCCCCAGGCTGATAGTGAAATAGCGCCTTTGGCGCTACAAATGTCCCACCATAGGGGGGCGCTAAGTGGGAGGCGCTTCAGAACGCAAAGCCGAAACTGAAATGAAACGCGCCGAAATCTTCGTCGGGATGCGGATCGGGATTAACGCCATAGTCGAGACGAATCGGACCGACCGGCAGCTTGTAACGCAAGCCAGCGCCTATGGCGTAACGCATATCGCTTAAACCAATGTCTTCCGATGTCGGCAAAAGATTGCCGGCATCCGTGAAAATTGCGCCCTGCAATTCTCCCAGAATTGGGAAGGTATATTCTACATTAAACACGGTGAAGAATTCTCCGCCGACGGGATGACCGTGATTATCATGCGGCCCCAGCTCGCGTTCGCCGAAGCTTCGCACTGTGTCGGCGCCGCCATTAAAGAAACGCTCGTCTATCGGAATCGCAGTTGCTTCATTTGCACCACTTCCGGTGAGCGAATGAATGATGCCTGCGCGTGCGCCAAACGCCAATGAGGACTGTTGCAACCAGTGCTGCAACGGAGTCCCTCCCTGCTCTTCCGTCACGCCGGGCGTCGTTACTTTGGGAGAAAACGGGAGGTAGTACGATACGGCCATCGTGCCGCGCACATATTCGATGTCGCTTCCGAAGACTTTTGGCGCCACGTCTAATGTGTTTTTGACTAGCAACCCGCGCGGGTTCACGTACGGGCTTTGCCGCATATCCAGAGTGTTGGTAAGTCCAATCGTATTTACGACGTAATTTGTCGACGACCCAAGAAGAAAGGTCGGCTTGATTTCAGAATCGGTGATCTTCACGTGGCGCGCGGCAACGCTCAGACCGACCTCTTCGTATTTCGTAATCTTTCGTGTGAGCTCGAATCGCCCACCTAATTCGAACTTCGTGTAGCCATCGTATGCAAAAGTGAACGCAGCAAGCCGGGCTCTAAAGAAAAAATCCGTATCGAAGAAGAAAGGATCCTCGTAGAGAATTTCACCTTTATAGCTGCGTTGTGAAACCTCCACCGATGTGGTGAGCGGCCGGCCATAGCCGAAAAGATCGCGATCGCGCCATTGCACGCCGCCAATGGCCCCTTCAAAGGTACCGTAGCCGACCAAAAAACCGAATTCCTTGCTCTTGGCTTCCTCTGCCGAAACATCCAGTCGCAAAAGGTGTCCGTCCACAGGTACGGGCTTGATCTGAAGAACGTTAAAAAGGCCGGTGCGCATAAGCGTGCGGAATCGCTCGTCAAGCGCTTCCGGGCTATAGGCCTTTCCCTCCAGTTTGCTGAAACGTTTGACCACATAACTGGGACGCAGTCGATCGAGCCCGGTGACGGTGACGCCGTCGAAGTAATAAACCGGCCCCGCCGAAATTGTGATTTCCACCGGCACTCGGCCATTGACCGCATCGTCCGGCGAACCACTCGCTACGACCTTCACGTCGTAATAACCACGTGTCTTGTAATACGCTTGAAGACGTCGGGGAATGTCTTCAACCCGCATATCGGTATAAGGCCGCTCTAATAGATCCAGCATTTGCCCGCGCAGAGTTTCTGAGTCGTAGATGGTGCGCCCATGAAACGAAATCCGGCCAAAGAAATATTGGCGTCCCTCGTGGAGCGGGATGACCACGTCCACTTCACCGCTCTCCCGGCGAAACGTGTAACGCGGCGCATCAACAACCGCATCCAAAAATCCTTCGGCCAGATAGAAACGATGCACCAAATTCGCTCCTTCCTGCATGTCAGCGGCAACGAAAGGCAGCTTTTTCTCTGTCCTTGAATACCGTTCCCGCGTCGGTCCCACTGCATATTCAAAAAGTTTATCGGTTGGCTCATGAACATTTCCCTCGAAAACGATTGTCCGCACGGTAAAGCGCGGGCCCTCGGTAATATCGAGACGCACGCGGTTCTGCGATTCGATCGTGTAGTGCACATTCACGTCTGCATAGCCATGCTTGCGATAGAAGACTTCGAGAAAAAACGCCAGATCGTCGGCGCGCGCCGGACTTAGCCCGTAGTCTTCGATGGTGGTAATTTCCTCCTTTAGCGCAGTGCGCAGTTCTTTTTCTTTGAAAGCTTGCTGGCCTCGGAATTCAATAATGCTCGCCTGCTTGGCGCGCTTTTCCTGTTCCTTCACAACGGCCTGCCGTTCTTTTTGCCGTTCTTCAGGCCGCGCAACATCGACGGCGGTTTGTGCCGCCGCTTCCATTGCGACGGCCAAGCTTCCGAGAAAAAAAACGAACCCGCGCGGCACTTCAGGGAAAAATAAGGAGCGGCGGTTTCCGATCCGCCGTTTCGAGGCGTTTTGGAAATCGCCCTTAGCCAAGATATCGCCCTTCTCTCTCACGCATCTCAACGAAAACGAATCAGGTATTTCAGCATCCCACGATAATCGCCGCCGACACCGACATCGCCAACAAGGACAAATTGGTCACTTATTTTGAATCTGGCGCTAACCTGCTGACGACCGGTTCGAGGGTCGACCGCGCCCACATCCAAGTCGAGACGATTAAAAAATTCGCTGCTTTCAGTTGGCTCGCCTTTTTTGAAAATTTTCCGGTAAAGCTGTTGTACCAACAACATGGCGGCTCGTCCGGCCAGAACATTGCCGCGACCCGACAACTCTTGCCTGGTGGCGCCGGTGGCAATTAAGGAAATAATTTCTTCCTGCGGCAGCGGCGGTTCGCTCGTGAAAATAGCTTCCGGTGAAAGCACAGTCCCGTAAACGTAAACACGCACCGTGTAATCGCGGATCACCGACGTGCCATGCAGCTCCAGTCTCGGGTTCATTGAATCGCTCGGGTCGAAATAAAGAAAGCCCTGCGAAACGTCCAGTCGGCTGAATGGCAGCGTTGCTTCTACATTTTCCAGACGAACCGTCCCCTCCAATCCTGGATGCAGTCCCGTTCCAGTCAGCCTTAAGTCAGCGACTGCGCCACCGGTTGCCAGATTTCCGCGAATTAGCACTGGATCTTTTGTCTTAATCGAAACGTCGAATTTCCAATCACGGATTGGCGGATCAGGGAACGAAAAGTCCGGACGCTCGGATGGCGGTTCGGGCGCTGGTCTGCCGGGCAGGCCGATAGGGATCAGGTCGATATTCTTTAGAAGATGACTGTTTGTCATTGCGACGTTGCCGCTGACTGTTGCCGTCGCAACCGGTCCGGCGATCTTTATATCTGCATCGGCGCGGGCGGTAAGCGTATCGTTTCGCGCCACCAACACACTGTTGGCTTTTAATTGTAAATCGAGGGTCGGTTCGGTCAGCTTTGGAAAAGTAACGCGGCCGCTCATGGTAAAAGGACCGCCTGCTAGATCACCACCAAATCGTTCCAGACTGAGTGCGTTCTGAGCGAAGTTTAAGCGCGCACTAAAATTCGTTAACGCCGGAAGCGTTGCGTTCGTAAAACGCGCAACATTCACCGTGATATCGCCTGCTCCACTGAAGACAGGTTTGCCAATTGTTCCACCGATATCGACATCCAACCCAAGGTTGCCATCAAGTTGTTCGAGTGCCGGAACAAATTGCCTGACGAAATTCACGGAACTGCGTGGAAGGCGCGCCTTTGCATTGATCGGCGTGTCGTCTGGCAATTTCCGGGCTCGCGCAATCTTGGGAATATCAAAAGGCATCTCCGCGTTTAGCTCGAGAGGCTGAATACGTGCCTGCTGTAGTTTGCCCAGCACTGTCAGGCGATCGCGCGCGGCCTGAGCGTTCAACTCAAATGCGGCCGGCTCCATTTTCGGCCAGCGATCATTTCGTAAATCCCGCATTTGCACGTTGAGGCTCGCATTCAAGTCTCCGATTGTTCCGTCCGCGTCCAGCCTCGCGTTTAACGTGCCTGACGTCCCAGCTTTGATTCCCAGATCGTTGAACAATTTTTTTAGATCCAGGTTTTCCGACTGAACCGTAGCAAACACTTTGCCGGACGATGGGATCGTCGCGGCCTTTGTTCCAAGATTTCTCCACACCAGTGGAAAAGAGACGTATCCCGACGCGAACCTCGCCGGCCCTTGATCGAGTTGGATCCTGGTTATCTCGAGCGTCTCGCCTTTTGCCTGGGCGACTGCCTGGAAATCGGTGTTACCACTGGCGAAAAAAATGATGGGCACCTCAAGTCCTTCGGGCGAATAGGACGCATCAACATTCGCACGGAGCGATTGCGCACTTCCGTAACGTCCTTTCTCGAGAACGAATTTCAGGCTTCCTGAGCTTTTGGACATTTGCGCGTTACCGTTTCCCTCCCAATCAAGAGTAACCGAGCCTGCCAATTCATTCTGATTACCAAACGTGCGAAGCAATGGTTGCAACGTCGACAAGTTCGCTACGCTCGCCGAAATCTTTCCATCATAACGATAAGGCTGTTTCAAATTCAGCTTCCCGGTCGCGTAAACAAAATCGGACTCGTTCAGGCTCGCCCTGCAATCGTTCAGATACACGATGCTATTTGTGATTGAACCTTGTGCGTTCAATTGCTGAAAGACCAGGTCCCGCGTCTTAAGATTTGTTCCAGAAATCGAAAACTGGCCATTGGCTATCTCCTGCTGCCATTGGATTTGCCCATTCATTTGCAATGGCCCACTGAACTTGTTCAGAGAATCTGCGACCCAAAAGTCGCTGAGTTCCGGCGCGTTGAGCGCAACATCCACATCCGCGGGTTGCGAAGCAGCTTTGCCCACCTCCGCCGGTAGCTTGTAACGCCCGCGAACACTTAGTTCATTTTGATTTCGCCGCAGGCTAAACCGGTCGAGGCCAAGAATGTCGTCGCTTCCATTTAGAGATCCTTGGACCGAATCGATGATGTGATCCCGATAACGTATCCCTGCCAAATCGAACTCCATTGCAGTGCGAAGATCTGCAAACCACGCTCTTTTAGGATCGCCGCGCGCCACACCTTTGGACGCGCGCAGCGTGGAGCTCAGTCTCTCAATTGTCCCATCCGGAAACGCGATGGATTGCGCAGTCACACCAAGGTTTGCCTCTATTTTCGAATTAATGATGTCAATCTTGCCAGTGAATTGGGCCGAGCCGCTCAATTGCACAGCCGGTCCCGCCGTTAGTCGTTGAAGATCAGGCGCCTTCCCGGCAATTTCCAAATTCGCCGGAGTCCGGCCGAAATCTTCGATTACCGAAGGCAACTCCATTGTTCCGCGAAGATGAAACTCGTTCTTGTCCTGAACGATGTCCGCTGATCGCAGAATCGCTTTGCCTTGTTCCGCCGACACTTCGAAAACGCCAGTATCGAAATAGATTGGCGCCCGCTTCACATTATTGATCTGAAGCGAGACCGATCCTCGCCACGTGCGTGGAACATCAATTGTCCCCGCCCCATCAACAGCGAGTCGCTCGATACTGCCAGAAAGAGAATTTTCCGGTAGAAACAAGAATTTGTTCAACGATTCAGTCGCAATGTTTTGCGCAGCCGCGTTTACTTTTGTGTTCAACGAAGAGCCTGTTTCGTCTAACGCAGCTGACGCGGATAATTGGCCTCCGCCAATTGCGCAATCGAGTTTGAACCCGAGTTTCTTGTCGTCGATGCGCGAAGCATCAACGTTTAAAAGACGAATCTGCTCCTCCTCGCTCAGAATCACATCACGAAAAACAAGGTTCTTGCTTCCATAGGAAGTTTGTCCGGAAATTTTCGACCAACTATCGCCGGATGGAAGCTGGAGTCTTTGGATCCGCATCTCGCCAGGACTTCGCGGATTCAAATCAAGATCCAGATGTTCGACGACGAAATCGTTAGGCTTATTTCTTATAACCAGTGTTACGTCCGTCAGTCGGATTCGCTCCGGGAATACGGAAGGCAATGTCAGCTTTTGTTTGGGATGCGGTTTGCGTGGTGGCGCTCTCGCCGGATTTATCACAACCTGTCCGGAACGCAGTTGGACATCCTCCAGGAAGTGAGAGAACCCATGTCGCGTTAATCCAAACAAACTGTAATCAACAGATAGCTGGTCGATATCGATCGATTCGATCGCCGACGCCCCAGTTGGAAAGGCCCGGAAGTTTCGTACGACCAGATGAGTAAAAGGATTCCCTTCGAGCCGAAAATCGACCTTTAGATTTTCTCGCGCCGCGTACCGTAGTACGATCTGCCGACCAATTGCCAGTAAGATTGGACGATGAAAAATGAACAGCAGCACCCCGCACACAGCGAGGCCGATCAACACACGATGCCAAATCCGACCGGGGCGCCGCACCTCTTTCTGATCGTTTTCGGACACCTGAACGACTGTATTGCCGTGTTCTGAGAGAGCAAATGTCAGATTTCGCGCCGACCTCCGACTTCGTCATTGCATGCAGAGACCGATGGCGTGACGCTTTCGACTTCCCGAACAATGAATCCCGACAAGCTTTTTGATTATCTCGAAGGCAGGTTACCGTCGGCGGAGCGCGCCGCGATGGAGCAGCGACTAATCTCCGATGTACAGCTGCAACGCGAGCTGGCCGTGGCGCGCAAGATTCACGCGGGAATGCGCGGTGATTCTCGGGAAGTTCTCGTCCCGCCACGCTCCGAGGTGACGGAGGAAGGACGCAAAATGGCCCTCCGTGTCGGCACAGCCTTTATAATCCTGATGGCGGTCAACGTCGGCATCGGTCTCTGGTTAATCGCGCGACACGAAACAAGGAACCCGAATCGGGCGTTGCTGGAAAAGCAAATGCGAAAGCAGATCACGAATTCTTTGGAGCAGGCAGCATCAGCGAGCTTCACACCCGAACCACTTGGTGGCAGCGAGATTACGGTTCCTGTAGCAACTGGGAAACTGGAGACAGTTGCTGACGAAGTGGTCGCCATCGCAACACGATTCGGCGGCTCCGCTACAAAAGGTCTCGCAGACAAGGGCCGGCTCAGCGTCCTTGTCGATCTTCCGTCCAATCGAGAGCCCGAATTTCGAGCAGCGATTTTGTCGATTGTTGGGGAGGAAAGGCCGGGGTCATCCGCCTTCGCCAAGGCTACGGCGGACGGGCCGCCCCCGGCTACAGCAACGACTCCGGCTTCCACAGCAGCGGCGGCAACTGAGAAGAAGAGTTTCGTTGTGCAGATTGTCGAGCGACCAGCGAAATGATTGCGTGTCAGTTTATCATTCTGAGCGAAGCGAAGAATGGAGCGAGTCAGGCGAGTGACATGGACGGAAAAGCCACACAAGCTAGCGGCGAGCGAGTCGGAAGACGAACGAGTTCAATCTCAGTTCGTAATTGAAAGCAAAACTGACCGAGATAGTCAGAGATGATTTCTCCAGCGACTGTGGGATCAACATGACAAATAAGACGTCAAAGTGAACTCATGATTGCGGTCACGTTTGCTTTGCCGGCTGAAAGCCGGGAATTCATCCAATCGCTCCGAGACAAGTCCAGAACGGATCGCAACGGTGTCAGAACGATTTGCGGGAAGATCGGTGATCGGGGGATTGAAGTTCTTTATACCGGCGTCGGCGAAAAGGTGTGCCGAGAACGACTTGGAAAATTTCTCTCCGCATTCGCAGATGGACGGAATATCCGCGACGAACAGGATCAGCGAGTCTCCTGTTTAATTAGCGCCGGCTTTGCGGGGGCGCTTACCAATGATCTGCAAATCGGCGATCTCGTTTTGGCCGAGAATTTTTCGACCGTTAATCTAACTAAGGCCCGCGCATCGCTTTCGAGTTTGCACATTCATGTCGCGAATCTTTTGACAGTCTTCGCATTGATCGATTCTCCTGAAGAGCGAAACAAACTTGCGCTCACATCGGGAGCAGTCGCCGCGGACATGGAGACAGAATTCGTCGCGCGAGCATGCGCCGCCGGCGGCGTTCCGCTGCTTTCCCTGCGGGTAATCAGCGATACGCCTCAAAATCGTTTCCCGGCTCCGGCGAATGTTTTGTTCGATATGGAACGCCAGCAAACTCGAATGCTGAAGTTAGCGACGCATCTTCTTGCGCATCCAAGTCGGGTCCCACATCTCCTTCGCTTTGCGCGTCGGATCGCGCATGCACGAAACATTTTGGCAGACGGACTTGTAACTGTTCTAAAGAGCATGTAGCCACGGCGCTGCGTCGCCGTGTCGCGCCTCGACGCAGCGAGGCGGTTACAGTTCCGCTGGCTCGATGTGAACGAGCACATCGGCAACGCGTGAGTCGCTTTGCTGAATTGCAGCCTTTACTCGATGCGCTATCTCGTGGCCTTCTTGCACGGAAATTTTGCCATCTACCCCGACGTGGAGATCGACGTAAAAATCCAAACCCATTTTGCGAGCACGGCATTTTTCAACTTCGATTACACCGGGGACGGTACCGGCAACTGAGCAAATGGACTTGATGATCGTTCGCGGCGCGGTGTCCATGATTTCGTAAAGCGCGGGGCGCATCAGCCTGATTCCATTCGCCGCGATCACAGCGCAGGCGAAAATGGCTGCCCAATCGTCTGCACTCTGCCAGCGCTCACCTCCGATCAAGGCTAGTGAAATCCCCACGAATGCAGCAGCAGACGTGAGCGCGTCGCTGCGATGATGCCAGGCATCTGTTTGGACTGCGGTACTCTCGACGTTTCGGCCGATCCGATTGACGTAACGAAACAACGTTTCTTTTATCACGATCACCACGATTAAGATCACCAGCGTGAACGGCGCTGGTGCGTGATGTGGCAGGAAAATTTCGCGAACGCTTTGAATGGCCAGTCCAACTGCGGCCGCCACCACGCCGATTGCAACAATCACTGCAGCGATCGGCTCCGCTTTGCCGTGGCCATAGGGATGCGAAGCATCAGGCGGGCGCGCGGCAACTTTCAGCCCGCTCCAGATGACGAATGAACCAGCAATGTCGAGGCCCGATTCGATGCCATCGGCAATAAGGACATAGGCGTGACCAAATACGCCGCCAAGAATCTTTGCCACCGCGAAAATCGAATTCACGACCATTCCAAAAATGGCAACCCGTGTAGCCGTCTGCCACGCGGATGAAGTCATCCCGCCAGGCGAGCGAACCGTTTGCAGATTGTTCGCGGAGGCGTGAGGATTCTGAAGCGAGGACATCATGAAAAGTATAAGCGCAGCCGTGTACGAAACGCACGGAAATCCGGCAGACGTTTTATCCGTCGAATCGCGATCGTGGCCAACTCCAGCCGCCGGCGAAGTCATCGTGAAAATGCGCGCGGCGCCGATTAATCCTGCCGATTTGAATCAGATCGAAGGAAAATATCCGGTGCGAGCAGAACTTCCGGCAACGCCCGGGTTCGAAGGTGCAGGAAATGTCGTAGAGATTGGCGCTGACGTAACAGGTCTATCGAGTGGCGCGCTGGTAATTTTGCCTCACAACGTGGGAACCTGGCGGGACGCCGTTGCAGTGAAAGCGGACGAATTGGTTGTCGTACCAGTGGGAATCAAACCGACGGATGCGGCCATGCTGAAAATCAATCCGATGACGGCGTGGCGTTTGTTGCACGATTATGTCGATCTTGCCCGCGGCGACTGGGTGATTCAAAACGCAGCGAATTCCGCCGCGGGCCGTGCGGTCATCCAAATCGCTCACGAGCTCGGTTACAAGACAGTGAATGTCGTCCGGCGCGCGGAACTGATCGGCGAATTGCGAGCAGAGGGTGGTGATGTCGTTCTCGTCGATAGCGAAAATCTTCGTAAGGAAGTGCAAGACACGATCGGAGGGCCGCCAATTCGGCTGGGATTGAACGCCGTCGGTGGCGAAAGCGCGCTACGTCTTGCAAATTGTCTCGCACCGGGCTCAACGTTGGTGACTTACGGAGCGATGAGCTTGCAGCCGCTCAAAATCCCCAACGGACTGCTTATTTTCAAAGACCTGCGTTTTCGCGGCATTTGGATCAACAAGTGGTACGACAACGCGACCCAGGCGGAGCGAATGGAAGCGTTTCAACATTTGTTCGATATGGCGAAACGGGGTTTGCTACAAACGAAAGTAGAAAAGGCGTATCCATTGAGCGAAGCAAAGACGGCCGTTGCACATGCGGCGCGCGCCCAGCGCAGCGGCAAGATCATTTTCGAGTTTGCTGGGTAGTTACAGAGGTGTAGCCTCGACTATGACCCGTTCCTTTCCCATTCGCGCGCTTTTTCTATTCGGACTCGCCACTAGCCTTATCCCAGATCGCATCGAATGCGCTGCCGTTCCTGAACCTGGCGATTTGCGCGCAGCAGGAAAAGTAAATTTTCCGATATCGTGCGAGTCTTCGGTCCAATCTGAATTCTCCCGCGGCGTGGCGTTGCTGCATTCATTTTTTTACGAGGAAGCCCGACGCGTTTTCACTTCGGTAGCCGAGCGCGACCCGAAATGCGCGATGGCTCAGTGGGGAATTGCCATGACCTGGTGGCATCCGATTTGGACCCCTCCAACACCTGATGAAATGAAGGCCGGCAAAGCGGCCATCGAAAAGGCAATGGCGATGGACGCCGGAACGGACCGGGAGCGAGGATTCATTACAGCGCTCAACGTTTATTACAATACGCCCGACAGTTCGAGCACCGCTGCTGTTGGGCAATCGTGCCATGGGCCAGTTGGACCGCGTGACCGTGTGGTCGCTTACGAAAAAGCGATGCGGCAGTTGCGCGATAAATATCCGGACGATTTCGAGGTCCAGACCCTCTACGCCTTCTCGGTCCTGTCCGTCGGGTACGCGACCCCCAATGACACGCATTTGTCGAAACAGCTGGAGGCAGCTGCCATCTTCGAGAAGCTGTGGAAACAGAACGCAAATCATCCGGGCGTAGTTCATTACCTGATCCATTGTTACGACTACCCTTCCCTTGCCCAGCGCGGGCTGACCGCGGCACGAAGTTATGATTCCATTGCGCCGTGGGTGCCTCATGCCTTGCACATGCCGTCGCACATCTTCACACGCTTGGGAATGTGGGATGAATCCGTGGCTGCGAACCAGGCTTCGGCTGAAGCGTCGCGCGCATACGCAGCCATGCGCCATCGCGATGCTACCGAAGCCGAAGAGTTACACGCGCTTGATTACATGGTTTACTCCTATTTGCAGGAGGCCAGGGACACTGACGCGAAAAAGATCGTCGATCTTGCGGCGAAAGTGCGGAAAACAAATCCGGAACTGGAATTCAGCGCCGCGTACGCGTTGGCAGCCATTCCGACGCGTTACGCGTTTGAGCGAAACGATTGGCCTGCGGCAGCCACATTGACCGTTCCCAATCTTCCGCACTGGGCCTCGTTTCCATTCATGGAGGCTTTGATCGAATATGGTCACGCGCTCGGACGAGCGCACACTGGTGATCTCGATGGCGCGCGGAAAGCAATTGCGCGAATGCAGCAACTGCGTGATGCCACCAAGGATGCCAAGTTCGACTATTTCAAGAACCATCTCGATCTGCAGATGCAAGCTGCTTCGGCGTGGGTGGCAGCAGCCGAAGGTAAAAAAAACGAAGCAATTGATATGCTGCGACGCGCTGCGGACGCCGAAGACATTCTAGGCAAGCATCCAGTTTCACCCGGAGCGTTTGTTCCGATTCGCGAACAACTCGGCAGTCTTCTGCTCGAAGCTGGTCAATCAAAGCAAGCGCAGCAAGAATTTGAAGCTGCACTCAAGATCTATCCGGGACGATTCAGAGGACTATACGGAGCGGCCCGAGCTGCCGAGCAAAACGGGGACAAGGAGAATGCACGCCGCTATTACGCCAAACTGGCCTCGCAATCGGCAAAAGCTGCCAGTTCACGAGATGAATTGAATCATGTCCGCGAATTCCTTACCGCTGAAGCCAAGGTAAGGGGTCCTAGTAGCGTCAGCGTGCGCGAATAGAAAAAGGCCGGGGTCCGTACAACCTGGAGTAACTAACGAACGGATCGCCAAAGGCGGCGTAATTTGCCTGGCTGAGAGCTAATCGGGCCGATTATACTTTCGCGTGCTTACCCGGCGCGACTTTATACGTACAGCGGCGCTTTTCGCGCTGGCGCCGCGCATCCTGGCGGAACCCGAACGCGAGATTTGGGTAAACGACGTTCATTCACAGCTTAATCGGACTCGCGTTCGTGAGCTTCTTTCACCGCACACTCGAGATGAACTCGCAGAGATCGTGCGTTCTGCCTCAGGAAAAGGTTTACCCATCTCCGTCTCCGGATGCCGGCATTCGATGGGTGGTCAGCAATTCGCCACGGACAGTATTTGCATCGATACGCGTTCACTCGATCGCGTCATTTCCTTCGATCAAGAGCATGGTTTGATCGAAGCCGAAGCCGGCATCCAGTGGCCAAAATTGATTCGGACTTATCTGGACGCCCAGGCAGGCAGCGCGAAACAATGGGGTATCGCGCAAAAACAAACCGGCGCAGACACATTTACCCTTGGAGGAAGCCTCTCCTCAAACGTGCATGGACGCGGACTGACGATGAACCCCCTTATTTCGAATGTTGAGTCATGTACTCTGATCAACGCCAAGGGAGAGTCGATGCGCTGTTCCCGGAACGAAAACAGCGAATTGTTCCGACTTGCGATCGGCGGTTACGGATTGTTTGGATTGATCGACAGCGTCACGCTTCGGCTGGTTCCCCGGCAAAAACTGCGACGTATAGTTGAGATCATTCGGGCGAGTGAACTTCCAAAGCGTTTCGAAGAGCGGATAGCGGAAAAGTTTCCTTATGGAGATTTCCAGTTTTCAGTCGACGAGAAATCGCCGGACTTTCTCCAGCGCGGCGTGTTTTCCTGCTACCAGCACATTGACCAGGATGAACCTGTGGTCGCTGAAAGGCAGCTGCGTGACAACGATTGGCTGGAGCTTCTGCGATTGGCCTACACTGATCGCGAAAAAGCGTTCAAGCGTTATAGCGAATACTATTTGTCGACTAACGGACAGACATATTGGTCCGACACGAATCAACTTGGGGCGTACCTTCCGGATTATGCGCAGCAGATTCGGGCCCGGATCGGAGGAGAGGAATCGAGTCTTATCATCACGGAAATTTATGTTCCGCGAGCGGACCTTCCTGACTTTTTAGCAGAGGCGGCGGAACTGCTGCGCGCGAATCGAACCCTCGTCATCTACGGCACAGTGCGGCTAATTGAACAGGATAATGAAAGCTTCCTGGCTTGGGCCAAAAAACCGTACGCATGCGTCATCTTTAATTTACTCACGCTTCACACACGCCCTCGCATTGAGGCATCTGCGCGCGCGTTCCGCGGATTGATTGATTTGGCGATCGCCCGCGACGGAAATTATTACCTGACGTACCATAAATTCGCGAAGCCAGAACAGGTCACAGCGTGCTACCCGCAGTTCAAGGAATTTCTCCAGCTGAAAAGAAAGTACGATCCGGCTGAACGTTTCCAGAGTGAGTGGTACCGTTACTACCGGAAATTATTCGCGGGCTGATGCCTGGAAAGATTCGCTCAATTCCTTCATGCACCCGTTCGCGATCATTGCTCTGATTCTAATTCTCGCGCGCGTCTTCACTGAATTGTGGCTGAGCCGACTAAATCGACACCATGTCTACGCGAACCAGAATGAAGTGCCGCCGGTATTTCGGGAAGTGATGGATGAATCGACGTATCGCCGTTCGATTGATTACACGCTGGTTAAGAACCGTTTTGGAAACATCGTTAACGTATTTGACGCGGTGGTGTTGATTGCAGTTCTTTTTAGCGGCTTGTTGCCATGGTCGTTCGGCAAATTCAGTGCAAGTGTCGGTACTTCGGTCGCGGCGATGGCCGCCTTTCTCTTCCTTGTGGGGATCGCCCTAAGCATACCCGGATTGCCATTCGAATGGTACGCGCAATTCAAAATTGAAGAGCGCTTCGGTTTCAACACCAGCACCATGAAAATGTGGATTGTAGATCGTCTCAAAGGATTGCTGCTCGCCGTGGTGTTTGGATATCCCTTACTCGTGCTGGTATTGAAACTAATCGAATGGACGGGCGCTAAATGGTGGCTCTGGGCTGCGGCAGTTGTGGTCGCGTTTCAATTGTTTGTGCTGCTCATCGCACCGGTGATCATCATGCCGCTCTTTAATAAGTTTACGCCACTGCGGGAAGGCACCTTGCGCGATCGCTTATTTGCGCTGGCGCGACGCACAAGTTTTCCCACCAGAAGTATCGAGGTAATGGATGGAAGCAAACGCTCGCGTCACTCGAACGCATTCTTCACCGGATTCGGACGATTTCGAAAAATCGTTCTGTTCGATACACTGATTGCACAGCTCAGTGAGCCGGAACTCGAATCGGTCCTTGCCCATGAAATTGGCCATTACAAAAAGCGCCATGTAGTGAAGCTGGTCGGCGCTTCTACAGCCGGCATCGTTATCGCGTTCGCCGTTATTGCATGGCTGGCCCGTCAGCAATGGTTTTATCAGTCGTTCGGTTTTGAGTATCGGATGGGATTTGCAGCCGCCAATGTCGTTCCTGCGATGATGCTGTTTGCGCTGCTGGCGGGAACCATAACTTTTTGGGTCTCGCCATTCGTTCACGTTTGGTCGCGCCGTTTTGAATACGACGCAGACGCATTCGCTGGTGAAACAATGGGAGAACCGCAATCGTTGATTCAAGCGCTGCGCAAACTAAGCCAAAAAAATCTGAGCAACCTCACGCCGCACCCGCTTTACAGCACCTTTTATTATTCCCATCCGACCCTGCTCGAACGGGAACATGCACTGCGGCTAACGGCTTAGGATGCGTTCCTGTGGTGCAGGCCCTTCGCCCGCCATCGTCGGCAACCAGAGCGGTTGCCCTACAAGCAAATAACATCGGCGCTTGACACAAACGCCGCCACAACGTGCCGTGTTCTAAAATGTCGAAAGTCGTCATCGTCGGAGCGGGAATCACTGGCGTTACCGCCGCGATCGAACTAAAGAAACGGGGCCACGAAGTTCTTTTGGTCGATCCGGGACCGTTGCCGCATGCGCTCGCGGCATCTACCGATATCAGCAAAGTCGTTCGCGCCGCTTATGGAGCCGATGCGGACTACACCGCGCTCGCAGAACGCTCGATTAAACTCTGGCGCAAATGGAACGACGAGTTCGGAGTTCAGCTTTACCACGAAACCGGGGCGATGTTCGTGCGCCAGGGCGAAATGAAACCGGGCGATTTCGAATACGAAAGCTTTAAAATGCTTCAACAGCGTGGGAACAAAGTTGAGCGGATAAATTCAGCCCAACTGGCAAAGCGATTTCCAGCCTGGAATCCTGAATTGTTCCAGGATGGTGTTCTTGAGTTCGAAGCGGGTTATGCAGAAAGCGGGCGCGCCGTTGCGGCGTTGATTGAGCGCGCAAAATCCGCAGGCGTCGAACTTCGTGAAAACACGAGATTTTCTCAGCTAGATCAAAGCAATGGTCGCGTGAAAGGAATCGTACTCGACAATGGCCAGCGCATTGCGGGTGAACGCGTGGTGATGGCAGTCGGTGCGTGGACGCCATACTTGTTGCCTTTCACGAAGAAATATTTTCGTAGCACCGGGCAGCCGGTGTTCCATTTGAAACCTCCGCGCCCTGACCTCTTTGCATCTGAGCGTTTTCCCGTCTTTGGCGCCGACATTACGATGACAGGTTATTACGGATTCCCAGTCAACCACGACGGAATCCTAAAGATCGCAAACCACGGTCCCGGCCGTGAAATGTCGCCCGAATCTCCTCAACGAGCTGTTACGTCCGAGGAGGTAGAAAACCTGCGCAGGTTTTTGTCATGGGTATTTCCCGTGCTGGCCGATGCACCGATCGTTTATACGCGCCTGTGCATGTATTGCGAAACGCATGATGGAAATTTTTGGATCGCGCCCGATCCGGATCGCGAAGGCCTCGTCATCGCTGCAGGTGATTGCGGACATGGATTCAAATTCGCCCCGGTGCTGGGCGAAATTGTTGCCGATGCTGTCGAGGCAAGACCGAATCCAATTCTGGAAAAATTTCGTTGGCGACCAGAAATACCGACCGGAGCCAGCGCCGACGTCGCGCGTTTCCGCGGGGACCATGATCAAACCGCGCGATAAACGGGTCCGCTGTCGCGGAGTTGCCACAGCATTGAATCACTCGTGTTTGGTTGCAGTCGCTACAAATCGCTTCACGATCTAAGGAAAGGGGAGGAAAGCACAGAATGTTGCAATACACTGGGCCCCTCTAGCAGTTGAGTCGCGCTACGGCCGAGACGCCGGCGTAGGACGCGGTCGTGGCGTCGGTCTACCTCTTCCCGTGGGTGGTGTAGGAGTCGGTGTCGCAGTGGGTGTTGCCGTAGGAGTTGGCGTTGGTGTGGGACCGCCTTGTGCGCAGTATCTGCCGCCAGTATTGAAATAGTTGCCAAAAAGGTCGCTCCCGCCCCAGACGATCATCTGGCTGCCGGTCCACACTGCCGTGTGACCGTATCGAGCTCCGGGCGGGTCAGCGGTGCTGGTAAATGTCCAGCTGTCCGTGACAGGAGTGTATCTTCCGCCGCTGTCAAAAAGGCCGCTGGTCGTACCGCCGCCCCAGATGATCATTTCGCTGCCGGTCCATACCGCGGTCTGAGAGCTTCGGGGCTCTGGCGCGTTGGTCGTGCTGGTGGCTGTCCAACTGTCCGTGCTGGGGTTGTACCCACCGCCAGTGTTTAGTGGGATTTCATTTTCACCCGCCCCGCCCCAGATGATCATTTCGCTGCCGGTCCACGCTGCCGTGTGAAGCCGTCGACCATCAGGTACGTTAGCGATGCTGGTGGCTGTCCAGTTGTCGGTGCTGGGATCATATCTGCCACCGGTGTTCGAATAGTGACTGATAGTATCAAAATAAAACCCGCCCCAAACAATCATTTCGCTGCCGGTCCACACCGCGGTGTGCTCGAATCGGTCATGGGGCGCGTTCGTAATACTAGTGGCCGTCCAATCATCAGTGCTGGGATTGTATCGTCCGCCGGTGTTCAAAGTATGAGCGGAGTTATCATTTCCTCCCCAGACGATCATTTGGGTGCCAGTCCACACTGCTGTGTGCCACGATCGGGCAACGGGCGCGTCGGTGATGCTGGTGGCAGTCCAACTATCGGTGGCGGGGTTGTATCTGCCCCCGGTATTCAAATTGGCGCCACTGCCCTGCCCACCCCACAAGATCATTTCGCTGCCGGTCCACACTGCCGTGTGAATCCATCGGCCAGCGGGCGCGCCATTGGCGTTGGTCGCAGTCCAACTGTCGGTAGCGGGGTTGTATCTGCCGCCAGTGCTAAGAGGTGTGTTTTGGAACGCTCCGCCCCACACGATCATTTCGCTGCCGGTCCAGACTGCCGTGTGAAAAAATCGGCTATCGGGAGCGCTGCTGATGCTCGTGGCAGTCCAAGTATTATCGACACATCCATTCGGCCCATTCGATATTGTTGGAAGGGTGAAGCTCGTGCTCCCCGCTGCCATTAGCTGTGGCGCCTGGTTCTCGGCCTGCACGTCAACCTCGACGCACCGTCTTCGCTCTGCCTGAAATTTTTGGTCGTGATCATAGAAATTTGATCCTAAGTGTTCTAACAGCGTCGGCCTAGCCAGGCACTCGGCGATAATCAAGGGATCATTGCCGAGCGCTTCAAAGAGTTCTTGTAATACTGCAGGTTGTTTGGTGTGGCTTGCCATCCGCTCCATCTCGCCTTGCAGTTGGTCGGCAGTGATCGGTCGTTGCCAGTAATCCTGAAGCAGTTGCGAGTTGCGCAGATAGTCTTCGACCTTCTTTTCGATCTCCGCGTGCGACATCACCTGCTCCAGCGGCGGCTTGGGATTTGGGTTCACTTCCGGCCAGATGCGATGACGCCAGTAAATTTCTTCGATCACCCGTTGATAACCGACGCGGTCCGCAAAGCTCAGCGTTTGATTGCTTCGAATTGTAGGCCCAGCCAGGGATGAGATGCTCTCGTGTCCATTTACGCCGAAGGCGCTGGTATTCTGCGAAGCCCTTAACTGTTGATTAGGAACATTGACTGCCGAGCAGAAAGCTACAACCGCGCCTAAAAAAACGACGGCAAATGTGCCAATGCGAAAAATGTAAGCACTGATTTTGCTTTTCGTTTTCATGAAATCATCACGCTTCTAATCATTCATCTCCGGAGATTGCCGGGGAAGTTTTCCACAATCTTCCAGCATAGGAATTTCTCGGAGCAATTTGGTTAAGTTGTTTGTTGTGTGAACGAGCCTTCCGCTCAGAGTTAACCTTGCGGGAAGAGGGTCAGGTGGAGCTCGGTGGAGACGCCCAACGGACTTAGCGCGGGCGAAATTTTGTCCCCACCAAACAGACAGTGTCAATACTATTTTCGAAAAACCTTTACTTAACGGCGACTAGCCGAGCGCGTTTTCGCGACTGCTCCCTAAGTGGATCCTTTCAACTCCTAACAAAATGACCGATTTGTAAAGAGACCGTGGGCTAGAAAGAATCCTCTTGGTCTAGACCAACGGCTGAGCGCTAGCATCTGACACGAAATCAGATCTTAGGCTTCATTGCTTGGTTAAGGTGCCAGCATAGTTAGAATCTTTTCTTCAACTGGACGTACCAGAACCGGCCTTTGATGGTGGCAAGCGATTCGTCGTAGCCGTTCTCACTACTGGCGGCTACAAATGGAGGGTCTTGGTCGAACACGTTCTGCACTCCAAGAGAAACTGTCGTGTTATTCAACCAGGCGCGCCATCCACAGGGATTGTAGCCGGCCGTCGATACAGGCATGGCAGCTTTCTCTTTGCCATCCTTTATTCTGTAATTTTTACCCCCGTCCTTAGCAAAGCCAGGCACCTCGACGAGGGAAGTCTGCGGCAGATTGAACGTGTACGACGCAATCAGATCCAGTGTAATCCACTCCCGCACCTTCCGCGCACGCCAAGGTAAAGGCCCACTTCTCGGTGTTTGTGGCTTAGGAGGCGGGTATATCCCGAATGCACTCGTAAGACTGAGATTGTCATCTTCGTATTGGCCGGTGTAGTGGACTACGGCGCCCATGTCCAAACCCTGCATCCACGTGTCAGTTGGCCCGTCGTAGAACAAACTGAAATTAGCCCGATTCCAAGGCAGCGATCCGGTCAGGGTGAATCCCGGTGGTATTACTTCGCCCGCGATCCCGAACCGTTTTGTTTCAGGCGAGATCTGAAGCTCGGCTCGGGAGAGCCAGGTCCCGTTGATCGTCGCCGTTAGTCTGCCATAGTCTCCGCGACCAAGGATCGTAGAATCCAGAACATAGATCGCTTCGTAGTCCAAACCTTCAAAGATCGCGCCTGTAAGGTTTTCATTAGGATCAATAACAAGGACAATTGGTCCCAATTTACCAGGGACCATCGGAGGACCGCGGATAACTAGACCGGGGATATTATGCTCTACAATAAATTGCGCACCGAGGAGGGACGCGATCGATCGCATATCAATATGCCACCAGTCGGCGCTGAGCGTGAGGCCCTTGACCCATTTCGGGCTGTAAACGGCCCCGTATGTCCATTCATAGGCCACCTCCGGCTGTAGGCTGGGATTGCCTACAACGCGTATCTCCGTGAAAATGGGGAATCTCGAAGCCGGATCGGGAAGGGCTCCGAAGCTTTGCGTGGAAGCGGGGGAAATCTCCGATAGAGCCGGAGCATGAAACGCTTCGGTATAGCTGCCCCGTAACGTTAGAGCGCCGAGATATTTTGGATCGACAGGTTGCCACCGAACCGAGATTTTTGGCTTTTGCGCGTCGTACTCGCTATGCGTCGCCGGCTGAAAGGGAAAGGCTCCAGAAGGTAGAACTGCAGCTGTGTTCTGGCTGTACCATTCCTCCCGCTCGGCAAAATCAATCTCGAAGCTGTAGAAGCCTGGAAAATTCCACGTCGGGCTGGTGAAAGGTACTCGTACTTCCTGGTAGGCTGACCAAACATCCCGGTTTACGCGAGCGCCTTCCCCATCAGACGAACCAATGCTTTGAAACGTTGTATTGAGCGAGTCACGATCCAGTTCCCATCTCGGCGCATCGTACTCGCTTCCAAGAGCAAATGAAACGGGCCCGGCGGGAAGGTTAAACAGGTCACCGTTAACCGTGGAGTAACTTATAGGTAACTCATATTCGCCAGTGTCGTGTAAGGTAACATAAACTCTGGCTCTGGCCGCCCTGGTATTGTGCGCATTGAAATTCAGGAACGGATCAAATGCCGTGGCCGGGTCTGTATCCAAAAGCGCTTCCCTCAATCCAGGCTCGCTGACTGCGCCGATGGACAACAGCTGTCCCTCATTCCTAGAGTACCGAAAACCCAGCTCCCAGTTCCAATTCTTGAAATAATCGCCAAATTTCCCCATGTCGCCACGCAGTCCAATGTCGAACAGATAATCCTGGTAAGTGAATTTGTCGTGTCTGGGTCCGGTGTCATTAATGGCGCGAAACACAACGCCGGTAGTTACGGGGAGACCGCTTCCATCGGGAAAGAAATTTGGAATAGTCGCATCCGCGACAGTGAACGGATTAAATGGATTCTGGATAGGCACACTGATAAGGGGTCGACTAAAGCCTAGGTTCGTCCCCTGTTTCTTGAATGGGTCAGGCAGAAACAATACAGCTGCGCTGGACGCATCAAAAAATGAACGGACATACTTAAAGTCCGCAAACGCTGTGAGATACTTGTCACACAAATCGCGCGTGAACGAACCGTATAAGGCTTGGCGATCCGCCGTCGGCAACGCTGGGGTTACAGCCGCATCGTTATAGCGGAAGTAGTCGCCGCCGCCCTTATAATCAGTGCCGAACTGGGCAAAACGTTGCCGCGCGTGAGGGCCGATAACACCTGGGGCGCCGGGATAGGCATTGGGAGCAATGAAGCCCGGCGTCCCGGGTGGGATGCCGATCAGGTTATAAGACGGGAAATAGGGTCTCTTATAAAATTGCGACGTCGCCGCATTTGGGGCTGAGTGCGGAAGGGGTGTGTTCACTCCGGGTTGCGGAAGGCCGCCAGGGCCGAACCAAATGCTCGGTAGTAGCCTCCGGAATGGAACCGGCCCTACAGAAAAAAAGCCGCCAGGTGTCGCTACGCGATCGTCGCGTCCTCCCCAGGGTATGTGAAACCCATTCGCCGACAGGTCTCTGTCGCGACTGAAGAGTCCGCCGGTGCGTTCCCAGAAATCAGCAATGACCACAATCTCGGTCTTATCATCTCCTGTACCGGCTTTTATCCATGCCTCCCATTCGCCCATGTCGTTTGACGCTCCCAAGTTGGTGTTTCCGTAAGTGCCTCCGATCTCCAGTCCGCGGAATTTATGCACCAAGAAAAAGTTAACCACGCCGGCGATCGCATCGGAGCCATATATTGCCGATGCGCCATCCTTCAGAATGTCGATGTGATCGATCATTGAGAACGGAATCAGATTAATGTCTACACCTCCGCTGAATCCGACGCTGTTTAACGAGCCCAAGGCGACACGTTTTCCATCAATCAGCACCAGGGTTTCCTTGGTCAACAATCCGCGCAGGTTGAATTGGACGGTGCCGTCACTGCTGCCGTTCTGGTTCGCCGTTCCGCCTGCCTGCTGTGGCAAAAAACTTATCAAATCTGTGGCATTGCGGGCGCCCAGTTTTTCGATGTCTGCTGGACGATACGTATCCACCGGATTCGGACCGGTCTCTTCTGCCGTCGGAATGTTCGAGCCCGTGACAATGATACGCTCCACTTCGGCTGTTGCGCCGGGCGCTGGTGCTGGAGGCGCTGGCAACTGAGCAAATGCGACCGACGACAGCAGCAACCCTATTGTTGCTATGCCCCATTCCGAATACCACCTGAATGGTTGCTTAATAGCAAACTCCTCTCTTTAGTCCTGCTTCGTGTAACGTCGAGTTTTGAGGAACCAGCAGCCGCCGGTCAAGGCGAAATCTAGACATCGCCTGACATGATGATTGTCGGAACCAGCTGGCTTTTTGCTTTCGAGCCTAGGTCGGCCTACGCGTGAACATACTAATTCATCTGTCGGGCACGTAGGGAGTGAGAGTTTCATCGCCGCTACCGACACGAGATTTTTGAGGCGGGGTTCGCCGCAGTGGGATTCCATCATGGCATCAGTTTTAATTCACAAAGGTCAGGGCTTGGCGCGGATGGAACGGGCCAAACCCTCTAATCCGAGACAAGTCGAATCTCGTCGCAACAGCCGGGGAGCTTTTGCTACTGCTGGGCTGTCGTTCCCACACTGGGCAGCCGTGTCGCCGTGCCCACGCCAAGTCCAGTGCCGTCGCCAGGGCCTCCCCCGGTCTGGGTGATCCAAACCTGCTGTGCACCCGGTCCGACGTACATTTTAAAGCTTGGGCCGGCTGAAATCGTGCCCGTGCAGTCCGCTGCGACAGTATAGGTTCCCATCCCTCCACTGACGTCGGTGATAATTGTGCCGCCAACGTTGACCGTGCCGAATGGGACGAAGAGCGTACCATCTCCGTTGAACCGGATGCCTTCCATAATAGCTTTCGGTACCGGTTGCCCACCGAAGTTTTGGTACCCGTCGAACGTCCACAGATACAAGCCCTTCAGCGTATGCACGCCGCAAACATGCAACTGGTCTGCCGTCTGCGCCGTAGCGGATATTCCCGGCGCTATTGCAGCAGCGAAGCACACCAACGCACACACGAAGGTTAATGAGGTAATCGCGATTTTAACTAACTTGGTTTTCATAACTGTTGTTTCCTTTCGTTGTTTTGGCCTTCCTTGGCTTCTCGTTATTGAGAAGTCATTTCGGCCGTTAGCTGGTGTATTGCGCAAAGTTCTGTCGCGAGGTTACGCAGAAAAATCGCGTGGGTAGGTTGCCTCCTTGGCCAAAGCTTCGGCGGTCAAGGAATCGTTGACCCGGGAACGATGTGAATTCCGAAAGCGTTCGCCTTGCGGCGGGCACCAATCATAGAAACGGTGCGTTTATTTGGAAACTGTTTCTTTCGGCGCTAACGAATTTACGATTTTTTCGAACCGCTGATCACCGCGCAAGGGATCCCAGATCGGACTCAAGCGCAATTCGCCATAACTTAGGAAGCCCGGAGTTTTGGTGAGCGCTTCAAGTTGGCCAAGCGCCAATTCACGTTCGCCTGTCCAAGTACAGATAATGGCAAAGCAAGTCTTTACGTATACCTCAGCGTCTGAATCTTTGACACTGGCGGCCAGTTCCATCGCGCGTCGGCCTTCGTTCAGTGCCTCTTCTTTTCTTCCCGAGAGTACATCAATCACCCCGAGATGAGAAAATAGGGTTCCATTATCCGGATTACCCCGGATTTCTTCCTCCTGTTGTGCACGGGCACTCATGAAGGCTGCACGCGCAGAAGTTTCGTCTCCTTTCAAATGAGCAATTACACCCACCCAAAAATCGCGGCCAAGTTGAGGGGGGGACCACCCTCCGAACGAATACTTCTGGGAAAGCACCGTCGTAAGGTTGCTGGCGGCGTCCCAGTCGCGATCGTACAAAGCGAGAGTGTAACGCCAGCCCGCCACAAATGGATCTTTTTCTGACCAAGGTTCATTGGTCAGGATCTTTTCAATTGCAGCATGCATAGGTCCTGTGTCCGCTCGTCGGGCCAGCTCGGCGTAAACACGCCATATTCGCGCTGGCCTGCGGTCTGGATGAAGTGCAATGATACGATCCATAACTTTGGCGTGCTGTTCATAGTCGCGCAGCCACAAGAAGAGCGATCCGAAATTAATCAGGTAAGCGAGGTTTCGAGGATCGAGCTCACATGCCCGCTCCAGATTGTTTGTGGCGTCTACCCAGCGACGCTGACTGCGGTCCATTGATCCAGCTAACTCGTAGACTCGGGGGTTGTTGGGTAAACTTTGTTGAGCAAGAGCAAGTTCGGCGCGCGCGCGGTCATAATCCGAATAGCCCCAATAAAGGTGCCGCGCCAGCGCCAGGTGCGCTTCCCCTGAATCTGGCCTCAACCGAAATGCAGAATCAATGGCCGACTGTGCCAGGGCCAAGCGAGTGGGTGTGTGATCCTTCCCTTCCTGGCCCGTGCCCTGATCGATAAAAAAGTGCGAGCCGTAAACTAAATCGTGTAAAAAGGCTAGCTGGCAATAGGCGAGAGAGAAGTTAGGATCACGAGAAACTGCCTTGTTAAGGAGGTCGATGGCCTCGGAACGCTTAACTAGGCCCTGATCAAAAGGCAGTTGGGCATTGTAAATCATCGACATAGCGCGGAGATAAAAATCATAAGCGACCAGGTCCTGAGTTGGTCTCTCTTCGACAGACGCCTTCTCACTGGCTGACAGCTTGGCGTTCAGTCGTTCTGCAACTGTTCGTGCGATTTCGCTTTGAACGGCGAACAAATCGTTCAAATCGCGGTCGTATTCCTCAGCCCAGACGTGTACGTCCGTGCGCGTGTCTATCAACTGCGCATTGAGATGAAGATGCGTGCCAGCTCTGCGGACGCTGCCTTCCAGAACATGCGATACTCGCAGATCATTTCCGATCTGACGGAGATTTCGTTTGCCGCGATATTCCATCACGCTGGTTCGGCTGATGACTTTCAGGTCACCGATCTTAGCGAGCTTGGTCAGGATGTCGTCCTGCAACCCATCGACAAAGGCGGCGTTCTCTTTTTGTTCACCCAGATTTTCAAACGGCAGAACAGCAATTCCAGTTGCAAGGGGTTGTCGGACCAAGTCGCTTTTCCAAACGATCCACCCGGTTGCTGCCGCCAGCGCTACCAGGGACGCTGCTGAAAGCGCCCTGGCCGGATTGCGCCGCACCCATTTCTTCCCTCGTGTGAAAATTCCAGTGTGGCGTGCTTGAATCGGTTCGTGCTTTACCCAGCGCTCCAAATCTTCGGCCAGCGCGAGAGCGGAAGAGTAGCGGCGCTTTGGATCTTTTTCGACACACTTGAGGCAGATCGTACTGAGATCGCGGTCGACCTTCGGATTCAAAAGCCGCGGCTGCTTCGGCTCGGTATCGAGGAGTAGCTTGATGGTCTCGTAGGTTGCTCCACCGGCAAAGGGCGGTTGACCTGTCAACAATTGGTAAAGTACGGCACCGAGTCCGTACACATCTGTGGCGCTGCTGACAGCCGAGTTGTTCCCGAGTGCTTGCTCTGGCGCCATGTAACTTGGCGTGCCAAGCACTTCCAGCGTGCGCGTCGCTGTGCTCTCTGTCTCAACCAATCGCGCTAGGCCAAAGTCGGTGAGGTGTGGTTCGCCTTTTTGATCCAGCAGAATATTTCCCGGCTTGATGTCGCGATGCAGAATACCGTGTTCATGCGCGTAGTGTACGGTGCGCGCTACCTTCGCGATTAGTTCCGCCGCCCGCCGGATCGACATCGGCGCACGGCTGACCACGTCATCGAGTTGACCGCCTTCGACAAACTTCATACTGAAGTAGCACTGACCATCCCGCTCGCCGACCTCGTAGATGGGGACGATGCATGGATGATCGAGGCTGGCGGCAGCTTCGGCTTCCCGGCGAAAGCGTTTCACATGAGCTTTGCTTGCCCACTGTCCAAGACTGATGACCTTTAAGGCGACTATCCGGTTGAGACTCTTTTGACGGGCGCGAAATATCACGCCCTGGCCACCTCGGCCGACCTCTTCCAGTAATTCGTAATCGCCCAGCTCTCCGAGAACTTTCGCCAGGCGTTCGCTCCGCGTAGTCCCAAGTTCTGGTTCGTGCATGTCACCGGAGTCATCGACCCCGTTAACAGATTCGCTCGCTAGGGCATCAACCGCGGCTTCGTAGAAACATCTTGGGCAGCCTCCGTCTGGCGCGTCGGCCGGAATTTCCGTCCCGCACCTTGGACATCTTGTGAGTGTGCTTCTCGTCATGGCAGAGTCGGTTGTCCACTCCGCTTCTTTTACAACGTCAAACTCTATCAGAGGTTACAGCTGGACTACAGTAATTAGATAGCGCAATTCATTTTCAATATCGCTGGGTACGGCAACCGTGTGGGCGATCTCTTCTCGAAACAAAGACTGGTAACGCTGGCGGAATCGGTAAAACGCTTGTTTCACCGCGTTCTCCGTCATGCCGAATTCGTCGGCGATCTGGGCTTGTGAAAGCCGGCCCGCTTCGTCCATGAGCATCCTCTTCATCTGATCAAAGAAGTGCAATTTTCCCGCGCTCCGATACTCGTCCCGCAGTCGCGCCATCACTTGCCCTAGGACCGTCAACGCCCAGCGACGTTCGAAGATTTGGTCGGCCGTCAATCTGTCACTCCGTTCAAAATCAATTCGCTCGCTCTCGCGAATTTCATCCAACGGAATTAAGCGTTGGCCTTTTCCTCGTTTGATCGCCATGACACGACGGCGTTCGTCGGTCAGAAAGTTCTTGAGCGATGTAAGCAGATAAGAACGAAGTCGTCCTTTTTCCTTCCGGACAGTATTGAGGTCTTTGCGCTCCAGTAACATCGTGAAGAAGCCTTGAGTAAGATCCTCCGCATCTTCGCTTCGAGCGCCTTGTCGCCGCACGAAGCTATAAATGGGTCGCCAATAAGTGCGGCAAAGCTTTTCGAGCGCCTCCTGTGCCGCTGGCGATTCGCCTTGTGCCTCTAGAACCACACTCCAGTGTGTCGTCGTAAATACTGCCGGACCGTGATGAACGTCTCCGTCAATTCCACTCAGGGAAGTCACCTGATCATCAGCAGGCACGCAGCGATCCAAACAAAAAGTCGCTCGAAAATCAAGCCTGTGTCATAGAACTGCGAAGCTAATTCAGCTTCTACCACAAGAGTCTCAAAAAGCCCGAGTAGGGCAAACCGCCTCTCTATTCTTCGGCCTTCAGAGCACGCTCATTCTCACTACGCCGTCCTCGGTCCGCGTTTTTGTTCGTAACAAAATGTGCGGTTTGTAACGAGCCCCTGTCGAGAGGGCAGATCCACATGCCCTGGCGAAACAGGTGAATGGAGCGGCCAAACCCGGTGCAACCTCCACAACGGTTGCAAACACACGCACAAGCAAGGGCGAAAACGATGGAAGCAGGTATGCTCGAAGTTTTACCTGCGAACCGCCTGAGAACCATGATAAATCGACTATCACAATTTTGCGCGCTCGGCGCGATGCTCATTGCTTTGAACAGCTGCAGCACGATGACCGACATGGTTACGTCGAATCTGCCGGAGAGTCATTCTGGCCGTCCGACGATCGTCGTGAGCTTGCGGAACCAGGAAGCCTATATCTCTCGTGCCGGACATATCACCGCTTCGTCCCGGATATCCAGTGGTCGCGAAGGATACCGCACACCGACTGGTCGTTTCCAAGTCATCCGTAAAGATGAGGCTCATCGCTCTAGCGTCTATGGCGATTACGTCGATAACTCAGGCCGAATCGTAAAAGCCAACGTCGATAGCAGACGTGACTCCAAACCACCGCATTCTCACTTCGTAGGCGCGCCGATGCCCTACTTTCTCGAGTTTTCGCCGGGTTACGGATTACACCAAGGCTATCTGCCCGGAGAGCCCGCATCGCACGGATGCATTAGGATGCCTTACTGGAAAGCGCGCCAGTTTTATAACATCGCCCACATCGGGACACCGGTAGTCGTGAAACCTTAGAATATGGGCCATCGCGCTTCAAACGCGCGATAATCTTGTGTTACGGTCGCAGCTTTCGGTCGTCGAGTACACGCCGATACAACGCTTCGTATCGAGGGACTACATGATCTGCTGAAAACATTTCGCGTACACGTACACGACTCTGCTCGCCTAAGTCGCGCGCCAAATTCGGAGATCCAACCAACGCGTCCAATCCGGCGGCCGCTGCGGTTACATCAGCGAAAGGATAAAGGAGAGAAGAGTCGCCCACGACTTCAGAAATACCGCCAACGCGAAAAGCAACCACAGGTTTTCCAGAAAAAGCAGTCTCAAGAATTCCAAGCCCGAAGCTTTCGTATTCGGAGGTGTAGAGTCCCGCGTCGGCGGCCTCCAAGTACTCCTCCACCGTGGCTGTGTTTTGGCGAACAATGACGCTGTCGCGCACTCCGAAATCGTCGAGCAACCGCTCGTAAGGACTAAAGTCTTCACCTGCCAAAATCAGCAGGCGAAGCCGCGCCCGGTTCTTCGACTCGGCGATTGTGCGCAGCAAAAGATCGACACGCTTGACCGGCCGTAAGTTCGACATGTGCAACACGAGAAATTTGTCCGTTACGCCCAAGTCGCGTCGAACGTCTTCGCGGCTTCTCTTTGCCTTGTTCGGGGCGAAGAAATTTGGAATCACGTCGATCGGCCGTTTTACCGAGAACATTTGCTCGGTTTGATGCCGGAGACTCTCCGAAACCGCCGTGACTGCATCGGAATGCACGAGAGCATGCTCGATGGCGGGACGATAATCGGGATCCTGTCCCAGCAGCGTGGTGTCGCTGCCATGTAACGTCGTCACGATGCGCGGAGCTGATGGTCCGACGATCTGCGAAGCCAGGCACGCTGCCAGTGCATGCGGCACTGCGTAATGGACATGGAACAGATCGAGTTGCTGGGAACGCGCCACTTCCGCCATTTTTACCGCGAGAGGCAGTGTGTAATCGGGACAGGGAAACAACGCGTTGTCCGCAAATTCGACTCGATGGAAATGAAGCCCCTCCTGCGGCAGATCCAGCCGGACGGGTTGAGCATAACTGAACAAAAAAACTTCATGACCGCGGCGGGCCAGTTCCGAGCCAAGGGCCGTCGCCAAAATGCCACTCCCTCCAATCAATGGAAAACATGCAATCCCGATTTTCAGCCCCGGTTCCATCACATCCCTGTGTACGCCTTATTGAAGTCAGAAATCTCGTCGCGCTTGATGAACGTTACTGTAGAAGCGTCCGCTTTGCTGACATAATGCTGTTCACTCGCTCCGGCGATGTAGTGAGTGCACTGAATCACCGATTGCATCCAGCGAAACCGCGTATCGCGCGTCGGGCTGATCTGTTCCGGACCGAATTTTCCTCCGGGAATTTCCAAATAACGATCGCCACCCTTGTGCAGCAAAAACTTACCGTCTCGATAACGTGCGCGAACAATTTCGCCCTCGAAAGGCTGATCGACGAAATAATCAGAGACGGCTACGGCACGTGCTCTGAATGCGGCCGAACTGGATCGCTCCACTCTTACACCTTCGAGTAATCCCATTCGCCTGTACATCTCGAGACAGAACTCGGCGACACTCGGAGATTCCGTTGCCTTGAAATATTCGACCAAAGACGGCCCAACATAATTTGGAAGCTGCCGCGCGGTTTTCTCCTGCCATTTAGAAACAACCCGTTTGGCGTACAGAGGCGAAAATTGCTTTTGGATCCTGTTCTCGAACTCAAAGTTCAAGGAAACTTCCTG